>Ga0308174_10000698_pt1 | contig 14633 bp, 12 predicted proteins | sample PhyPR2_FD_203894 | JGI IMG/M metagenome (GOLD analysis project Ga0308174, IMG submission 203894) | Soil microbial communities from UC Gill Tract Community Farm, Albany, California, United States - DLSLS.P.R2 | ecosystem: Environmental > Terrestrial > Soil > Agricultural land | place: USA...
ATCGTGAAAGGCACGACGATGCGATCGCCCACTTTCAGCGCGCTGTTTCCGCTGCCCACTTCGACGACTTCGCCCATGAACTCGTGGCCCATCACGTCCCCGGATTCCATGCCGGGCATGAAGCCATCGAACAGATGCAGATCCGAGCCGCAGATAGCACACGTCGATACCTTGATGATCGCGTCGCGTGGATGCTCGATGACCGGGTCCGGCACCGTCTCGTATCGAATGTCTTTCTTGCCTTGCCAAACTAGCGCTTTCATTGGTTGCCTCCAGCGGAAGTGAGTAACGTGTCGCGCGTTGGTCGGGTCTGTCAGCAGGTTGACGCGGCGACCGTCCCATCTACAGCAACGCGTGTTCCCCCACGCACGCACGAACCGTAAGCCCGCAGCCCGCATCGCATGTCGGTGCTATCGGCGTGATTGGAAAAATCCACCGCGCGCGACGCCGTTGGGAATATCCACTGCTATCGAAGCGGTGCGCTCGTCCGGCACACGTTATGACGCTGGAAGGCGCTTCTTTCCATCGCTTGTCTGGAACTGTCGCACTTTCATCGAAGGAGCCTCCCATGTTCATCCATAACAAACGTCTGCAGTACACCGTGCGCGTTTCCGCGCCGAATCCGGGTCTCGCCAATCTGATGCTGGAACAGTTCGGTGGACCGCAAGGCGAGCTTGCCGCCGCCATGCGCTACTTCACGCAGGCCGTCACCGAGGACGATGCGGGCCGCAAGGACCTGCTGTTCGATATTGCGACGGAAGAGTTGAGTCACCTGGAAGTCATCGGCAACATCGTCGCGATGCTGAACAAGGGCGCGAAGGGCGCGCTCGCCGAAGCAGTGGAGCAGGAGGCCGAGTTGTATCGGTCGATGACGGGCGGCGGCAACGATTCGCATACCACCGCGATCCTGTACGGCGCGGGCACGCCGCTTACGAACTCGGCCGGCGTGCCGTGGACGGCCGCCTATATCGACACCATCGGCGAACCGACCGCCGACTTGCGCTCCAACATCGCGGCGGAAGCGCGCGCGAAGATCGTCTATGAACGCCTTATCAACGTGACCGACGATCCGGGCATCAAGGACGCGCTCGGCTTCCTGATGACACGCGAAATTGCGCACCAGAAGTCTTTCGAAAAGGCGCTGCATTCGATTCAGCCGAACTTCCCGCAAGGCAAGCTGCCGGGCAAGCCGGAGTTCACGAGCGTCTACTTCAATATGTCGAAGGGTGACGACGCACGCGGCCCGTGGAATGAAGGCGGCGACTGGCAGTTCGTCGCCGACCCGCAGCCGGCAGTCGATGGCGGCGACGGCACCGCGAGCGTGAATGTCAGCGAGCTCGAAAGCGAAGCGCTCACGACGATGGCGACGCGCACCGCGTCCGATCCCACTGCCGATCCGGTGACGGGCGCTGACCTCGGCGCTGGCAAGGCCGTCTAAGCCCGCACGTTTGCATCGGTCTTGACGCTTCGCGGCGTGGCAAGCCGATGGACCGATGCAGTCGCGCGGCTCGCGCCTTCTCACGCCACTTCCGTCTTCGTTGAGCGCGTTTTTTCTGCGCCCGCAGCGTCGCAAAATCGTGCACACTTCGACGTTCCGCTCCCGAGTGCAAGACCGGCGACGCCGCTTCTCCCCAACGACGATGGACAAAACTTCAACTGTAGACGTCCCCGCTACCGGCGCGATGGACGCATCCCCTTACGCCGAATGCGCGCGCGAACCGATCCACATTCCGGGCGGCATTCAGCCTCACGGCGTGCTCATCAGCGTGGACGCCGAAGGCGCCATCCTTCAGATCAGCGGCAACATCGAGCCCATCGCGCATCGGTCGCCGCAGGCGTGCATCGGACAGCCGCTTGCCAGCGTGCTGGGCGCGCAAGCGAGCGAACGCGCACGAGCCGCGCTGTCCAGGCTCACCCGCGATGGTGCGGCGATTCACGCAGGCAACGTACGCATAGAGAAATGGGCGCATAGCGGACCGGTGGCTATCGTGGTGCATCGGCATGACGGTCTCTTCTTCGTCGAAATAGAGCCGGCGCAAGATACCGCCGATCTTTTCTCGACGATGTACCCGCTCGTGCGTAACTTCGTCAATGAAGTGCATTCCATGCGAACGGTCGAGCAGATTTGCCAGTTCGCGGCGAAGGAAATACAGCGCATTGCGGGCTTCGGGCGCACGCTCGTCTATCAGTTCGATGCCGATGGCCACGGCCACGTGCTGGCCGAAGCGATCGAGCCGGGTTATCCGTCGTATATGAACCAGTACTTCCCCGCCTCCGACATTCCCCCGCAGGCGCGCGAACTGTACCGGCGCAATCCCATTCGCCTCATCTCGAACGCCAACTACGAAGCCGCGCCGCTCGTGCCGCCGCTCCACCCGGTCACCGGGCGCGCGACCGATCTCACTTACGCGTCGCTGCGCAGCGTCTCGCCCATGCATCTGCAATACATGCGCAACATGGGCACGCTCGCTTCGATGTCGATGTCCATTCTTGTCGACGACAAACTCTGGGGTCTGATTTCCTGCCATCACTCGACGCCGCGCCTGCCGCCTTTCGAAGTGCGTTCGGCTTGCGAGCACGTCGCGCAGATCGTGTCGCTGCAAATCGAGGCGCGGGAAACGCAGGCGGAGGCGCACTATCGCCTCGAATTGCGGCGCATGCTTTCGAAGCTGCTTTCGGCGATGGCCAATACCGACAGCTTCGTCGAGGCGCTCGTGAACGATGCGCCGGACCTGCTCGGCTTTACGCGCTCATCCGGCGCGGCGGTGATCTTCGAAGGGCGCACCTCGCTCATTGGCGTGACGCCGAACGAGCAAAGCGTGACCGCGCTCGTGGACTGGCTCGACAATCAAAGCGAAGATGTGGTGATGTCCGATCGCGCGTCGGAGGCGTGCCCGCCTTTGCGCGATTCATCGGAGATCGCGGGCTTTCTCGCGGTGTCGATCTCGAAGATCTACCGCAACTACGTGATCTGGTTCCGGCGTGAGGTCGTGCAGACGATCGAATGGGCCGGCGATCCGCGCGCCAAGCTCACGGGCCTCGCAACGACCCTGTCGCCGCGCGTGAGCTTCGATACGTGGACGGATGTCGTGCGGCACCGCTCGCTGCCGTGGCGCGCCGCCGAACGCGAGATTGCGCTGGAGTTCCGGGCGGCGGTGCTCGGCATCGTGCTGCGGCGCGCCGAGGAAATCGCGCAACTCGCCACCGAACTCGGCCGCGCGAACCATGAACTAGAAGGCTTCTCGTACACCGTGTCGCACGATCTGCGTGCGCCATTGCGGCATGTCGTGAGCTTCGCCGACCTGCTGCGGCAGATCGACGGCGACAAGCTCTCGGAGCGCGGAAGGGGCTATCTCGATCGCGTCGTGACATCGGCGCGTTTCGGCGGGCGTCTCGTCGACGATCTGCTTTCGTTCGCGCAACTCGGGCGCGCGGCGCTGCGCCCACATAAGGTGGACATGCACGCGCTCGTGCGCAGCATCATAGAGAACGATATCGACGAGCAAAGCTCTTCACGCGTGCAGTGGCGCGTGGACGCGCTGCCGACCGTCGAGGCGGATCACGTGTTCCTGCACGTTGCCTTCACCAACGTCATCTCGAACGCGGTGAAATTCAGCGGGCTGCGCGAGCAGCCAGAGATCGAAATCGGCGCGTATGCGGGAACCGGCGAACTCGCGGGCTACGAAGTGTATTTCGTGCGCGATAACGGCGTTGGCTTCGACATGCGATACGTCGACAAGCTCTTCGGCGTGTTTCAGCGCCTGCACGTCGACGAGCAGTTTCCAGGCACGGGCATCGGGCTTTCGAACGTGCGCCGCATCATCGAACGGCACGGCGGCAAGGTCTGGGCCGAAGGCGTCCCGAACGAAGGCTCGACGTTCCATATGGCGTTGCCGAAGCAGTTCCGTCCGGAAAGCGGCGTGCGGCGCGACACGGCGGCGTCGGCGCTCGCACGGCTTGCCGCAGGAACCGGAGGCACGGGGCATGACATCACGAAGCTCGTGAAACGCTCGGAGAACGACAGGAAGTAAGCGTTTCTGGCGAGCACGATCGACAACGCCTGCCGGCTTCATGCATCCGGCTCGAGCTTGACCTTGATCCACCCGGGCTGGCGCAGATCGAACGCCTTGTACGCTTCGATAACGTTCATCATCGGCTCGCGCGTCGTGAGCACGCGAAGCGGGTCGAAAGAACCGTTGCTTACGCGCTCCACCAGCGCCGGCGTGATCGCGCGATGGTTGCAGTTGCCCATCTTGATCGTGAGGTTCTTGTTCATCGCGACGCCGAGCGGGAAGAAACGGTCGTTCGGCGGATAAACGCCGATCACGCCGAGCGTGCCCGCTTTCGCGAGCGCGGCAACGGCCCAGTCGAGCGCTTGGGTGGGCGCATTGCCGGGCGTCCAGTTGTTGCCGTCCTGATTGCGCTCGGGCGTGACCGTGCGGCTTTCCTGTTCCGCCTGCTGCGTTTTTTCCGCCGATGCCGCGGGTCCGCTCTCCGGATGCACCGCATCCACGCCGACGGCGTCGATTGCCCGATCCACGCCAATGCCGTTGGTGAGCTCGAGGATCGCCTGCACCGGGTCTTCCCTGTCGAAGTTTACCGTTTCCGCGCCTTGCGCACGCGCCATGTCGAGGCGGTCCTCCAGCCGGTCCACCGCGATCACGCGTCCCGCGCCGAGCATCCATGCGCTCGCGATGGCGAACTGTCCCACCGGTCCCGCGCCGAACACGGCGACGGTATCGCCCTGACGCACTTCCGCGAGTTCCGCGCCGAAGTAGCCGGTAGGGAAGATGTCGGAGATGAGAATGGCGCGCTCGTCATCGACATTGTCCGGCAGCTTGATGAGGCTCGCGTTCGCGAGCGGCGTGCGCGCGTAATCCGCCTGCAGGCCGTGGATCGGCCCGGTCGATTTCGGCCCGCCGAAGAACGCGGTGCCTGCGGACGGCCCGTTCGGATTCGCGAGGTCGCATTGCGCGGTGTAGCCCTGACGGCAATACGAGCAGCATCCACACGAAATGGTCGAAGGGATCAGCACGCGATCGCCGCGCTGCAGATTGCGCACGCCCTTGCCGATCTCTTCGATAACGCCCACGCCCTCGTGACCCAGAATCGTGCCCGGCACCATACCCGAGAGCGTGCCGCGGACCATGTGCAGGTCCGTCCCGCAGATGGCGCTCGCCGTCAGCCGGACGACCGCATCGTGATCGTGCTGAATGGACGGATCGGCCACGTTGTCGAGCGAGATATTGCCTACGCTGTGAAATACGACTGCTTTCATCGCCTGGCTCCTCAAGAATCTGCATTAACGTGGATGCAGCAACGCGCGCGCCCGTAGCCGGGCATAGCCGTTGCGTCGTCTAGGCTGTTCGAACCGCACGTTCCTGAAAGGAGAGCACCATGAACAAGGACCAGAAGGAAGGCATCAAGGAGCAGGTGAAAGGCTGGGTGGACACGGCTATCGGCACCGTCACGGGTAACGAGGACCGCAAGCTCAAGGGCGACGTCGAGATCACCAACGGCGCGAGCCGCAAGGATTACGGCGACCAGAAGGACAACATCAGCAAGGGCGTTGAAGATCCGGGCGAGCCGACCAACCAGTAAGCTCGCAACTCGCGCCTGATCTTCCCGGTCAGGCGGCGCGCTTCACATAGCGCGCGATGAAGGTACGCGTGTCGTCGTCAGGAAAGCGCACGGCGACACGGTCACCGCTCACCATTTCCACGACACCTTCGCCGTAGCGGCGCACGCGGACACGGTCGCCCTGGCTGAACGTCTGTGCATTTCGTCTGGGCTGTGCCTCCTCCTGCGCATGTTCCTGCTCGCGCACTTCGCGTGGGCTTTCCATCACTTCCGGCGGATGCAGACAGTTGTCGCATGCGCCGCACGTTCCGCCTTCGAGTTCATCGTCGGGCGTTCGATAAGTCACCTCCGGTTTGCCCGTTGGCTGCGCGGCGCGAATCTCGTCCGCACCGGCGGCGAAATAGTCGAGGAGCATGCGCCAGCGACAACGCGCGCTCTGCGCATAGTTGATCATGCGTTCGAGCACCGCGCGATCGCGCTCGGCCCGGGTCGCATAGCCTTGCGCCGCATCGTCGAGCTGAGTGATGGCTTTGCCGTCGTCGATCAGCTTCATGCCGCCGCGCCGCGTGCGACGCGTCACGCCGATATCGTTGAGCAAGGTTGCCGCGACCCGCAGCTTGTTCGCGCTGACGTGCGGCAATGCTTCGCGCAGGCGCTCGAACGGCTTTTCGAGCGTCTGGCTCGCGTCTTCGTGCGCGAGTTCGCGAACGGCCTCGGCAACGCGCCGTATCGTCTCGGCGTTCGGATAGCGGCCGCCCAGAAAGAACTGCTGAACCTGCTTGTCCTTCAGTTCGAATAGCAGGATGCACTTGGCGGGTTCACCATCGCGGCCTGCCCGTCCGGCTTCCTGATAGTAGGCATCGAGGCTGCCCGGCACCTGCGCGTGAAGCACGAAGCGGATGTCCGGCTTGTCGATGCCCATGCCGAACGCATTGGTCGCCACCATCACGCGCGCGCCGTTCGCCATGAACGCGTCCTGCGCTTCCGCACGCAGGCTTGCGGAGAGCTTGCCGTGATAGCGTTGCGCGGCGACCCCAGCATCGACGAGGGCTGCGTGAAGCGCATCGCATTCGGCCACGGTCGCGCAATAGATGATGCCGCTGCCTTCGAGCGTGCTCGCCAGTTCGATTGCGCGCGCACGCTTGTCGTCGGGGTTCGTCAACTGCTCGACCGAGAAATGCAGGTTGTCGCGGAATACGCCCGTATGAATGACGCTCGGATGGCGCATCTGCAATTCACGCACGATATCGTCCATGACAGCGGGCGTCGCCGTTGCCGTCAGCGCGAGCACCGGCGGCCGGCCGATCGTCTTGATTGCGTGAATCAGCTCGACATAAGCGGGCCGGAAGTCATGGCCCCATTGCGAGATGCAGTGCGCCTCGTCGATGACCACGAGCGGCACTGCCGGCATGTCCTTGCCCGTGAGCGTCGCGGTGAATTCGGCGTTGACGAGCCGCTCGGGCGTGACGAACAGAATGCGAATCTCGCCCGCCGTCATCGCGTGCATGGCATCGCGCTCTTCGCTTGTCGACAGCGTGCTGTTGATGACCGCCGTCGCCACGCCTGCTTCCGTGAGCTTCACGGCCTGGTCGCGCATCAGCGAAATAAGCGGCGACACGACCACCGTCATGCCGTCGAGTTGCAACGCCGGGAGTTGATAGCAGAGCGACTTCCCCGCGCCGGTTGGCATTACGGCGAGCGTGTCGTTGCCGTCGAGAACACTGTGGATGACCTTGTCCTGACCCGGTCTCAGATTCGGAAAGCCAAAGACTTTGCGCAATGCGGTTTCGAGTTCGCGGTCCAGCGGTTTGCGCGCGCGCGTGGCGATGCTGCGATCAGTGTCGTTCATGTCTAGGTGTGTTTGGCGCAGCGTCGTCTGCTGAATGCTATGCGTTCATTTGTTTGTTCGCCGAGCGGAGAAAGGGATCGTATCCAGGTCGCACGCTCCCCTTGATGCGTTCGCGGAACAAGAGCAAGCCCCGGACCCACAGCCAATCTTTTGAAGAAAGCACAATTCGGATGAAAAGTTTGCGCGTCGTTCCGTGCGGTAGGCGACGCATTAGCGCAATCGTCCTCTGCTCGCGCCGCCAGTTTTTGTATGAAGACCTAGGGCGAACGCTAATGCCCAAGCGGCTTACAGTGTGATGGTTTCAATTCGAAACATTTTTGTCGGGGCAAAGCGCCCTGCAAGGAACGGGCCTTGCTTTTGAAGTTGCTTTCCGAATCGAGCTGGATGAATCATATGATGAAAACCTTTGAAGCCACGACCGCCCTCGACTCCCGGCAGCGTCGCCCGGCACAGTTGGCCGAGCGAGAACTGAAGCATCTGGAATTGATCCTGGCGAGTTTCGTGGAAGGCAGCGCCGCGCCGGGCCGTTTGCCGACGAAGTATTGGGATATGCGCGTCGCCCAGCTCGACAGTGATTACGAACTTGTTCCGTCGCAAAGTCATCGCGTGGCGATGCTTCAACGCAAGCTGGCGATGCTGGACTCCGCGTTGAATTCCGCCTCGGCCGCAGCTGACGCACAGGAACGACAAAACCGCCGCGTGGCCGCATAAGCAGTTCCGCAGATTCCGTACGTTTCCGCGTTATTTGGCCCGGCGAATGATTGAGCGTGCGATGTCCGCCGCCAGCTCTCCGCGAAGCTCGGCCCACTTGCCGAGAAGCGTCGAGTCGTTGGTCAGGAAGTAAGGCGCACTGGCCCATTCGAGTTCTGCGGCCTTTGCGTCCGGCTGCGCGATTTCGAAGACGCGCATGTCGTGATCGTCCGACACACCCATGTCCACGAGTTCGCTGAAGGAATGCACGTCCTTTAGCGCGACGTTCTGGACGCCGACGCTTTGCAATACGGCGATAACCGTCCGCGCCATGCGCCACGCGGCTTCACGGCTATCCGCCATAACAAATGCGAAACCTTCGACAGGGGATTCCAGCGTCACGCGAAATAGCCGCGATTTGCATTCATCACTGAGTTCGGTGGTCATGGAATAACGGCTAGTGCCTGCAAACGCGCGATGATAGTGAGGCGGGATCCCTGCGCCAGCAAGGCGCGGTCCAGCGCTGCCGCCAGTTTAGCGTAGCGGGATACATCGTGGTTCGGGGTAGGCTCTAACGCGCCCGCGCTAAAGCTCAGGGCGGGCGAGATCGGCCTGCACTACTTCGTCGCCACGGCGTTGCGCGGCTTCTATCGCATCCGACTTTGATGCATAAGGCCCAAGCGTGTCGGCGCCGTCAAATGGGAAAAGCAATCGTCCGTCTGTTTTTCGGACCACTTTCAAAGTCCCGTAGTATCCGCTTGCGGCGCTGCCGCGATACGACGCATAAATATGAAAATCGCTTTCAGTGGCACCGGGCGTCGGCGCGACCGTGCGCGTAGGAAAATAAACTAGCTTGGGGCGTCTGCCACTCATGTGCGTCACGAAAGATCACCGGTTAAGAGCACGTAATTCCGAACGGTTATTCCAGGGTATAAACGGGCGCATGCGCGCGTTCGAACGCATCGCGATTCGAACGAACGTCCACGCCTCTCGCCGGGATGTTCACGCAGGAAGGAAAGCTGCTCTTTAGTTTCAGCAATTGGCACGCCGCGTCTTCCGGATTCGTTATTGCACCATGCGGACTGGGTGATTTTCGCTACCGGGCATGTCGCGGGTCAACGCAGAAGACTGTGACCGTGTCTTTTTTTTCGACAGTCAGATTGACTGAACGCGCGCCTTTCGGACGCGTTCGATGGCGCACGCCTGCGGGAATTTTCAGCAACTCACCGGTGTTCAATTCGACCGGGCCGTCCTCGAAATCAATGACAAGCGTGCCTTCCGTGACGATGAACGCCTCGTCTGAATCCGGATGCAGATGCCACGCGTATGGGGCGGTCATTACGCTAATGTGGATGTCATGGTCGTTGACGGTTGTAATGATGCGGTTCAAGTAGCCGTCAGTGGCGGTGCTTGCGAAGGCTGTCGTGGCGATGGCTGAGATCATTTCGGTGTCCTTTGATTAACCCTTTCAGGCTAAGCGAGGGAGGCTTGCCGCGCAAGTCAATCGTTTTGACCTGTTTGTGAGCGCGCTTGGCAAGCACATGTATGGAACACGGAGATCAGCAGAGGCGCGAGCGTTGGCAATGGCGGCGAAACGACGGCTGACGAACACAGTTCTGCCGCCCGCGCGACAGCATTTACATGCGGATCGCCGCAGTTTCCGCTTCGACTTGTCGCGTCACTACCGCGATAGGGCTACGGCACGTTGACGATGACAGGCGCCCGTGCATGAAGCGGCGCGGGGTGTGAGTCCGTCGTGTACGGAACTACCACCAGAGGAACGCGCTGTCCGCTCAGTCATCTACGACGCGAGAACCAGCAAAGAACGAGAATCAGGCGACCGATGCGAACGTGATCGACGCAGCGCGAAACGGATCGGAACAATTTCGAATCCACCGGAACCACGTTGTCCCAATCATCATGCGCTGGCCGCGCGCCTCTCCCATTACTTCGACGATGCGGTTACGATAACGCGCAAGCGTGCCGCGGAGCGGCCTGCGTATCGTGCTCCTGCAGTCGGAAACTGCGGGCATGAGCGCGGCCACGATTTATGACGCCATCATCATGGCGTTGCATCGCCCGCACACGAATTTTGATCCTCAACACTGCGACCCGCCACACATGCGCCGAACATCTGTCCGCACATCGCCCGTTCATGGCCGGGGCGTTTTCGCGCTCGCCGACCTGCCCGCGGGCGCGCTCCTCTTCGAATACAAAGGCCAGCGTCTTTCCTGGAAGCAGGCGCAGCGCGTGTACGAGCGCTCGAATGCAGAGGACGGCCACACGTTCTTCTTCGGACTCGACGACGGCCGCGTGATCGACGGCGCGCGCGGCGGCAACTCCGCGCGCTGGCTCAATCACAGTTGCGCGCCGAATTGCGAGGCCGAACAGGAAGGCGAGCGCGTATTCATCCGCTCGATTCGTCCCATCCGCGAAGGTCAGGAGTTGTTCATCGACTATCGGCTGACGGTGGAAGGACGGCGCACGGCGGCGCTCAAACGGATGTATGCGTGCCGGTGTCTGGCGGCGAATTGCAGGGGGACGATGCTGTCGGATTGAACGGCGACGTTATGCCCGGGCCACGGATCAACGGCCCGCAGCGCACCGTGTGCGCGTATTCGGCGAGCGAACCCCGGCGTTGAGATACTGACATCGCCGGCGCGCATCATCCACGAAACACCATCGACATCAGCGGCGCGACGCCCGCCCGGTACCGCCGCGCCAGTTCCACTGCTCGGGCGCTCAGCGCATCGCGATCCGCGCTCAGCGCAACCTGCATCGCCGCTGCGGCTTCGTTTATCGGCACTGCCGCGGGCAGGTTCGAATCGTCCCATGTTTGCGCATAGGCGGCTTGCTTGCCTGTCCGCGCGCCTTCGTCCGGATGAAGAACGTTGATGCGCGGAAGCCCATACGCCATCGCGACGATCCGACCGTGCAGGCTGCTACCCGCGAACCCTTCGCTCTCTGCGATCAACGCGCAGATGTTCCAGATGTCGAGCGAATTGAAGACGGTTACGGCGCGATGGCGCATGCGCGCGGCAAGGCGCTCGTATACGCCGATGTCGTCGTGCCACGGGGCCGCGCCCGCGCGAAAAAGCGCCACGCCAAGGCCGCTAGAAGCGCCGAGCGTGTCGAGCTGGCGCGCGAGTTGAGCGAGCGTCGCGTCGTCGCCGAAATCCGCGCTGAACTGCACCGCGAGATACCCGCGCGCGAACATGCGTCGCACATTCGCGACGACGTCGTGACCGGCGTGCGAGCGGATGCGCGCATCGAACAGTTCGGCGACCATCGACACCGGATCGGGCACGAGTCGCGCCACGATGCGCGCCGCCTGCAACGAGGCTTGCGTCTGCGTATCGCGGACGCTGAGGTCGTCGAGAGTGCGGAGCTTCGTGACGACTTCATCGCGGAATGCGGCATCGCGCGCATCGAGCGTCACGCCGCCGACGGCGTTCGCGCAAACCGACGCCGCATGCGGAAAGGTCTCGCGACCAATCAGATAGGGCGCGAGCGCAGCGGTATGCAACGTGGAGCGCGCCCATTTCATGCGGTCATCCGCGCGCGCGCCATGCCGGGCGATGCACGCTTGCGTGTCTTGCGGCTCAGTGAGCATGACGGCCGCTTCCCACGCATCGCACGTCAGCAGTTCGCCGCCCGCGTGAACGATCCTCGCCGGCGCGTCACGCCAGCGCGAAGCGAGCACTGACAGTGCGGCGACGTCATGACCGCCGTATCTGCGCAGATCGCGCGCCGCGAGCCCGGCGAAGATCGGTTCGCAGCCCGGCCGATGCTCCGCGAGCAGATGTTCGATCACGTGGGCAAAGAGCATGTCGCCGAAGTTGTGGCGGTCGAATGCTCCAAAAACGATGATCGGGCGGGTGCTGTTCTTGTCAGCGTATGTGTCAGCCAAACGGCCTCCTTACATGCGCTCGTCGCAAGGGCATCGTGGGCTTGCTCGCGCGGCAATCAATAAGAGACTTAACTGAATGGAAAACGCAACGCTTACACCGTTCTGCGGCAGGACGCAGGTCCGTCCACGGATGAAGCGCACATGGTTAGCACTCGACTCTTCCGCAGCGGAAACGCTCAAGCGATCCACATTCCATTTTCCGAACGAAGACGCGAGTCGGACCGAGCGCATAGGCGATGAACCGCACGTTCACCCCGTGCATCGTTCGCTTGCGACGGCCTCGACCGTTCAAACGCTTCGGCCCACGGTCCTGGCGCAAGCCCCAGCGTACAGACCGCGAGGATCGACTGGTTCGTGGTTCTTCTCAGCGTTTCGATGGCTCCCATAGGCGACTCGAACGCATCGTGTCGACGCCGAATGAGCGCTCAGTGAGCACGCGCCGCGCTTGACCGACGCTTTCCGAACGCCTATACAGGGACGTTCTCCGCCTGAGCACGCGAGGCGGCCCCGATCCCGATGGGAGCCTTCAATGACAAGCACAACAAGAGCCGCGCTGTTCCCTGCCCCGGTTCTGCTCGGCGAGGTACCGCACGTTGACGAGCCACGCAAAAGCCGCGCGCAAGGCCCGCACCGCATACCGCTGGCTTTCTAGACTCAGTTCCGTGGTCGCGAACGGCTTCCAGCGGCCGCTTGCTCGTGACACACGAGAACCCACGAAATCGGGTGCGGGCGCGCGCAAGAAATCCTTGTAGGCCTCGCAGTCGTCGGCCAGCAGCGAGCTCAGGGGTTTGCGCCTGACGGTGACCGACCAGAGCAGGAAACGCTCGAGTTCCTTGGTGTAGGCGCGGAGCGTCTTCGGTTGGTCGCGGTAGTGATGGAGGTACGCCCGCACGGCATCCAGATCGTGGCTCGCTCGGATGTACGGAAAGCTGCTGTGGCGGTTCAATCCGTGCGCGCCGGCGAGTTCGTGCGCCAGGCTCAGCCGTTCAAGGGGGACGAGGGCGCGCGAACCTGTATCGAGCGTTACAAGCTCCGCCTCGGAGGCGCGCAGAGGATCGTCCAGCACGACGTCCGGTACGACTTGAAGCCCGAGTTCGGCCTCATGCCGTCGCAGCCACGAGACGACCCGTTGCGCACGGCCCGGTCCGATGCGCGGCACCGCCCGCCACCAGCTCCCGCCTCGGCGGTTACAGAAGTCCACCAGTTCGGCGAGTGTGCCGATACCCGCGTCTTTCAGCCGTCGTGCCACCAGCGGCCGGAACAACATGCCGACGCCGTGCGTCGGTTCGGGCTTGGCAACGGCCAACAGCGCCGCCTGTTCGACCATCTTGAGCGTCACGGCCGTCAGCTTTGCGCTTCCGTGCGCTTTGGCTGAGGACTTCAGGTGATCGGCCAGCACCGACGATCCATGCTCGAGCGCCAGCTCGACCAACTCGGCCTGCATGCGGCGCAGGAATGCCTCGACCCAGCCGGGCGTAGCTTCGTTGCCATCGTCGTCCTCGGAGAAATACAGGCGCGTGATGGTTGCGGCGGGTATCCGCTGGACGAACGCACGGAGCGCCGCGAAGTGATTGCGCGTGTACGCGGCGCGGCTTTTCGTGACGATTTGCGACTTGTTGGACATGGCGGCGGCTGCTTGTCGTTGTTCGGAGGCCCGTCGGGACTCGATGTAGACGCCCTACCCCTGATTTTACCCATTAAACGTAATCCTGATAATACGAGTTATCAGGATTAGAATCGGGAGAGGGCGTTCGTCAGTGTCCGTCGTGTAGCCTTGCGGGTCCGCCTAGGCAACGATCGACAACGCGGGCCGCACCTTTCAACAGCGAGTCATCGAGCGATCAAAGCGATCTTTCTTGATGAGCGTGCATCCCGCGCCTAAGGATCATCGATCGACGGTCCGCGATCGCCCAACCGACGGGATGGCGTTGACCTGCAGACCGCGTTTGATAGGCTCGGCCTACTCATACCGAGAAAATCCCGCCGAAATGCTCAGTCAGCTATCGCGCGGTCTCAGACCGCGCCGCAAACGTAGCGCAATTCAGCGTCCCCCAGCGTGTCGGGTGCAGCGTCGACAAAGTGAATGGTGGGCGGGTTCTCCGACTTTAGGACGTTGCCGCCGGGATCGTATGCGAGCAGGAGGCGCGTCGCGCGTTGCCGGGCGGAGCAGTCGTAGACTTCGTGGCCAATGCTGTAAGCGATGATGGAGCCAAACAAGCTGTCGGTCGAATTCGTCTTTTCGTACTGATACTTCGTCCACGCTTCGATGAGCGAGCCGTGCCGCAGCAGCGTCAGGCGATCGACGAAAACCGCCGTGTTCTGCGAAGTGGCTACTTGGACCCAATCGGCGCAAACGGCCCACGCAGGTGCGCACGCCAGCACCACGCCAAGGATGCCCTTCCCCAACATGGAAGTCATTTAATAAGTCGTCTTTTTGGTTGTCGTCCACATCATAGGCGAGGTCTAGTTCCGCCTGGGTTCGGCAGACCACCATCCCCCGCTTAGCGCGCGGGACTTCCGATATGGTGGCCGCCGCAGGCGGCGGTGGCACTGCTCGCCTTGGCGGTCGTGGTGCGAGGTCGTGGGAGGAAGGAAACTTCGCTG
>Ga0308174_10000699_pt1 | contig 14630 bp, 12 predicted proteins | sample PhyPR2_FD_203894 | JGI IMG/M metagenome (GOLD analysis project Ga0308174, IMG submission 203894) | Soil microbial communities from UC Gill Tract Community Farm, Albany, California, United States - DLSLS.P.R2 | ecosystem: Environmental > Terrestrial > Soil > Agricultural land | place: USA...
GAGCGCTCCAGGGCGATCCTTGCGAGATCTTCCTGGTTCTTCTGAACGGCGAGTTCCGCTTTCCGCAGCCATTCCTTCTGCGCATCCAGATTTTCGCGCTGCTTTTTCTCCAGCAGGTGCTGGTCAGCGATGGCGATGGCCACCTGCGTTTTCACCTGCATGAACTGGTTCTGCATATCGAGCAGAAGCTGCTTCAAAAGCTTCTCCGGCTCCTCCGCCTTCTCCACCAAGTCATTCAGATTGGCTCTTATTAACGTAGTAACTCGATCTAATAACGGCATAACTTCACTCCTTTCACGCTCCATTGAGCACTATCGGATCGGCATTGGGCGAACCGGTGTCCCCATTGGGGCTCGCTTTTATTCCACGAACCTTTCCCAATAAGTCAGACATCTGCATGCCTGACAATGTCTCGAAGAGGGCCGGAATCTGGGCGGCGATCTTCGTCATATCTCCGGTGATTTTGTTCATACCGGCTGAGCTGCCATCGCCGGTGGAAACGATGGTGATTTTGTCGATGTTCGCCAGCGGCGCGGCCATTGCCCTTACGATCTCGGGCAGACCGGTGATGAGCTTATCGACGACCGCGGCCTGGTTCCACTCCTGGTAAGCCTCGGCCTTCACGTTCATTGCCTTCGCTTCCGCTTCACCTTTCCTGAGAATGATGTCGGCATCGGCTTCACCTTGCGCACGGGTCGCCGCGGCGCTGCCTTCGGCTTCGATGGTCATTTTGCGGCGCGCAGCTTCGGCCAGCATTTCGATGCGCTGGCGCTCGATCTCGGCGCCTTTGAGCACGGTGGCAATCAACTCTTTTTCGTGCCGGAGGATTTCGGCCTCCTGTACTTTGATTTCCTGCTCTTTCTCCACCTGGCGGATTTTGACCGATTCCGCCATGACTTGCTGCTGCATCATGTTCGACTGGATGTCGTAAGCTTTGTCCGCCTGCGCTTGCTGGCGCTTAACGGTTTCGACATACTGGGCCTTCCTTATTTCGAGATCGCGCTGTGCCTCCGCTTGCGCAGCGAGGGAGAGCGCTTCGGCAAGCACCCGCTCCTGGTCGGCCTGCGCCTTGGCAACCGCAGCGGCGCGCATGGCTTCGGCGCGACGAATCGCGGTATCCCGGTCGGCTTCCGCGGCGGCGACATCCGCATCGCGTTTGATTCTTGCGATATCGGGCCGCCCCATGTTGGTGATGTACTCGTTCTTATCGCGAACTTCCTTGATGGTGAAGGAGATGACCTCCAGGCCCATCTTGCTCATGTCATCGGCGCAGGTGGCGCGCATACGATCGCCTACCATCTCCGGTTCCTTCACAATCTGTTCGACTGAGAGCTGCCCGATGATGCCGCGCAGGTGACCTTCCATGACCAGCCGGATGAGGCCTTCGCGCGCTTGGTCCGTTTTCGTCAGGAACTGTTCGGCCGCAGTCTGAATAGATTCCGGATCGCTCTTGACTTTGATTTGCGCGACCGCCTCCACCGTCACCGCTACACCTTGCTTGGTGTAAAGGTCCTGCTGCGGCGCAACATCGAACGACATCAATTGCAGCGAAAGCTGACGGCAATTCTCCACCATGGGGAAGATCACCGTGCCCCTTCCCTTCACGACTCGCGTCCCGCGCAGGCCGTATACGATCAATGCTTCGTGCGGACCTGCCTTGCGGTATAACGTCGCCATCGCCACCATCAACGCCAGCAGTGTCAGGACGACAATTACCGCAACATAAATAATTTCATTCGACATCTTTCGTCTCCTTTTGCAATGACTCCGGGCCAAATGCCGGATCCTGCTGGGTCATTGCCTCCCAGGTGCGTACAAACGCGATTCCTTTTTCATAGCGGGTGACGACAACTTCTTCACCGCGGGGAATGGGACTACCATTTTCACTACGCGCCGCAACCGGATTGCGCGCGCCATCACGCACGTAAATTACTTCGCCGACACCGTCCGGACGAATCGTCGAGGATACATGCCCGAGGACGCCGACCATTTCGTAATCGGCCGGATCGAGCGGCTGGTCGCGCGACTGCAAGAAGCGCAAGAAGCCGGCAAGAATCCAAGCGCCCGTGAGACCCACCGCAACGGCGATCACCAGGTCAAGCCAGAAGGCCAGCCCGGAATGACGCGTCAGCAGATAGCCGACGCCTCCGAACCACGCCAGATATACTGCCGCGCAGCTGGGATTAACCATGCTTCCAATCCAGCCGCCGGTTCCACCATGTGCGCCGCTGTGCGTCGTGAAGTGTCCGTGTGCGTGGATGCCATGCACGTGCACGTGAGCATGCGCGTTCCCGGAATGCCCCAAGTGCATTCCGCCGAGCAGCAGCGATGCGAAGCTCCACAGCGCCCCAATAGCGAAACAGAGCAGGAAAATATCAGACCAGTTCATGGTGCAACTCCTCCCCCGGATGCAGCACGCCCCACAGGCGGTCGACCAGATCAGGCGTCTCCAGTACCGCTGAAAGCAGCAGCAGGCACTTGCGTGTATCTTCGTGCCGCGCAACTTTGAGCAGCGCTTCGGAAAGCGGAGCATCGCGGCGAAACCGCTCCGCGCCTTGGACAAGCCACAAATCGAGCTTGTCCTCCTGATCACTCAGATCGGTGATCAACTCGGTTTGAAAGCCTTCCGGGTCATCCACCAGGTAGCCCGGATGGACGCGAAAGAATTTTGCCAGCAGCAGCCGGGTTGTGTTCGTCAGGTGCTTGCGGCTGCCGTTTTCAAGCTGCGAAAGATAGGGCTGGCTGATGGAGCGTTTCAGCTCTTTGCGAATGGCATCAATTACTTCTTTCTGAGTCATCTCGCGATCGAGTCCGCGCAGGTGGCCTTCCACCGCTCGCAGGTACCGGATCTTGTCAGCAACCGTCATATAACAATCTGCTATTTGTATATCGCAGATTGCTATTTACAGCAAGAGAAATCGAGAGATGTCGAGCCTAAACCTAAGAAAACAGAAGCAATTTAGTTGGCGCGATGCAAGCGTGCCCGCCGCCTGGAGTGCAGCCAGAGTTCGATGATTGCGACATTGATCGAAAAACCGATCCAGAACGCGATTCCGAAGAACTGGTGCGGGCCGAGATGCGTACGAGCGCTGGTTGCAAAGAAAATTCCCATCACGGGCCGGGTGGTAGCGATACCCAGAAGAATACCGACGGCGCGAGTTGTCCACTCCCGCTTTCGCTGAGCATCTCCGTGGAGGCGAAAGTGGTAGGCCCGCCACAGCGAGAACAGAAACCAGGTGTCGAAGACAAGGACCGCAGAGCGCTCGATCCAGCCGCCGATTGCGAAGGAGCTCATCGCATACGCGGTCAGGCCGGTAATGAGGCCGAACGGAAAGAAGAGCCCTTCGATCCATTCGTTCACGGAGGAGCGAAACAACACGAGCGCAGCGAGGACCACGAAAATGGCCGCTGGGATAATGTGCGCCATCGTCAGCGCCGCGTGCGCGGAGAAGGTGGCGTTAAGGGCCGCCATTTGAGGCAGGCCACCGTGCGACGGGCGGATCAGCGCGGTCAGCCTCCGGACGACGACGGCGATTGCGATGGCGAAACAAAGCCAGAATCCTGCCAGAAGCCATAAAGGATGGCGGGGGGTTCTGGCCGGCGGATCCTGTTGCATGAGCTTCTTCCGTTATATAGGACTCACATATATGTACGCCGGGTTCTGGTGATTTGTTCCGTCAAAAGCCGCCCGGCCCGTACGCGATGCCTAATTCAGCGGCCATCGAATGCAAACGGGCATCGGCCGTCCACAGATGCAACCCTTCCACGATCACGGAAGCCAGCAGATGAATATCGATCCAACCAGCCCCGCGGCCATGCAATTTCCGATCGCGAACGAACTCTACGACCTCAACGTGAGGGACGGTGCGCACTTGCCGGATGGCCTGGTACGCAGATAAAATCTTTCGCCGACCTCCCCGATCACCAATGAGCAGTTCTCCATATACGAAGTCGTGGCCCGCTACTTCATCGCGAGCGAGTAATCTGTCCAACCCGCCGGCGTATGGCTCGCGGTTAGCAAGGAAGCGAATCCAAACCGAGGTATCGGCGAGAACCATCAGGCTATGCGGCGTTTCCGGGCTACCTTCTCACGACGCCTGGGAACATCTTGCGCGTGGGGCTCCGTTCCACGAAGAGCCCGCAATCGCTCATAGGCGGCGCGTCTGACCAGTGCCTCCAAACCCAGACGAACCGTTTCTGTATCCGTAGCTGCATGACACGCTGCTTTAGCCTGCCTGAGAAGCTCTTCATCGACGTTGAGCGTCTTTTTCATACATCTTATTTTGCCATATACGTATGGCTGATAAGGCCAGACGCCTTGTATGCACATTCGCCCGCTACATAGCGCGTTCGCGGCGCACGAACGCTTGCGCGCCGGAAGCTTGCCGCTCTGGACCCGTCTCAAGCGATCGCGAATGTTGCGACCATCGGCGAGCTTATAGGGAGAAACAAATGGAGAAGCGGCGGAGAGTTCTAGCAGGTTGAGAAAAGGCCAAGAGCCGCTCCCGTATAAGTCGCCTGGATGGTGTCCGCTTCCTTGCGGTCGCGGCTCGGAAAGCTACTGAACTTGCGCTAGTTGAATAGCGATAAGTCGATCGCGGCGGCCATGGCCTTATAACCGGCATCGCCGGGATGCAGATGGTCGCCACCATCGTAGTCCGGACGCATGCGGCCGGGACTGCTTGCATCGCGGACAGCCTTATCGAAGTCGATTACGCCGTCAAACGCTTTTCCGGTGCGAATCCATTCGTTCACTGCTTTGCGCTTAATCTCCTTCTCGGGAGTGTAGTAGCCCGGATAGATAGTCCCTTCAAAAGGTGTAAGCGTGCCGCCGAAGATCTTGAGCCCATGCTCGTGCGCGCGCGCGATGAGCTGCGTCAGTCCGGCGATGATGTCATCGGCGCTCACGGTTTCCGATGCAGGCGCGGAGGTTCCCGCGTGGCCAATGTCATTGATGCCCTCCAGCACAATCACGTACCGCACACCGGGTTCCGAAAGAACATCACGATCGAATCGCGCCAACGCATTTACGCCGAATGCGACGTTACCTGAGGCATCGTGCAGGATGCGATTGCCGCCGATACCGGCATCAACCACTCCAATTTCGCGCGCTGCGTGCCGGGCAAGCAAGCGGGCGGCAAGCACATCGGGCCAGCGGTGATTGGCATCGATGGTGGAGCGCGCTCCGTCTGTAATGGAGTCGCCGAATGCGACGATTGTTGCCGCGGAGGCTGGGGCCGCAACATCTACGCCCGTCAGAAAGGCCCAGGAGGTTCCGGTTGCCGCATCATTCATGCTGGCCGCGGCCGTCAAATCGCCATTTCCGATGTACGAAGTCTGCCGCGCGTCATAGTGAATCCCGGCTGCGGTGGTTGGCTCCGCGAAATAAAGGCTGATAGACAACTCGCTTCCCGCCGCAGCCTGGAGCTTTACCGGGTCGCTAAGAACAGGAGCATTGGGTGGAATGGACACGGCAGAGCGGCCGCCAAACGTGAGCACGCGGTCGGAATCCGGCACTGTCGCCGATCCTTGCCCGTGCAGCGCGATGTGGGCGGCGCTGATCTGGACGGCTGGGTTGCCATATGCATTGGAAAGGCGCACCCGCAGCGTGTCGCCTCCGATGCTGATATGCACGATCTCGCGAAGCGTCTGATGATCGAATTCGAGCTTTTCTTTCTGCAACTGCGCTTCAGCCAGTTGAGGCGAAGGACTGGCGGCCCATGTTCCGGCCCAATGCTCGAGCGGAGCCGATCGGAGACTGCAAGCACATACGAGAAACAGAAGAGAAGCGGTTCGAGTTGACATGTGAATGATTGTGGCGGCAGGGCGGGCCTATATGTGTTAGCTTAAACCGCAAGCAAAATCAAGCTCTCTGCGCGTCCGGGTGCTGGTCTCGCCGGAAATCAATCTGGCGCGCTCCAGTGCGAAATTCCGTCTCAGGCGCATCAGGCAAATCCCAAAAAACGATCAATGCTCGAGTGACGGCATTTAACTCACGGTTATAACGGAATAGCATCCTGAATCCGATGCGCTACGTGCTTGCCGCATTCCTGCCATTACTGACGGTTCCCCTGCTTGCGTTTTCAACGACCGCGGTGCACAACCAGCCGACCGCGCAGTTCTATCACATCATCACCGATAACCGCTTTCCATACTGGGTTTACGGCGGCCACACGCCGCGAGTGCCCCGAGGGGCATTAGTGCTTCCAAGCCAGTACACAGTAAAGTTGATTACAGCGGGGCAAACGTATTCACAAGCGATGAGCTTACGGATGGATCCAAGAGTGAAGGCTTCACGAGCGGCGCTGACGCAGCAGCTCACGCTTTCTCTGGAGTTGACGAAACTGATGAGCGATGATTTTGAGGCGCTTACCAGGCTACGAAGCTCAAAGTCCGCCGCCGCTTCGGCTGAGTTGCAGCAGAGAGTGGTGTCGTTCAACACGGAGTTAGCGCGCGTTTTCGAAGCGATCAAAGGGACCGATAACGCCGCAACGACGCAGGCCATTGCCGCCGTCCACGATCTCGAAAGCCGCTGGAAGGAATTGGAGCAGCAGCTCCGGCGGGAGCATCAGTGAAGTTGTTCTATGTGGCGATTTTTTGCCTGGTAATAACATTTCCGGCTATTGCTCAAACGCCCGATACTGCCGCCATAAACGGGACGGTTTTTGATCAGAGCCACGCTGCCGTTTCGGACGTTCGGGTGAAGATTACAAACAATGTGAGCGGCCTGGAGCGGAGCACGGAAACAGATGATTCCGGCCGTTTTTCAATCGGCGGGCTTCCGATCTCTGGCGCTTACAACATCAACGCGAGTAAGCAGGGCTTCGAAACCGCCTCGGTCGACAATGTGATGCTAGTTGCCGGCACGCGGGCCGATATCCGGCTTCAGCTCAACGCAGCAGGAGGTCAAGCGGAAATCACTGTTACCGGCGTGCTCGGAGCGGTGCGCACCGATGAGCCCCAGCTCGGCGACCGGCTCGGCTCGCAGCAACTGAATGAAATTCCTCTGCTAAATCGGAAGATTACCTATGCTCCATTACTGAATGCAGCAAACCGCCCGGCGATCAATCAAGGCGACGCATTCATGAATCAGAATCTGTTCACTACGAATGGCGCAGGCCGACGTCAGACCTGGTTTGAAATCGACGGCGGCAATGGCATCGACTTGTGGGGGCGGCAGACCATCTTTACAAACATTCCGCTGGCAGCCGTGCAGGAGATGAGCATTCTGGAGAATGCGTTTTCGGCGGAATACGGCGGCAGTACGGGAAGTGTAGTGAACATCATTACCAAGAGCGGCGGCAATAGCTTTCATGGCGAGTTGCTCGCACTTGTTCGTCCGTCCGCAACAGAAGCGGCGCTGTCGGGCTTCACCTCAAAGAACGCCGCAAGCGGGAATGATTTGACAAATGACACTCTGGCGCAGAGCGCATTATCCGTTTCGGGCCCCATTGGGCGGAAGAACCGCACGCAGTTCTTCGCGGCAGGCGAATACACCATTGAGAATCGCGCCTCGCCGGTGACATCACCCATTGCTCCAGGTGAGTTTATCGGACATTATCGCGACTGGCTCGGCTTCCTGCGGCTGGATCACCGGATCAACGATCGAAACAATCTCTTCTTTCGGGGAGATGTGGACGGGTTCCGCGATACAAATCCGAACGGGACTGTCGGAGGAAATAATCTGCCAACTGTGGATCGGGTATTCAAGCGCCGAACGTACTCAGCCGAATTCGGAGAGACCGCGATTCTGAGTTCAACTCTCATCAATAATTTGCGGCTGCAGTTCCAGCTTGGATCTCCGATTACACAATTCGCGCCGGTTATTTACGGCACACAGTATGTTGTCCCAATCTCCACCGGCGGCACATTCACTTCAGGCACCTCGCAATCTGCCCTGCTGCTGAACCGGCAATACGAGGTGAGCGATACGGTTTCGGCCATAAGAGGACGCCATCAGCTCCGGTTTGGAGCGAACGCCATTGTTTCGCATAACGGCGGCAACAGTAAGGAATTTGGCGGGCCCATTTCTCTCGGCCAGTTCCTGTATCGGCCTTGCACTCGGGATTTTTCGTTCTGCGAGAGTCCGGCTTACCTCCAAGACATTCAGAATGTTCAGACGTACACCCAAAGCTACGGAAACGCCGGCTATTCTGTTACCGACGCACTATGGGCATTATTCGTCCAGGACGATGTTCGGGTGCGGTCTGACCTAACGATCAATCTGGGGCTGCGCTATGAGCAGCAGACTTTCACGGATGCGCGGAAGGATTTTGCACCACGCGCCGGGTTCGCTTACAACTGGCGCGGCGATGGTAAAGCGGTTGTTCGCGGAGGTTTCGGCATCTATTATTCGCAAGTGGTGGATAACTCCGCGGCGAATTATGCGCTCACCGGTCCCACCGGCGTATTCAATTACACCGCCGCGCCCGGACAAATCGGATTCCCAAACAGCGTGGCCTCAGCGCCGCTGCCGCTATTTCCGGCGGGTGCCATTGTACCCCTGCGGAGCCTCTACGTCCGGCCGGGCGAAGCTGCTTATCTGAACCAGTTCTTCCCGGTGTCCACGTTAACAGGCTACCCGGACCGACTGCTGAATCCGTATTCCGAGCAATGGAGTTTCGGCGTGGAACAGCAGCTCAGGCCCGGTTGGGTCTTGAGCGTCGACTACATTGGTTCGCACACTTTGAAGATCAACCGTCCTGTGGACGTGGATCCGCCGACGCCGTTCATTCGGACAGCGCCTGGGCAAATTCGTTCAGCACAGGCAGCCAATTGCACCCGGCCGTATTGGGTTTGGTGGTATGGGCAGCAGGGATTCACGTGTAATCCCAAGCGTGCGACAAACCCGCAGCCTCCGTATGGCGTGATTCAGACCGATGTTAATAACGGTTATGCCTACTACAACGCGCTGAACGTAAATCTGAGTCACCGGTTTAGCAGGCGGGCCTCTATGCTGGCCAGTTACGTGTGGTCACACGCGATTGACAATGTGGATCCCGACATTCCGAACCAGAATCCGAACGATCCCCATTTCACCGGCAGAGTAGAGAATGGCAGCGCGATCTTCGATCAGCGGAATCGTTTTGTGCTGAGCGGCGTGTTTATCGCTCCGCTCAAGGTCAGCATCGGCGGTGTGGCGACGTTTGGTTCCGGGCTTCCGTACAACTTTGTCACCGGCTCAACGAATAGCGGAGATAGCGGAGCAACGACGGACCGGCCTGTAATCAACGGCGTGGTGGTGGGCCGCAACGCGGGACGCGGCCGGCCGATTTACGATATTTCTCCATTTGTCGAGCGGCCTTTTCCGCTTGGAAGTGAGCGGCGGCTTCTGATCCTACGCGCGGAAGCGTTCAATGTGTTTAATCATGCCAACTTCGTTGGCTACAGCGGCACATATGGCAACGGGGCGCTGCCTGGTCCGGGATTCGGACAACCGCTCGCCGGCATCACGAACCAGCTAGCGGCCCGCTCGATGCAGTTCGAAGCAAGGTTTACGTTTTGATAGGGGCAGTGAGCACAGTGCACAAAATCCTATTGACAAGAACACACTCAATCCTGCACCCTCTTATAATTAGGACAGAGGTTAAGACGATTCGCACCTTTTTCGCGGGGATGCCTTGACTCGCCGGTTGGCCGAGAGGTGAATCCGTTGGGAGATCTTACACCACGCCATTTCGAAGTACTGCACGCTATCGTTCACAACTACATTGAAACGGGTGAACCGGTAGCTTCCCGTACAATTGCCCGAAGATATCCGATGAGTTCCGCCTCCATTCGGAACATGATGGCGGATCTTCTCGAAGAGGGATATCTTTCACAGCCTCACACCTCGGCGGGCCGAGTTCCAACCGAACGCGCGTACCAAAGCTACGTAAAAACGCTTCTGGGCAGCAGAATCGTGCATGGTGAATTGGAACGGCTGCAGCTTGAGATACAAAAGGCCGGTAGCGTGGAAGCCCGTATTGAGCGATCTTCGAAGCTGCTGACCGAAATCACTCGCAATTTCGGCATCGCGGCGGCCATTCCGACCGGGAACCAAACGCTCGACCAGGTTGAGCTTCTGGCGCTGCCCGACCGGCGCATATTGATGGTAGTGATGACGCGCGACCGGATGGTGCGAAACAAGCTCATAACTGTCGATGACCCCATCTCGCAGGACGAACTGGTCTCGATCCGCAACTACATCAACTACAACTTCGGCGGTTGGATGCTGCCCAATATCCACCAGGAATTGAAACGCCGCCTGGAGTTAGAGAACGCGGCCTATGACGCCATCCTGCGCCGGGTAAACCTACTCTACTCCAAGGGCTTGCTGGATTTGGGCTTGACGCCGGAAGTGTACTTCGATGGAGCGTCGAATCTGATTGGACTCGACCTGCACGTTACCCGCGAGCGAATGCGCGAGATTTTTCGAGCCCTCGAGGAAAAGAAGCGGATCGTGCAATTGCTGGAGCGCTTCCTTGAAGAACGCGAAGGGGAGCTTGCTATCCAGGTCGGTCTTTCCGAAGTTCACCCCAGCATGGGCGAGTTATCGCTGATAGGCGTTCGCTTCGGTCTGGGTAATGGTTTGGAGGCACATGTGGCTGTAGTTGGCCCCATGCGGATGAATTATAGCCGCGCCGTTTCCGCCGTTCTGCACGTTGGGCGGGCGTTCCAGACCGCGACCATGCAGTAGGTTATCCCGGAGGGCGAATCCCGGGCTAAAATTGAGCCATGAACACGACCGTGAATCCCTATCTATCTCGGATCGTGATCAGGCCGGGTGTACGTTCGGGAAGGCCATGTGTAAGGGACACCAGAATCACAGTTCAGGAAATCTTGCGTTGGCTGGCTTCCGGTGCTACGGAAGAAGAAATCCTGAACGATTATCCCTACCTCGATAGAGATGATTTCAAAGCCGTATTTGCGTATGCGGCTCAGTTCCCGGATCCGCTGCGCGTATAATCGGGCCCACGGTAAGCTTTAGCGTAACCAGCGATCGAGATTGCTCTTCACGAATTCATCGTCCTGAAGTTCCGGATAGCTGGCGCATACCCGATCAATCTCTTCCATCTGCCCCGGCGAGAGATCTTCGTTCGGATCGAGGCACCAGCGCCCGGCGAGGAGTCCCTGCCGCCGCAAGATTTCATGCAGGCCGGCGATACAGCCCGCGAACTGGTTTTGGACATCGAATAGAGCGGCATTTGCATCCGTGAGCGATGCCGAGCGCTCCAGAATATCCAGGGCTCCGCGGCCTCCGTCGCAACGGCAGTTCTGAATAACCGCGAGCAGTTCGACGGCGCGCTTTGTCCATACTGCCCACTGACCCAGCAGTCCTCCGGAAAAGTGAAGCGTTTCGTCTTTCAAGCGAAAATCGGCGAGCAGATCCGGGATGATGTTGTCATCGTTGCCAGTGTAGAGCGCGATTTTCAAGGCACGGCCGCTGTAAGCGACAGCGCGCATTACATCGAGCGTCTGATACCGGTTGAAGGGAGCAACTTTGATTGCGGCCACCGCTTCGATCTGGCAAAATTCGCGCCAGAAACCGTACTCCAGGATTCGCCCGCCAACTGCCGGCTGCAAGTAGAATCCGAATAAGGGGATCTCTTCGCCTACTGCGCGGCAGTGGGCAATCAACTCGGGATGGCTGGCAGAACCCATGGCTGCGAGATTAAGCAGTCCCAGGTCGAATCCCGCTTCCCGGGCGAATCGAGCCTCGCGAACTGCTTGCCCGGTTTGGCCGCATAGGCCGGCAATTTTCAAGATTCGCTTACCCGACGCCCTTTCATATTGGCGGGCAGTTGAAGCAACCAGATTCAGCACTGGCTCGAACAAGCCAAACTGCGGATCGCGAATGGCGAACTGGGTTGTGTGCACGCCTGCCGCAATGCCACCCGCTCCGGCGTCGCAGTAATAACGGGTGAGTGCTGCCTGGCGGCGCTCGTCGAATTTGCGATGCGCGTTCAACGCCAGCGGATGCGCGGGAATTACAACGCCTTGCTTTAGAATTGCGGCAGCCTGCGGATCGAGTTTCGAATCGCTCGCCATTAAAAGCTCCCGTCGACAACTTCGAAATGAGTCGGCTTGCCGAGATTTTCGCCGCGGTTCGTCACCCAATCCGCGACCCAATCGGTAAGCGCCGCGAGCGACACAGAGGGGCGACCCAGCGACCGGTGGCACTGCGATGCATCGCTGAGGAGCGCGCTGCTTCCCTCCTGCCCTTGAAACTTACACTCACGGCCAAATCGTTTCGCAAATTCTTCGGCTACTTCGCGGACCAGCACAGTTTCGGCTCCGGTCACATTCAGGATGCGCGGCGGCGAAGCGCATAGCCCGAGCGCCCGCAGCGCGTAAGAATTGGCATCGCGCTGCCAGATTGCGTTAAACGCCGGAACCGTCAGATCCACCGGCTCGCCGGCGTAAACATTTCGAGCAACGTCAACCAACACGCCGTAGCGCAGATCGACGGCGTAGTTCAAGCGGAAAATCAGGCATTCCGTTTTGTATTCGTTCGAGTGATATTCGAAGATGCGTTCGCGCGCCAGGCAGGATTGCGCGTACTCTCCGACAGGCGAGACCGCATCGGTTTCACGCGATCCGCCGGAAGCCACATTCGTGAAGCCATACACGTTTCCGGTGGAAAAAACAACCATGCGACTTCGGCGGTAACGATAAGCAGCCAGCGCCGGCGCAATCGCGTTCATGGCCCAGGTGAGATCGGGGCGACCAGTGGAGCCGAACTTGCGGCCAGCCAGATACAACACGTTCTCGCAGTCCGGCAGCTTATCGACTTCCGCTGGGTTGAGCAGATCGCACGCCACAACTTGCACGCCCGCGGCTTCCAACTCCCGGCGCACGGCTTCCGAGCCAAATCGAGAAACTGCTGTGACGCGTGTGCGAACACTTGCTTCATCCGCTGCCCGTTTGGCCAGCTTCGCGAGCGACGGCCCCATTTTTCCACCGGCTCCCAAAATGACGATGTCGCCCCGCAAACTGCCCATGAAGGCTCGATCGGCTTCGCTCGGCGCTGAAAGGCGCAGCTCTAATTCTTGCAGCAAATGTCCTCCTCAGAAAGATGTCTCATCGTAGGATGACAGAGTGCGACTCCTCGCGTTCCTCTTGCTCACCTCTAGCCTTTTACCCGCTGCTGACACCCTTAGCATCTTTGGACGCCACTGGACAGTTCCTGCCCCCTCAGATTGGAAAATCCAGCAGCAGGGTGGTACCCAAGTGCTGCGCCTTGTTACACCCAGAAATCCGCTTCCAGGCCCGCGACGTCCGATTCAATTTGCACTGGCCGATACGCCCGATCTGGAAAAAGTAACTGTCGAAGCGGACATGCGGCCGCTGGGCCACTCGCTAATAATTGTTTACGCCTATCGCGACCCGGCGCATTTCGATTACGCGCATCTCTCCATCGACACGGCCACTAAAGAGCCGCATCACAACGGCGTGTTCCACGTTTACGGCGGAGAGCGTGTGCGGATCAGTGATACCGAGGGACCGGCAGCGTTCTCGTCATCCGGCTGGCATCACGTTCAACTTGTATGGGAGGGTAAATCCGGCGAGGTTCGCGTCAGCGTCGATGGCCAATCCATACCCGCGCTCCATGCGGTTGATCTGAGTCTTCGGTCTGGGCGTGTTGGAATCGGATCGTTCGACGAAACGGGTGATTTCAAGAACGTGAAAATCCAATAAAAGCTATGGCGCGTTCGGCAGAGCCCACGCGTACAACACGCCGTCTACGCCCGTAATCACGTACTGGCGGCCATCTAACTCGTAAGTCATCGGTGAACTGCCCAGCGACCCTCCTACGTTCACGTGCCAGAGCACCTGGCCGTTTTCCGGATCAAGCACCAGGAGGTTATCCGAAACGTCTCCCGTGAACAGCACTCCTCCGGCGGTGGTGAGGATACCCGGATGCCCACCGCCTTCCCCTGCTTTCCTGCGCCAGCGTATTTTGCCTGTTTGATAATCGATCGCGACAAGAACGGAGTGCTCGCGCAGACGGCTCGAAGCGCCTCCCTGATGGCCTACTGCTTTACCATTTGCATTGAGCGTCAGATAGTACATTCCGAAGCCTTCCTCGGCATTCACGTAGAAGAGCTTGGTTTCAGGATCGAAGCTCGGCGCCATCCAGTTGGTGGCGCCCTCTTCGGCGGCCTCCACCAGCGAACCATCGGGCGCCGGCTCTTTTTTCGGATTCGGAATGGGCTCTCCTCGGGCATTCAGGCCCGAAGCCCAATCGATAGACACAAACGGCGCAGTCAGCAAATGCTCACCGGTGATTCGATCGAGTAAAAAGAAATAGCCGTTCCGGCTGGCCTGCGCAAGCAGTTTGCGAGGCTTGCCACGAAAATCCGCGTCAAACAGCACCGGAGTTTCCACGGCATCCCAGTCATGCGTATCGTGCGGCGAAGGCTGGAAATACCAGACCAGTTTGCCCGTATCCGGATTCAAGGCGACGATTGAGCAGGTGTAGAGATTCGCGCCAGGGCGCACCACGCCGGCCAGCACGGGAGCAGGATTTCCAGTGCCCCAATAGATCAGGTTTGCTTCCGGATCATATGTGCCGGTCATCCATGCCGGGCCGCCGCCGTGAGTCAGCGATTCCTTATCGGGCCATGTCTCCGAACCCGGCTGATCGG
>Ga0308174_10000701_pt1 | contig 14625 bp, 13 predicted proteins | sample PhyPR2_FD_203894 | JGI IMG/M metagenome (GOLD analysis project Ga0308174, IMG submission 203894) | Soil microbial communities from UC Gill Tract Community Farm, Albany, California, United States - DLSLS.P.R2 | ecosystem: Environmental > Terrestrial > Soil > Agricultural land | place: USA...
CGTAGGTAGCGTAGATCAGATTCGACCCGATGCCGCGAATCTGATCCAGAATCAGATCCTTGCTGGCAAGCGAGATGGTAACGACCAGGATCACGGAGGCATTACCGATGATCAAGCCGAGGGCGGTAAGGAAGGTGCGAAGCCGGTTTGCCCGCAGGGCGTGCAGGCTAAAACGGATCGCTTCGGGTAAATTCATTTCGGCGGAACGGGCGGCTCGCGGGCAACTGCCGCAGCGGCCAACTGCTAATTAGGCTCCCTCCGTCGCTTTCAACAAACGCGCGGCTTCCTGCTTGGGCGGGTCGTCCACGGTGATGTTGGCGTGCATATATTTCTGAAGAAGACTTTTCGCTTCGTCCAGATTACGTTTTTGCCGAATTAACGTATCGGCGCGCGCAAACCAGACTTGGGGGGCATCGGGGGCCAGTTTTTGAGCCTGGAGAAATACCTGATCGCTTTCCTGAGTACGGCCTTCTTTGGCCAGGAATTTGGCGAGATCAATCAGCCGGCCAACCTGGCGTGGCGCCAAAGCCGCTGCCTGCCGCAGATGCTGCTCCGCCGCTTCGAACTGCCGGCTTTTTTGCGCCAGCTGCGCTTTCGCGAAATAACCTTCCGCGGGGTCCACAGCCGCAATCTGCTGGGCTACCTGGGTAGCCTTATCGAACCCGCCTCCGAGAAAACCAGGAGCTTCCAGATAATAGTCAAACAGGTCACTGAGGGCTTCTCCGTTTTTGGCGTTCAGCGCCACTGACTTTTCAAATGCCTGCCGGGCTTTGGAAGCATAGGCGGGAGCCATAATGGGATTGCCGGTTTCGGCCCGCTTACCGAAGGCACGGCCCAGCCAGTCCATATATTCGCTGTTCCGCGGGTCGCCCGCAGCCGCCTTTTGGAGGTAATCGCTGGCTTTTTTGAAATCGCCCAGCATGAAGTAATCGCGACCCCGCAAAAAATTCGCGGCCGCATCCTCATTATGTTTGTCCACTAACGCCAGCGAGCCCTCGTAGTCCGTTCGCTTATACAGATCCTCCGCCTTTTGCAGCGCTTGAGCCGATAAGGACTGTATACAGAACGCAATGAGGGCCGCACCTAATAATCCAGCTCTCCCCCGCAACACTTCGATCCCCTTTAAAGCAAGGGTAGTATAAGTAGATGTCCCTTGCCACTTAATTCAGATGCAGAACGAAAGAGGTGGGTTGCGGGAACTAGGGTGAGGGCGATGAGGCGCAATCCCCCGGCCCCGGCGGCAGGGAGCGGGGACCGATCCAGTCTTACCGATTTTTTGGACGATTTAACAGACGTTAACAGGATTTCACTGTAGTATCCTAAGGCTGAAATTGGCGTGTGCAATAGGGCAGCGGCTAACGGCGGTTTGCTGCGAGAGAAGCTTGAGAGCCCGTCCATTGCGCGCAACGAAAGAAGGATAGGAGACTAAACATTATGTTCGCCAAGCTGCGGCGCTCGCTTCTCCTAGGCGGTATTGTTTCCATTGTGGCCTGTTCTGCATGGGCTCAGGTAACTACCCTAGAAGGCGACGTGAAGGACGGAAACGGGCAGCCCGTGAAAGATGCAGTGATTGATCTGCACCGTACCGATATCAAGGGAAACTATCACGTCAAATCCAATAAAAAGGGGCACTGGTTTTACACGGGCCTTCCTCTGGGGACGTACGATCTTACCTGCTCAGTGAATGGGCAGGTGGTGGACAAAGTAAATGGCGTAAAGACGCAATACGGGGAGGGTGGCCAGCCCGTAAACTTCAATACCGCCAGGATGCAGCAGGCGCAGGCCGCTGCTCAAGCTGGCCAGCCCAGCGATGACCAGACGCGCGGGATGAGCAAAGAGGATAAAGCGAAACTGGAAGCTCAGATGAAGGAGCGTTCGGAAGCCATCAAGAAGAATAAGGCTTTGAACGATGCATTCACCGGCGGCATTGATGCGTTGAAGGCCCAAAATTTCCAGGCCGCGGTAGATTCGCTCACAAAAGCCAGTGAACTGGATGCATCGCAGGTAGCCGTGTGGCAGAACCTGGGAGAGGCGTACGTAGGCTTGGCTAAGTCCCAGACCGGGGATCAGCAGACGCAGTCGTATGACAAGGCGGTCGCGGCTTACAAGAAATCGCTGGAACTGAAGCCGGACGATGCGGGAACGTATAACCAGCTCGGGAACCTTTATGGAGCGGAGAAGAAGCTGCCCGAGGCACAAGAAGCTCTGACAAAGGCGGCTCAGCTTGATCCGGCGATGGCGGCTAAGGCCAACTTCAATATCGGCGCCCTGCTGGTGAATAGTGGCAAGGCTGCGGATGCCGCCCCGTACTTTAAGAAGGCAGTGGCGGCCGACCCCAACTACGCGGAAGCGGATTACCAGCTAGGCAGCACGCTGATGATGCAGGGGACGGTCGATCCGAAGACAGGCCAGCAGACCTATCCGCCGGATACAGCTCCCGCTCTTCAGAAGTACCTGGAGCTACAGCCGAATGGTCCGCACGCGCAGGAAGCACAGGCGATGCTGCAGGCGCTGGGCGAGAAGGTTCAGACGAACATTCACAACCCGGCTGCTGGGCCGACCAGAAAGCGTGGCAAGTAGTAGTTTTAGCTTGTCTTGTTTAGCGGGGGCATTCGCTTCGATTTGCCCCCGCTAAACTAATGAGTAGGTCGTTCTTTTCCATCCCATGTTGCGCGCCGTTCTTGAATTACTGCTCACGCTAGCTGTCATTTTGATTGCGCGGGTAGTACTGACGGGCGTAATGAAGGGAATTTCCAGTGCTTCCACCGGCGGGTACTCCGACAGCAACTCCCAGAACGGGAGTGCTGGCCGGCAAAACTCTCAAAACCGCCGCACCGGTCCGGAGCCCCAAGCTGCCGGTTTGCTCCACCGAGATCCCATCTGCGGAACTTTTGTTGCGGAATCCACGCGGTTCCGACGGCAAATAGGACCGCAGACGTACTTCTATTGTTCCGAAAACTGCCAGCAGAAGCATGCTCTCGCGGCGAAGTAGCTCGCCTTTCGCATTCGGGCGGAGATTTCCGCAGGAACAGCATGGAAGAGCAGCGCATCACAAAATCTAAAAATAAATTATCTTCTTTATTTTGCAATGACTAAGCGATAATTTCGGCTATCGTCCAGTCAGGGTCATTGTATTCCTAATTCAGATCTGCCTTTTGAGGGCGGATGTTTAGGAGAAATGATCCAGTGAGAATTTGGGCCCCGACAGTGATAGGCCTGTTTCTTTTAGTCTGCGCGAGTCCGGCGCAAGACATATTTACTGTTACGGGGACCCCGATTCCCGCGTCTCTGATACGTCAGAATTACGGGAAAATGCCGAAAGGAATTACCGCTTATGACCTTAGCATTTGCAACAGCACTGAGCTAAAACATTCAATAGTCAGCAGCGAGATTTTTCAGGCGCTCTCGAAATCGAATACAGGATTACAACCCATCGGGCGTCAAATCATGCTGACCGCGATTCTCCGAAATCAAAGCTGGACTTTGACGAACATTCTGGGCGTGACGATGAACGTCAGCGCCGGGATCCTATCGGTACTGAATTCTTCCAAGGTTGGACTTCCGTCGGGCGTGGCGACAGGGGCGACACTGGCATCCTTGTCGCTGCAACAGGTTCTATCGAACCTGAAGCCGGTCAGTTCCGCCGATCAGCTGGAAAAGTTTGAGAGCCAGGTGTTGGAGCCGGCACTCGTTTTAGACGGAGGATCCTGCGTGGAGCGCACGGTGTTCACGGTGGTGGATCAGCCAGCAGCAAGGGGTGCAAAATTGAGTTTCCACGTTCGCTAGTTAGCGAGCTCCCACGCGTGCGGGCACACGTGAGTGGGGATAGCAGTTCGGGCGATCGGCTATCTTCCTGGTTGAGCGGTTAACAGCAATGCGAACGTGGAATGGCACTGGAACGGGCATTCCAGTGCTAAGCTAGGGGCGTGTTACTTGGGCAAGTAATGCGCCTTTAGTTTTTCCTGGTTTCTGTTTTTCAATCTTCTTGTATTCTCACAGACTCAGTTGGTCCACTGCTCCTAACAACATTCACGACCTTGTCCGAAGGAAGCGGCGCGCAGGGATCCGCCTCCTGGATCTGACGCAATCAAACCCCACAAGAGTTCTTCCCGATTATCCGCATGCGGCCATCAGCCGAGCGTACGGAGCGGTCTCTGATTTCACCTATCAGCCCGATCCGGCGGGTACGTGGGAAGCTCGGGAAGCCGTGAGCGGCTACTACGGTCAGCGGGATTTCGCGGTGCCTCCGGATCGTCTGGTTTTGACGGCAAGTACAAGTGAGGCATATGCGCTGCTGTTCAAATTGCTTTGCGATGCGGGCGATGAAGTTCTGGTTCCGGTTCCTTCGTATCCCCTTTTCGAATATCTAGCTGCACTGGAAGGAGTAAGAGTTGTTCCTTATCGCCTTTGTTACGACGGAAGCTGGCATATCGATTTCACTCATCTGCGCGACCAGATTTCGCCGCGCGCGAAGGCGATCGTCATTGTCACACCGAACAATCCCACCGGGTCGGTCCTAAAAACATTCGAGGCCAGAGAACTTCTTCGCATCGGAGAAGAGCGTCATTTGCCGATCATTTCCGATGAGGTTTTTATGGACTATCCGCTTCGGAAACTGCCTCACGCGGCGCCCACTCTCGCGGCACAAAGCTCGGTGCTGACCTTTGCCCTGAATGGGCTATCGAAGGCAGCCGGGATGCCGCAGATGAAGCTCGGATGGGTCGTACTGGGAGGGCCCGCGGACGAGATCAAGTGCGCAAGGGAGAATTTAGAGTTACTGCTGGACACCTATTTGTCCGTGGGAACGCCGGCACAGAATGCACTGCCGGATCTACTAAAAATAGGAGCCGGAATCAGAGCGCAGATCGTGCGCCAAGTGAAGCAGAACCTGGCAACGCTGGGAAAGGCGCTTGACGGAAGCCCTGCCCACTGCCTGGAGACCGAGGCAGGATGGTCCGCGATTGTTCGTCTTCCTAGTGTTCGTACCGAAGATAACTGGACGGCAAGGCTGGTGGAGGAGGGCAATACGATTGTCCAGCCGGGTTACTTCTTCGACATGGAGCAGGAAGCTTACATCGTGGTCAGTCTGATCACCCCTGCCGATGAGTTTGAGGAAGGGGCTAGTAAGATGAGAAGTCTTGTCGAAAACGAGTGAGATTGTATCTGTGTTCTCAGGACAAAGTTACAGACTTGCCGTCGCGTGGTGCCTGCTCTGCGAAAAACCCTGTTACTTATTCTGCTGCTTGCACAGCAACACTTGTCCGCCTACTCGGTGCAAACACATGAACAGCTTATCGATTTAAGCTGGAAAAATACCATTAAGCCCTTCATCTTGCAGCGCTTTCCCCATGCCACCGATGCGGAACTGGAGCGCGCGCACGCTTTCGCCTATGGAGGGTGCGCGATTCAAGACCTGGGCTATTATCCGTTTAGCCATCAGTTCTTCAGCAATCTGACGCATTATGTAAGGTCGGCGGATTTCATTCAGAATCTATTCCGAAATGCGAAGAACCCGAACGAACTTGCATTCGCGATCGGAGCGCTTTCTCATTACGTAGGGGATAACGTCGGCCATCTGATGGCCGTCAATCCGTCGGTAGCGGTAGAGTTTCCGAGTCTCGAGAAGGAGTACGGGCGGTCGGTAGCGTATGACAAGGATCCGCATGCCCATATAAGGACCGAGTTTGCTTTTGACATCAATGAGATCAGCAAACACCGCATGGCGCCCTCGGCTTACCTGCGGCATGTGGGACTGGGAGTCCCGACGGCATTGCTGGCGCAGTCATTTTTTGATACGTATGGGCTCAACTTCGAGGAAGTCCTCGGGGAGCGACGGCCGGTAGTTCGAGGCTACCGTTTTGCCGTGCGTAGCTTTCTGCCGCGCATCGCCTATGCTGAAGCGCTTCTGCACAGGAACGATTTTCCGCCCGACGCGCAGACCACGGCGTTCCAGGTTTTCTTGCGGCACCTCTCGGATGCGGACTTCGAAAAGGGGTGGAATCAGTACCGCAAGACGGCTGGGATCGGGACGCACCTCGTAGCCTGGACGATTTTCATTCTGCCGAAGTTCGGCCCGTTGTCGATGCTGGCGATTCGCGGACCGACGCCAGAAACGCATCAGCTGTACATTGAAAGCGTGAATGCGGCGACTGATAATCTGCGAAACCTGCTTAGTCACTGGAGCAGCGCTTCGCGGTCCCTTCCCGATCGCGACCTGGACACCGGGGAGAAGGTTCGGCCGGGAGGTTACCGGCTGACCGACGAAACCTATGCGGAACTGTTGGACAAGATTACGCAAGACCCGTCGCAAGAACTACCGAGCGAGTTGAAGGCAGATATTCTGGACTACTATTCTGATCCGCAAGCACCCATCAGCACCAAGAAGGATAAGAACAAATGGGAGGACGTCCAGAAAGAGCTTGCAGTTCTGAGAGCGATGAAGGACTTGCCGGCCAGGGTATTGGATGGAGGGCAGTGATGCCCTCCAATATTTGGCGCAGAGAGTTACTTCTTTCCAGCAAGACCGGGCAGGAGTCCGTAGACGACGATGTGGTTTTGAGCGTCAGGAACGTAAACCGTTCCATTGACGACTGTAAACTGCCCGAAGTGGTAGTTGCCGGCCAGACCGTCCCGGGCTCCATTCTGGTTGCTGTTCCATAGCTCAATTGCCACATTCGATGCGTCAAACGCGTGCAGTTCGCTCGGGGTAAGAGCCCAAACGATAGCCGTTCCCGGGGCCCCATGGGCGTGGCTCACCGCCAGAATACCGCCGGGATACGAGACCTGTTCGCCCCCTGTCGAAGTCGGCGTGGTTGTGAACTGCCCTTTTACAAAGGAATAAGCACGCAGAACGTCGCCGGTTCCCCATGTGTAGAAAGCAGGCGTTGTTGCACTCGGCCAATAGGCCAGCGAATGGAGTTTTTGACAGCCGCTGAAGGTGTCGGCCGTACAACCATCTGTTGGAATGGCTTGAACTGGGCCAGTTTGCCCGGATTTGCCGCCGAGAGAATCCGCGCTGAGCACATAGACAATCCCCTGCTTTCCACCTCCAAGGACGGCCCCGCGCTGCTTCCCAACGCCGATCAAGAGATGCGTGTCGGAGGTCAATATGGGTCCGGTCGTGGAGAGGTCCAAATCGAGGGCATTGAGCGCGTCAGCATTGCTGGGAGTAAACCAGTCAGCTACGGTTCCGGTGGGCGTCAACTTCTCAAAGCTTTCTCCGAAGTTTGAAACGTCGTCGCTGGTACCATTTCCGGTTTCAAAGTATATGAACCCCTTGCCGTCTGCCACCAGGCCGGCACCAGACTGCCAGATGCCGCCCTCCTCTCCGTTCGGCGTGCTGTTATAGGCCACGGTCTGTTGCTGCACGTTTGCGGCGTTGTACCCGATCACCCATCCGTGATAGGGGTCCGGGTCGGGGCCGCAACTGCTGAAGCCGGCGTACACGCTTCCATTGGCCAGCAGGAGGGCAGGCCTCTGGATCATCCGGGTCTGGTTCATCGTTACCGTTCCGTTGCTGGAATCGACACCAGTACCGGGCACCTGGGCGGAGATCACAGCTGAGCCGCCGTTTTTTGCTGCGCCGGTGGTGAGATCCAGAGCGTATAGCTGATGAATATAGGCCATCGTGCCCGGCACCGGGTGGGCGGCCACTACGTAAATGGTTCCCGATTTCGAGTCGATGACAGGAGTGCTCAGGATGCCCAGCTCGGTTCCAGTGCTGAAATTCGCCGGGCACGTGCCCGCATAGTTCTGTGGCACGGACGGCCCCAAGTTTACGCTCCACAAGGGTGCAGTGCCCGGGTGGTCCGCATCGAAGGCGTACACGGTGTTGTGCATTGTTGCGACGTACAGGACGTTTGTCTGCGTGTTTCCCTTCCCCGGCATTTTGAGCTTGGAAACGTACAGGGGCTGGCCGGCTACTTGACCATCAACGTTGTAGGAGCCGAGCTTTCCAAACGTCGCAGCGTTCACCGTGGCCGGCGTGAGGACAGTTTCGCTGCCGTTACTTGCCGATCGTCCATTTTCGTACTCGGCCGTAAGCACGGATGTGTTCTGGGCCCAGAGGGGAAGTGCGGCGGATAGAAACGCCGCAGTGACGACACCTACATATTTCTGTCGCATTGTGTAAAACAAAATATTTCTCCAAACAAGAGACCTTGTCGAAACGCAGAATAGTGCGAGGAGCAGAATTACTAAAAACTAGCTGAGATTGTTCTGAATTAAGTAACTGCACAACGTATATTCCGCGCCGTTAACATAGATTTATCCCGTTTCTTCGCCCTTGGTCAATGCGTATTTCTATGGGTATGTGAGGTACTATACATAGCCCTAGTACTATTCCATATTGCAGAATGGCCTTTTATTCAGCGCGAGCACGCCATGCCGCAGCAATACTTTCCAGAAATGAGCGAGATCAAAGCCGTTATTTCTTATAAACCTATAAGTCTATCGGGAAACAAATAACAGATACTGAAATAACTTACATTTACTCAATCGTAAATGCCTGCTTAGTGTCGTAACTTTGATTCGCGACTAAGTCGTGAATCGAGAGTAAAACGGTGTATTGGCCCCGTTCAGCGTGGGAGGGTGTTTTCACTTGGAAGTTTGCTGGCACGAACTGAGCAGGATAAAAGCCGCCCTCTTCGATTTCAGCCGCATTCGGTTGCTGCAAAAATATCTGGCCATCCGGGCGAAGGACTGTGATGCCATACGTGAGCCGATACTGGTTTCCCGGCCCGAGCTTAAATCCCACCATGTCGAAGGTCATATAGACTGTGTCGCCGGCACTGTAGGCTGGCAGTTCGAGCGGCTCGCGGCCACCCTCCTTCCGGAAGAATTGAAAGTGCTCGACTGAAACCGAGTCCGTGGGCTGTATGGAAACGCCACCGACCCGGAAGGGAATGTTTTTCTGGGCTTGGGCCTTCGCGATGGCATCCTGCACCACGACATGAATCTGAAATTCTCCAGCCGCAAGCCCGGACGGAAGGAGAAAGGCGGCTCTTCTCTTTGGGGTCCAATTCTTGTCTTCCGGAGCGAGATCTACCGCAACGGTTCCAGACTCCGGGTTTGTCAGGGGACGGCCGCTCAGGTCTTCGGGAGTGATCTGGTAGGAGAGCGATATGCGGCGGGCTTTGGTATCGGGGTTGGTGTGAATGCCGAATCCGGCGACTTCAAAGGTGAAGTACACATAGTCGCCCGGCTGGAAGTGATAGTCGGTTGTGACAAAGGGGGCATCCTCGGATGACTGCACTCCAGCTTGGACGATGGCCAAGGGAGAATCAGCGGCTTGGTTTGGGACAAAAAAGGAAAAGAGTGCTGCAGTAGCAAACAAAAGGGCGATCGACATACGGCGCGTATCGAATGGAGGCCGACAGCGGAGGCGATATCCGCATGTGGGCACGTCTACTCATGAGTATGACGGATAGATTGTAATTTCCATTACGGCCAGCGCCAGAATGCCCGACGTGCTGATGAGATTCGGCCCGGACGAGCGGGCTAGCGGCTATTGGCGGGAATCGTCAGTTTCACGGGACCAGCAGCGTCGGCCTGGTATTCCAGCTGATAGAAGCCTTTGCCTTTCTTCTTGAGCAGGGCGTGCGGGAAATACAGGTATCCGGCTGTAGGACGATCGAACTGCCCTGCGGGCAGGCTTCTGTTCGCCAGTTGGCGTTCCAGCAGTTCACGATCCTGTGGCCAACCGCCTGGCGAAGGGAATTGCGGGCCCGGCTCACCACCCACGCCCACTCCGCCGCCGCCATAGACGCCATGCACCCGCCTTCCTGTGTAGGGGTCTGTTCCCGACTCGTATCCGACGGTAGCCTCGGTGTAAATCGGGGAAGTGACAGACGGGGGTCTTGGGGTATTCTTCTGCTGAATATCGGCCGCGACGGTAACTGCATCGGAACTACGAATCACGCTCCTACCTTTGCCGCCGTTCGCCACAAAGGAGTCTGGTTCAATTTTGAGCGGGGCGCCACCGGGATAGCAAGCGACTTCGACGACTACGTAGCTTTTGCTGATGTCGAAGGCGAAAAGATGCTTCACTTGATCTGCTGGAAGTACCGTGGCAGCGTAGGTGCGGCCACCGCTGCTGACATGCGCCGCATACTCGTCGGGCTTTCCGCGGACAGGCACGCCAGCTCGCTCCTGAGCGAAGACGGCTCCAGAAACCAGCAGGACCGAAAGCAGAACTCTCCGCGCAGTCCCATAGCCATAGGAGTTTCGAGACCTCATGGAGCCCACCTCCGCCTTTCAGGGTATCTCGAAACCCGCATTGCAGGCGTGCGCTTGCCGACTTTTACCAGCAGCAGCGACGCCAATTAGTGATCGCTGGAGGCGTTCTCTGACGTCTAACCTACGTGGTGCTGAGACGCTTTGTGGTCGCGGCTTACCTTCCTGCCGCAATACTCAGCGTTTGCAGCATGGCCATTGCTCATCTATGTCGTGCCAACTTACCGTAGCAGCAGCGATTTTGCTGGTGGTGTCGGTCTTCCCCCCGGGGGGAGCGGCGCAGACCGTCCATCCTGTAACAGGACGCCATATTCCGCGAGTGATGGGATTGCCCGGAGCCGATTGGCTGGACAGAGAGGAGCGCGTGAAAGAGGAACGGCCTGAAAAAGCGCTGACGGAATTGGGCCTGCATCCGGGCATGATAGTAGGAGATGTGGGCGCAGGGACCGGCTATTACACTCTCCGGATTGCGAAGCGCATCGCGCCAGGCGGGATCGTCTACGCCAACGAGATTCAGGAAGGCATGCTAGAGCGGCTCCGCGCGAATGCCGGTGCCGAGCGAGTCAAGAACGTACGTACGATTCTGGGCACAGATACGGACGCGCGTCTTCCCGCCGGGAAACTCGACCTGGTTCTGCTGGTGGATACCTATCACGAGTTTTCACATCCCCGGAGGATGCTTGCATCGATAAAGAGATCGTTGAAGCCGGACGGGGAATTGGTCCTGCTGGAGTATCGCAAGGAGGACCCGAACGTGCCGATTCTTCCGGAACACAAGATGAGCGTGCGCGAGGTAAGAGCAGAAGTGACGCCGGAGGGGTACCGGTTCGAGAAGGTTGTAGATACGATGCCCTGGCAGCACATCATATTCTTCCGGAAGGCCAATTCGGAGGGGGATGGCTCGCCGGGAAGAGCAAAGCTGGGAAGATAGAAACAGCATAGGAACCCAGCGACAATTGGAAAGCACAGTAACGCAGGCCCCCATCAGCCGGTACGTCGACTTTGACCGGGCGCAATGGAAGGCTCTGCGCGCAAATACGCCGCTCCTGCTGAACGAAGGAGAGCTGGCGGAACTGCGCGGCATAAACGATCAAGTATCCCTGCGCGAGGTGGAAGACATCTACGTTCCGCTTTCGCGGCTGCTGAATTTACACGTGGCGGCCATTCAGCATCTGTACAAGGCCCGGCGCGCATTCATGGGCACTTCGCTGGCAACGGAAGTGCCGTATATCATCGGAATCGCCGGCAGCGTCGCAGTGGGGAAAAGCACGTTTTCGCGGGTGCTGCGCGCGTCGCTGGCCAGGTGGCCGGACCATCCGAAGGTAGATCTGGTAACCACCGATGGCTTCCTGTATCCGAACCGCATTCTGGAGCAGCGGGGACTCATGAAGCGGAAGGGCTTTCCTGAAAGCTATGACCAACGGCGGCTCATCCGGTTCTTGGCAGACGTGAAGGCGGGCGAGCCATCGGTGGCGGCTCCCATGTACTCGCATCTGCACTATGACATTATTCCTGACGCTGAGCAGCGCGTTGAGCGGCCGCATATCCTGATTGTGGAAGGACTCAACGTGCTGCAGTCGCCCAGCAGTGCCGGGCGGGACGGGTCGCGGGTGTTCGTCTCGGACTTCTTCGATTTTTCAATCTACATTGATGCTTCAGAACAGACCATTGAGTACTGGTATGTGCAGCGGTTTCTTCGCTTACGGGAGACGGTGTTTCAGCGGGAGGATTCCTATTTCCACCGCTATGCACATCTTACGGAGGCGGAGGCGGTCGAGACCGCACGGCGTATTTGGGAAGAGATCAACTTACTTAACCTGCGCGAAAACATTCGTCCCACGCGGGAACGTGCCCATCTGATTTTGCATAAAGGCGAAGAGCACGCCATTGAGCAGGTGCAACTTCAAAGGTTATGAGAAGATTTGCTCACGAGATTTGGTGGACCTGGACGGGTTCGAACCGTCGACCTCTTCCATGCCATGGAAGCGCGCTCCCAACTGCGCCACAGGCCCGCTTGAGCAATATTTCTTTGAGGATATCACAGTGAAGTGGAGCTCTCTCCGGAAATTCAAAAGGGAAATACAAGCCTGAAATTTTATTCATTAAAAGTATTGACTCGTATATATATCAGAGCAACAATCATACGGGCGGCATGCCCATCTTGATAGCTGCTGTTGGGCATTCAAGGACCTGCAATGGAACATCCTCCTCTCTTATCTGAACGTCTTCATACTTGTGATGACACTACACCCACACAAGGCCGTATCGCTTCCTGCACTTTTGCCAAGAGCGGTGTTACACACTCCGCAATGGAGGACCTGGCGCATGAGGTGCGACAGCCGCTGAGTGTGATTGAATCGCTGGCGTACTACCTGGAGTTGACATCAACAGACGAGAAAGCGCGGGTACACTTACAGCGGATCCAAGCGATGGTCTTGCAAGCGAATCTGATTTTGAAGCGTAATTGCAGACCGGACGCAACGACAGCGATAGCGGGCTAGCTTTCTCCCTCCGTAGTTCCTTCGATCTGTTCTATTCGTTTTTTCAGTTGGCGTAGTTCTTCGCGCAGCTCTGGCAGCTTGGCCACGTGAGCAAGGCCGCGGAGATGCTGACGCAAAGGCCGCGCAGGCATTCCCCACACGGGTTCACCCGCGGGAATCCGTTGGGAAGAGATCACGCCCGACTTGCCTCCAACAACGGCTTTCGCTTCGATCTTGGCCTTATCGCCGATGCCTGCCTGTCCACCGAGCACAGCGTAGTCTCCGACCGTGACACTGCCTGAGAGGCCCACCTGCGCGGCGGCTACGACGTGTTTTCCGAGCGTGCAGTTGTGAGCCACGTGGACCAGGTTATCGAGCTTGGTGCCATCCCCGATCCGCGTCGCTCCCAACGCGGCGCGGTCCACGCAGGAGTTTGCTCCGATCTCCACGTCGTCTCCGATCTCTACGATACCGACCTGAGGGAATTTCTCGTAATGGTCTCCGACAAGAGTGAAGCCGAAGCCGTCGGCTCCAATAACGGCGCCGGAGTGTAGAACCACGCGCGCGCCGATGCGAACGCGGTCGTATACCGTTACGTTGGGATGCACCGTGGCGTTCTCGCCTATGGTTACCTGGTCACCGATGGTGGAGCCTTTGCCGATGAAGCTTCCTGCCGCGATAGTTGTGTTCTCGCCAATGGTGACGTAAGGGCCGATGTGGCAGCCCGCCGCAACGTGCGCCGTGGAAGCGACGATGGCGGTGGGATGCAGAAAGGCGGTGTGCGGCTTCTTGGGATAGAGCAAAGGAAGAACGCGGGCAAAGGCGAGGCGCGGATCTTTCACGCGGATGAGCGCCCATGGTCCTGGCTTGTCGAATGTAGTAGGCACAATCAGGCAGCCCGCCTTTGAAGACGCCGCCGTTTCCGCGGCTTTTGCGTTCGCAACAAATGAGAGGTCTGTGGCGGCAGCGTTTTCCAATGCGTTAGCGCCCGAAATGGAACGGCTCAAGTCCCCTTCGGCTTTTCCTCCGCACTCTTGCGCTAGCTCACCAACGGTGATACCGGACATCCCCCATACTTATCATGATGGCGATTGACCCTTCTGCTTATGTGGCACCGACTGCGCGCGTACATCCCGAAGCAGTGATCGGGCCCCAGAGCAAAATCGGCGAGTTCTGCGTCGTGGAGGCAGATGTTGTCCTGGGAGCGCGCTGTTTGCTGGAGCCCTATGTGTATGTGAAGCGCTGGACGACGATGGGAGCCGAGAATGAGGTATCGGCCGGGACGGTGCTCGGTACGGATCCGTTGGACAAGGCATTTACCGGCGAGAGAAGTTACCTGATCATTGGGGACCAAAACAAAATTCGCGAGCATTACACGATTTCGCGTGGCACGAAGCCGGAATCAGAAACGAGGATCGGCGACCGCAACTACATCATGACATCGGGTCACATTGCGCACAATTGCACGCTGGGCAGCGATATTGTCGTGGCGAGTTGCGCGCTGGTGGCAGGCTCTGTGGAGATCGAGAGCCAGGCGTTTATCTCAGGCGGGGTCGTGATTCATCAGTACTCCCGGATCGGCCGGCTTGCGATGGTGGGCGGTAACACTCGCGTGAACAGCGACCTGCCTCCGTACTTTCTTTACTCCGACTTCAACGTGGCAGCGAAGGGGCTCAATACAGTGGGGCTGAAGCGCGCTGGCTTTTCACTAGACGAAGTGAGACGGCTGAAAACAGCGTACCGGATTCTATACCGCTCCGGGTTGAAACTCGAAGACGCCTTGACACGCATCGAAAACGAAGTTCCCTCGGAACACACGAAGCATCTGGTCGAGTTTATTCGCAGCAGTAAGCGGGGCATCTGCCGCGAAAGCACACGCAGCAATGACAGCGACTAACTAATTCAGCTAGGG
>Ga0308174_10000702_pt1 | contig 14618 bp, 11 predicted proteins | sample PhyPR2_FD_203894 | JGI IMG/M metagenome (GOLD analysis project Ga0308174, IMG submission 203894) | Soil microbial communities from UC Gill Tract Community Farm, Albany, California, United States - DLSLS.P.R2 | ecosystem: Environmental > Terrestrial > Soil > Agricultural land | place: USA...
CGGTCCTGGTCGCCAATCGCAGCGAGATCGCGGTCCGCGTGTTCGCCACGGCGGCTCGCATGGGGCTGACCACCGTCGCGGTCTATTCCGACGCCGACGCGGGCGCCTTGCACGTGCGCGCGGCCGATGCGGCGGTGCGGATCGGGCCTGCGCCGGCGCGGGAAAGCTATCTGGACGGGGCGGCGATCCTCGCCGCCGCCAAGGAGACCGGCGCCGAGGCCATCCACCCGGGCTACGGCTTCCTCTCCGAGAACGCCGCGTTCGCCGAGGCCGTGATCGCCGCCGGCCTCACGTGGGTCGGCCCGTCGCCCGCCGCGATCCGCGCCATGGGCCTGAAGGACGCCGCCAAGGCGCTGATGGCCAGGGCCGGGGTGCCGGTGACCCCGGGCTACCTGGGCGAGGACCAGGACGAGGCGGCGCTCGCGACGCAAGCCGCGCGCATCGGCTTTCCCGTGCTGATCAAGGCGGTGGCCGGCGGCGGCGGCAAGGGCATGCGCCGGGTGGACCGGGCCGAGGATTTCGCCGAAGCGCTGGCGAGCGCCCGGCGCGAGGCCAAGGCCGCCTTCGGCGACGACCGCGTGCTGCTGGAGACCTACGTCACCCGCCCGCGCCATATCGAGGTGCAGGTGTTCGCCGATGATCACGGGAACGCCGTCCACCTGTTCGAGCGCGACTGCTCGCTGCAGCGCCGCCACCAGAAGATCATCGAGGAGGCGCCCGCGCCCGGCATGGACGCGGCGACGCGCGCCGCCGTCACCGGAGCCGCGGTGAAGGCCGCCCAGGCCGTGGGCTACGTCGGCGCGGGCACGGTCGAGTTCATCGCCGACGCCTCCGAAGGCCTGCGCCCCGACCGCATCTGGTTCATGGAGATGAACACCCGCCTGCAGGTGGAGCATCCGGTGACCGAGATGGTGACCGGGCTCGACCTCGTGGAATGGCAGCTCCGCGTGGCGGCCGGCGAGCCGCTGCCGCTCAGCCAGGACCAGATCCAGCTCACCGGCCACGCGGTGGAGGCGCGGCTCTACGCCGAGGCGACGGCCGGCGGCCGCTTCCTGCCGTCCACCGGACGGCTGGAGCACTTCCGGCTGCCCGAGACCGTGCGGGCGGACACCGGGGTCATGGAAGGCGGCGAGATCACCCCCTTCTACGACCCGATGATCGCCAAGCTGATCGCCCATGCGCCGAGCCGCGAGGCGGCTGTGGCCGAGCTCTGCGAGGCCTGCGACGGGGTCGAGGTCTGGCCGGTGAAGACCAACGCGGGCTTCCTCGCCCGCTGCCTGGAGGCGCCCGACTTCATCGCCGGCGACGTCGATACCGGCTTCATCGAGCGCAACCTGGAGACCCTGACCCGGCCCGCGGAGCCGTCGGCCGCGGCGCTTTCCGCGGCGGCCGAAGCGGCGATGGTCGCGACGGAGAACGGGCTCGCCGAGCCGCAGGCATCGCCCTGGCGGGCGCTGGCCGGCTTTCGCCTGAACGCCGGGCCGCAGAGGGCGGTGCGCCTGTTCCGCAATGGCGCGCCGGTGATCGTCCAGCGCAGCGAGGCCGCGCCCGACCGCGCGGTGCTGATCACCGAGGACGGCGACATCGTGGTGTTCGAGTCCGGCGAAGCCATGGCCTTCGCGGACCACCCGCCGGGCGCCGACGCCGAGGGCGCGGCCGGCGACAGCCAGGTCCGCGCCCCGATGCCCGGCAAGCTCACCGCCGTGAACGTCAAGACCGGCCAGCGCGTCAGCAAGGGCCAGACCCTTGCGACACTCGAAGCGATGAAGATGGAGTACGCGCTCGCCGCGCCGCTCGACGGCAAGGTCGCAGATGTCGTGGCGAAGGCCGGCGATCAGGTGGTCGAGGGCGCCGTGCTGATCGTGCTCGAACCCGAATAGCTCCCGCGCCCGCGCGCAAGAGGCTAACCTCGCCCCCGTCACACCAGGAGAGAGAACCCCGTGAAGCTCACCCTCGCCGCCATGGTCTGCGCCATCTCCACCCTCGCCGCCGCGGCCGCCGCGCAGACGACCACTGCGACGCTGCCGCCCGCGCCGCCGCCGCCGGGCGCCGCCCCGGCCCCGCGCGCGCCCGGCGCGTACCAGCCGGCGCCCTGGGAGCGTCCCGTGGAGTCCAGCCGTCCGCCCCGCAGCTACGAGGAGGCTGCGCCGGTCACGCACCGCCGCGCCCTGAGGAGCCGCCATCGCCACGCCGTGCGCCGCCACGCGCGCCATCATCGCGTGAGCGGCCGGCATCATCGCCACCACGTGGTCCGCGTCTGCCACGTGCGCCACCACCATCGGGTCTGCCGCACGCGCTGAGCTACTTGGCGGCGGCAGCCCTTTCCTGGGCGCGGGCGCCCGCCAGGATGTCGGGCAGGGCGTAGTTGCCCTCGTGGCAGGCGAACTCGTAGAGCGGCTTGTCGGTGCGGTAGAGCGAGTACTCGGCCAGCCAGGGGCCGGCGTACACGCTGGGATCCTTGACCGTGTACTGGTAGAGGAGCTCGGTCGCAGAGACGCGCGTATAGCGCTCCTCGACGGTGGCGCTCGCGGGCACCAGCAGGGTCGGCAGCGGCCGGATGGCGTCCCTCGCCGGCAAGCCCACGGTCTCGATGACCAGCGTCTCGCCCTCCCAGCGCGCGATGGAGTCGCCCAACGGACCCGCGAGCACGGCGGGCCCATGCTGCTCCGCGAACGGAATGATCCGCAGGTCCGGGCCGTACTCCGTCAGGATCACGACCGCGGCCTTCGTCTGCACGATCAGGCGCGGATTAATGTCGTTGGTGATGACGACCGGCGGCTGGCCCTGGCCGACGATGCAGCGCTCCCAGTCGGGCCGCTGCTCGGGCCCGTCCGCCGGGATCGGCGGCTCGGAGCTGTTGCGGAGCACGTTTTCGACGAAGCGGACCTGGCCGCGGGCCCGAGGCGTCATGGGAATGATGCCGTCGGCCGGCTGCACGACCTGGCGGGACCGCCGCTCGCCCTTCACGATCGCGCCCGCCCCTTGCGCGTCGTGGTCGGCGACGTCGCGGACCTCGCCGTCGATCTTCAGAGAGGCATAGGTCTTCACCTCCTCGGCCACCTGTCGGGCGAAAGCCTTGGCCTGCGCCTCGCTCAGCACCAGAGGCACGCCGGGCGTGGCCTCGAGCGGCAGGGCGAAGTCCGAGTTCCAGGTCCCGCCGAGGTCCGGCTGGCCCCAGGCGTTGCGCGGCGCGCGATAGCCGCCGGCCGATGCAGCGCCGGCGGACACCAGCGCGACAAGGCCGATCAGCAGCGATATTTTACGCATGTCATCCCCCCGTCGCGAGACTCCGCGATGGTCCGGCGCGCCGCAAGCGAAAAAGCCGCACGGAGTCTGCGCCCTTGCGGCCCTAGCCGGGGCCCGCGACCACGCCCCGGTCGTGCAGGCGGGCGATCTCCGACGAGCTGAGGCCGAGCACCTCGGCGAGCACCTCGTCGGTATGCTGGCCGAGCCGCGGCGCGGGCGCGACCGGCGCACGCTCGGCCTGCGGGATCGTCCCCATCGCGCCCGCCGCCGGATAGGTGAGCCCGCTCGGATGGCGCACCGGCTGGAAGAGGGGATTGTGCTTGTAGAGCCGGGTGTCCTCCAGCGCCGCCTCCAGCGGCTGATAGGCGCCCCAGGTGACCCCGCCGGCCTCCAAGGCCGAGGCGAGCTCGGCGGCGGTGCGCCTGGCGAAGGCGCGCTCGAACAACGGATAGAGCCGGTCGCGATGGCTGAAGCGCAGGCCCTCGTCGAGCGCGAAGGAGACGCCGAGCTCGGTTTCCAGGGCCGCGACCTCGGCGGCGAGCCCCAGCACCTCCAGGGCCTTGGCCCACTGGCGCGGCGTGATCGCCAGCACCATCAGCGTCTTGCCGTCCCTGGTGGCGAAGTCGCGACCGAACGCGCCGAAGACGTCGTTGCCCATCCGCGGGCGCTGCTGACCCGCGAGCGCGGTCTCGGCGGTCATGCCGAGATTGGCCATGGTGGCCGCGGCGATGTCCGAGAGCGGCGCGCGGATCTCGCGGCCCTGGCCGTCGCGCTCACGGGCGATCAGCGCCGAGACCAGGCTGAAGGCGCAATAGGCGCCGGTGAGCAGGTCCCAGGCCGCCAGCACATGGTTGACCGGGCGCGGATCGTCGGCCGGACCGGTCATCAGCGGCAGGCCGAGCGCGGCGTTGACCGTGTAGTCCATGCCCTGGGCGCCGTTCGCCCAGCCCATGACGCGCACGCAGATCAGGTCGCCCCGGCGCTTGCTCAGGGTCTCATAGGAGAGGAAGCCGTCGACCGGGAAATTGGTGACGAACAACCCCGCCCGATCGCCCGGGGCGGTCGCCAGCGCCTGCGCGATCTCGCGGCCCTCGGGCCGGGTGAGGTCGAGGGCGACCGATTTCTTGGCCTTGTTCAGCCCCTCCCAGTAGAGGCTCGCGCCGTTCTCGGCGAGCGGCCAGCGCCGGAAGTCGGGGCCGCCGCCGATGTTGTCGAAGCGGATCACCTCGGCGCCCATCTGGGCGAGATGCAGCCCGCAGGTAGGCCCGGCGACGAAGGCCGAGCCCTCCACCACGCGCAGGCCTTTCAGAAGGTCGTACATACCCCCTCCGCTCATCCCCGCGCAGGCGGGGATCCAAGCCGACTTCCAGACACCTGCCGACGATCCTGCAACCCGCTCCTCCGCAGGGGTTCCCGCCTCCGCGGGAACGAGCGGTGAAGGGGTTCAGGCGATCAGCCCGCCCACATCCTTCACCTCTTCCGGCGTGAGCGCCCACTCGGCAGTGGCGGCGTTGGACTTCACCTGCTCGGCCGACGTCGCGCCGGCGATCACCGAGGAGACCACCGGGTGGCCCATGAGCCAGGCGAAGGCCAGCTCCAGGATCGAGTGGTTGCGGTCGCGGGCCCAGGCCTCCAGCTTCTCCACCTTCTCGAAATTCTTCTCGTTGAGCGCCTGGGCGCCGCGCGGGCCCCAGGCCGCCAGGCGCGTGCCCTCCGGCGGCGGCTCGCCGCGCCGGTACTTGCCGGTGAGCAGGCCCGAGGCCAGCGGGAAGAACGGCAGGAACCCCAGCCCGAACGCCTCGCAGGCGGGCAGCACCTCATGCTCCACCCGGCGCTCCAGAAGCGAATACTGGTTCTGCGCCGAGACGAAGGGGACATAGCCCCTGGTCTTCGCCGTCCAGGCGGCGTCGGCGATCTGGAAGCCCATGTAGTTGGAATTCCCGAGATAGCGGACCTTGCCCTGGCTCACCAGGTCGTCGAGGGCGCGGAGCGTCTCGTCGAGCGGCGTCTCAGGGTCGTAGCGGTGCATCTGGTAGAGGTCGATGTAGTCGGTCCCGAGCCGCTTCAGGCTGGCCTCGCAGGCCTGCACGATCCAGCGGCGCGAGCCGCCCTGCCGCTCGCCCTGGCCCATGCCGAACTTGGTGGCGAGGACCACCTCCTTGCGGCGCTTGCCGATCGCCTTGCCGAGGAACTCCTCGGACTTCGTCCCGCCGTAGACGTCGGCGGTGTCGAAGAAATTGATCCCCGCCTCGATAGCCGCGTCGACGACGGCCTGGGTCTGCTTCTCGTCGATGCGCATGCCGAAGTTGTTGCAGCCGAGGCCGACGGCGCTGACCTTGAGGCCCGAGTGGCCGAGATGACGAAATTGCATGGCGCGACCAGTCCCTGAACGGCTCGAATGACATCCCACGCCCGCCGCTCCGCTCGGCGGGCCGGCGGAGCCTAGCCCCTCGCCCGGCGCGTGCGCCAGGGCCGGGCGGCGCCGCCGTTCAGATTGATTGACCGCGATTCACCTAACTTGTTGGCGATATCGCAAGGCGCGGGCCGCTAACCCTATGAGCGAAATGATGGTTTCCATGAGTGGTGGGACATGCGCGTCGTCACGATCGTCAGCCTCGGCGCCTCGGCCGTCCTCGGAATAGCGGCCCTTTTCGTCGCCAAGACCGTGCTGCCCAACTCGGCCGCGGCCAAGCAGGCCGCCGCGCAGGGCGCAGGCGTGCCGATCGTGGTCGCCAGCACCGACATCAAGTTCGGCGACAAGCTCGACCCCCGCATGCTGGTGGTCGCCCGCGTGCCGCAGGCCATCGCGCCGCAGGGCGCCTTCGCCAGCGTGCAGCAGGTGCTCAGTCAGGACCACGGCGGCCCGCCGGTGGCGCTGACCCAGATCGCGGCCCATGAGGCCATCCTCCCGGGCAAGCTCTCCGGACCCGGCGCTCGCCCTTCTGTCGCCGCCGAGATCGCCGACGGGATGCGCGCCTACACCATCCGCGTGAACGACGTCGCCGGCGTCGGCGGCCACGCCCTGCCCGGCGACCGCGTCGACGTGGTGCTGATGCGCGACCTGACGCCCCAAGGCAATGTGCGCACCTACGTCTCCGATGTGGTGCTGCAGGACGTCCGGCTGCTGGGCATCGACCTCAACGCCGACCTCAACTCCAACAAGCCGGCCGAGCCGAAGAATGCGACGCTCGAGGTCTCCGTCGAGGACGCCCAGAAGCTCGCCATCGCCTCGACGCTCGGCACGCTGTCGCTGGCGCTGCGCCGCACCGGAGAGGCCGAGGTCGAGGCCACCAAGCCGCTGCTGACCCGCGACTTCCTCACGGGCGGCGCCCCGGCGCCGATCCGCGCCGGCGGCGGCCACGCCACGCGCCGCCGCTTCGGCCCCGCGCGTCCGTTCAGCGCCGTGATCTCAGTCGTGGAATACGGTGGCCGGGGCGTCTCCGCGCCGGCCCCGCGGCCCGCCGCACCGGCTCCGATGACCGTCTCCGCCACCAAGGCGGAATCTCCGAAGGACGACAAGTCCAGCTTCGCGCCCAGCGCGTGACCCCATGCAGAGTGTGTCCTCCATGAAGCGTCCCCTCATTGGCGCGCTCGCCTGCGCGCTGGCCTCCACGGCCGCGAGCTTCGCGCCCGTCGCCCACGCCACCCAGATGCTGGCGGCCGAGCCCGCGCTCAACCGCGTCATCTATGTGCCGAAGGACAAGACCTTGGCTTTCCGGCTCGACCAGCCGGCCAGCAAGATCGTCGTGGCGCAGGCCGAGATCGCCCAGGTGATCGCCACCGGCGACCGCAGCTTCTACGTCCGCGGCAAGGCGCTCGGCGCCACCAATCTGCTGGTCTACGGCCCTGGCGGCCGCCTGAACGAGGTGATCGACATCCGCGTGGGCTACGACCCCGTCGCGCTCGAGGACGAGCTGGCCGCGGCCTTTCCGCGCGAGCAGATCCGCGTCCGCAACCTCGGCGGCGAGCTGATGCTCCAGGGCGAGGTCTCCAACATCGGCGTCGCCGACCGCGCCAAGGCGCTCGCCGAGCGCTTTGCGCCCCAGGCGATCAACTCACAGCTCACCGCGCGCGGCACTCAGGTGGTGCTGGAGGTCCGGGTGCTGGAGGCGAGCCGCTCGCTGATCCATGACATCGGGCTCTCGGCGCTGATCCAGAACAATTCGTTCAGCTTCGCCTACGGCCTGGGGCTGGTGGGCAGCGACGCCGCCAACACCACCCTGCGACTGACCGGCGGATCCGGCAACACCACCATCGACATGCGGCTGGATGCGCTGGAATCGAAGGGGCTGATCCGCACGCTCGCCAAGCCCAATCTGGTGGCCATGTCCGGCGAGAAGGCCAGCTTCCTGGCCGGGGGCGAATTCCCCTATCCCGTGCCGCAGGGCCTGAACAACGTCACCATCGACTTCCGCCAGTACGGCGTGAAGCTCACCTTCCTGCCGATCGTCGAGGACAACGGGCTCATCCGACTGCAGGTGGAACCCGAAGTCAGCCAGATCGACCTGGCGAATTCGCTCAAGCTCGCCAACATCAACGTCCCGGCGCTGACCACCCGACGCGCCAATACGACGGTCGAGCTGAAGAACGGCGATTCACTCGCCATCGGCGGCCTGTTCCAGCACAACTATTCCAACGGCGTGAACCAGGTGCCCGGCCTCGGGAACATCCCGATCCTCAGCGCGCTGTTCCGCTCCACCCGCTGGCAGCGCAATGAAACGGAGCTGGTGATCGTGGTGACGCCGCACCTGGCGACGCCCGCGGACTTCGCGGCCGGCCGCCAGGCGGCGCTCTCCGGCGAGACGCCGACGGCCTCGCAGCTCCTGCTGCACGGCAAGGCGTTGGACAAGCCGCTCACTGCGCCCAAAGAGATGAAGTGAGCCCATGGCGCTGCTTGGATCCAAGCGTTCGTCAGGCGCGAACGGCCTGACCGGTCGGCGCGTCCTGGCGCTCGGCGCCGCGGTGGCGGCCCTCGCCGAGGAGGGCCCGCTGGCGGGCGCGGAGGTCAGCTCGGTCGGCGTCGACGCCCTCGAGGACGTCTCGCTCGCCACCTGCGACCTGGTGCTGATCGACGCCGACGCGTGGGACGCCGCGGCGCTGACCGCTTCGGTCAAGGCGCTCGCCGCGGCCAAGGCGCCGCCACCGGTGCTGATGGTCGGCGCGAGCCTGCCCGCGGGCCTGGTTCGCAATCTGCTCCGCCTCGAGCACGCCGACATCCTCGAGGCGCCGTTTGCGCCCGACCAGCTGACCTCGGCGATCCAGGGCCTGCTCGCCGGCCTCGCGGCCGCGGCGGTCCCGGCCGGCCCCGCCAGCGCCTCGCGTTGCTGGTCGGTGATCGGCGCGGTGGGAGGCTCCGGCGCGACCATGCTCGCCATCGAAATGGCGCACGTGCTCTCCACGCGCGAAAGCGCGCGGGTCTGCCTGATCGACCTCAATCTCGCCGACGGGGCGGCGGCGGCCTATCTCGGAGTCAACGGCGCGCTCCGGCTTGCCGATTTCGCCCAGGCTCCGGAGCGCATCGACTCCGCCGTGCTGCAGGCGCTCGCCACCGCGGTTTCGCCGAGTTTCGATCTGCTGGCGGCGCCGCGCGACCCGACGGGCTTCGATCTCGCCACGCGCGAGGCGGTTCTGCGCCTGCTCGAAGTGGCCTGCGAGACTTATGACTGGGTGATCCTGGACATGCCGCGTCACCGGCGCGCGTGGTCGCTCGAGGCGTTGTCCGGCTGCGACGAGATCCTGGTGATCTCCGAGCTCACCGTGCCGGCGCTGCTCGCCGCCCGCTCGCTTTCCGACGAGGTGGAGCATGCGCTGAGCGGGATCGCGCAGCCCAAGATCGTCCTGAACCGGCTTGCGAGCCGCGTCTTCGGACCGGCGCCGTCGATGACCGAGGCCGAGCGGGCGCTGCAGCGCAAGGCGCTGGCCGGCGTCAGCTCCGACTGGGAAGCCGCCGCCGCCGCGGCCAACCTCGGCGGCCCGGTCGCCCAGCACCGCCCGAAGTCCAAGATCGTCAAGGACGTGCAGGCGCTTGTCGAGAAACTGGTCGCCGAGCCCGCTCGGCGCGACGCCGCGAGGGCCGCCTGATGGGCCGATTCAGTCTTTCCCGCGCCACCTCGACGTCGCCCACCGCCTCGCCGGCGCCTGCGCCTGACGCTGCCGCTGCATCCGCACCTGCGCCTGCGCCTGCGCCGCCCAAGCCGGCCCCCAAGCCGAAGACCAAGGTCGAGGCGGCCGCTCCGGCCCGGCCTGCGCCGCCACCCCCCCCGGCCGCGGGCAAGTCGCAGCACATCGATCTGAGGCTGAAGCTGCACCAGCGGCTGATCGACGAGCTCGACCTCTCCAAGCTCGAGAAGCTGGAGCAGGGCGAGCTCCGCCGCCAGGTGATGGGCTTCGTCTCCGATTTCGTCCGCGGCGAGCGCGTGGCGCTGAACGCCGGGGAAGTCGAGGAGCTGGGCGCGTCCATCTACGACGAGATGGTCGGCCTGGGGCCGATCGAACCCTTGCTCAAGGACGAGTCGATCAACGACATCCTGATCAACGGGCCGCACCAGATCTACGTGGAGCGCAGGGGCGAGCTCGAGCTCACCCCGGTGCACTTCCGCGACAACGACCACCTGCTGCGGATCGTCAACCGCATCGTCGCCGGCGTCGGGCGCCGGATCGACGAGAGCCAGCCCATGGTGGACGCCCGCCTGCCCGACGGCTCCCGGGTCAACGCCGCCATCGCCCCGATCGCCATCGACGGCGCGGCGGTCTCGATCCGGAAGTTCTCCACCAAGCCGCTGACCCTCGAGAAGCTGATCGAGTTCAACGCCATGCCGCAGGCCATGGCCGACTTCATGCATGGCGCGGTGAAGGCGCGGGTCTCGACGGTGATCTCCGGCGGCACGGGCTCGGGCAAGACCACCTTGCTGAACGCGCTCTCCGCCGCGATCAGCCATGGGGAGCGCCTGATCACCATCGAAGACGCCGCCGAGCTGCAGCTGCAGCAGCCGCACGTCGTGCGCATGGAGACGCGGCCCCCGAACATCGAGGGCAAGGGCGAGATCCGCCAGCGGGAACTGGTCAAGAACGCCCTGCGGATGCGCCCCGACCGGGTGATCCTGGGCGAGGTGCGCGGCGAGGAGGCCTTCGACATGCTCTCCGCCATGAACACCGGCCACGAAGGCTCCATGGCCACGATTCACGCCAACACGCCGCGCGACGCGATCGCCCGCCTGGAGCAGATGGTCGCGATGTCCGGGATGAACATCACCGCCGAATCCATGCGGGCCCAGATCGCCTCGGCCGTGGGGCTGATCGTGCAGGCCTCGCGCCTGGCGGACGGCAAGCGGAAGGTCACCTACGTCACCGAGATCACCGGCATGGAAGGCCAGGTGGTGCAGATGCAGGACATCTTCATGTTCAACCGCACCCACACCGACGCCGACGGCACGGTGCACGGCGAATTCCGGGCCACCGGCCTTCGACCCCGTTGCCTCGACGAGATGATGCGCCGGGGCATCGCCTTCGACCCGGCGAATTTCGACCCCTCCCGGACGCTCTGACATGCAGTTCGACGGCAAATGGATCGTCCTGATCCTGATCTTCGCCGCGGTGTTTTCGGCGGCCCAGGCGGGCGTGGGCATGCTGTCCACCGCCACCGAGCGGCGCAAGCTGAACCAGCGGCTGAAGGTCGCCGACAAGGTCGAGGGGATCTCGGCCCTGGTGCTGGAGCTGCGCAAGCAACGGGGCCTGACCGCGGCCGGCGAGCGCGGCGGACGACTGCAGTGGCTTTCGAACCTGATCGTGGCCTCTGGGCTGCCGTACGACCAGAAGAAGTGGCTCACCTATGTCGGCCTGGCCGGCCTCATCGGCGCGGTCGGCGGCTTCGCGCTCGGCCATAGTCCGCTGGGCGTGATCGCCGGCGCAGCCATGGGCGGCGCGGGCGTGCCATACGGCTACCTCAAACTCATGGCCAACCGCCGCGCCCAGGCGCTCGGCTTCCAGCTGCCGCAGGCGCTGGAAATCATCGTGCGCTCCCTCGAGGCCGGCCACCCCGTGCCGACGGCGGTCTCGCTGGTCGGCCGTGAAATGCCCGATCCGATCGGCTCGGAGTTCGGCATGGCCTCCGACGAGATCGCCTATGGCGCGACGCTGGAGCAGGCCATCGGACGGATGTCCGAGCGCTGCCAGCACCCCGACGTCGACCTGTTCGCGGCCACCATCCGGCTGCAGGAGCGCGCCGGCGGCAACCTCACGGGGCTTCTGAAGCTCAACGCCAACACCGTGCGCGACCGGCACAAGATGCGCCTGAAGATCAAGGCGGCGTCGTCGGAAGGCCGCGCCTCGGCGATGATCCTGACCGCGGCGCCGTTCTGCGCCATGGGCTTCATCATGATCTCCAACCCGCACTTCTACGGCGACGTGATCAACGAGCCGGTCGTGAAGTACGGCCTCATCGGCCTGGGCGTGTGGCTGGCCATCGGCAACATGGTCATGCGCCGAATGATCAACATGCGGCTGTGAGACGATGACCATCGACAACCTCATCTATGTCGCGGGCCTGCTGCTGGTGGTGGCGGCCCTGGGAGGCCTCGGCTTCATCGCCTTCAGCGAGCTTCGCCTCAGGGCGGCGCGGCGCACCCGGCTGCAACCGGCGATGGCGGGGATTGCGCCCAAGCCCGCGCGGGCGGGCGGCCAGATCACCGGCCAGGTCCTGGCCGGCGTGCGGCGCCTGGGCCAGCAGAGCGCGGTGCGCGATCCGGCGAAGCTGTCGCTGCTCCGCACCCGGCTGATGCAGGCGGGATTCCACAACCGCGAAGCGCCGGTGATCTACCTGGGCGCGCGCGCCGCGGCGCTGGTCGTCGCCACCCTGGCCGTGATCCTGACGCTGCCTCTGGTGATGGGATCCGGCAAGGGTCCGGGCGGGCTCTTCGTGGCCTTCGCTTTCGCAGCAGCCGCGATCTTCGGGCCCGACCAGGTGCTGAAGATCCGCCGACAGGGGCGCGAGCGCGAATACCTCGAGGGCTTTCCGGACCTGCTCGACCTGCTGGTCGCCTCGGTGGAGGCCGGCCTAAGCCTCGACGCGGCGGTCACGCGGGTGACCGAAGAACTCGGCCGCCGCTATCCGAACCTGACCGTCCACCTGAAATTCCTGGTGCTCGAGCTTCGCGCCGGCCGCGCCCGCAAGGACGCCTGGGCCGCCTTCGCCGACCGCCTGGGCATCGATGACGCCCGGGCGCTGGCCACCATGCTGCGACAGGCCGAGGAGATGGGCACGAGCCTCGGCGAGACGCTTTCGGTGTTCGCCAACGACATGCGCGCCAAGCGCATGCTGAAGGCCGAGGAGAAGGCGCTGGCGCTCTCCGCCAAGCTCACCGTGCCGCTGGTCCTGTTCATCTTCCCGTGTCTGCTGGGCGCCCTGATGCTGCCGGCCGCGGCGCGGCTGATGCAGGTCTTCTCGCACCACTAGCCGGTTGAGGCCGCCGCTGCGGCGCTGGCCTCGGCGTCGAGCTCGGGATTGCGCTCGCCGTCCATCGTGGCGATCAGCCCCTTGGGAATGAGCAGCAGCACCGGCAGGATCAGGGCGTAGACCACCGTCGTGGCGATCGCGCAGTAGAGGAAGCCGTTGGTCGGGCTCAGGCTATAGAGCTTCGCGCCCAGCACGTCGCCGCCCCGGTAGGACAGCTGGAAGCCGGATTCCACCAGCATCATCAGCGTGCCCTGCAGGCCTGCGGGACAGGAGCGCATGGCGAGGTCGAAATAGGCGCCGGCGGCGATGCCCCCCATCATCCCGATCGGCGCGGCCAGCCAGACCGCCGCCTGCGCCGAGTGGATGAACGCCAGCGGCATCATCTGCGGCACGGTGATGATGGTGCCCCACCAGAGCAGCTTCTGCAGCGACACCCGTTTGCACAGCCAGCCGTAGACGAAGAACATCGGGACGAAGGCGGCGGCGAACACAGCGTAGTACTCGCCGTAGACGGCGTCCGAGGCGTGCAGCTTGTCGTGCAGATAGAACTGCAGCGGCGTGTTGGAGCCCGGCGCGAACTGGAACATGAAGGCGATCAGCACCGCCGGATAGATCGCCCTGTGCTTCACCAGCCGCTTCACGTCGCCCCAGAAGTGCGTCCCCTTGGCGAGCGGCTGGTCGTAGGCGCCGCGGAACACCGCGGCGGGCTTGAGGGCGCCGTAGGCCCCCAGCACCAGCGACATGATCGCCAGGATGATGAAGGTCTCGCTGGGCCTCAGGTGCTCGGCGACCCAGCCGCCCGCCAGCGCGCCCAGCACCTGCGGGAATGAGGCCACCACCTGCCAGAGCGCCGTCAGCCGCCCCGACATCAGCTTCTCCTGGCCGATCAGCGCGATCAGGCCCTGGTAGGCCGCCGACTGGAAGCGGGAGAGCGTCATCAGGAGCAGCATGCCGACCAGCAGGCCGCCGTAGCTGAGCTTGGTCACCGCCAGCCAGGTGAAGATCGCCGCCATGACCGGCGAGAAGAGGAACAGGTAGGCCCGGTCGCGCCGCCCGAGCGGGTTCCAGAGGTCTCGCGTCAGGCCGAAGACCACCGCGAAATAGGTCGGGATGGCGGTGATCAGGCGGAAGTTGGCGACCTGCTCCGCCGTGGCGTGCAGCTGGTCCTTCAGCATGTAGGAGGTGCCGAAGTCGACCAGGTAGGCGGTGGGCGCGGTCAGGTAGAGCAGGAAGGTGAGCGGGCCGAAGTAGAGGAAGACCTGTCCGGCCCGGCTCTGCTCGCCGCCCGGCGCGCTCTGCGGCTCGGTCATGGCTGCGATTCCTCCCGCGCTTCCGCTGCTCGCCAAGGGAGGGCGCCGGACCTCCGCCGTCAATCGCGCGCGGGCGTCGCTAGAGGCCGTAGGGCCTGTAGGGCCCGGCGATCAGCTGCTCGAACACCCCGATTCCCTGACGCTCCGGCTCGCTCGGCGCGGAGAACGTCGCCTTCGAGATCGCCTGGATGTGCCAGTTCTCCGGCTGGCCCATGTCGACGGCGGCGAGCTCGATGTCCTCGCGGCCGACGGCCAGCTCACCCTTCAGCGCGCCGTGGCGCCATTCGCCGCCGTAGCCGATGCCGCGCATCAGGAACGGCTGGCCGATCGGCTCCAGCCGGACACGGGCTTCGCCCTGCGCGAGCGGGATCTTGAGCGTGCCGCCGCTGGCGTGGCGGGTTCCCGGCTTCAGCGCGACATCCTCCATGCTGGGGACATCGGAATGCCAGCCGCCCTCCGGCCCCGCGCCGTCGGGCAGGATCACGGCGCGGGTGTTCCAGGGCTTGCCGTCCGGATCGGCGTTGACGTGGAAGAACACGCTGCGGTCCTCGAAATTCACCGGCGTCCATTGCCAGAAGAAGCCGGCGATCCCGCCCCCGGGCGTCGGCTGC
>Ga0308174_10000703_pt1 | contig 14591 bp, 12 predicted proteins | sample PhyPR2_FD_203894 | JGI IMG/M metagenome (GOLD analysis project Ga0308174, IMG submission 203894) | Soil microbial communities from UC Gill Tract Community Farm, Albany, California, United States - DLSLS.P.R2 | ecosystem: Environmental > Terrestrial > Soil > Agricultural land | place: USA...
ACGCCGCCGTTCACTGCCTGCTCGTCGGTGACGTCCATCGCAAGGGCGAGCGCCTTGCCGCCCGAGCGCTCGATCTCCGCGGCCACCGCCTGCGCGCCGGCGGCCTGGAGATCCGCGATGACCACGGCAGCACCTTCTGCCGCGTAACGCAGCGCGATCGACCGTCCGATTCCGCTTGCCGCGCCCGTGACCAGCGCAACCTTGTTGTCGAGCTTCATGGTGGTGTCCTCACGTCTCGGTGGGCAGCGCGACCCCGAACAGCTGCTCGCGCAGCTTGTACAGGCGATCCCGGATGTCCGCTGCCTTTTCGAACTCGAGATTCTTCGCGGCGTCGAGCATCTGCTTCTCGAGGGCTTTCAGCTCTTTCTCGAGGTCCTTCTCGGGCATCGCCTCGTACTTCGCCTTGGCCTGCGCTGCCTTGAGGACCTTGCGCTCTTCGTCGACGTCGTAGACGCCATCGATCATGTCCTTGATGCGCTTTTCGATGCCCTTCGGCGTGATGCCCATCTTGGCGTTGTATGCGACCTGCTTGGCGCGGCGGCGCTCCGTCTCGCCGATCGCCGCCTTCATCGAATCAGTCATCTGATCCGCATAGAGGATCGCCATGCCATTGAGGTGCCGCGCGGCGCGACCGATGGTCTGGATGAGCGATCGTTCGGCGCGCAGGAAGCCCTCCTTGTCCGCGTCGAGGATGCCGACGAGCGACACCTCCGGGATGTCGAGACCCTCGCGCAACAGGTTGATGCCGACGAGCACGTCGAACTCGCCGAGGCGCAGGTCGCGGATGATCTCCACCCGCTCGACCGTCTCGATGTCGGAGTGCAGGTAGCGCACCTTGATGCCGTGCTCCCCGAGGTAATCGGTCAGGTCCTCGGCCATGCGCTTGGTCAGTGTCGTCACCAGCACGCGCTCGTTGCGCTGGACGCGCAGGTTGATCTCGGAGAGCAGGTCGTCCACTTGAGTGGCCGCCGGCCGCACCTCGAGCAGCGGGTCGACCAGCCCCGTGGGCCGCACGACCTGCTCGACCACCTGACCCGAGTGCGTGCGTTCGTATTCGGCGGGCGTCGCCGAGACGAAGATGGTCTGCGGCAGCATCTTCTCGAATTCGTCGAAGCGCAGCGGCCGGTTGTCCATGGCAGAGGGCAGCCGAAAGCCATAGTTGACGAGGTTCTCCTTGCGCGCCCGGTCGCCCTTGAACATGCCGCCGACTTGCGGAATGGTCACGTGGCTCTCGTCGACGACCATGATGGCGTTGCGCGGCAGATAGTCGATGAGGGTTGGGGGCGGCTCGCCCGGCTTGCGGCCCGACAGGTGGCGCGAGTAGTTCTCGATGCCTTTGCAGAAGCCGATCTCGGACATCATCTCGAGGTCGAAGCGCGTCCGCTGCTCGATGCGCTGCGCCTCGATGAGCTTCATCTGCCCGACGAAAAACTCCTTCTGGATCGCGAGCTCCTGCTTGATGCCCTCGATGGCGTCGAGCACCTTCTGCCGGCCGGTGACGTAGTGCGACGACGGAAACACGGTGTAGCGCGCCATTTTCTGGCGCAAATGGCCCGTCAGCGGATCGAACAGCTGGAGCGTCTCGACCTCGTCGTCGAACAACGAGATGCGAATCGCGTTCTCGGCGTTTTCAGCCGGAAACACGTCGAGCACGTCGCCGCGCACGCGGAACGTGCCGCGCTTGAAGTCGAGGTCCGAGCGGGAGTACTGCATCTCGGTGAGCCGCTTGATCGCGTCGCGCTGGGAGATGCGATCGCCCTGGCGCAGATGCAGGATCATGCTGTGGTACTCGTTCGGATCGCCGATGCCGTAGATCGCCGAGACCGTCGCCACCACGACGCAATCCGGGCGCTCGAGGATCGCCTTGGTCGCCGACAGCCGCATCTGCTCGATGTGCTCGTTGATCGAGCTGTCCTTCTCGATGTACAGGTCGCGCGAAGGCACGTAAGCCTCCGGCTGGTAGTAGTCGTAATACGAGACGAAATATTCGACCGCGTTGTTCGGAAAGAACTCGCGGAACTCGGAGTAGAGCTGCGCAGCCAGCGTCTTGTTGGGCGCAAGCACGATGGCGGGACGTCCCGTGCGCGCAATCACGTTCGCGATCGTGTACGTCTTGCCCGAGCCCGTCACGCCGAGCAGCGTCTGGAAGGACAGCCCGTCCTCCAGGCCCGAGGTGAGCCCATCGATTGCCGCCGGCTGGTCGCCTGCGGGCTCGAACGGCTGGTGCAGCTCGTAGGGACTGCCGGGAAATCGTACGATCATGCGTGCAAACTCGAAGGCGAACCGCGCATTTTAGCGTCAAACGAGCGACAAGTCACACGCCGCTGGCGGCCGGCGCGACCTCGTCATCGGGCTCAAGGTGCGCCGTACCGAATTGCAGCGCCGCGAGCCGCGCGTAGAGCGGGTTGTCGCGCACGAGCACGTCGTGAGAGCCGACCGCGATCACGTGTCCGTGCTCCATCACCGCGATGCGGTCGGCGTGGCGGACGGTGGCGAGCCGATGGGCAATCATCAGCACGGTGCGATCCGCCATGAGCCGCTCCAGCGCATGCTGCACCATGCGCTCGCTCTGTGCATCGAGCGCGCTGGTGGCCTCGTCGAGCAGCAGGATCGGCCGATCCGCCAGGATGGCCCGCGCGATCGCGAGCCGCTGCCGCTGACCACCGGACAGGCGAATCCCGCGCTCGCCGAGGAAGGTTCCGAAGCGCTGCGGCAGCCGCTCGATGAACTCGGTGGCGTACGCTGCTTCGCAGGCCGCGCGCACTTCGTCGCTCGACGCGTCCGGGCGGCCGTAACGCACGTTGTCCTCGACGCTCGCCGCGAAAATGACCGGCTCCTGCGGCACCACGGCAAGGCGCTCGCGCACACGTCGCGGATCGGCGCGCGCGACATCGACGCCGTCGACTCGCACGAGGCCTTGCTGCGCGTCGTAGAACCGCAGCAGCAGCTGAAAGACGGTCGTCTTGCCGGCACCCGATGGGCCCACCAGCGCGACGCGCTCGCCCGCTTGCACGGTCAGCGAAAAATCGGCCAGGGCCGTGGCGTCGGGCCGCGACGGATAACGAAACGTGACCGCCTCGAACGCCACCGTCCCGGGCGAAGGCTCGGGCAGTGCCAGGGGCTCGGCGGGCGCGCGCACTTCGGGCTCGACCGCCAGCAGCTCGAACAGCCGCTCGGTTGCGCCCGCGGCGCGTTGCAGGTCTCCGATGACCTCGCTGATCGTCCCCACCGCGCCCGCGACGATGATCGCGTAGAACACGAAGGCCGACAGCTGACCCGCGCTGATCCGTCCGGCGAGCACGTCGTGCCCGCCGATCCACAGGATGACTCCGACCGCGCCGAATACGAGGAAGATCACTGCCGCGACCAGCAGCGCGCGCTGGCGGATGCGTCGCACCGCGGTCCCGAACGCCGCCTCGACACGCGCCGAGAAATCGCGTCGATCGAGCTCCTCGTGACCATAGGCCTGCACGGTGCGGATCTCGTGCAGCGCCTCGTCGAGATAGGCGCCGACGTCGCCAACGCGATCCTGCGTCGCGCGCGCCAGGCGCCGCACGCGCCGGCCAAACAGCACGATGGGGGCGATGACCACCGGCACGCCGGCCAGAACGAGCAGCGTCAGCTTGAGGCTCGTGAGCGCGAGCATCACCAGCCCGCCGATGAGCAGCAGCAGGTTGCGGATGGCCATCGATGCGCTCGATCCGATGACCGTCTCGAGCATCGTCGTGTCGTTGGTCAGCCGCGAGATCACCTCGCCGGTGCGGGTGATTTCGAAGAAGCCGGGCGGCAGACGCAGAAGATGGTCGAACACCGTGCGCCGCAGATCGGCGGTCACGCGCTCGCCCAGCCACGAGACGAAATAAAACCGCGTATACGTGGCCGCCGCGAGCAGCACGACCACGCCGAGCATCAAGCCGAGCATGCGGTCGAGCTCGGCCGCATTGCCTGCCGCGAACCCGCGATCGATCACGAACTTGAGACCTTGCCCGACTGCCAGCACCGTGCCCGCCGCGACGACCAACGCGATTGCTGCCAGGACGACCTGGCGGGTGTACGGCCGCAGGTAGCCGCGTACGCGCGCCACCGTGCGCAGGGCGGTGACGGGAGGAATCCGCGGAGCGGGCTCTAGACGGGTGTCGGCGCGGGCCATTGCAGCAATCGGACGATCGAGCCGAATGAGGTGGGGATGCGCGGCGGCCCGCACAAGTGGGGGCGTCGCCCAGCGGTTACAATAGCGCGTTTCTTCTTCGCCGCAGGCCCGCCATGACCGTTGCGCCCGCCGACCTCCTGCACAAGATCGAGCTCGCACCGCGAGACCCGATCCTCGGGGTGACCGAGGCATTCGTCGCCGATCCGAATCCGCGCAAGGTGAACCTGGGTGTCGGCATCTATGTCGACGACAACGGCAAGGTGCCGGTCCTCGACTGCGTGCGCAAGGCCGAGCGCGGGATCACCGAGCAAGGCGCGCCGCGCCCGTATCAGCCGATCGACGGCATCGCGGCCTATGACAAGGCTGCCCAACTGCTGCTGTTCGGCGCCGACAGCGACCTCCTCGCGCTCGGTCGCGTGGTCACCGTGCAGGCGCTCGGTGGTACGGGCGGCCTGAAGCTCGGCGCCGACTTCCTGCGCAAGTTCGCACCTGGTGCGCGCGTGTACATCAGCGACCCGAGCTGGGAGAATCATCGCGCGCTGTTCGAAGGCGCCGGATTCGCTGTCGAGACGTACCGGTACTACGATCCTGCAACGCACGGCCTCGACTTTCGCGGCATGCTGGCGAGCCTGGACCAGATCCCGCTCGGATCGATCGTCGTGCTGCATGCGTGCTGTCACAACCCGACGGGGGTCGACCCCACCGCGGCGCAATGGAACGAGATTCTGGCCAAGGTGCGCGCACGCAACCTCGTGCCGTTCCTCGACATTGCGTATCAGGGATTCGGCGCCGGCATCGACGACGATGCATCGGTCGTGCGCAGCTTCGCGGCGACCCCGGGCCCGCTATTCGTGTCGAGCTCGTTCTCGAAGTCCTTCTCGCTGTACGGCGAGCGCGTCGGCGCGCTGTCGGTCGTCACCGCCGACAAGGACGAGGCGGCACGCGTGCTCTCGCAGCTCAAGCGTGTCGTGCGCGCCAATTATTCGAGCCCGCCGACCCACGGCGCACGCATGGTGGCGCAGGTCCTCGGTACGCCCGCGCTGCGCACGATCTGGGAAATGGAGCTTGGGGGCATGCGCGAGCGCATCCGCTCCATGCGCGAATCACTGGTGGCCAAGCTGCGCGAGCGGGTGCCGCGTGCCGACTTCCACTACGTGCTCGAGCAGCGCGGCATGTTCTCTTATTCGGGCCTGACGCAGGCGCAGGTGCAGCGGCTGCGCGATGAATTCTCGGTGTACGCCATCGACACCGGGCGCATCTGCGTGGCCGCGCTCAATTCGCGCAACATCGAATATGTCGCCGACGCGATCGCCGCGGTCATGTCCGACGCGCCGGACAAGCGCTCCGCCGCGCCGGCCTCTGGCCAAGCCGCGGGACAGGCATCCAAGGCCGTCGCGACTTGAGAGGCGCCCACGGCCGATGCTATAATCGTCGGCCGTTACGCGGGAATAGCTCAGTTGGTAGAGCGCAACCTTGCCAAGGTTGAGGTCGCGAGTTCGAGACTCGTTTCCCGCTCCAGTTCCCCCAGGGGAGAGCCCGATGTCGCAGTGGCTCTCCCTTTTCGTTTGACCGCGGGCGCCGCGATGGCGCCGCGTCGCACCCTTGGCGGGGTGGCAGAGTGGTCATGCAGCGGCCTGCAAAGCCGTCTACGCCGGTTCGATTCCGACCTCCGCCTCCATATCGCGCTTCAGGTGCACATGGCGGGCATCGCCTTCCACGTATGACAACGGTGCGCCACCTCGTCGCAGCGACAGGCTGGGTCGCTTTGATGCTTCTGGCTGGAAACTGTATGGCCAAGACCATCCGCGTTCCGGCCGACCAGCCGACCATCCAGGCCGGCCTTGATGCAGCATCCAGCGGCGACGCTGTCGTCGTGGCGCCGGGCACCTATCTCGAGCGCATCGACTTCCATGGCAAGGCAGTAAAGCTGACCAGTTCGCAAGGGCCTCATGTCACCATCATCGACGGCCAGTTCGGTGGCAGTGTCATCAGCCTGCAGTCTGGAGAAGGCCCTGGGACCGTCATCGAGGGCTTCACCATCACGCGCGGTTTTTCGTCCTTCGGTGCCGGTGTGTGGATTTTGGGTTCGTCGGGCACTTTCCGCGGCAACGTCTTTGCCGGGAACGTGCAGTCCGCCGGCGGAGCCGGAGTCGCCATTGGCGGATTCATCGGGTCGCCGATCGTCGATGGCAACGAATTCACGGGCAATACCTGCGGTGATGATTTCCTTTCCGGGGTCCTCAGCTTCGTCAATGGTTCGTCGCCGCATATCGTCGACAACCTCATTCACGACAATGACTGTCGCGCGATCAACATGACGATTCCGGTTGGCGCAGCGCCCGTGGTTTTCAATAACACGATCGTACGCAACCAGACGGGCATCTACATCGATCATCGCGTTTCCAATGCGGACCAGACGTTTCGCAACAATCTGATCGTGCACAACGGAATCGGGCTCGAGGTGGCGTTTGCATTCGATGTCGCCTTCGACGCGGTGTGGACGAACAATCTGCTGTTCGGAAATGGCAGCGATGTGACCGGGGTGAACGATCCGACCGGGACCAATGGCAATCGCAAGGCGGATCCCTCGTTCGTGAACGAGGCGTCCGGGGACTACAGGCTGCGCGCGGGTTCGCCGGCCCTGGATGCCGGAACAGCGATCGGTCTCGTTCTTCCAGCTACGGACTTCGCTGGCGCACCCCGCGTGCAGGACAACGACGAAGACGGGGTTGCCGTTGTGGACATCGGCGCGCTCGAAGGCGCCGTAGGTGCGTCTGCAGCTCCTGCGCAGGTCCCGGTCGACTCACCTATCGCGCTGGGCCTCCTGGCGCTGGCAATCCTGGGGCTGGAAAGACGCCGCGCCAGATCTGATGAGTCGCGCCGTTCTACCGAAACGAGCGCGTGACACGCGGCCGCTGGCGGGCAGCACGGGACGTCAGCTCGTCTGCTTGATCCGGTCGGCCGCGTGGCCGTCCAGCAGATGCTGGGCCGCGTTACCGTAGGTGCTGCCGAGCGGCAGCCCGAGCGCTTGACACGTCATGCCCGGGAGCGGGTTGCTGCATCCGACGATGTGCTGCGCGAGCTTGGCGGTCGTGGCGGCGTCGTCTGCATCGATCGCGGACAGAAAGGCGTCACGGACCGCAGGCGAGGCAAAGCCGCTCATCAGTGCACCGCGTGCGATTGCAGGGAAGCAAGACCCCACGCACGCTGCGTGACCGACACCAGGCCGTCGACGACGCCGAGCACCGGCTGCGCACGGGAAGCGAGCATGATCGAGGAAGAGGGAGGTTGCGCGCGTCGTAAGCGATGATGCAGGGTGCTTGTTTCCATGGTAAATCCTTCAGGCGGCCCGCGAAGATTGGCGGACCGGCCCGCGCTCGGGGGCGGGTTGGTGAAGTATGCGCCGAAAGGCCCCGATAAACCGACGCTGCGCCAAATAAACAGCGACGGAAAGCGGGCCCTTTTTCAACCCGTTTAAGATCCAGCCACACCGCTTCGTGCCCGCACACTAGACTGCGCACGGCTGGCACATCCACGCATGGAACTTCTCGCCACGTTCTGGTTCTTCGTCACCCACCTCGATGTCGAGCTGGCGGGACTTCTGCAGGACTACGGCGCATGGGTATACGGCATCCTGTTCCTGATCGTGTTCTGCGAGACGGGGCTGGTGATCGCACCGTTTCTTCCCGGCGATTCGCTGCTGTTCGTCGCGGGCGCGCTGTGGGCGAACTCAGATCTCCCCATCCCGGTCCTCATGGCGACCCTGGTCGTCGCCGCGCTCGCAGGCGACAACTGCAATTACTGGATTGGTCGTGCGCTGAGCGCGCGCGCGCGTCATTGGGAGCACTCGCGCCTGTTCAACCGCAAACTGTTCGACCGGACCACCGAGTTCTATGCGCACCACGGCGGCAAGACCGTCATCCTCGCCCGGTTCGTTCCGCTGGTACGCACGTTCGCACCATTCGTCGCAGGCGTGGGACGCATGCACTACGGCCGCTTCGTGGGATTCAGCGCGATCGGCGCCCTGCTCTGGGTGGGCATCCTGGTGCCCGCCGGGTTCTGGTTCGGCAACATCGACATCGTGCGCGACCATTTCGAGCTCGTTGCGCTCGTCATCGTTGCAATCTCGCTGCTGCCGATCCTGATCGAATACTTGCGCCGCCGCCGACGCGCAGCCGCCGGCTGAGCTCCATCGTGTACGCGAATGCGCAAACGTTCGCCGGCGCGGCGTCCACCTGACTGGAGGAATGCACGTAATGGATGCAACGCTTGCCGAGCGCCTTTCCATCCGGGAGCTGATCGAAAACTGGGCCGTCTGGCGCGATGCGGGCGACTGGACGCGCTTTCGAACGGTATGGCACGCCGACGGCCGCATGATGGCGACATGGTTCCAGGGCAGCGCGGACGAATTCATTCGTGTCAGCCGCGAAGGGTTCGAGCGCGGCGTCAGCATCCTGCACTTCCTTGGCGGCTCGGCGATCGACGTCGCCGGCGCGCGCGCGATCGCGCAAACCAAGATGACCATCTCGCAACGGGGGCTCGTGCATGGCGTGGCATGCGACGTCGTGTGCACCGGACGGTTCTACGACTTCCTCGAGCGCCGTGACGGCCGCTGGGGCCTCGTGCTGCGTCAGCCGATCTACGAGAAAGACCGCATGGATCCGATCGATCCGGCGGCACGCCTGACGCTCGACGGTGGGCTGCTCGCGCGCTTCCCTGAAGGCTACCGGCATCTGGCGTATGTCCAGAGCGAGCTTGGCTTCACGGTCAAACCGGACATGCCGGGATTGAAGGGTCCCGTTGTCGAGGCGCTATACGAACGCGGGCGCCGCTGGCTCGCAGGCGAGCCGCTGAACGCGTGAAGGACGCCGAGGCGATCGACGTCGACTACGTGATCGTCGGCGGCGGCACGGCCGGCTGCGTGCTCGCCAATCGGCTCTCGGCAGATGGCAGGACACGCGTCGCCTTGCTCGAGGCCGGTCCGGAAGACCACAGTCGCTGGATCCGCATGCCGGCCGGGGTGGTCAAGCTGTTCACGCATCCCAGGCTCGTATGGCCGTACGAGACCGATCCCGAGCCCCAGCTGAGCGAACGTCGACTGTATTGGCCACGCGGCAAGGTGCTGGGCGGCACGTCGAGCATCAACGGCATGACCTATGTGCGCGGGCAGCCGCAGGACTACGATGCATGGGCCGCCATCGCCGGCGCGCAGTGGAGCTTCGACGCGGTGCTGCCTTGTTTCCGCCGCATCGAGGATCATCCCCTCGGGCCGAGCCACTGGCATGGACGCGGGGGTCCCGTCCAGATTGGCACGGTGACGTACCGGCACGCCGCGTCCATCGCGTTCCACGCCGCGATGGTGGCTGTCGGCGTCCCCGACAATCCCGACTACAACGGTGAAACGCAGGACGGCGTGTCGTTCAACCAGGTGATGATGCACGACGGACGCCGTGTGTCGGCTGCATCCGCCTACCTGGCGCCCGCGCGAAATCGCGCCAACCTGCGCGTCGTCACGGGCGCCCGCGTACATCGCATCGTATTCGATCGCCAGCGCGCGACCGGCGTCGTGTTCGATCAGCGCGGCACGCGTGGGCACGCGCATGCATCGCGCGAGGTGATCCTGTGCGCCGGCACCATCGCCTCACCGGAGCTCCTGATGCGATCGGGTGTGGGGCCAGGCGCGCTGCTGCAGCGGCTCGGGATCGTCGTGATCGCCGATCGGGCTTGGGTCGGTCGCAACCTGCAGGAGCACGTGCGCGTGCAGGTCGTGGCGCGGACGCGCAACGCCACGTTCAACCAGGAAAGCCGCGGTTTCGCGCTCGCGCGGCATGCCGTTCGCTACGCGATCGCACGCCGGGGGCTGCTGACCTCGACGGCGAGCCAGGTGAATGCCTTCATCCGCTCGGGTGCCGACGTCGAGCGGCCCGACCTGCAGATCGTATTCCGGCCGGCCAGCGGCGACTATCGCGGCCGGCGCTTCGTCGGCCACCGCTTTCCGGGCGTCATGGCCATGGCCGGATTGTTGCGGCCGCGCAGCCGCGGTCACGTGGAGCTGCGATCGGGCGACATCGAGGTGTCGCCGCGCATCGTCACGGGGCACCTGCTCGACGGCGACGACACCGAGCGACTCGTGCGCGCCATCCGTTTCCTGCGCAGCGTCTTCGCCACCGCCCCGCTTGCCGAACAGGTGCAGAGCGAGATGCAGCCTGGGAGCGACATGCAGGACGACGCGGCGTTGCGCGCTTACGTGCACGCCACCGCCAACTCGCTCTTCCACGCCGTCGGCACGTGCGCGATGGGCCTGCATGCGGACGCGGTCACGGACCCGCAGCTGCGCGTGCGTGGCGTCGAAGCGTTGCGTGTGGTGGACGCGTCCGTCATGCCGCTCGTACCGTCGGGCAATACGTGCGCGCCGGTGCTGATGATCGCGGAAAAGGCCGCCGATCTGATACGCGTCGACTGACCGAGTCGTCAGCGCTTGTCGTTGCCTTTGCTCGCGCCGTTGGCCGGGCTCGCCGCGGTACTCCCGTCGGGCGACCCGCTCGGTCCGGCACCCGACGCTGCGCCACCACCGCCGATGCCCTGCCCGCCGCCCGTGGTCGGGCTGCCCTGCTCCACGCCAACGCCCTGCTTCGGTTCGGCCGTAATCCGCGCCGAAGGCGCAGACGGTGCACCGGCTGCGACGCTGCCGCTTGTCGCTTCCACCGCAGGACGCGGCGCCGGCTGCGTCGCGAAATATTGCGCGATCGCGGTGATCTCCGCGTCAGTCAATTGCGCAGCGATGTGGTTCATCTGCTGACTGGGATCGGTCTTGCGCGTTCCGCTCTTCCACGCATGCAGCGTCTGCGTCGTGTAGGCCGGCACCTGGCTTGCGAGCGCAGGGAACAGCGGCGGCTCGCCGACACCTTGTGGGCCGTGGCAGTTGACGCACCCCTGGATGTCGCGGCGCTCGTCCCCCACGGTGACGAGTTGCACGACGTTGCGGCCGCCTGCGGCAGCGGACGCGTGCGCGCTTGCGGCGTCCGTATCGAGCGACGCGTAATATTGCGCCACGGCCTGCCGCTGCTCGGGCTTCAGCTGCTGCGCGATCGGCGACATGACCGCGTTGCTGCGCTGGCCGTTGGCGTACAGGTCGAGCTGCCGCGCAAGATACGCCGCAGGCTGCGCGGCGAGGCGGGGGAAGCCGCCCGCGGCGTTGCCTTCACCATGCGCGCCATGGCATCCCGCGCACGGCGGGCCACCGGCGCCTTGCGTTGCGATCGTGGCACCCGGATCGGCCGCCGACGGCGTCGTTGCGCTGGTTTGCGCGAGCGCCGAGGTCGCTGCCGCGCCAAAGGCGAACGCAAGGAGCAACGTGCGCGCGCTCATGCGTGCACCAGCGGGCCGGGCGCCTTCACGTACTGCTTCACGATCGCGTCCGCGGCCCAGTAGGCGAGCGCGCCGACCGTGTCCGTGGGGTTGTACGACGCGTTCTGCGGAAAGTTGGACGCGCCGATCACGAAGACGTTGTCGACGTCCCACGATTGCAGGTAGCGGTTGACGACGCTCGTGGCCGGGTCGTCGCCCATCACCGTCCCACCCGTGTTGTGCGTCGTCTGGTACTGCGTGACGTTGTATGGCCCGCGCCGCGGCCCGCCCGCGACCTGCTTGCCGCCCATGGCCCTTCCGATCTCCATCGCCTTTTGCGTGAGGTATTCCGACATGCGCAGGTCGTTGGGCGGGAAATCGAAGGTCATGCGCAGCAGCGGCAGTCCCCACGCGTCCTTGTACGTCGGGTCGAGGTCGAGGAAGTTCTGTGGCGCCGCGATGGAGCTGCCGTGGATGTTGAGCGAAACCGTGTGGTTGTAATGCTCGGCCACCGCCTTCTTCCACGCCGATCCCCACGCGGGCGTTCCCGGCGGCGTCGGATGGAATTCGATCGGCCGGCCGTGCGACATCACTTCGCCGATGTAGGCCCCGCCGAAAAAGCCGAGCGGCCCATGGTCGAAGTTGTCGCTCACGAAGTCTGCCATCACCGTGCCGCACGCGCCCGAGCGCATGAACGGGTTGATGTTGATGCTTCGATCGTAGAACACCTGCACGGCACTGGTCGTCTGGTACGCGTAATTGCGGCCGACAACCCCCTTGCGGGTCGCGGCATCGTACGGCGTGCCGATCTTCGACAACAGCATCATGCGCACGTTGTTGAGCGCGAACATGCCGATGATGACGAGCTTGGCCGGCTGCTCGAACTCGCGTCCTGCGGCGTCGACGTATGTCACGGAGACGGCGCGCTTGCCGGCGCGGTCGAGATTCACGCGCAGCACCTGGCAATTGGTGCGGAGCGTGAAGTTCCTGTCCTTCTGCAGCACGGGCAGCAGGACCGTCTGGGGCGACGACTTGGCGAAATGCTCGCACCCGAAGCGCTCGCAGTAGCCGCAGAACATGCAGGTCTGCAGCGTCAGGCCCTCAGGATTGGTGTAGGGCTGGCTCATGTTCGACGACGGCTGCGGGAACGGGTGGTAACCGAGCCCCGCTGCTGCCTTGCGGAACATCGCCGAGCCGTACGGCTCCTTCTGCGGCGGCGTCGGATAGTCGCGGCTGCGCGGATCCTCGAACGGATTGCCGCCCGCGACCTTCTGCCCCTTGAGGTTGCCCGCTTTGCCCGCTGTTCCGAGCAGATATTCGAAGCGATCGAAGTAAGGCTCGAGGTCGGCCGCCGTGACGCCCCAGTCCTGCGGGCTGATGTCGTCGCCGATCGCGTTGCGGCCGTAACGCTCGACCAGGCGGCTGCGCATGCGCAGGTCGGTGTCCTGGAAGCGATACGTCTGGCCATTCCAATGCACGGCCGCACCGCCGACGCCGGTGCCGGGCAGGAAGCTGCCCAATCGCCGCATCGGCAGCGCGGTCTGGTTCGCGGCGTTGCGAAACGTGAGCGTCTCGCGCGCGGTGTCCTGCATGAGCGCCTTGCGCACCGCATAGCGCAACTCGTCGTGCATGTGCGGACCCTGGAAGTCGGGCACCGTGTTGCGCGGCTCGCCGCGTTCCAGCCCCACCACCTTCAATCCCGCCCGCGTGAGCTCGCGTCCCAGGATGCTGCCGACGAGCCCCACGCCGAGCAGCACCGCATCCGTTTCCTTGAGCCGCGTCACCATGGTCAACTCCGTTTCGGGTCGACCCGCGCCGGAATGAACGGATGCGCGTGCACCGTGCCGTGCGCATCCTCGGCCAGGCTCACCGGCGGCGCATCGAACGCGATGCCGTGCTGGTCCACGAGCTCGTAATAGTTGGCGTAGGCGCCCGGAAACCCGACGAGCTTCCAGCCGACCTTGCCGACGTTGCCGCCGTAGACCGGATCGCTGAAGAATCCTTCGAGCGTCATCTCGAGCAGCGATTCGAAGAACACGTTGCCCGGAACGCCGCCGAGATCCTGGCCGCCTTTCTCGAGCGTCTGCAGATACGCGTCCTGGTCGCCAGGCGACAGGCGGGCGAAGGTCGTGTTGCGTGTGCGCGCCAGGTCGTCATCGATGGCACGCAACGCATGACGGAACAAGTCGGCGGGCGTGAAAGCGAGCTGGTAGCCCTGCGTGGAGGTGCCGGCGTGCCACGGTCCCGCACGATAGAGCCGCTCGCCCGCGCCCCACGGCCCGGCGAGCTGCACGTCGATGAAGGCCGCGACACCCGCTTCGCGGGCACCGGGGCCCGTGTCGTCGGTTGGTATCAGGCGCTCCACCATCGCCGCGACGGTGGAGGCTTCTGCAGCGGTGAAGAAACCGTGACCCGCGCCCGCTGCGGCAGCCTTCGCGTCGCGCGGTAGGCTAGCGGCGGGGGCCGTGCTCGTCTTGAGCGTGGCGGCGGCGGCGCCTGCCGCCTTGATGAAGGCGCGCCGTGAAACGATGGTCATGCGAAGTCTCGTCGATGGCGAAAAACTCCGCGCAAGCGAGGACCATGCCGCCGCGCAGGCAATGCCACGCGCAAGATCGGCGTCGCGAGCAACGCCGCCGTGATGGCGCTGAGGCGCCGAACGGCGCGGGGCCCGAAATTCTTACCGGCAACGTGCACGTCCTGCGCATGATGCCAGCGGCGCGCGGTGTAGAGTGGGCGTGCGCCCGGATGGTGAAATCGGTAGACACAGGGGACTTAAAATCCCCCGGCGAAAGCCGTGCCGGTTCGAGTCCGGCTCCGGGCACCACGTGCTTGCCGCTACGGCGTGTCGGTGGCCTTGTCCGGCCGCGTGGCTTGCCAGTTGCCGCCAAGCCCACGGCGGCGCCGCACGAAGTTGCGCACGTCGCCGACCGTGGGTCCGCCCGCGCTCAGTGCTTCGTGCACCTCGCCGACGGTGCAGGCGAGCTCCGCGGCGAGCGCGTTGAGCGTGCGCTCGTCCTCCGCGTTGACCTTGCCCCACGTGTCGAGCGCACTGGTCTTTCTGACCGTCATGGCGGGTCCCTGTTGGTCGGCGCTG
>Ga0308174_10000704_pt1 | contig 14574 bp, 14 predicted proteins | sample PhyPR2_FD_203894 | JGI IMG/M metagenome (GOLD analysis project Ga0308174, IMG submission 203894) | Soil microbial communities from UC Gill Tract Community Farm, Albany, California, United States - DLSLS.P.R2 | ecosystem: Environmental > Terrestrial > Soil > Agricultural land | place: USA...
TGGCGTTCGGCGACGAGCGGGCCCGCCGCATCGATCCGGCCTACGGGGTCTTCGCCGTCGCCCGCGACGCCTCCGAAGACAGCCGCGAGGCGCTCACCGCCCTGGTGCGCGCGCACGGCGATGCGGCGCTGGTCGAGGCCGAGCCGCCCGACCTGCCGGCCGGCCTCGAGGTCGTCTCGCGCGCGGTGCTCTGGCAGATGCTCGCCGAGGACCTGAAGCTCGTGCCGCCGGACTTCGAATGGGTCGACCTCGCCGAGGCGGATGCGCCGCAGATGCTGGCGCTCGCCGAGCTCACCCGGCCGGGCCCCTTCTCGAGCCGCACCCATCGGCTCGGCGACTTCGTGGGCGTCAAGCGGGACGGCGAGCTGATCGCCATGGCGGGCGAGCGGCTGAAGCCGGACGGCTTCACCGAGGTCTCCGGGGTCTGCGTTCGCCCGGGCGACCAGGGCCGAGGCTACGCCGCCGGGCTGATGAGCGTGGTGGCCGAGCGGATCGTCGCGCGCGGCGAGACGCCGTTCCTGCACGTCTACGACCACAACGCCCGGGCGATCGCCGTCTATCAGGCGCTGGGCTACCGCCTGCGGCGCAAGATGGCGATGGTGGTGGTGCGCGCGCCCTAGCCTGGACCGCCGCGCCGGCGCGAGGCGCTTGCTTTTTCGCGGCTTAGCCCCTATCTGCCCGCCTCATTCCACACGCAGGCGTTTGGCGGCGACGGGGAGACATCCCGGCGTTCTCCAGTCCGGTCCTCCCTCGGGAGGGGCAGCCTGCGGCGGCAAGAACCGGAAGAAGGACTTTGTGAAAGCCAATGGCGCTTCCTGAATTCTCCATGCGTCAGCTCCTGGAAGCCGGCGCCCACTTCGGCCACCAGACCCACCGCTGGAACCCGAAGATGGAGCGGTACATCTTCGGCGTCCGCTCCAACATCCACATCATCGACCTCAGCCAGTCGATCCCGCTGCTGCACCAGGCGCTGGTGAAGGCCCGCGAGGTCGCGGCCGCGGGCGGGCGGATCCTGTTCGTCGGCACCAAGCGCCAGGCCTCCGAGCCGATCGCCACGTCGGCGAAGCGCTGCGCCCAGTACTACGTCAACCACCGCTGGCTCGGCGGCACGCTCACCAACTGGCGCACCGTCTCCAACTCCATCGCACGCTTGCGCGAACTGGAGGGCCTGCTGGAGGGCGGCGAGAGCGGCCGTACCAAGAAGGAGCTGCTGCAGCTCACCCGCGAGCGCGACAAGCTGGAGCTGTCGCTGGGCGGCATCAAGGACATGGGCGGCATCCCGGACCTGATGTTCGTGATCGACACCAACAAGGAGGCGATCGCGATCCAGGAGGCGCGCAAGCTGAACATCCCGGTGATCGCGATCCTGGACACCAACTCGGGGCCCGACGGCATCACCTTCCCGATCCCGGGCAACGACGACGCCGCGCGCGCCATCCAGCTCTATTGCGACCTGATGGCCGATGCGATCCTCGACGGCCTGGCGGCCGGGCAGGCGGCGGCGGGCGTCGATCTCGGCGCGGCCGAGGCTCCCGTGGAGCCCGCGCTGTCGCGCAAGGCGGCGGCCAAGGCGGCTCCCGAACCGGCTGCGCCGGCCGAGCCGGAAGCCGTGACCCCCGAGCTCGAAGCCGCGGCGGCCGAGCTGGAGGCCGCGGCCGCCAAGCCCGAGGCCGAGCCGGAGACCACCGCGGCGGCGGAAGACGCCGCCGCAGCCGAGTCCCCGAGCGAAGAGCAGGCGGGCTGAAGGGCAAAGGCCCTCGCGCCCGCAACCCTGTCATGGCGCGGCCGCGAGGTCGCGCCGACGTCTGAGATGAATCGAAGGAGCCGACCATGGCGGAAGTGACCGCTGCGCTGGTCAAGGACCTGCGGGAGAAGTCCGGCGCAGGCATGATGGACTGCAAGAAGGCCCTGCAGGAAAACCAGGGCGATGTGGACGCGGCCATGGACTGGCTGCGCACCAAGGGCCTGTCCAAGGCCGCCAAGAAGGCGGGCCGCGCCGCGGCCGAGGGCCTGGTGGCGGGCCTCGTCTCGGGCCACGGCAAGCGCGGCGTGCTGATCGAGCTGAACGCCGAGACCGACTTCGTGGCCCGGAACGACAAGTTCCAGGCTGCGGCGCGCAAGATCGCCGCCACCGCGCTGGAGCACGACATCCTGGAGACCATCGCCGAGGCCCAGACCGGCGAGGGCGAGGTGATCGGCGACATGATCACCGCCCTGATCGCCACGATCGGCGAGAACATGCGCCTGCGCCGCACCGCGCGGCTGGAGGTTGCCGACGGCGCGGTCGCGCTCTACCTGCACAACGTGCAGGGCGAGGGCGTGGCGCGGCTGGGCGTGCTGGTGGCGCTCGAGAGCACCGGCGATCCCGCCGTGCTGAAGGACGTCGGCCGCCGGATCGCGATGCACGTGGCCGGCACGCCGACGCCGCCCCTGGCGCTGACCTCCGACGAGCTCGACCCGGCGGTGGTGGCCAAGGAGCGGGAGATCCAGACCCAGGCGGCGATGGAATCCGGCAAGCCGCGGGAGATCGCCGAGAAGATGGTCGAGGGCCGCATCCGCAAATGGCAGGAGGAGGTGGTCCTGCTGAAGCAGCCGTTCGTCATGAATCCCGACCAGACCGTCGAACAGCTACTCGCCGAAACCTCCAAGCAGCTCGGCGCGCCCGTCGCGGTGAAGGGCTTCGTCCGCTATGAGCTCGGCGAAGGCGTGGACAAGGGCCCCGACGGGCCGGACTTCGCCACCGAGGTCGCGCAGATGACCGGCAAGGCCTGAACGCGCCAATGGGATCGGCCGGGGCGCGGCGTCGCGAAAGCGCGCCGCGCCCTTGGCTTATGTGCGGTTTGCGATAGGGATTGGGCCATGCCCGACGCCCCGCCCCGCTACAAACGCATCCTCCTGAAGCTCTCGGGGGAGGCGGGCGTGGGCGGCGACCAGTTCGGGATCGACGCCAGGACGCTGGACATCGTCACCGACGAGATCTGCCAGGTGGTGCGCGCCGGCGTGCAGGTCTGCCTGGTGGTCGGCGGCGGCAACATCTTTCGCGGCGCGGCGCTCGCCGAGACCGGCATGGAGCGGGCCAGCGCCGACTACATGGGCATGCTGGCGACGGTGATGAACGCGCTCGCCCTGCAGGCGTCGCTGGAGCAGAAGGGCGTCTACACCCGCGTGCAGTCGGCGATCCCGATGGAGGCGGTCTGCGAACCCTACATCCGCCGCCGCGCGCTGCGGCACCTGGAGAAGGGCCGCGTGGTGATCTTCGCGGCCGGGCTCGGCGCACCCTATTTCACCACCGATTCCGCCGCGGCTCTGCGGGCCGCCGAGATGGGCTGCGACGCGCTCTTCAAGGGCACCAGCGTCGACGGGGTCTACACCGCCGATCCGAAGACCGACCGCAAGGCCGAGCGCTACGAGACGCTCACCTATCAGGACGTGCTGGCCAAGGACCTGCGGGTGATGGACGCCTCGGCCGTCAGCCTGATGCGCGACAACCACATCCCGATCGTGGTCTTCTCGATCCGCGAACGGGGCAACCTCTTGAAGGTGCTGACCGGCGAAGGGGTGTTCACCACCATCGCCTGAGCCGCCGCCGCGAGCCGGACGAAGGAGCAAGACCATGGCCGCCACGGAAAAACCCGTGCTCTCCAGATACAAGGATCGCATGGACAAGGCGGTCCAGGCGCTGAAGGACGAGTTCGGCAGCCTGCGCACCGGCCGGGCCTCCGCCAGCCTGCTCGACCAGGTGCACGTGGAGGCCTACGGCTCCGCGATGCCGCTCACCCAGTTGGGCGCGGTCAGCGTGCCGGAGGCGCGCATGCTGATGGTCAGCGTGTGGGACAAGGGCCTGGTCGTCTCGGTCGAGAAGGCCATCCGCAACGCGGGCCTGGGGCTGAACCCGGTGGTGGACGGGCAAAACCTGCGCATCCCGATCCCCGCGCTCACCGAGGAGCGCCGCAAGGAGATCGTCAAGATCGCCCACAAGTACACCGAGCAGCAGCGTGTGGCGGTGCGCAACGTGCGGCGCGACGCCAACGACGACCTGAAGAGGGCGGAGAAGGACGGGGCGATCAATCAGGACGAGCACAAGCGCATGGAAAGCGAGGTGCAGAAGATCACCGACGAGGCGATCAAGCGCATCGACGAAGCCTTGAAAACCAAGGAACAAGAGATCATGCACGTCTAGGCGTGCGCGCTCGCGCCTGAAGGGCTTCCGGAACGTCGATGGCCACCCCGAACGACACCCCGACCGAGGGCGACCGCGGTCAGGATGGCCAAGCCCATCCGCCGTTGCACGTCGCGATCGTGATGGACGGGAACGGCCGGTGGGCGAAGCGCCGCGGGCTGCCGCGGACTCTCGGCCATCGCGCGGGGGTGGAGGCGCTCAAACGCATCGTCGAGGCCGCGCCCAAGCTCAATATCAAGTGGCTGACCGTGTTCGGCTTCTCGACCGAAAACTGGAGCCGGCCGGCGGCGGAGGTCGCCGAGCTGATGGCGCTGCCGAAGCGCTACTTCGAAACTGATCTGGCGCGGCTGGAGCGCGAAGGCGTGCGCGTCCGCGTGATCGGCGGCAAGCGCGGCCTGCGACGGGACCTGGTGAAGATCTGCGACGAGGCCGAGGCGCGCACGGCCGGCAACGACGCCTTCTTCCTGACGGTGGCCTTCAACTACGGCGGCAAGGCCGACATCGTCGAGGCCGCCCGCCGCTTCGCCCGCGAGGTCGCAGCCGGCCGGGCCGATCCCGACCAGCTTACCGAAGACGGGTTCGCGGACCTGCTCTCGACCGACGGCGTTCCGGACCCGGACGTCATCATCCGACCCTCCGGCGAGCAGCGGCTTTCGAACTTCATGCTCTGGCAAGCGGCCTACGCCGAATTCGTCTTCCAGGACGTGCTCTGGCCGGACTATTCGGCCCACCATCTCGCAGCGGCGCTCGCGGAGTTCTACACCCGCAACCGCCGCTACGGCGCCGTCGTGCCCGATGACGCCCTTGCCACAGGCTAGGCGCTTCGACTGGTCGAACCTGCGCCTGCGGGTCGCCTCGGCCGTCGTCCTCGTCCCCTCGGCCCTGTTCGCCGCCTGGCACGGCGGCTGGATCTTCCTGCTGGTGATCTCGATCGGCCTGGCGCTGCTGGCCATCGAGTGGGGCGGGATGAGCGCGCCGCGCGCCCCGGTTCGGGTCGCCGCCGCGGTCACCGCGGCCGTGCTGGCGGCCGTGTTCCTGGGGCACCTCGGGCTGATCAAGACCGCCTGGCTGGCGGTGCCCCTGGGCGCGATCGCCGCCGCCGTGATCGCGCGCGGGGTCGCCGAGCGCGCCGTCGACGCCGCCTACGGCGTGCTCTACATCGCCCCGGCCGCGGTGTGCCTGGTCTGGCTGCGCTCGACCAATCAGGGCGAATGGTGGACGCTGATGCTGTTCGCCTGCACCTGGGCGGCGGACATCGGCGCCTTCGCGGTCGGAAGCCTGCTCAAGGGGCCGAAGCTCTGGCCGAGGTTCTCGCCCAACAAGACCTGGTCGGGGTTCGTGGGCGGACTGGCGGCGGCGACCGCGGTGGGCACGCTGATGGCCGCGAAGTCGACCTTCCGGCTGGATCTTCGCGCCGCCGCGCTGGTGGGTCTGGCCGTGGGGCTCGCCACCATGGCCGGCGATCTGTGGGAATCCGCGCTGAAGCGGCGCTTCGGGGTGAAGGACTCCGGCGACCTGATCCCCGGACATGGCGGGTTGCTCGACCGGGTCGATGGGTTGATGTTCGCCGTCGTGGTGATGGCCGCCGCCCGCCTCGCCAACCACCTGGGATGGGGCCATTGAACCTACCGCGTAAGATCAGCGTCCTGGGCTCGACCGGTTCGGTGGGGGTCTCCACGCTCGACCTCCTGGCCCGATCCGGCGTGGAGGTGGAGGTCGCGGCCCTCGCCGCCGGCCGCAATGCAGCGCTCCTCGCCGAGCAGGCCCGGCGCTGGCGTCCCGACGTCGCGGTGATCGAGGACGAGGCCGGGCTGCGGGAACTGCGCGAGCGGCTGGCCGGATCGGGCGTCGCCGCCGCCGCCGGCCCCGCCGCGGTGCTGGAGGCGGCCGCTGCGGACGCCCAGTGGGTGATGTCGGCGATCGTCGGCTTCGCGGGCCTGGCGCCGACGCTGGCCGCCGCGCGCGCCGGCGCGGTCGTGGCGCTGGCCAACAAGGAAAGCCTGGTGTGCGCGGGTCCCGAGCTGCTTCGCACGGCCAAGCTCTGCGGCGGGGCGGTGATCCCGGTGGACTCCGAGCATTCGGCGATCTTCCAGGTGCTGGAACCCGAGAACGCCGCCCAGGTGTCCCGCCTGATCCTCACCTCCTCCGGCGGCCCCTTCCGCGGGGCGGCGCGCGAGCAGATGGCGGCGGCGACCCCGGCCCAGGCGCTGGCGCACCCCAACTTCAGCATGGGCGCCAAGATTTCGATCGATTCGGCCACCATGATGAACAAGGGGCTGGAGGTGATCGAGGCGTCCTACCTGTTCGCCATGCCGGCGGAGCGGATCGAGGTCCTGGTGCATCCGCAGCAGATCATTCACAGCCTGGTGGAGTATGCCGACGGCTCCACGCTCGCCCAGTTGGGGCCGCCCGACATGCGCGCGCCGATCGCCTGCGCCTTCGCCTGGCCCGACCGCCTGCCGTGGCCCGCGCCCAGGCTCGACCTGGTGGCCTCGGGCCCGCTGACCTTCGAGGCGCCTGACCCGCAGCGCTTTCCGGCGCTCGCCATCGCCAAGGCGGCGCTCGCCGCCGGCGGCCGCGCGCCCGGCGCCCTCAACGCCGCCAACGAGCGCGCCGTCGCCGCCTTCCTTGACCGCCGAATCGGCTTTCTCGATATTCCCCGCGTGGTGGAAGAGACCCTGGAGCAGCTCGATCGGCATGGCTGGCTGGGCTCGGCGGGCGGCGATGTCCTGGAGGCGGCGCGCACGACCGATGCGACGGCGCGCCGCGTGGCGGACGACGTGGTGAGCGGCCTTATGGCTCAGGCCTGATCCGGAAGGAGACGCGCCGGCATGCTCGGCTTCCTGCAAGCAGCTCCGCTCTACCTGCTCTCCTTCATCCTGGTGGTGGGGCTGCTGGTCACCATCCACGAGCTTGGCCACTTCCTCGTCGCCAAATGGCTCGGGACCGCGATCGACCGGTTTTCGATCGGCTTCGGCCGGCCGCTGGCCAGCCGGCGCGACCGCTCGGGCGTGGAGTGGCGCATCGGCTGGCTGCCGCTCGGCGGCTACGTCCGCTTCGCCGGCGACGAGAACGCCTCGTCCATTCCGGACGAAGACGAGCTGGAGACCCTGCGGCGCACCATCACCGCGCGGGAGGGACCGCAGGCGCTTCGCCGCTACTTCCACTTCAAGCCGATCTGGCAGCGGACGCTGATCGTGATCGCCGGGCCCGCGGCCAATTTCCTGCTCGCGATCGTGCTGTTCGCCGGCCTGTTGATGGCGTTCGGGCACGAGGTGATCCCGGCGCGGGTGGGACTGGTCCAGCCGAACAGCGCCGCCGCGGCCGCGGGCTTCCGGAAAGGCGACCTCATCCTGGCGGCCGACGGCCGGGCGATCGAGGACTTCGACGCCCTCAAGCAGCTGGTGGCCTTCCGCGCGGGCGTGCCGATGGACTTCCTGGTCAGCCGAGGCGATCGCCGCATCCGCCTGGTCGCCACGCCGAGGTCGGAGATCGTCGACGATCCGGTGGCGGGCCCGCAGCACGAGGGCATGCTGGGCATCGGCGCGGGGGCGTCGCTGAGCGAAATCAAGCATGTGCGTTATGGGCCGATCCCGGCCGTGGGGGAGGCCACGGCGCGCACCTGGCGGATGGTCACCACGACGGTCTACTACGTCGGCCGGATGCTCAGCGGGCAGGTCCCGGCCGATGGCCTGCGAGGTCCGCTGGGCCTGGCCAGCGCCACGGGCAAGGTCGCCGCGCTCGGCGCGGAGGGCGCGCCGAGCTTGGGCGCGATGCTGGTCGGCGTGAGCGTCAATCTGATCCAGATGGCCGCGATCATCTCCGTCAGCCTGGGGATCGGGAACCTGCTGCCGCTGCCCGTGCTCGACGGGGGAGCTCTGCTCTTCTATGCATACGAAGCGGTGGCGCGGCGCCCTCTTGCTGCCAAGGTTCAGGCCGCAGGCTATCGGGTGGGCCTTGCTCTGGTGCTCGGATTGATGTTGTTCGCGACATGGAATGATCTGCAGCGCCAGCACGTGCTCACTTTCCTGGGCGGCTTTTTCTCCTAAGGTCGCCCTTTCCCAGTAACGGCTGATTCGATGTCCAGACCCCGCGCCCGCAGCGCCGCGCTCGTCACCGGCCTTGCCCTTCTTCTGGGGTCGACGGCGCTCGTCGCGCCGGAGCCCGCGGCCGCGCAGGTGCAGCAGGGCGGGGTCGTCAAGCGGATCATCGTCAAGGGCAACGAGCGGATCGAGCCTTCGACCGTGATCTCCTATCTGCCGATCCAGGTGGGGGACACGGTGGACTCGGCCAAGGCCGACCTTGCGCTGAAGGCGCTGTTCCGCACCGATCTCTTCTCCGACGTGAAGATCGACTACCAGGACGGCGATCTCATCGTGACGGTCGTGGAGAACCCGATCATCAACCGGGTGCTGTTCGAGGGGAATTCGAGCCTCAAGGAAGACAAGCTCAAGGACGAGGTGAGCGTCCGGCCGCGCGGCATCTTCACCCGCACCAAGGTGCAGTCCGACGTGGCCAGGATCCTCGAGCTCTATCGCCGCTCAGGGCGCATCTCGGCGACGGTGACGCCGCAGATCGTGGAGTTGCCGCAAAAGCGCGTGGACCTGATCTTCAAGATCGACGAGGGCCCGAAGACCGGCATCCTCCGCGTCAACTTCCTGGGCAACAAGGCGTTTTCCGACAACGACCTGCGCGGCGTCGTGGTGACCGAGCAGTCGCACTGGTACAAATTCTTCTCCTCGGAGGCCAACTACGACCCCGATCGCCTGGAGTATGACAAGGAGCAGCTGCGCAAGTTCTATCGCAATCGCGGCTACTATGACTTTCGGGTGATCTCCGCGGTGGCCGAGCTGGCGCCGGACAAGAACGGCTTCGTCGTGACCTACACCATCGACGAGGGGCCGGAGTACAAGTTCGGCAAGATCAGCGTCGAGACCGAGCTGCAGAAGCTCAATCCGGGCATCCTGCAGGCCCTGGTGCCGATCCACACCGGGGAGATCTATCAGGACAAGCGCCTGGAGGACGCCACCGACGCCCTGACCTTCGCGGCCGGCGCCGCCGGCTTCGCCTTCGTCGACGTGCGGCCGCGGTTCACCGCCCACCGCGACACCAAGACCATCGACGTGGTGTTCGACGTCAAGGAAGGCCCGCGCGTCTACATCGGCCGCATCGACATCGTCGGCAACACCCAGACCCTCGACTACGTGATCCGGCGCGAGATGAACGTCACCGAGGGCGACGCCTACAATCGCGCCCTGGTGGATCGCTCGAAGCAGCAGATCAAGGCGCTGGGGTTCTTCAAGGATGTGGACATCACCGAGACTCCGGGCTCCGCGCCGGACCGCACCAACCTGCAGGTAAAGGTCACCGAGCAGCCCACCGGCGAGCTGACGTTCAGCGCCGGCTATTCGTCGATCGACCAGCTGGTGCTCGACGTCGGGTTTGCGCAGCACAACTTCAGGGGCCGCGGCCAGGACCTGCGGGCGCGGGTCTCCTGGGGCTCGATCAGCAAGCAGGTGGACCTGTCGTTCACGGAACCGCGGTTCGGCGGGCGCGACCTCGCGCTCGGGACCGACATCTACTACTACGACTACGACCTCAGCCAGTTCTCCGCCTATCGCAGCAAGAGCCTGGGCGCGAACGTCCGGGTGAGCTTCCCGATGAGCCTGAACTCGCGCGGTTCGGCGCTCTACACCCTTCGGACCGACAACGTCTCGCTCGATCCGTCGCTGTGCGACCCCACCCTCGGGCTGGTTTCCTTCGCGATCTGCAACGAGCGCGGCTCGTTCCTCACCTCCCTGGCCGGCTATGGCTGGCGGCTGGACCGCCGCAACGATGCGATCAACCCGTCACGCGGCTTCTTCATCAGCGTGAACCAGGACTTCGCAGGCCTCGGCGGCGACGTTCGCTACGTGCGTACGGAGGGCCAGACCGGCTGGTACCACGGCTTCAGCAAGGACTTCATCCTGAGCGTCACCGGAGAGGCGGGCTTCGTCGGCGGCTGGGGCGGCGACCACGTGCGGATCAACGACCGCTTCTACAAGGGCGGCAACGACTTCCGCGGGTTCCAGACGGCAGGCATCGGGCCGCGCGACCTCTCGTTCGGCCGCAGCGACGCTCTCGGCGGCAAGGCCTATGCGATCGGCTCGGTGGAGCTCACCGTGCCGACCTTCCTGCCCGAGCAGTACGGCATCAAGGCCGCCTTGTTCACCGACTTCGGCACGCTCGGCCTCCTCGATCCGGTCGACAAGCTGACGCCGGTGCCGGTCGATCCGAACGACCTGACCCAGGGCTTCAAGAAGGACGCCAACGGCAGCTTCATCCTGGCGCCCAACCCCGACATCAAGGACGATCTGTCGCTGCGCGCCTCGGCGGGGATCAGCATATTCTGGAAGTCGCCCATGGGTCCGCTCCGCTTCGACCTGAGCGCGGTCCTCGCCAAGCAGCCCTACGACAAGACCGAAGCCTTCCGGTTCTCCACTGCAACCAGGTTCTGAACACACATGACTTCCAAACACGTCCTCACGGCCGGGTGCGCCGCCCTCGGCGCTCTGGCGATCGCGACCAGCGCCTCCGCCCAGAAGGCGGCCGCCGCGCCCGGCAATCCGGGTCCGGTGATCAACGGCGTCTGCGTGATCAATGTCGAAGCTGCGATCGGCGGCTCGACGGTCGGCAAGTATGTCGACAGCCGCATGCAGCAGCTGGTCGCGCAGGTGAAAGCCGAGCTCGGCGGTGAACAGACCACCATCCAGACCGAAGGCAAGACGCTCGAGTCGCAACGCGCGACGCTCGACGCCAACACCTTCGAGCAGCGCGGCTCGGCGCTGCAGGCCCGCTACAACGAGCTCCAGCGCAAGGCCCAGCAACGCGACCGGGAATTGCAGGCCACCGAACAGAAGGCCATCGGGCGCATCAGCCAGGAGATGGAGCCGATCGTCCATCAGGCCTATGCGCAGAAGGGCTGCGGGCTCCTGCTGCAGCGGACCGCTGTCGTGCTCGCCAATCCGGCCATGGACATCACGCCCCAGGTGGTCGCCGGGCTGAATGCAAAGATCACCCAGTTCGCCTTCGATCGCGAGCACCTGGATCAGACCGCCGCCGCTGCGCCGCCGCCGGTGACGACGGTGCCGACCCCCGCCAGGCCGGCCGCGACCCGCCGCTAGGCCCGGGCTCGGATCGAGGCGGGGGATCATGCCCGATCCGCGATTCTTCGAAGAGCTCGGCCCGATCGGGCTGGGCGAGCTCGCGCAGCTCGCCGGCGCCGAGCTCGCCCAGCCGGGCGCGGCGCGACGGATGATCCGCGGCGTGTCGATCCTCAGCCACGCCGGAGACGACACCGTCACCTTCCTGACCGATCGCAAGCACGCCGAGCACCTGCCCGCCTCGGCCGCCGGCGCGTGCTTCGTCCAGGCCCGCGACGCCGATACGCTTCCCAAGGGATGGATCGGACTTGTCAGCCGCACGCCGCAGGGCGCCTATGCTGTGGCGGCCGGGCGCCTGCATCGGGCGCGCACAATTCCGCCCGGTCCGGCGATCGCCGACAGCGCCGAGCTGGAGGAGGAGGTGCTCCTCGGTCCGGGCGTGGTGATCGGGCCGGGCGCCCGGATCGGGCGCGGTACGCAGATCGGCCCGAACTCGGTGGTCGGTCCCGGTGTCGCCATCGGCCGCCACTGCGCCATCTCGGCGAACGTGACCCTGAGCTGCGCGCTGGTGGGCGACCGGGTGACGATCCTGGCCGGTGCGAGCATCGGCGAGGCCGGGTTCGGCGCCACGGTCGGGCCGCAGGGGCTGATGGACATCCCCCAGCTCGGCCGGGTGATCATCCAGGACAACGTCACCGTGGGCGCCAACAGCTGCATCGACCGCGGGGCCTTCGACGACACGGTGATCGGAGAGAACACCAAGATCGACAACCTGGTCCAGATTGGCCACAACTGCCGGATCGGCCGCAACATCGTGATGGCCGCCCACACGGGCATTTCCGGCAGCGTCGAGGTGGGCGACGGCGTCCAGATGGGCGGCCGGGTCGGGATCGCGGACCATGTCACGATCGGGGCCGGGGCCCGGCTCGCAGCGGCCGCCGGCGTGATGGGCGACGTGCCGGCGGGAGAGACCTGGGCCGGCTTTCCGGCGCGGCCGATCCGCCGCTGGCTGAAGGAAGCGGCCTGGGTGGGCCGGATGGCCGCACGCAAGGGGGGATCGCAGGAATGAGCCGCAAGGCGCCGACTGCGGAGGGCGAGTCCGAGATCGACATCACCGAGGTCCTCGCCCGGATCCCGCACCGCTACCCCTTCCTGCTGGTCGACCGGTGCGAGGAGTACCGGCCGAACCAATCCATCGTGGGCGTCAAGTGCGTGACCGTGAACGAGCCCTTCTTCCAGGGCCACTTCCCGGGCTATCCGGTGATGCCGGGCGTGCTGATCATCGAGGCGCTGGCCCAGACCGGCGCGGTCCTGATGTCGAAATCGCTGGATGTGGACGTGAACGACAAGGCGATCTTCCTGATGTCGCTCGACAGCTGCCGATTCCGCGCGCCGGTGCGGCCCGGCGATGTCCTGCGCCTGAATGTCGAGGTGCTGCGGGCGCGCGGCGACGTCTTCAAGTTCCGCGGCAAGGCGATGGTCAGCGACAAGGTGGCGGCCGAAGCCGAGTTCGCAGCCATGGTGGTGGAGACCTGAGTCGTGGGAAGACATGAAAGCGTGAGCATCGAGGTGCATCCGACGGCGATCGTCGAGAAGGGCGCGGAGCTGGCCGAAGGGGTCTCGATCGGCCCGTTCTGCGTGATCGGCGAGCACGTCAAGATCGGCCGGAACACCAAGCTGCTGTCCCACGTGGCGATCGAGGGGCATACGACGATCGGCCAGGACAACACGATCCGGCCGTTCGCCAACCTCGGCGGCCCGCCGCAGGCCCCCTACAACGGCGAGCCGACTGAGCTGGTGATCGGCGACCGCAACACCATCCGCGAGCACGTGACCATGCACGTCGCCACCGGGGGCGGAGATGGCGTGACCATTGTGGGCAGCGACTGTCTGTTCATGGCGACGGCGCACGTGGCCCATGACTGCGTGGTGCGCGATCATGTGGTCCTCGCCCAATCGGCCACTCTCGGCGGCCATGTCGTTATCGACGAATACGTCATCCTCGGCGGCCTTGCGGCGGTCCACCAGAACTCCAGGGTCGGCAAGCACGCCTTCGTCGGCGGCTTGGCGGCGGTGACGAAGGACGTCATTCCCTATGGCTCGGTGTGGGGCAATCACGCCCACCTCGAAGGCCTCAACCTCGTCGGGCTGAAACGCCGCGGCTTCAGCCGCGAGGTGATCGCCGAGCTGCGCTCCGCCTACCGGCTGCTGTTCGCGGAAGAGGGCACCTTCCAGGAGCGCATCGACGACACCGCCGAGAGCTTCGCCCAGTCGGCCCCGGTGATGGAGATCATCGACTTCATCCGCGCCGACGCCAGCCGCCCGCTCTGCCTGCCCGAACGCGAGGTGTGATGAAGAAGCTCGGGCTGATCGCCGGCGGCGGCGGTCTGCCGCGGGAGATCGCCGAGCATTGCCGGCGCACCGGCCGGCCGCTGTTCGTGGTGCGGCTGAGGGGCTTCGCCGGCCCGGAGCTGGCGGCCTATCCGGGGGCCGAGATCGGGCTGGCCGAGCTCGGCCGCTGCATCAAGGCGCTGAAGGCGGCGGGCTGCGAGACGGTGTGCCTGGCGGGGCTGGTCGCGCGGCCGGACTTCGCCGCGCTGAAGCCGGACCTGCGCGGCCTCGCCGCCCTGCCGGGCGCGATCGCGGCCGCCCGCAAGGGCGACGACGCGCTGCTGCGCTTCCTGCTGGGCGAGTTCGAGAAGGAGGGCTTCGCGGTGGAGGGCGCCCAGCAGGTGACCGCCGACCTGGCGCTCGGCGCGGGCCCGCTCGGCCGCATCCGCCCTGACGCCGATGCGCGCGCCGACGCCGCCCGCGCGCTGGAGGTCGCCCGCGCGCTCGGCCGGCTCGACATCGGCCAGGCGGCGGTCGTCTGCCGCGGGCTGGTCCTGGCGGTGGAGGCGCAGGAGGGGACGGCCGGGATGCTGGACCGCGTGGCCGGGCTGCCGGAGGCCCTGCGCGGCGCGGCGCACGCCCGCGCCGGCGTCCTCGCCAAAGCCCCCAAGCCGATCCAGGAGATGCGGGTGGACATGCCGACCATCGGGCCGGACACCGTGCGCGCCGCGGCCGCCGCAGGGCTGGCCGGCGTGGTCGGCGAAGCGGGCCGTCTGCTGATCGTCGAGCGGGATGCGGTGGCCGCGCTCGCCGACGAGCTCGGCCTGTTCGTGGTCGGCCTGGAGCCTGCGCAGGCGTGAGCGGGCCGCCGATCACGGTCATGCTGGTCGCCGCCGAGGCCTCGGGCGACGATCGCGGCGC
>Ga0308174_10000705_pt1 | contig 14561 bp, 14 predicted proteins | sample PhyPR2_FD_203894 | JGI IMG/M metagenome (GOLD analysis project Ga0308174, IMG submission 203894) | Soil microbial communities from UC Gill Tract Community Farm, Albany, California, United States - DLSLS.P.R2 | ecosystem: Environmental > Terrestrial > Soil > Agricultural land | place: USA...
GGATGGTCGGTGAAGTCGGCGCCCACCCCGGGGACGTCGGCGACCACCGGCACGCCGGCCGCCCGGAGGGCGTCGGCCGCGCCGATGCCCGACAGCAGCAGCAGATGCGCCGACCCGACCGCGCCCGCGCTGAGCACCACCTCGCCCGCGCGAACGACGCCGTCGGCGGTCTCCACCCCGACCGCCCGGCCGCCCTCGATCACCACCCGCCGCGCGTGCACGCCGCCACGGACGGTGAGCTCCGGCCGGCCGCGGCGCGGCGAGAGGTAGGCCATGGCCGTGTTCACCCGGACGCCGCCCGCCGTCGTGAGCGGGACCGGCCCGTAGCCGGGAGCCGAGCCTGCGTTCTTGTCCGGTTCATCGGCGAAGCCGAGTTCCGCCGCCGCAGCGGTGAACGCCTCGCCCAGCGGGCCGGGATCCCCGACGCGGGCGACCGGCATCGGCCCCTCGGCGCCGTGCTCCGGCCGGTCGCCGAAGTCCGCGTCGGCCTCGAGCCGGCGGAACGCGGGCAGCACCCGGTCGTAGGACCACAGGCCGTTGCCGGCGGCGGCCCAGCCGTCGGCATCGGCGGGGGTCGCCCGCACGAAGTAGCCGGCGTTGAGCGCGCTCGAGCCGCCGACCACCCGCCCACGCGGAACGCTCGCGGTCAGCCCCGGCGCGAGCGTGCCCGCCAGGTCCCAGTTCGCCGGGGCACCGGGCACCGCGGCGGCCATCCTCGCCGGGTCGCGGAGCGCTCGAGGGAAGTCCTCGGGGCGGGCGTGGTCGGCGCCGGCCTCCAGCAGCAGCACCCGGCGCCCGGCGTCGGCCAGACGGGCGGCCAGCGGGCAGCCCGCCGTCCCGGCGCCGACGATCACGACGTCCCAGGCGTCGGTCACCCGCCCGACCCCGGCAGGCCGAGCACCTGCGGAAGGTCGAGGCGGCGCACCTTGCCGGTCGAGGTACGCGGCAGGTCGGCCAGCCGGTGCACCTCCTTGGGCCGCTTGGCGGCGGCCAGCCGGCCCCGGGCCCAGCGCGCGAGCTCGTCCGGGTCGGCCGCGCCGACGTAGGCGGCGACGACGCGCTGCCCCCACTCGTCGTCGGGCACGCCGAACACCGCGCTCTCCACCACGCCGGGGTGGGCGTCGAGCACCGACTCCACCTCGGCCGGGTAGACGTTGACGCCGCCGGAGATGATCAGGTCCTCGCGGCGGCCGTCGAGCCACACCACGCCGTCGTCGTCCACCCGCCCCAGGTCACCGACGGTGACCCGGTCGCCCCGCCAGGCCGCCGCCGTCTTCTCCGGCGCCCGCCAGTACTCGAAGCGCGCCCACGGCGGCACGGCGCACCACAGCTGGCCGCGGTCGTCGGCCTCGAGCCGGCGGCCGGGACGCGCCCGGCCGACGCTGCCGGGCGCGGCAAGCCAGTCGGCGGTGGAGCAGACGGTGAACTGCGCCTCGGTCGACCCGTAGAACTCCCAGACGCTGCCGGGCGGGAGCGCCTCGATCACCGCCCGCTTCAGCGGAGCGGGACACGGCGCGCCGGCGTGCGCCAGCATCCGGAACGACGACCAGTCGACGTCCCCGTGCCCGATCAGCCGCTGCAGGTGGGTGGGCACGCAGAACGTGGTCGTGGGCCGCGAGCCGGTGATGACGGCCGCGGCGTGGGCGGTGTCGAACGGCCCGGGCAGCAGCACCGATCCGCCGGCCAGCAGCGTGTGGACGGCGAACCGCAGCGGGGCGCTGTGGTGCAGCGGCGAGAGCACGAGGTGCCGGTCACCGGGCTCGAGGCCCCACAGCCCGATCTCCTCGGCGGCCAGCGCGCGGGCGTCGTCCTCGGCGAGGACGCCGGACCAGACGCCCTTGCGCCGGCCGGTCGTGCCCGACGTGTAGTGCATCGGCCGGGCGAGCGGCACGTCGGCGAGGTCGGCCTCGGCACTGCCGTCGAGCAGGCGCTCCGGGGCGTCGGCGACGTCGAGGGCGGCATCCGCGTCCTCCGCCAGCGCGGCCCGCTCGGCGGCGGGCAGCCCCGGGTCCAGCACCACGGGCACGATCCCCGTCCGCAGCGCACCGAGGACCACGGCCAGCAGCGCGGGCGACGCCGCGGCCGACACCAGGAGCCGGTCGCCGGCGCCCAGGCCCGCGGCCGTCAGCGCCGCCGCGGCCCGCCGCTGGTCCCGTTCGCTGTCGGCGGCGGTCACCGCCGGGACGTCGTTCACGCGAGCCGCGCCCGGTCGACGTCGGACTCGTCGGTGCCCCACCAGACGACGCGCCCCTCGGCGACCAGCTTGGCCAGCGTCGCTCGGGTCGACTGCGCGGCAGCCGGCCACACCTGCCGGGGCACGTCCGCGTAGATGCCGCCCACCAGCTCGTCGACCGTCCGGGGGCCGTCGGCGAGGGCCGTGAGCAGCTGGTCCTCCCGGTAGGCGCGGTGGGCCAGGTAGAAGTCCAGGACGGCGCCGGGGTCCTCGGTCAGCTCCGGCCCGTGCCCGCAGTAGAGCGCGCTGGGCCCGAGGTCGTGGACCCGCCGCAACGACTCGAGGTACGCGACGACGTCGCCCTCGGGATGCGTGACCACCGACGTCCCGCGGCCGAGCACGTGGTCGCCGACGAGGACGGCGCCGGACTCCAGCCGGAAGGCCAGGTGGTCGGCGGTGTGGCCGGGGGTGGCGACGACGTCCAGGGTCGTGCCGGCGAGGCGCAGGCGGTCCCCCGGCGCGAGCACCCGGCCGGCCTCCCCCGCGACCGCGGCAGTGGCGGCCGCCACCTGCGCGCCGAACCGGGTCCCCCACGGCAGAGCCGCCTCCGCGTGGTCACCGTGGTGGTGGGTGACCAGGACGCCGGCACAGCGGGCGCCGCGGGCGGTCAGCGCCGTCTCGACCGCCGCCAGGTGCGCGGCGTCGTCCGGGCCGGGGTCGACCAGCACCGCCTGACCGCTGCCCGGCGCACCGACCAGGTAGGTGTTCGTGCCGTCCAGCGTCATGGGGGACGGATTGGGGGCCAGGACCCGCGTCACCAGCGGCTCGAGCTCCGCCGTCCTCGGCATGGCCCCGGGGGCCGGGAGGTCCCAGGTGGCGCGGGGGTCGACGGGGGCATCCACGTCCCGCACGCTATCCGCGGGCCTGCCCCGATGCGCACCCGGCGGTTAGCCTGCGATGCATGCGCACTTCCCTCCGCCTGTGCCGGACCGGGCTGTCCGCGGCCGCCGCGCTCGTCCTGCTGACCGCCTGCGGCGGCTCGGGGAAGGAGAAGTCGGACTCCGCGGCCTCCAGCGCACCGACCACCAGTGCGTCGGAGACCTCGGCCGACGCCGCGGGCTCCCAGTTCTGCACCGAGGCGGCCGCCGTGCAGCAGCGGGTCGCCGCGACGTTCTCCGGCGGCTCCGACCCCGCGAGCCTGCCGAAGGCGCTCCAGGAGGCCGCCACGCAGATCCGGGCCGTCAAGCCGCCCGACGAGCTCGCCGACGACTGGACCTCCTTCGCCGACGGCATCGAGGAGATCGCCAAGGCCGCACAGGTCGACTTCCACGACCAGGCGGCGGTGCAGAAGTTCCAGCAGCAGGTCCGTCAGCTGCAGCAGCAGTACGGCGGCGCGTTCACGAACGTGCAGAACTACCTGACCGACCAGTGCGGCTTCTCCGAGAGCCCGACGGGGAGCGCCGCGCCCACCAGCTGACGCCGGCGCCGGTCGAGGACATACAGCTGCGGCCCGTCACTCATCCCCTAGTGACGGACCGCAGCTCGATCGAGGGCCGGCGAACCGGCGGTGGTGCGTCAGCAGCCGGAGACGTCCACGCCCCTGGCGCGCAGCCACGGCATCGGGTTGACCGCGCCGCTGTACATCGCGCCGCCGGGGTGCACCTCGAAGTGCAGGTGCGGCCCGGTCGAGTGGCCGCGGTTGCCGACCTCGGCGATCAGCTCACCGGCGAGCACGTGCTCACCGGTGTGCACGAAGTCGCGGTTCACGTGGCCGTACACGGTGACCGCGCCATCGTCGCCGCGGATGTAGACGGCCTGGCCGAAGCCGGTGGCTGCACCGGTGCGGGCGACCGTGCCGGAGGCGGCGGCGTAGATGTTCGTACCGATGGGGGCGCCGATGTCCACGCCCGCGTGCAGCCGGCCCCAGCGGTAGCCGTAGCAGCTGCTGATGTGGCCCGACGTCGGGAAGACGTAGGTGCCACCCCCGCCGCCGGAGACCGAACCCCCACCGGAGGACGAGCCGCCACCGTCGGACGCCTTCGCGCGGGCCGCGGCAGCCGCGGCCGCCGCGTCTCGGGCGGCCTTCTCGGCCGCGGCCCGGGCCGCTGCCTCCTCCGCGGCCTTCTGCGCCGCCCACTTCTGGTAGGCATTGCGGGCGCCCTGCAGCTGGAGCAGGTGGATCTGCGCCGCCTGCAACTGCTTGTCGTAGTCCGCCTTCTGCGCGGACACCCGGTCGTAGGCGGTCTGCTCGGCCGCGAGCCGGCTGTCGGCCGTGGCCTTGGCCGCCGCGGCGGCGTCCTCCGCGGCGGCGTACTGGTCCCGGGCCGCCCGGGCGGCCGAGTCGGCGTTGGCCTGCTTGATGCGAGCCACCTGGAGCTGCCCCAGGACGTCGATCTGGTTGTCTGCGACGTAGTCGAGCATCGCGGCGCGCTGCAGCAGCTCAGCCGGCCCCTCCGAGCTGAGCAGCGCCGCGGGTGCGGTCATCGAGCTGCCGTTCACGTAGGTGTCGTGCGAGAAGGTGGCGATCCGGGCCTGCGCGGCGGCCACCTCGGCGGCGGCCTTCTCCAGCTCGGCCGCGGTCCGGTCGGCCGCGATCTGCGCCTCCGCGAGCGCCTCCTCCGCGGCCATGTACTCCGCGCCGGCGGCCTCGGCCTCGACCTCGACCCGCTCGAGCTCGGCCTCGCTGGACGCGACCAGCGCCGCGATGCGGCCCACCTCGGCGGCGGCGGCCTCGCGCTCGTGCTGCGCGGCCCCGATCTGGCCGTCGGTGGGGTTGGGCGGCGGGGGCGGAGCGGCGATCGCCGGCGTTCCGCCGATCAGCGCCGCCCCGGCGACCACGCCGACCAGGGTGCCGCGCAGCGAGCGCGACCTGCGGTCCGTCGACGCCCGGCGGGAACCGGGTCGGGCGGACGCCGGTCCGGACGGACGGCGCTGGAACATGCTCGCTCCTGGGGAAGAGGCTGCGGCGGGGTGTGCCGCAGAAGAGTCGCAGCATCACCGTCAGTCACACGAACAACACGCGGCACATCCGACGCGCCTGTTACCGAGTCGTGTCCTGCCGCTCGTCCGGCCGCCCCGTCCGGCCCATGCGACTACTCCGGACGTTCGAGCTCGTGAGCCAGCTCGTCGAGCTCGCCGCCGCCGGCCATCAGCCGGGTGAGCTCCTCGCGCGTGACCTCGCCCTTCGCGTAGGAGCCCATGCTCCGCCCCCGGTTGAGCAGGAGGAACCGGTCCCCGACCGGATGGGCGTGGTGGGGGTTGTGCGTGATGAAGACGACGCCGAGCCCCCGGTCACGTGCCCGGGCGATGTAACGCAACACCACGCCTGCCTGCCTGACCCCGAGGGCCGACGTCGGCTCGTCCAGGATCAGTACGCGCGCGCCGCGGTGCACGGCGCGGGCGATCGCCACCGACTGGCGCTCGCCCCCGGACAGCGTGCCGACGGGCTGGTCGGGGTCGCGGATGTCGATGCCCATGGCGGCCAGCTCCCGGCGCGTCGTCTCCCGGGCCAGGGTGCGGTCGAAGCGGCGGAACGGGCCCCAGCCGGTGGTGGGCTCCGAGCCGAGGAAGAAGTTCCGCCAGATCGCCATCAGCGGGATCATCGCGAGGTCCTGGTACACGGTCGCGATGCCGGCGTCGAGGGCGTCACGGGGTGCACCGAAGGACGCCGGCTGCCCGTCGAGCAGCAGCTCACCCCGGTCCGGCCGGTGGACGCCGGCCAGGATCTTGATCAGCGTCGACTTGCCCGCGCCGTTGTCGCCCAGCACGCAGGTGACCTCCCCCGCGCGAACAGACGTGCTGATGCCGTCGAGGGCGACCACCGAACCGAACGTCTTGCCGACGTCGCGCAGCTCGAGCAGCGGGGTCCCCGGGACCGCCGGCGCAGCCTGCATGCCGGTCATCGCCGGGCCGCCTCGGCGTAGCGGCGGACCAGCCGGTTGGCCAGCACCGCGAGCAGCAGCATCGCGCCCAGGAAGAAGTAGAACCAGTCCGCCTCCCAGTTCAGGTACACGATGCCGAGCTGGGTCATGCCGAAGATGAGGGCGCCCAGGGAGGCGCCGACGGCCGAGCCGAAGCCGCCGGTGAGCAGGCAGCCGCCGATGACCGCCGCGACGATGTAGATCAGCTCCTGGCCGATGCCGGCGTTGGCCTGCACGTTGGTGAACCGCACGGCCAGGGTCGTGCCGACGAACCAGGCCGCGGTCGCCGTGGTCAGGAACAGCACGATGGTGGTGCGCCGGGCCGGGACACCGACGTTGCGAGCGGCGACATCGTCCCCGCCGGTGGCGAAGATCCAGTTGCCGAACCTCGTGCGCAGCAGCACGTAGGAGGCGACGACCGTCGCCAGCACCCACCACAGGACGGCGATGCGGATCTGGGCGCCGCCGATGGTGATCCGCGACGCGAAGATCGCCTCGGCCGCGTCGTAGCCGGGGGCGTGCGCGATCCCGCCGGCGGTGACGGTGCCGGTGAAGAGCTTGGTGAGCCCGAGGTTGATGCCCTGGAGCATCAGGAACGTGCCGAGCGTGATGATGAAGCTCGGCAGGCCGGTGCGGGTGACCAGCCAGCCGTTGAGGAACCCGACGGCGAGCGCGACCACGAGAGCGACGCCGATCGCCAGCCAGATGTTCTGGCCGAACTCGCCCGCGACGATGCCGACCGCCAGCGCCGTCGTCCCGGTCATGACGCCCGCGGACAGGTCGAAGTGCCCACCGATCATCAGCAGGGCGACCGCGACGGCCATGATCCCCAGCGTCGAGGACGGGTCCAGCCAGTTCGCCACACCCCGCGGCGAGCGGAACACCGACGACTGGGCCGCGAAGAACGCGAAGATGACGATCGCTCCGACCAGGGCCCCGAGCTCGGGCTTGACCAGCAGGCGCCGGAGCGGGCCGACCGCGGTGACCCGCTCGTCGGCGACCGTTCCGGCGCCTGCCGCCTCGCGGGCGCTCAGCGCGTGCCGGCCGAGGCCAGGTCGGCGATCTCGTCGACGTTGTCGGAGTCGACGATCCCGGGGCCGGTGAGGACCGGCTGACCGCCGCCGACGGTGTTCAGGTTCTCCGCGTAGAGCTTGAGCATCACGATCGGCAGGTAGCCCTGCTCGTACTGCTGCTGGTCGACGGCGAAGGAGATGCTGCCGTCCTTGATGCCGTTGATGACGTCCTCGTTGAGGTCGAACGTGGCCACCTTCGCCTTCGAGCCGGCGTCCTGCGCGGCCGCGACGGCGACCGCGGCGATGCTGGAGTTCAACGTCAGGACGGCGTCGATGTCAGGGTTGCTCTGCAGCTGCGAGGTGATCGTCGACTGCGAGCCCTGCAGGTCGTTGATGTCGACCTGGGTGGTGGTGACCTTTCCGCCGCCGTTCGCGGTGAAGGCCTTGGCCGCGCCGGAGCAGCGCTGGTCCAGGCCGATGTTGCCCGCCTCGTGGATGACGCAGAGAACGTTCTTGGCGCCGTCCTGGGCCAGCCGCTGGCCGGCGCCCTGCCCGGCGATGGTCTCGTCCTGGCCGACGTGGCCGATCGCGCCGAACTCCGCCGACCGCTCGCCGCCGGAGTTGATCGTGACGACGGGGATGCCGGCCGCGACGGCTGCCTCGACGGAGTCCTGCAGCGCGTCGGGGTTGGCCATCGACACGACAATGCCGTCGACCTTCTGGTTCACCGCGGCGTCGATCAGTTGCGCCTGGCGCTGGGGGTCGCCGTCGCTCTGGTAGTCCACGGAGACACCGAGGTCGTCGCCCGCCGCCTTGGCGCCGTTCTGCACGACGTCCCAGAAGGCGTCGCCGGCGGAGCCGTGGGTGACGACCGCGAACGACAGGTCACTCTTGCCTCCGCCGCCGCTCCCGTCGCCCTTGTTGTCGTCGGACGAGCAGGCCGCGAGGAGCAGGGGTGCGGCCATGGCGAGGGCCAGCAGTCGCTTCGGTCCGGGCATGGGTGTCCTCCTGTGCTCCCGCCGGCGGCGCAGCCGGCGCTGGGTGTCCGCACAGGATCATGCCTTGGGCGGTCCTAGGCTTCCCCTGTGGACGTCTTGACTTCTGGTCACGAACAGGTCGTGTTCTGCTCCGATCGCGAATCGGGGTTGCGCGCGATCATCGCGATCCACTCCACGGCCCTGGGTCCGGCGCTGGGCGGTACACGGTTCTACCCGTACGCGAGCGAGGAGGCAGCGGTCGCCGACGCGCTGCGCCTGTCGGCGGCGATGTCGTACAAGAACAGCCTCGCCGGGCTCGACCTCGGCGGCGGCAAGGCCGTGATCATCGGTGACCCCCGCACCGAGAAGACCGAGGCCCTGCTGCGGGCCTACGGGCGCTTCGTCGAGGCGCTCGGCGGCCGGTACCTGACCGCGTGCGACGTCGGCACCTACAACGCCGACCTCGACGTCGTCGGCCGGGAGACCCGGTTCGCGCACGGACGTTCCGAGGCCTACGGGGGCTGCGGCGACTCCTCCGTCCTCACCGCCTACGGCGTGTTCCTCGGGATGCAGGCCGCCGCGCAGCACTGCTGGGGGTCGCGGTCCCTGTCGGGTCGCACCGTCGCGGTGGCCGGCGCCGGCAAGGTGGGGTCGCACCTGATCGGCCACCTCGTCGAGGACGGCGCGGACGTCGTGGTGACCGACGTCGACCCGGCGGCCGTCGAGCGCGTCCGGTCGCAGCATCCGCAGGTGAAGTCGGTCGAGGACACCGCGACGCTCGTGCGCACGCCGCACGACATCTACTCCCCCAACGCGCTCGGCGGCGCCCTCGACGAGCAGACGGTGGCGCTGCTGCCGTCGCGGATCGTCTGCGGCGGCGCGAACAACCAGCTGGCCACCCCGGAGGTGGCCGAGCAGCTGCGCGGCCGGGGCATCCTCTACGCGCCCGACTACCTGGTGAACGCCGGCGGCGTCATCCAGGTCGAGGACGAGCGGCACGGCTTCTCCTTCGCCCGGGCGCAGGCGAAGGCCAGCGGCATCTTCGACGTGGCGCTGCGGGTCTACCAGGCCGCCGACGAGCAGGGTGTGTCCCCCGCGACCGCGGCCGACCGGCTGGCCGAGGAACGCATGCGTTCGGTCGGCCGCCTGGCCACCATCCGCCTGCCGCTCTGAAAGAGGACCCCGTCCTCCCCACCCCTCGCACGCTCGGGGCGGTGCCCTGGACGGGGCCACAACGGCTGGGACCGCCACCCCGGGGGGAGGGACGTGTGCTCGCGCCCGATCCGTGTCGTAAGCTCGTGCGAGACATTGTCACTCAGTCGGGGTCGCCACGCGGGCCGTTTCCAGCCCGGGGCTGGGCTCCCGTACTCCGTAGCGAGGGGGTCGAGCCGATGGGGCGCGGCCGAGCGAAGGCCAAGCAGACACGCGTGGCCCGTGAGCTCAAGTACAGCTCACCGAACACTGACCTCTCTGCACTGCAGAGGGAGCTCGCCGGTTCGCCGTCGTCCTACACCGCGCCCAGCGCGGCGAAGGACGACGATGACGACGACGAGTACGCCGACCGCTGGGCGGACGACGACGCGGACGACGGCTGGGCGGCCAGCACACGGTGAGCTCCGCCTGAACGCACTCTCACACTGACGCGGGGGTCTCCGGCACCCCGGAGATCCCCGCCTCAGCGGTACGAGCCGACGAGCCGGGCCCCTGGCCCGGCTGAGTCCGCGCGCGTGCCGACGCTCCCCGCCACCCAGGAGGGGACGCCGGCGGCGCTGAGCTGGTCTGCGGCTGCCTGCGCGATGTCGGCACTGACGACGGCGATCATGCCGACGCCGCAGTTGAACGCACGCTCGGACTCCGCGCGCGGCACACCGTGCTCCTCCATCAGCCGCACGGCTGCCGGGAGCTCCCAGGTGGCCCGGTCGAGGACCGCCTCGAGGCCGTCGGGTACGACGCGGGCCGCGTTTCCGGCCAGGCCGCCCCCGGTGATGTGCGCATAGGCGTGCACGCCCTCGACGCCGAACCGGGTGACGAGGTCCAGGCAGTCGCGCGCGTAGATGCGGGTGGGCTCGAGCAGTTCCTCACCCAGCGGCCGCCCCAGGCCGGCGGGGGTGGCGTGCAGGTCCAGGCCGGCCGCGGCGACCACCCGGCGCACCAGCGAGTAGCCGTTGGAGTGGAAACCGGACGACGCCATCGCGATGACGGCGTCGCCGGGGGTGACCCGCTCGGGCCCGAGGACGGCGTCGGCCTCGACCACGCCCACGGCAGTGGCCGCGAGGTCGTACTCGTCGGCGTCCATGAGGTCGCCGTGCTCGGCGGTCTCGCCGCCGACGAGCGCCGCGCCGGCCTGGGTGCACCCGGTGGCGATGCCGGTGACGATCGCGGCGATGCGCTCGGGCACGACCTTGCCGCAGGCGACGTAGTCCTGCAGGAACAGGGGCTCGGCGCCGCAGGCGACCAGGTCGTCGACGACCATCGCGACCAGGTCGATGCCGACGGTGTCGTGGCGGTCGAGCTGACGGGCCAGGGCGATCTTGGTGCCGACCCCGTCGGTGGAGGAGGCCAGCAGCGGACGCCGGTACTTCGCGGTGTCCAGGGCGAACAGCCCGGCGAAGCCGCCCAGACCACCGACGACCTCGGGCCGGTTGGTCCGCTCGACGGCCGCGCGCATCAGCGTGACGGCGCGCTCGCCGGCGTCGATGTCGACGCCGGAGGCCGCGTAGGTGAACTCGCTCACGGCCGCGTGAGCGCGTCCTCGGCCCCACCCGGGACCGTGGCGCTGCCGGCCTGCTGACCGGTCCACCCGCTGACGGCGCGGTTCTCGATGCCTTCGAGCACGTGCTTGCCCAGCACCTCGGGCTCACCCAGCGGGATCGGGTAACGGCCGGTGAAGCAGGCGGTGCACAGCCGGCTGGCCGGCTGCTCGGTGGCGGCGATCAGGCCGTGCTCGGAGACATACCCGAGGGAGTCCGCGTTGATCGAGGCGCGCACGCCGTCGACGCCGAGGCCGTTCGCGATCAGTTCGGCGCGGCTGGCGAAGTCGATGCCGTAGAAGCAGGGCCACTTCACCGGCGGCGACGCGATCCGGACGTGCACCTCGACGGCGCCGGCCTCGCGCAGCATCCGGATCAGGGCACGCTGGGTGTTCCCGCGGACGATCGAGTCGTCGACGACCACCAGTCGCTTGCCGCGGATGACGTCGCGCAGCGGGTTGAGCTTGAGCCGGATGCCGAGCTGCCGGATGGTCTGCGAGGGCTGGATGAACGTGCGGCCCACGTAGGAGTTCTTGACCAGCCCGAGGCCGTAGGGGATGCCCGACGCCTCGGCGTACCCGACCGCGGCGGGGGTGCCCGACTCGGGAACCGGGATGACCAGGTCGGCCTCGACCGGGTGCTCCTTGGCCAGCCGCCGCCCGATCTCGACGCGGGCGGCGTGCACCCCGCGGCCGGAGATCGTGGTGTCGGGGCGCGCCAGGTAGACGTACTCGAAGACGCAACCCTTGGGTTCGGCGACCGCGAAGTGCTGGCTGCGCAGGCCGTTCTCGTCGATCGCGATCAGCTCGCCGGGCTCGACCTCGCGGACGACGGAGGCGCCGACGATGTCGAGGGCCGCGGTCTCGCTGGCGACCACCCAGCCGCGCTCCAGCCGGCCGAGCACCAGCGGGCGGACGCCCTGCGGGTCGCGCGCGGCGTAGAGGGTGTCCTCGTCCATGAAGGTCAGGCTGAACGCCCCGCGCAGCTGCGGAAGCACCTTCATGGCTGCGGCCTCGACCGAGAGGTCCGGATCCGCCGCGATCAGTGCGGTGATCAGGTCGGAGTCGTTCGTGGCGACGAACGCCCCGGCCACACCGTCGTCGGCGGCCTTCGAGGCGAGCTCGGCGGTGTTGACCAGATTCCCGTTGTGGCAGAGGGCCAGACCGGTGCCCGCCTCGGTGGTCCGGAACGTCGGTTGGGCGTTCTCCCACGTGGACGCGCCGGTCGTGGAGTAGCGGGTGTGGCCGACGGCGATGTGCCCGCGCAGGCTGCCGAGGGTGGCCTCGTCGAAGACCTGGCTGACCAGGCCGAGGTCCTTGTAGACCACGACGGAGGTGCCGTCGGACACCGCGATCCCGGCCGCCTCCTGACCGCGGTGCTGGAGGGCGTACAGGCCGAAATAGGTCAGCTTCGCGACCTCCTCCCCCGGCGCCCAGACACCGAAGACGCCACAGGCGTCCTGGGGACCGGGAGAGTGGGGGTCGAGGTCGTGCGTCAGCCGTCCGTCACCGCGAGGCACCTGTCGAGGGTACCGGCGCGGACGGAGCTCCCGGGTGCCGGTGGGGTGAACGTGACCACTGTTCGACGTCCTCGGCCGACGCCGTCCCCCGATTGCTGGGGCATGCTGGACGTCCTCGGAGAGGAGACCCCCATGCCCAGCGACCGACCCGACCCGAGCGAGTTCCTCGCGGCGGCGCAGCGCATGCTGCGCGAGCTGTTCGGCGACTCGCGCACCGACGAGGACCCGTGGGCCGGCGCGACCCGCGAGTCCCGCGAGTCCCGCCTCCGCGAGCCGAGCCCCGAGGAGCAGCGCGAGAACCTGACCTTCGCGCTGGCGACGCGCGCCGTCGAGGCCCTCGAAGACCTCGCGCTGAACGTCGCGGCGATCCGCCAGCGCCTCGAGCGGACGAGCGCCACGCCCCCCGATGCTCCCCGGACTGGTGACCGACGGGACCAGGGCGAGGACCCGACCGGCGAGTGATCCGATCCGGCACTCATGGCCATGAGTGCCGGATCAGGGGACGTTCGCGCGCTCGGCGTCGATCGTCGTGTCGTCGCCGTGCCCTGTCCGCACGACGGTGTCGCCGGGCAGGGCGAACAGCCGCTCGCGGATCGAGCGCACGATCGTCGGGTGGTCGCTGTAGGAGCGGCCCGTCGCGCCGGGACCGCCGCAGAACAGCGTGTCACCGGTGAACACCGTGCCGAGTTCCGGGGCGTGGAGGCACGTGCTGCCCGGCGAGTGACCGGGCGTGTGCAGGGCGATGAGCGTCGTCCCGGCGACCGTGAACCGCGTGCCGTCGGTGAGGTCGTGGTCCGGGGTCGTGCCCGGGTGCACGACCTCCCACAGCATCCGGTCCTCCGGGTTGAACCAGACCGGCGCACCGGTGGCCTCGCGCAGCGCCACGGCGGCGGTGATGTGGTCGTTGTGCCCGTGGGTGAGCACGATGCCGGCGACGCTCCGGCCGCCGATCGCGGCGACGATCGGGGCGGCGTCGTGCGGCGCGTCTATGACGAGCACCTCCTCGTCGTCGCCGACGAGCCAGACGTTGTTCTCGACGTCGAAGTCCTGCCCGTCCAGGCTGAAGACGCCCGGGACGACGACCTTCTCAACGCGGGCCGTCACTTGTCGAACACCACGACCGAACGCAGGACCTCGCCCTTGTGCATCTTCTCGAAGGCGGCCTCGACGTCGCCCAGGCCGATCGTCTCGGAGACGAACGCGTCGAGGTCGAAGCGGCCCTGCAGGTAGAGGTCGATGAGCATCGGGAAGTCGCGGCTGGGCAGGCAGTCGCCGTACCAGGAGGACTTGATCGCCCCGCCGCGGCCGAAGATCTCGATGGCGGGCAGTTCGATCGTCATGTCCGGGGTCGGGACGCCGACCATGACGACTCGCCCGGCGAGGTCGCGGGCGTAGAACGCCTGCTCGAACACCTTCGGGTGGCCGACGGCGTCGATCGCGACGTCCACGCCGAACCCGCCGGTGAGGGCCTTGATGGCCTCGACCGGGTCGGTCTCCTTCGAGTTGACGGTGTGGGTGGCACCCAGCTTGCGCGCCCACTCGAGCTTCCGGTCGTCGATGTCGACGGCGATGATCGTCGTCGCGCCGGCCAGCTTGGCCCCGGCGACCGCGGCGTTCCCGACGCCGCCGCAGCCGAAGACCGCGACGCTCTCGCCGCGCTTGACCGCCCCGGTGTTCATGGCGGCGCCGACGCCGGCCATGACGCCGCAGCCGAGCAGGCCCGCGGCGGTCGGCGGCGCGGCCGGGTCGACCTTCGTGCACTGGCCGGAGTGGACCAGCGTCTTCTCGGCGAACGCGCCGATGCCCAGCGCCGGGGAGAGCTCCGTGCCGTCGGTCAGCGTCATCTTCTGCGCGGCGTTGTGGGTGTTGAAGCAGTACTGGGGCTCGCCTTTGAGGCAGGCGCGGCATTGGCCGCAGACCGCACGCCAGTTGAGGACGACGTAGTCGCCGACGGCCACGTTCGTCACGCCCTCGCCCACCGCGGAGACCACGCCGGCCGCCTCGTGCCCGAGCAGGAACGGGAAGTCGTCGTTGATGCCGCCTTCGCGGTAGTGCAGGTCGGTGTGGCAGACGCCGCACGCCTGCACGTCGACGACCGCCTCCCCCGGCCCCGGATCGGGCACCACGATCGTCTCGATGGTGACCGGAGAACCCTTCGCGCGGGCGACCACGCCCTTCACCTCGTAGGCCATGGCACGACCCTAAGCCG
>Ga0308174_10000706_pt1 | contig 14535 bp, 12 predicted proteins | sample PhyPR2_FD_203894 | JGI IMG/M metagenome (GOLD analysis project Ga0308174, IMG submission 203894) | Soil microbial communities from UC Gill Tract Community Farm, Albany, California, United States - DLSLS.P.R2 | ecosystem: Environmental > Terrestrial > Soil > Agricultural land | place: USA...
GCACTCCGACCGACTCCAGATCGGGTGCGCGAGACGCTTTTCAACTGGCTCGGCCAGTCCCTCGAAGGAAAGCGCACGTGGGACGCCTACGCAGGCTCCGGCGCGCTATCGCTCGAGGCCTTGTCGCGGGGCGCGGCACTTGCCGTGGCGACCGACCGCGACGCCCAGCTCATCTGGGCGCTCAAGGCCACCGCCGCCGAGCTCGGCGCGACCGCGCTGGAGGTCCGGATCGGAGAAGCGCTGGCGGAGCTCGCGGCCGACCGGAGGAGCTTCGACGTGATCTTCCTGGACCCACCCTTCGCTTCGGATCCGTGGTCAAAGCTGCTTCCCGCCGCCCAGTTGCGGCTTGCGCCCGGCGGCGCCATCTACGCGGAAAGCGCACGGCCGGTGACCCCGCCCGCCGGCCTCTCGGTGTGGCGGGAAGCCAAGGCGGGGCAGGTACACTACGCCCTCCTTCGAACAGTCGCTGACGCCGATGCTTAGAATCGTTTATCCGGGAACGTTCGATCCGTTCACGCGTGGTCACGAAGACCTGGTGCGTCGCGCCGCCAAGCTGTTCGACGAAGTGGTGGTCGCCGTGGCGGACAGCGAGAGCAAGCGCCCGTTCTTCACGACGGCCGAGCGCGTCGCGATGGCGCGCGCGGTGCTCGCGCCCTTCGACAACGTTCGGGTGACGGCCTTTTCTTCGCTGCTCATGGACTTCGCGCTGTCGATCAAGGCCGACGTGATCCTTCGGGGACTGCGGGCCTTGTCCGATTTCGAATACGAGTTCCAGATGGCCGGCATGAACCGCAAGCTGCATCCCGAGGTCGAAACACTGTTCCTGACGCCTTCGGATCAGTACATGTTCATCTCATCGACCATCGTGCGCGAGATCGCGCGCTTCGGTGGCGATGTCAGCTCCTTCGTGCATCCCGAAGTCGCCCGTAATCTTCACGCAAAAGTCACGCAAGCGCACGCAGCGGACTGACGCGACTTTCACCGCGACTGCCATGGCATTGCTCATCACCGACGAGTGCATCAACTGCGACGTTTGCGAACCCGAGTGTCCCAATGAAGCAATCAGCCAGGGCGCGGAGATCTACGTGATCGACCCGCGCAAGTGCACGGAATGCGTCGGCCACTTCGACACGCCGCAGTGCGTGGAGGTCTGCCCGGTGGACTGCATTCCGGTGAATCCGGACTGGATCGAGACGCGCCCCGTGCTAGAGGGCAAGTACGCGGCGCTGATGGCTGCGAAGACCGGCGCACCGACGCCCGTCAAGTAGGCAGGTTCCTGGCATTCGAGGAGCCCCGCTCAGGCTGACGAGTCCGCCACTCAGCCGTTCGCAGCCACTGGCAATTGCTCCGCGTGATCGATGACTGCGTGGATCGACCGGAGCTGCTCCTCGAGCCCCCGCAACTGGGCGTTGATCGCAAGCTCTCCCTGATCGAGCTCACCCAGGCGCTCCTCGAGCTCGTCGCTCGCGCGGTGGATGCGCTTGACGCTCTCGAGGCGCCGCCTGAGCTGAAGATGGTGCTCCCTGACCTGTGTCTCGAGCGGCGTCATCACGGCCTTGAGCCAGCTTTCGAGGTCGCGGTTGGCGATGTCGAAGACGTGCCTGACGCGGCTCGCCACGGTTTCGAAGAAGCGCTTCATCAACGTGAACTTCGCCTTGCTCACCATGTTCCACAAGGTGTTGAAGTGCAGGTTGTAGGCACGCTGCAGGCGCTCCACTTCCTTCTGGTACTTGAGCATCGAGAACGGCGGCGGCGTGAACGGCTGCAGCCCGTGCTCCTTGGCGAAACGGGCGTACATCGCCAGCATCATGTCGTGGATCTCGGTCGTCTCGGCCGTGCCCTGATCGATGCTGCCGTAGATCGATGCGAAGAAATCATTCATCGCGCCACGCACGCCCTTGGTGAAGGGGCTGCGCTCGATGCGCTCGCGGGTTTCGGCGGCGGTCGCGCGCAATCGCTCGAGCCCGATGCAATCGTAGAGATCGTTGGTCTGCTGGGTGAAGACCGTGCGCAGCGCGGTGTAGCGCTGCATGCCTCGCTCGAAGGAAAGCTTCTCCTGCTGGACGCGGTCCATCATGTGCTCGATCACGTCCTCGTTCTTGCCGCGCAGGCCGCGCAGCTCCGCGAGCTGGTCGTGCAGACCGGCAAGCCGCGAGTCGAGGGCCACGCGCACCGATGCCGCGAGCGCCTGAACCTCGGCGCCCGTCGCCGCGCCGACGATGTTGCGCTTCGCGGGAATCAGGTTTCTCGAGAGCGCCTGCTCGAGCTCGGGAAGGCGGCTGCGCGCAAGCAGCGCGTCGTCACCGTTGACTTTCGCGAGCAGAGCCTTCTGCGCGGATACCGGGAATACCTGCGATGCGGGAATCGCGAGGAAGTCGGCGGTCGTGCGTACCTGGCGCGCGATCTCGGCCTCGACCTCGGCGGGCGCGCGGAGCTCGTCCCACAGCCCGTCGATCTTGTTCAGGATGACCATTCGACCGGACTTGGTCGCCGGGTCTTCTCCGACAAGATGGTTTCGCCAGACGTCGATATCGGTCTTGCTGACACCCGCGTCGGCGGAGAGGATGAACAGCACCGCGTGCGCGTTGGGCAGCAGGTTCAACGTGAGCTCAGGCTCCGTTCCGATCGCATTGAGTCCTGGCGTATCGAGGACGACGAGCCCCTGCTGCAAGAGTGGGTGGGGGAAGTTGATGATGGCGTGACGCCAGCACGGGATGTCTGCGGCGTCTGCGTTCGCGGCGCCCGGCCCCAGCATGTCGCCGTCTTCGTACAGGCCATATTTCCGCGCGAGTTCGAGCGGCACGCGCTTGGTCCGTGCGAGCTGGGACAGAACCTCCGCCATCTTCTCCGGCGCGGAGAGATCGAGGCCCATGGTCACCCACTCGTCGGCGTAGTTCTTGAACTCGGCCACCGAGCCATCGCGTGCACGCGTCTCTATGGGCAGCAGCCGGAGCGATGGAGGGCGCGTCGCATCGTAGAGCAGCTCCGTCGGGCACATGGTCGTGCGCCCCGCGGACGAGGGCAGCAGGCGCTGTCCGAAGTCCGCGAAGAAGATGGCGTTGATCAGCTCCGACTTGCCGCGTGAGAACTCCGCGACGAAGGCAACGACGAGCTTGTCCTGATGCAGGCGCTCGAGCAGCTGCTGGACCTTGATGTCCGTCTGAGCGTCGGCGAGGTCCTGCTCCGAGAGCCACGCGTGAAGCGCGGATACGCGCGTGGAGAGGCGCCTGCGCCAGTCGCTGTACGCGTCGAAGCGCGCAGCCAGTTCCTTGGATTGCAACATGCGGCCCCGCCCCCCGGTCGTTTGGAGTTGACGTAAGCACAAGCCACGCCAGGGGTCCGGCCGCGACCTCAGGTCTGGCAGCGCGGGCAGTAGAACGTCGCGCGGCCGCCTTGGCGCAAGGAACGTATGGGCGTGGCGCACACTCGGCACGGCTCGCCTTCGCGACCGTAGACGAAGTAGCCGAGCTGAAACGAGCCGTGCTCGCCATCGCTCGCCACATAGTCCCGCAGCGAACTGCCGCCCTTCGCGATCGCATCGCTCAGCGTGTCGCGTACGGCAGCCACCAGTCGCACGAGGCGGGCGTGCGAGATCCGGTTCGCCGCCCGTGTGGGCCGGATGCCGGCACGGAACAAGGACTCGTTCGCGTAGATGTTCCCCACGCCCACGACCAGCCGGTTGTCCATGAGGGACACCTTGATCGACGCGCCCCGGCGCCGCGTGGAGCGGTGGAGATAGGCCGCGTCGAAGCCCGGGGTCAGCGGCTCAGGTCCCAGTCGCATGAGAAGCGGATGGTCGGCTCCCTGGCCTTCGACCCAGAGGATGGAGCCGAAGCGACGGGGGTCGCGGAAGCGCAGCACCACGCCGTTCTCGAAGCTTATGTCGACATGATCATGCTTCTCGCGCGGCGGCGGCTTCGCGAAGGCACGCAGGCTGCCGCTCATCCCGAGATGCACGACGAGCGTATCGTCTGCGATGCGGAACAGGAGATACTTGCTGCGCCGCTCGACCCGATCGACAGTCTTTCCGACCAGACGCAAGCCGAGGTCGGCGGGAACCGGCCAGCGAAGGCGGTGGTCGTAGATGCTCACGCCCGTCACTTTCTGCCGCTCTATGTGAGGCGCGACGCCGCGACGGGTCGTTTCGACTTCGGGGAGTTCCGGCATGAAAGCCTTGCGGCGGGTTGTTGCTGCGCGGAATATACTCCAAGATGCAACGAGCCCCGGGGCCCCGATCCTCTGCCGGGCCGTAAGAAAGCCGACCACATGAAACGAAACGCACTCGTTCATCGCGTACTCGCGATGTCCCTGCTTGCCGCTGCTCTCGGGCTCGCATTCACACCCTCGATCGCGGCCGCTGCGGAGCCCTCCACGACAACTCCACCGCCGGCCACCGCGGCGAGTGGCGAATCGGAGCTCACCGCGGAGTTGATGTACAAGCTGCTCGTCGGGGACATCGCCTTGCAGCGCGATGAGCCCGCTCTCGCCGCACGGGCGTTCTTCGAGGCAGCGCGATCCGCGCGAGACCCTGCGCTTGCGCGCCGGGCTACGGAAGTGGCGCTCTTCGCCCGGCAGCGTGCGCTTGCGCTCGAGTCTGCGCGGCTGTGGGTGCAGGTCGACCCGACGTCGGAGCGCGCGCAACAGCTCGTCGTCAGCCTCGCCCAGGCCGGCACCAGCAATGGAGACCTGAAGTCCGAGCTCGAGCGGCTGCTTGCCGAAAGCGCTGCGAACGGCGGCATGCTCGGTGACGCGTTCCTGCAACTCAACCGCGCACTCTCCAAACAAGCCGACAAGATCGCCGTCTACCGGCTGGTCACGGAGCTCGCCAAGCCGTACGCAACGGTTCCGGAAGCGCACTTCGCCGTCGCCTTCGCGGGGCTCAACACGGGTCTCACGGACGGCGACATCGCGGCCGCGTCGCTGCGAGAAGCAGAGACAGCACTCGAGCTGAGGCCCGGCTGGGACCGCGCCGCCCTGCTGAAGGCCGATATCCTGTCGCGCAATACGCCGGATCTTGCCGTGCGCTATCTGCGCGATTTCCTCGCACGACAGCCGGGTTCGCGGCCCGTTGCCGCATCGCTCGCGCAGATGCTCATCGAGCAAAAGCGCTACGAGGAAGCGCGCGCCGTCTTTCAGAAGCTGCTCGAGGCCGATCCTTCCGCCCGCGACCTGCAGTTTGCCGTGGCCGGCATCTCGGTGCAGATGAAGGATTACGCGACCGCGGAAAGGATCTTCAAGGAGCTGCAGGCGGCCGATTACGGCGAGCCGGGCGCCGTCCTGCTGTATCTCGCGCAGATCGCCGAAGAGACGAAGCATTACGACGAGGCGATCGCACGCTACCGCGAAGTGACCACCGGCGATCGTGCATGGGCCGCGAAGCTGCGCATTGCAGCCGTCATGGGCAAGAAGGGCCAGATTGACGAAGCGCGGCGTTACCTCAACGCGCTGCCCACGGATGGCGACGAGCAGAAGACAGAAGTGGTGCAGGCGGAAGCCCAGTTGTTGCGTGAAGCCGGCGACTACAAGGGGGCGAGCACGGTGCTCGGCAAGGCACTCGCCGACAGTCCCGATTCCACCGACCTGCTCTATGACGCGGCGATGATTGCGGAAAAGCTCGACCGCATCGATGAGGCCGAAGCGCGCCTCAAGCGGGTGATCGAGCTCAAGCCCAACAACGCGCAGGCGCTGAATGCGCTGGGCTACACACTCGTCGATCGCACGCCGCGGGCAGCCGAGGGGCTCAAATTCATCGAGCAGGCGCACGCGCTTGCGCCCGACGACCCCTTCATCCTCGACAGCATGGGATGGGCGTACTACCGGATCGGCAACATCGATGATTCCGAGAAGTACCTGCGCCAGGCGATGGCCCAGAGACCGGACGCGGAGATCGCCGCGCATCTCGGCGAAGTGCTGTGGGCCAAGGGTGAGCGCGCCGGCGCCACCGACATCTGGCAATCGCAGCTCAAGCAGAATCCCGACAACCCCGTCCTCCTCGAAACTGTACGCCGCTTGTCGCCCTAACACCGGACGAAGCGACAGGCACTCGCATGCGCGGCTCGCTCGAGCTCGGCGCGTTCCGCGCCGCTGTTCTTGCGCTTGGGGTCGCGTGCGTGCAGGCGTGCGCACCTCTGGGTTCGAAAGCCGAGGACGCATCAGCGAGGTTCGCGCCGCCGAGCGACGTTTTCTCCATCCATGGCCGGCTCGCGGCACGCCACGGCACTGAGGGTGTGAGCGCCAATTTCCGTTGGCGGCACGATGGCGACCGCGATAGCCTCGAGCTCGTGTCGCCGCTGGGACAGACGATTGCGCGCATGTCCGGGAGTCCGGGAAAGGTCGAGCTCGAGCGCTCGAACGGCACTCATGAAGTCGCTCAGAACTGGGAAGCGCTGACACAGCGCGGTCTCGGCTGGACGCTGCCTGTCAGCGGTCTCGCGAGCTGGATCCAGGGTTCGCCCCATCCGGGTTCAGCGTCGAGGGCTGAGACCCAGAGTGAACCGATGGTGCTTCGGCAGGATGGCTGGATGATCGTCTACAGCGCTGCCATCGAGACACCTGTCGGCCCGCGTCCGTCGCGGCTGACCTTGTCCTATCCCGAGGTCGAGGTAAGGCTCGCCGTCGATGAGTGGCAGTAGCGCGCGCATCGCGGCTGCGCCGAAGCCGTCCTCGTTGACGCTTCCCGCACCGGGGAAGCTCAACCTGTTCCTTCACGTGACGGGCCGCCGGCAAGACGGCTATCACACGCTCGAGTCGGTGTTCGTTCCGATTGGATACGGGGACACCGTCAGCCTGCGGCTCCGGGAGGACAGCGCGGTGGTGCGGACGAGTGCCTGCGCGCTCATCCCGGAGGACACGGATCTCGCGGTTCGAGCCGCGAGGCTGCTGCAGGAGCGGTTGGGCGTGAGCCGTGGCGTTTCGCTGGAGGTGAGCAAGCGTTTGCCCATCGGGGGCGGTCTCGGCGGCGGCAGCTCGGATGCAGCCACCGTGCTCCTCGGGCTGAACGTGCTGTGGGATCTGCGCCTCACCCGGCCCGAGCTCATGAAGCTCGGACTCGAGCTCGGCGCCGACGTACCGTTCTTCGTCTACGGCCAGGCGGCGTTCGCGCGGGGCATTGGAGAAGATCTCGTTGCGGTGAGTGTTCCGCCGCTCTGGTCGCTGGTCGTGGCGCCGCCCGTGAACGTTCCGACCGCGGTCGTCTTTGCCGCTCCGGAATTGACACGCAACAGTGTCTCCGCGAAAATACTTGTCTTTCCCGAAGGCTGCGGGCGCAACGATCTGCAAGCGACCGCGACCGCGCGGTTTCCCGAGATCGCTCACTACCTGAGCATGCTGGGTCGCGAAGGCGAGGCGCGGATGACGGGTTCCGGAGCATGCATTTTCGCGTCCTACCCGAATCAGCAGCAGGCGCTTCGTGCGCGCGCATCATTGCCCTTGGGAGTCGCTGCATTTGTTGCTCGCGCGCTGGGACGTCATCCGCTGTGGACTTTAGCCACACCCTGAACATTCCAACGCAGAATTTCCCTTGGGGAGTCGCCAAGTGGTAAGGCACCGGATTTTGATTCCGGCATTCGTAGGTTCGATCCCTACCTCCCCAGCCAACACCCCGTCTCTTTCGCTTCTCGCGCCTCTCCCCATCGCGCGGCATGTCCCGGGTCGCCGGTGCGCGCTGCGCGAGCGCAACGCGGCCTCAGGCCAAGGACGCTGATGGCATTCGAGCGAATGCGCGTATTCACCGGGAACGCAAACCCGAAGCTCGCGGAAGCCGTCTGCCGGCACCTCAACATCAGCCTGGGCCGCTGCACCGTCGGCCGCTTCTCGGACGGTGAGGTGATGGTCGAGTTGATGGAGAACGTGCGCGGCCGTGACGTGTTCATCCTGCAGTCGACCTCGGCCCCCACCAACGACAATCTCATGGAAATCCTGGTGATGGTCGATGCGCTGAAGCGTGCCTCCGCGGCGCGCATCACCGCCGCCATCCCGTATTTCGGCTACGCACGGCAGGACCGCAGGCCGCGCTCGGCCCGCGTCGCGATCACGGCGAAGGTCGTCGCCGATATGCTGACGACTGCCGGCGTGAACCGCGTCATGACGATGGATCTGCACGCCGACCAGATCCAGGGCTTCTTCAACATTCCCGTCGACAACATCTACGCGACGCCGATCCTCCTCGGCGACTTGTGGAAGCAGAACCACGACAATGTGATCATCGTCTCGCCGGATGTCGGCGGCGTGGTGCGCGCGCGCGCCATCGCCAAGCGCCTCGACTCCGATCTCGCGATCATCGACAAGCGGCGTCCGAAGGCGAATGTCGCCGAAGTCATGAACATCATCGGGGACGTCGAGGGTCGGAGCTGCGTGATCATGGACGACATCGTCGATACCGCGAACACGCTGTGCAAGGCGGCGGCGGCGCTGAAGCAGAACGGGGCCCTGAAAGTGCTCGCCTATTGCACGCATCCGGTGCTGTCCGATGACGCCGTGGCGCGCATCGCGAGCTCCGATCTCGACGAGATCGTCGTCACCGACACCATCACGCTGTCCGACGATGCGAGGGCCTGCAGCCGCATTCGCCAGCTCTCGTGCGCCCAGCTCCTCGCGGAGACCATGACGCGCATCTCCAACGAGGAAAGCGTGAGCTCGCTCTTCACCGAGTGACACTGGCCAGCTTGCCGCCGAGTGCCGAATCGGGTTAGAATTCAAGGCTTTTCTCGGCGCGCGAGCGCGGTCGCACTCGCAGGGTGAGTGGAAAGTGAGTGGAAAGTGAGCGGACCCCGGGTCCGACACCGAGCGATCACGCAGCGCCGGGCCGTCGCCATCGCGGACGACCTGCCCCAAGGGCGGAAGGCCGCAGACAAAGGACCATCATGCGCTACGAATTCACTGCATTCCCCCGAACCACCGAAGGCCGCGGCGCCAGCCGTCGCATGCGCCGCGAAGGCAAGGCTCCAGGCATCGTCTACGGCGGCACAGCCACGCCCCAGCCGATCGAGCTCGATCACAATGCGCTGATCCACGCGCTGAAGAACGAGGCCTTCCACTCGTCGATCCTGTCCATGACGCTCGACGGCACGGCTCAGCGAGTCCTGCTGCGCGACGTGCAGATGCATCCCTTCAAGCGCCAGGTGCTGCACGTCGACTTCCAGCGTGTGGACGAGAACCGGCGGATCAACATGAGGGTGCCTCTGCACTTCGTCAAGGATGAAGAATCGCCCGCGGTGACGCTGTCGGGCGCCATCATCAGCCACGTGCTGACGGAGATGGAAATCGCCTGCCTTCCGAGGGATCTCCCGGAATTCATCGAAGTCGACCTGTCCGCCCTCGCGGTGGGCCAGTCGATCCACGTGTCGGACCTCAAGCTTCCTGCCGGCGTGAGCGCGGTGACCCACCGTGGCGGCAACCCTGTCGTCGCGACCGCCGTGGTGCCTCGCGCAGCCGCCGAGACCGAAGAAGCCGTACCGGGCGCAACCGCTGCAGCAGCACCTGCCGAAGCAGCGAAGCCCGGCGACAAGGCCGCGGACAAGGCCGGCGAGAAGGCGGCAGACAAGGGCGGGAAGAAAGACGACAAGAAATAGTCGTCGGCCTCAGACGAAGGCCCGCCGGGTGGCTCGGGGCGGGCCTTTTTGTCGAATGACGAGCGCGCATGTCCTCTCCTCTTCGTCTCGTAGTCGGTCTCGGCAATCCGGGACGCTCGTACGCTGCGACGCGTCACAACGCGGGCGCATGGTTCGTCGAAGCACTCGCCCGATCGATGGACATCGCGTTTCGCAGCGAGAGCAAGTTCCAGGCGTACGTTGCCCGAGGGTCGCAGGGCGGCGGCGACCTGCGCCTTCTGCTGCCACAGACCTTCATGAACCTGAGCGGCGTCTCGGTGGCGGCTCTCGCACAGTTCTATCGCATCGGCGTCGACGAGATGCTGGTTGCGCACGACGAGCTCGACCTGAAGCCCGGCATCGTGAAGCTCAAGTTCGGCGGGGGAACCGCCGGCCACAACGGCTTGCGCGACATCGGCGAGCGCATGGGCAGCGGCAGCTTCTGGCGCCTGAGGCTCGGCATCGGCCATCCCCGGGACCAGCAAGGGTCCGACCGGCAGGTCGTGGACTATGTGCTGCAGCCACCGCGCAGCGAGGAGCAAACGCTGATCGAAGCTGCGATCAGTCGCGCCCTGTCGGTATGGCCGCGGCTGCAGTCCGGCGACGCAGAGCGGGCCATGCACGAACTTCACACGCGGTCCGAAACGGCCGCGACGGATGGAAAGGCATGACGTGAGTGTCAAATGCGGGATCGTAGGTCTGCCCAATGTCGGCAAGTCCACCCTGTTCAATGCGCTGACCAAGGCCGGAATCGCAGCGGAGAACTATCCCTTCTGCACCATCGAGCCGAATGTCGGCATCGTCGAAGTGCCCGACACGCGACTGCAGGCGCTCGCCGCCATCGCAAAGCCCGAGAAAGTGCTGCCGGCAACGGTGGAGTTCGTCGACATCGCGGGCCTGGTCGCGGGCGCTTCGAAGGGTGAGGGTCTCGGCAACCAGTTTCTCGCGAACATCCGCGAGACCGACGCCATCGCCCACGTCGTGCGTTGCTTCAGGGACGACAACGTGGTGCACGTCGCCGGCAACATCGATCCGATCTCCGACATTGAGACGATCGACACCGAGCTCGCGCTCGCCGATCTCGCCACCGTCGAAAAGCAACTGCACAAGCAGGGCAAGGCCGCGCGCGCCGTCGCCGACAAGCCTGCACAGCGGCTGCTGTCGGTGCTGGAGAAAGTGCGCGCGACACTCGACCAGGCGAAGCCTGCCCGCACCTGCGATCTGTCTCCCGAAGAGCGCGCACTGCTGCAGCCGATGTTCCTGCTGACGATGAAGCCCGCGATGTACGTCGCCAACGTCGCCGAGCATGGCTTTACCGGCAACCCCATGCTGGACGCGGTCCAGGCGCACGCGAGCCGCGAGGGTGCCCCCGTCGTCGCGATCTCGGCCGCACTCGAAGCCCAGATCGCCGACCTCGATGCCGAGGACAAGCAGATCTTCCTGGCCGACATGGGCCTCGAAGAGGCCGGGCTCGAGCGGCTCATCCACGCGGGCTACCGCCTGCTCGGCCTGCGCACCTACTTCACGGCCGGTCCCAAGGAAGTGCGCGCGTGGACGATCAAGGCGGGTAGCACCGCGCCGCAAGCCGCGGGTGTCATACACACCGACTTCGAGCGCGGCTTCATTCGCGCCGAAGTGATCGCCTTCGATGATTTCATCGCCAGCAAGGGCGAGCAGGGCGCCAAGGAAGCGGGCCGCATGAGGCTCGAGGGCAAGGACTACGTGGTGCAGGACGGCGACGTCATGCACTTCCGCTTCAACGTCTGAACCACGCCCGACGCGTCTCGTGAACGACGGTTCGGACAAGGCCTCGATCGCGCGGCGCTACGATGCAATCGCGTATGCGGCGCAGTCGAACGCGCTGAGCCATCCACGCCACCTCGCCACCGTGGCGGCGCTCTTCGGGGTCGACTCGCCTTCGGTCTCGCGCTGCCGCGTGCTCGAGGTGGGCTGCAGCGACGGCTCTAATCTCCTGCCGATGGCGGCAGGTCTGCCGCATGCGAAGCTCGTCGGCTGCGACCTCTCATCGCGTGCCGTCGAGGCGGCGCAGCAGGTGATCGAAGACACCGGTCTGTCGAACGTGCAAGTCCTGCAGCACGATCTCGGCAGCCTGCCCGCCTCGCTCGGAGACTTCGACTACATCATCGCCCACGGTATTTATTCGTGGGTGCCTGCGCCGGTCCGCGACGCCTTGTTCGAGCTCGCACGTACGCGTCTTTCCGATCGCGGCGTGATGTACGTGAGCCTCAATGTGTTTCCAGGATGCCGGACGCGCCAGATCGCGTGGGACATCCTGCGCCACCACACCCAGCACATCGAGGAGCCGCGAGCCAAGCTCGATGCCGCCCGAGCGCTGTGCGAGCTTCTTGCAGACGGCGGCGCCGTGCAGAGTGAGAACGATCAGAGGCTGCGGGACGAATTCCGACGGCTGTCGAAGGAGGCGGACAGCGCGTTGTTCCACGACGATCTTGCGACGCTCAACCACCCCGTGTACTTTCACGAATATGCCGCACACGCGGCTGCATACGGTCTCAACTATCTCGCCGACGCAAAGCTCATGTCGCCGCTGGGCAGCGGGCTTGCGCCGAGGCTTCAATCCGCCATCGGGGGTCTGGAGCGACTGCAGCGCGAGCAGTATCTCGACTTCGCGATGGTGCGGCGTTTCAGGCACAGCCTTCTCTGCCGCAGCGGGTCCGCCAGCAACTTTGCGTTCGACGAGGGCAGGGCCAAGGACATGCATGCTTCGGCTTCCACGGCGCTCGTGCGCGCGGCCGCCGAAGGCAAGGCGCTCGCCGCGGGTGACGCGACACCGCCCGCCCTGCAGGATCCTGCCGCCGCCACTGCGCTCGCTCTGCTGCAGTGGTTGACGTCGATCTCTCCCCGATCCGCATCGATGGACGACATCTCTGCGTGGCTGGACGAGCGTGGGCGCGGCAACGAAGCTTTCCCGGTGGACGACGCCGCGCTGACGGCGATTCGCGCGCGACTGCCGAGCATGCTGAGCCAGGGCTTTGTGACAGGGACGATCGACTTGCAGCTCGAGCCGGTTGCGCTGAGCGCCGTCGTTCCGGATCGTCCTTGTACGTCGGTCGTGACGCGCTGGCAGGCCGTTCACCGGAATCGCGTCACCAATCTTCGGCACGAGACAATGACGCTCAAGGACGCGCTTGCGCTGCGCCTGCTGGCGAAACTGGACGGACGTCTCGACGTCGATCAACTTGTCGAAAAGGTGAACGCGGAAGCACCCATCGCCCCCAGCACCCCACAGGCGTGCGAGATCGTGGGCGCTTACCTCCAGCAATTCGCGAAGCACGCGTTGCTCATGCCGGCGGAGTCTCCCAATGAGCGCGCCTGAGCCAGGCACCACGGATGAGCTTGCCGTCACCCGGCAGACGATCGAAAACTATGCCGGCAACACGGAACAGTTCTGGCGCGGCACGCGCGACCACGACGTCAGCCAGAACGTCGCGACGCTTCTTCAGAGCATCACCGCCTCGCCTCCATTCTCCATTCTCGATCTCGGGTGCGGACCCGGCCGCGACCTGAAGACGTTTTCCGACCTCGGGCACCGCGCCATAGGCCTCGAGGGCGTGCCGCGGTTCGCAGAGATGGCTCGCGAATACAGCGGCTGCGAGGTGTGGGAGCAGAACTTCATCGAGCTCGAGCTCCCACCGTCGGCATTCGACGGAGTGTTTGCCAACGCCGCCTTGTTTCACGTACCGCGAACGGCCTTGCCCCGCGTGCTGCAGGTGATCTCGACGAGCCTCAAGCCGGGCGGGGTCCTGTTCACGTCCAATCCCCACGGCAACGATCACGAAGGATGGAACCGCGGCCGTTACGGCAGCTTCCATTCGCTCCAGACCTGGCGCAGCTATCTGGAGCGCGCCGGCTTCGAAGAGATCACCCACTACTATCGGCCCGCAGGCCTGCCGCGGGAGCAACAGCCGTGGCTTGCGGTGGCAGCGCGTAAACTTTCCACTTAGCTCATGCCGTCGAGGGAACCCATGAAACCAATTGCATACGACGCGAGCCGCCGCCGGCTGATGCTCTCCCTCGGTGTCGCGGGGGCTGCCGGCGCCTGCCTGCCGACGCCCGCGACGGCGGTACTCGCTCCAGGCAAAAGCGATGCTGCGAGCGGGCCCGTGCACGCCGAGGAGTTCTGGACCGACAAGCGGGGCGTCAAGCTGTGGGTCTACCGCAAATATCTCGCCGGGGCGCCGAGCACACGGCCGCTGCTGTTCCTGGTGCACGGGTCTTCGTATTCCGGGAAAACCATGTTCGATCTCACCGTTCCCGATCGGGCCGACTACTCGTTCATGGATCATTTTGCGCGACTCGGTTTCGAGGTCTGGACCATGGATCACGAGGGCTACGGCCACTCCGATCGCACGTCGGGGAACTCGGACATCGCGAGCGGCGTGGAGGACTTGAAGGCTGCGATGGCGGTGATCGCGAAGACCACGGGGCAGAGCCGCGCAGCTTATTTCGGACAGTCGTCCGGTGCCTTGCGCGCCGCGCGCTTCGCGAACGATCATCCGGAGCACGTCTCGCGCCTGATGCTGGATGCCTTCGTATGGACCGGAAAAGGCGCACCGACGCTGGAGCAGCGCAAGAAGATGCTGCCCTCGCTGCTCAAGAGCAACGTGCGCAAGATCGATCGTGCGTTCTACACGACGGTGTTCACGCGCGACGACGTCGGCGCAGCCGAGCCGATGATCGGCGACGTGGTGGCCGACGCGGAACTCAAGTACGGTGACACCGTGCCCACGGGGACTTATCTCGACATGGTCACGAAGCTCCCCCTCGTCGACCCCGAGAAGATCGCCTGTCCGGTGCTGATCACGCGCGCGGAACACGACGGCATAGCCACGGACGAGGACGTCCTCGGCTTCTATGCCCGCCTGCCGAACGCCGACAAGCAGCTGGTGAAGATCGGTGGTCTTGCGCA
>Ga0308174_10000707_pt1 | contig 14528 bp, 7 predicted proteins | sample PhyPR2_FD_203894 | JGI IMG/M metagenome (GOLD analysis project Ga0308174, IMG submission 203894) | Soil microbial communities from UC Gill Tract Community Farm, Albany, California, United States - DLSLS.P.R2 | ecosystem: Environmental > Terrestrial > Soil > Agricultural land | place: USA...
CAAGATCACTTTGACCCGCCGGCATACGTCGGAAATCAAGCAATCCGACGCAACGGGTAAAGCTCGCACCATTCAGGTCGAGGTGCGCAAGAAGCGTGTTTTCGTGAAGCGCGACGAAACCGGCGTGGAGCAGGCTGCCGAGGCGCCGAACCATGTCGAAGGCGAAGTCGATGAAGCCGAACTCCAGCGCCGCGAAGAAGAAGCGCGCCGCGCCGCAGAGCAGCTCGAGCGCGAAGAGCGCGAGCTGAAGGAACGTCAGGCGCAGCTCGAACGCGAAGAATCCGAGCGTCGTCAGCGCGAAGAAGCGGCCGAAGCCGAACGTCGTCGTCAGGAAGACGAGGCTGCGCGCCGTGCTACGGCTGCCGCACAGGCAGCGGAAATCTCGCGCGCGGCAGCGGCCGCCCGCCAGGAATCCCGCACGCCGCCCGCTGCTGCTGCTCCCGCCGCCGCCGACGCAAAGGTCGAAGCGAAGCCGGAAGTGAAGGTCGACGAGAACGCTCAACGCGCTGCCGCCGAGAAGGCTGCCGAAGAAAAAGCCGCCAGCGAGCGCGCCGCCCAGCGGGAAGCCGCCAAGAAGGCGGAAGACGCCGCGCGCGAAGCAGCCGAGAAGACGCGTCTCGAACAGGAAGCAATCGCGAAGCGCCGTGCGGCGGCCGAAGCCGAAGCACGCGCCATCCGCGAGATGATGAACACGCCGCGCAAGGCGCAGGTCAAGGCGCCGGAACCGGCGCCCGCTGCAAAGCCGGCCGAACCCGCGAAGGCTGCCGAAGCCAAGGGCACGCTGCACAAGCCGGCGCGTCCGGAAGGCGCAACGGCGGCACGTCCGGCTGCTGCAAAGAAGCCTGCAGCAGGCGGCACGACCGCGCCCGCCACTACGGCGCCGTCCGCCGACAAGAAAAAGGCCGGCGGCAAAGGCGGCTGGCAGGACGACGCGGCAAAGCGCCGTGGCATCAAGACGCGCGGCGACACCAGCGGCGGCGTCGACCGCGGCTGGCGCGGCGGTCCGAAGGGCCGTGGCAAGCATCAGGAACAGACTACGTTCCAGGCGCCGATGGAGCCGATCGTCCGTGAAGTGCACGTGCCGGAAACCGTTTCGGTGGCCGACCTCGCGCACAAGATGTCGGTGAAGGCGTCCGAAGTCATCAAGATCATGATGAAGCTCGGCCAGATGGTCACGATCAACCAGGTGCTGGATCAGGAAACGGCGATGATCGTCGTCGAAGAACTGGGCCACCGCGCGGTTGCCGCCAAGCTGGACGATCCGGAGGCGTTGCTCGTCGAAGGCGACGTCGCCGAGGAAACGGCAGAGAAGCTGCCGCGTCCGCCGGTCGTGACCGTCATGGGTCACGTCGACCACGGCAAGACCTCGCTGCTCGATTACATCCGTCGCGCGAAAGTGGCGGCGGGCGAAGCCGGCGGCATCACGCAGCATATCGGCGCGTATCACGTCGAAACGCCGCGCGGCGTCATCACCTTCCTGGACACGCCGGGTCACGAGGCCTTCACGGCCATGCGTGCACGCGGTGCGAAGGCAACGGACATCGTCATTTTGGTGGTCGCAGCCGACGACGGCGTCATGCCGCAGACGAAGGAAGCCATTGCTCACGCGAAGGCGGGCGGCGTGCCTATCGTCGTCGCGATCAACAAGATCGACAAGCCGGACGCAAATCCGGACCGCGTGAAGCAGGAACTCGTCGCGGAAGGCGTCGTGCCGGAAGAATACGGTGGCGATTCGCCGTTCCTCGAAGTGTCGGCCAAAACCGGCAAGGGCATCGACGACCTGCTGGAAAACGTGTCGTTGCAGGCCGAGGTCATGGAACTGACCGCCCCGGTCGAAGCGCCCGCCAAGGGTCTCGTCATCGAAGCCAAGCTCGACAAGGGCAAGGGCCCGGTCGCGACCATCCTGGTGCAGTCGGGTACGCTGAATCGCGGCGACGTGGTTCTGGCAGGCAGCGCGTACGGCCGCGTTCGCGCGATGCTGGATGAAACCGGCAAGCCGACGAAGACCGCGGGTCCGTCGATCCCGGTGGAAATCCAGGGTCTGTCGGAAGTGCCCGCTGCGGGCGAAGAAGTCATCGTGCTTCCGGACGAGCGCAAGGCGCGCGAAATCGCGCTGTTCCGTCAGGGCAAGTTCCGCGACGTCAAGCTCGCGAAGCAGCAGGCCGCAAAGCTCGAGAACATGCTGGAGCAGATGGGCGAAGGCGAAGTTCAGAACCTGCCGCTCATCGTCAAGGCCGACGTGCAGGGCTCGCAGGAAGCGCTTGTGCAATCGCTGCAGAAGCTGTCCACCGCCGAAGTGCGCGTGCAGATCGTGCACAGCGCGGTCGGCGCGATCAGCGAGTCGGACGTCAACCTGGCAACGGCGTCGAAGGCGGTCATCATCGGCTTCAACACGCGTGCGGATGCGCAAGCCCGCAAGCTGGCCGAATCGAACGGCATCGACATTCGCTACTACAACATCATCTACGACGCTGTGGATGAAGTGAAGGCTGCGATGTCCGGCATGCTCGCGCCGGAAAAGCGCGAGACGGTGACGGGCACGGTCGAGGTGCGTCAGGTGATCCGCGTGCCGAAGATCGGTCTGATCGCGGGTTGTATGGTGACGGATGGCGTCGTCAAGCGTTCTTCGTCGGTGCGCGTGATTCGCAACAACCTCGTGATCCATACCGGCGAGATCGATTCGCTCAAGCGCTTCAAGGACGATGTCAAGGAAGTGCGTCAGGGCTTCGAGTGCGGTATCTCGATCAAGAACTTCAACGACGTTGTCGAAGGCGATCAGTTCGAGGTCTTCGAAGTGACGGAAGTGGCTCGCACGCTGTAACGCACTAATACGCTGAGCCTCGAGGCGGAGCGGGCCTGACGGCTGGCTCCGCCTTTTTCTTTGGCGCGGCGAAGCAAGGAAACGGAACAACATCATGGCTAAGAAACGTACTTCCGCGAACCGTAACGTGCAGATCGCGGATCAGATTCAGCGCGACCTGTCGGAATTGATGCGCGAGGTGAAGGACCCGCGCATCGGGCTCGTCACGATGCAGAGCGTCGAGCTCACGCCCGATTACGCACATGCGAAGGTTTATTTCACCACGCTGACAGGCGACCCGAAGCAGACCGAGGAAGCGCTCAATCACGCGGCCGGGCATCTGCATAATCTGCTGTTCAAGCGTCTGCACATTCATACCGTGCCGACGCTGCATTTCCACTACGACAAGACGATCGAGCAGGCGGTCGAGATGTCGCGTCTGATCGATGAAGCAAACGCAACGCGCGCGAAGGACGACGAGGAAGGCGCATAAGCGATGAGCGCTTCGAAGAACGACGCCCAGCGCCCGAAGCTCGTGCGCCGCGCGCTGGATGGCGTGCTGTTGCTGGACAAGCCGCTTGGCCTTTCGAGCAATGACGCGCTCATCAAGGCCAAGCGGCTTTTTCTCGCGAAGAAGGCGGGCCACACCGGCACGCTGGACCCGCTCGCGACTGGCTTGTTGCCCCTTTGCTTCGGCGAAGCGACGAAGTTTTCCCAGGATCTGCTCGAAGCGGACAAGACCTACGAAGCCACGATGCGCCTTGGCGTGCGCACCACGACGGGCGACGCGGAAGGCGAAGCCATCGCGACGCGCGAAGTAACGTGCGATGAATCCGCCGTCGAAGACGCAATAAAGCGGTTCCTGGGCGCTATCGTCCAGATTCCGCCGATGTACTCGGCCCTTAAGCGCGACGGCAAGCCGCTCTACGAATACGCGCGCGCGGGACAGACGGTCGAACGCGAAGCCCGCCCGGTCACGATTCACGCGCTGGAAATGATTGCGTGTGCGCTGCCGCTCGTGACGTTTCGCGTCACGTGCAGCAAGGGCACGTACGTGCGCACGCTGGCGGAAGATATCGGTGAGGCTCTGGGTTGCGGCGCGCATCTGACGGCGCTGCGGCGCACGGGGGTCGGCGCTTTGACGCTCGAGCACGCCGTCACGCTCGATGCGTTGTCGGGCGCCGATGAAGCCGGCCGCGACCGTTGGCTTCAGCCGGTGGATGCGCTCCTGTCGACTTTCCCGGCTGTTCGGCTCGACGACGAAGCGACGAAGCGCTTCCTTCACGGCCAGCGGTTGCGGCTCGCGGACGTTTCGACCACGCTCTCGGAAGCGGGCCGCGTGCGCGTTTATGCAGTAGCAGGCGGCCGCTTGCTCGGGGTCGCGAAAGCGGGCGGGGGCGTGCTTGCACCGGAGCGCCTGGTCGTGACGGCAGGCTGAACGAAAAAAAGCCCGGAATCGAAAGATTCCGGGCTTTTCTCTTTCAAGCGCGCCAGGTCTTCAATGCGCCGCCGATGCCGCCGCCGCCGAATCTCCGGTGCCCGACCGTTCGGGCCGCGTGATCCAGATCAGCGCGATCAGCGCCACGAAAATCCCCGCCGAGATATAGAACATGTCGTTGACGCCCAACTGCGCGGCCTGCTGCGTCGCCATGCTGTTGAAGAGGCCATACGTCTGCGCCTGCGAGAACCCGATCGCACCCGTCTGCTGCATCGAGTTAATGAACGTCGGATTGTACGAGTTCGCCTGTTCGACCAGTTGCGCGTGATGCACGATGGAGCGATGCTCCCACGCCGTCGAAAAGATGGACGTGCCGATACCGCCGCACATGATCCGCACGAAGTTCGACAAGCCCGACGCCGCCGGAATGCGATGCCCCGGCAAACCGGACAGCGTAATCGACACCAGCGGAATGAAAAAGCCCGCCATCGCAATGCCCTGAATCAGCGTGGGCAGCGTGAGCGACCAGGTATCGACGCCCGTGGTGTAGCGCGAACGCATCCAGAAGCACAACGCGAACACGAGGAACGCGGCGGTTGCGATGCGGCGCGGATCGGTACGCGGCAGAAACTTGCCGGTGATCGGCGAGAGCAGCACGGCGAAGACCCCGACGGGCGCCATTACCAGACCGGCATCCGTAGCCGTGTAGCCGATCACCGTTTGCAGCCACAGCGGCAACAGCACGAGATTGCCGAAGTAGAGCCCGTAGCCGACCGAAAGCGCGATGGTCCCGCCCGAAAAGTTGCGCAGCGCGAACAGCGACAGATCGACGACCGGATGCTCCGCCGTCAACTCCCACACGATGAAGAAAGCGAACGCGATGACCGCGACCAGCGCGAGCGCGACGATGGTCGTCGAGTTGAACCAGTCGAGGTCCTTGCCCTTGTCGAGCATGACCTGCAGCGAGCCGACCCAGATAACGAGCAGCGAGAGGCCGACCGTATCGATGGGCGCTTTGCGGATGGCCGAATCGCGGTCGCGGAAAATCATGAACGTGGCAATGGCCGCGACGAAGCCGACCGGAATGTTCACGTAGAAGATCCACGGCCACGAGATGTTGTCGGAGATCCAGCCGCCCAGAATCGGGCCCGCGACTGGCGCGATCAGCGTGGTCATCGACCACATCGAGAGCGCCATCGGCGCTTTCTCCCGCGGATAGCTTGCCAGCAGGAGCGTCTGCGAGAGCGGGATCATCGGGCCGGCGACCGCGCCCTGCAGCACGCGCGCGGCGAGCAGGAACGGCAGCGTCGGCGCGAGCCCGCATAGCCAGGAGGCCAGCACGAACAGGATGATGGAGCTGAGGAAGAGCCTCACCTGACCGAAGCGCTGCGTGAGCCAGCCGGTAAGCGGCACCGAGATGGCGTTGGCGACCGCGAACGACGTGATGACCCACGTGCCCTGATCGGACGAGACGCCCAAATCGCCGGAAATCGACGGAATCGAGACGTTCGCGATCGACGTATCGAGTACGTTCATGAAGACCGCGAGCGACACGGCGATCGTCCCGATGACGAGCTTTCCGCCCGACAGCGGCGGGTGAACGACGTTAGCTTGAGACATGGCTGAAGTCCGCGGCTGCCGCTTACATCAGCTTGGCGGCCGACGCCGACTTCGACGCATTGCCGCGCGAAGTGGACGACGACGTACCCTGCGGGCCGGCGCCGCTGCCCGCGTTCTGCTGGATGATGCGCGCGATTTCCTGATCGGCCTGCGCGCCGTACTGGTCAAACACGTTGGTCTGATAGACGGTGTTCTGCACGTTGCCGAGCTGGCCGCCTTGCTCGTCCTTGATCGTCACATCCACGTTCATCGACAGGCCGATGCGCAGCGGATGCTGTTCCAGTTCCTTCGGATCGAGCGCGATACGAACCGGCAGACGCTGCACGACCTTGATCCAGTTGCCCGTCGCGTTCTGCGCGGGCAGCAGCGAGAACGCCGAACCGGTGCCGGCCGAGAAGCCGATCACCTTGCCGTGGAACACGACGCCCGAACCGTACAGGTCGGCCGTCACTTCGACAGGCTGGCCAAGGCGCATGTGCTTCAGTTGCACTTCCTTGAAGTTGGCGTCGACCCACACGCCGTTGAGCGGCACGATCGCCATCAGCGGATTGCCCGGCGCGACGCGCTGGCCGACCTGTACCGAGCGCTTCGCGACATAGCCCGTGACCGGCGCGGGCAGCGTGTTGCGCGCGTAGTTGATGTACGAGTCGCGCACCTTGGCGGCGGCGGCCAGCACGTTCGGATGATCCGCGATCGTCGTGTTTGCTGTCAGCGACCGGTTTGACGCGAGTTCCTGCTGCGCGGCGTCGAGGGCGGCTTGCGCGCCGCGCACGGCATCGCGTGCGTGCGAGATTTCTTCCTGCGACACGGCGCCCGTCTGCGCGACGGTCAGGCGGCGGCGGAGGTCGTCCTGAGCGCGCGACAAGTCCGACTTGCGCAATGCGACTTGCGCTTCGTACTGGTTGTTGTTCACGAAGAACGTGCGGACCTGGCGCACGGTCTGCGCGAGATTCGCTTCAGCCTGATCCAGCGCCACTTTCGAATCGGCCGGGTCGAGCGTGACGAGCGGATCGCCAACCTTCACGGTCTGCGTGTCGTCGGCATTCACCGAGACCACCGTTCCGACCACTTGCGGCGTGATCTGCACGACGTTGCCGTTGACGTAAGCGTCGTCCGTCGCTTCATGGAAACGCGCGACGAGGAAGTAGTACAGGCCATACGCGATGGCTGCGATGATGATGACGAGGACGATCAGCGTCATCAGCAGGCGGCGCTTGCCGTTGCTCTGCTTCGGCGCGGGCGCGGTGGCGGCGTTTTGTTGAGGGTCGCTCATGAAGGGCTCCGAATGTTCCGTATTGGTCTTGATGCGTATTGTTTTCGATGGCTCAGTTCGACGGCGCGGGCTGGTTCGCGACGTGGCGCTGTCCGCTGCCATCAATGGCGAGGTTGCTGCTCGTCGCGTCGAAACCGCCGCCGAGCGCGCGGATCAGCGCAATCTGCAAATCCGAGCGTTTGAGGCGCAGATTCGTGACGGTCTGCTCGTTGGCGAGGCGATTCTCGTCCGCCGTGAGCACCTGCAACTGCGGCGACAGGCCCGCCTTGTAGCGGATCACCGCGAGCTGGTACGCGCTCGTCGCAGCGGCGAGCGCGCGCTGCGCGTCGGCCATCTGCCTGTCGAGCGAGCGGATCGCGGAGATGTTGGTCGCCACGTCGTTCAGCGCGTTGACGAGCGTCTGATTGTAGTTGGCGACATCGCCTTCAAAGTCGGCGTAGCGGCCTTTCAGCTGCGCGCGCAGCGCACCGGCGTCGAAGATCGGAAGGTGAATCGCCGGGCCCGCCTGAATCTGCCGGCTGCTCGCCTGCAGGAAGCGGCCCCAGCCAAATGCGTCGAAACCGAAGCTCGCCGCGAGGTTGATGTCCGGGAAGAACTCGGCCTTCGCTTCCTTGATGTTGTGCGTGGACGCCTCGACTTGCCAGCGCGCCGCGACGATGTCCGGCCGGCGCGACACGAGATCGGCTGGCACGTTGTCGGGCAGCGTCACGTTGACGTTCGGATCGATGACCGGATTGGTGATCTGCAAGCCGCGGTCCGGGCCCTTGCCGAGGAGCGCCGCCAATTGATAGCGCACCGACAGGATCTGGCCGTCGAGTTCGCTCAGGTTCGTCTGGCTCGTCGCGACATTCCCTTCGGCGGTACGGCGCTCGACGTTGGTGTCGAGTCCGGCGGACACGCGTCCGCTGGTAATGCGGCCGACGTCCTGGCGATTCGCAATCTCGCGCTGGGTGACATCGCGCAGCGCGTAGAGCAGCGCGAGCTGGTTATACGTGCGCGCCACCGACGCCGAGAGCGTCACGCGCGCCTGCTGCATGTCGGCCTCGGCCGCTTTCTGCTGCGAGACCGCCATATTCAGCCGCGAGCGGTTCTTGCCCCACAGGTCCAGGTCCCACGAGGCGCTCGCGAGCACGTTGTTCTCGCTGAACCACGTGCCGCCGTAGGGCGGCGGGAAGAGCGCGTTGGCCGAATACAACTCGCGCGTCCAGGAGTACGAGGCGTTGACTTGCGGAAAGAGCGCCGAGCGCGAACTCTCGATATACGACGACGCCTTTCCGATGCGCGCCTGCGCCTGCGCGATGCTCGGGTTGTCCGCGAGCGCTTCCTCGATCAGTTGCGGCAGTTGCGGGTCGCCGAACTGCTTCGCCCAGTCGAGGCTCGGCCATTGGCCGCCTTGCCCCGGCACGCTCTGCGTGGACTCCAGCGCCTCGGGCGTGCCGATTTGCTTGTCGCTCGAAATGCCCGAGTAGTTGGCGCAACCCGCAACCGCGAGCGCGGCGACGGCGGCCGCCACGGCGCTCCTCGCGCCGCGCACGCTGCTTGCCGGACGAAGTGCGGACAAGGAAAGGTGTTTCATCGCTCGTCTCTTGAGAGGAGTGTTAAAGATGGACGTTGCAATCATTTTTGAGGTAGCGGCCGGCACACCCGGCCCCGGTTTCCTTGTCAGCGCGATGGCATAACAGGCTTATCGCTGCCGGCCGCGAGGCAGGCCGCGGCGGGGTCGCAGGTGTTGGCGAGAATGCGCCGGAGCATGTTCTTGAGGAACCCGACTTCCTCCGGCGTGAAGCCCGCGAGCAGGGCGTCGAGCACGCGCGTGAAGATGGCCGGAACCTTTTCGGCCATCGCACGCCCGTCGGCGGTGAGGGCAAGGCGCACGACGCGCCGGTCCTCTTCGCTGCGCACCCGCGACAGCAGCCCGCGCTTCTCCAGCCGGTCGATGAGGCGCGTGACCGCGCTTGCATCAATACCGTATTCGCGGGCGATATCCGCCGCTGTGAGGCACTTGCCGACCGCCAGCATGAACACGATGCTCGCCTGCGTGCTCGTGATGCCGAGCTCGGACGTCGTGTGCTGGGTCACCATGTTCCACAGCGTCGAGCGCACGCGGCTCAGCAAATAGCCGACGCTTTCGCTGAGCACGTAATCGTCGATTGCCGTAGGTTTTGAAGCGTCGCTCATGGAAAGAATTGTGCGAGTGCAATAATTGACTAGGCAGCATTATAGGGTCGGCAAACAGCCGCTGCAAGATCCTTTTCTGAGGCCGCTTAAGAGTCGGGCGCCAACGTCGGGCGTTGGGTCAGAGCTTCGACGCGGTGTGATCCTGACACCGTCGCGTGCTATAATTTTCGGTTCTCACCGCGCCGGGCCCAGAGAGTCATTCAAACCCGTCATGCAAAATCAGGTGCATGACGTGACGCTTACCCGAGGGTCTGACGAGCCAATCAGCCTGCGAGCCTTCTGCTCGACGGCCCTCGCTCCATCGGCGCACAACCAAGATACCTCTTATGACTCGCGCCCTTCGCAATATCGCCATCATTGCCCACGTCGACCACGGCAAGACTACGCTCGTCGACCAGTTGCTCCGTCAATCGGGCACGTTCCGTGACAACCAGCAGGTCGCCGAGCGCGTCATGGACTCGAACGACATCGAAAAGGAACGCGGCATCACGATTCTCGCGAAGAACTGCGCGGTCGAATACGAAGGCACGCACATCAATATCGTCGATACGCCGGGACACGCCGACTTCGGCGGCGAGGTCGAGCGGGTGCTCTCGATGGTGGATTCCGTGCTGCTGCTGGTCGACGCCGTCGAAGGCCCGATGCCGCAAACGCGCTTCGTCACGAAGAAGGCGCTGGCGCTCGGCCTGAAGCCGATCGTCGTCATTAACAAGGTGGACCGCCCGGGCGCGCGCATCGATTGGGTGATCAACCAGACGTTCGATCTCTTCGACAAGCTCGGCGCGACCGAAGAGCAGCTCGACTTCCCGGTGGTCTACGCTTCGGGTCTGAACGGCTACGCCGGTCTCGATCCCGATGTGCGCGAAGGCACCATGCGTCCGCTCTTCGAAGCCATTCTGGAACACGTGCCGGTCCGCCCGGCTGATCCGGACGGTCCGCTGCAACTGCAAATCACCTCGCTCGACTACAACTCGTATGTCGGCCGTATCGGCGTGGGTCGTGTCGCACGCGGGCGCATTCGCCCCGGCATGCAGGTGGCGGTGCGTTCCGGTCCGGAAGGCGCGATCATCAACCGCAAGATCAATCAGGTGCTGTCGTTCCACGGCCTCGAGCGCGTGCAGGTCGAAGAAGCACAGGCGGGCGACATCGTGCTGATCAACGGTATCGAGGAGATCGGTATCGGCGTGACCATCTGCGCGCCGGAGAATCCCGAAGCGCTGCCGATGATCACCGTGGACGAACCTACGCTCACGATGAACTTCCTCGTGAATTCGTCGCCGCTCGCGGGCAAGGAAGGCAAGTTCGTGACGAGCCGCCAGATTCGCGACCGCCTGACGAAGGAGCTGAATCACAACGTCGCGCTGCGCGTGAAGGATACCGGCGACGAAACCACGTTCGAAGTGTCGGGACGTGGCGAGCTGCATCTGACGATTCTCGTCGAAAACATGCGCCGTGAAGGTTATGAGCTTGCCGTGTCGCGTCCGCGCGTGGTGCTGCAGGAAATCGACGGCGTGAAGTGCGAGCCGTATGAAAACCTGACGGTCGATATCGAAGACCAGCATCAGGGCGGCGTGATGGAAGAACTCGGCCGCCGCAAGGGCGAAATGCTCGACATGACGTCCGACGGCCGCGGCCGCACGCGCCTCGAATACAAGATTTCGGCGCGCGGTCTGATCGGCTTCCAGAGCGAATTCCTGACGCTCACGCGCGGTACCGGCCTGATGAGCCATACGTTCGATTCGTATGCGCCCGTGAAGGAAGGCTCGGTCGGAGAGCGTCGCAACGGCGTGCTGATCTCGCAGGACGATGGCGCCGCTGTTGCGTACGCACTATGGAAGCTGCAGGATCGCGGCCGCATGTTCGTGTCGCCGGGCGACGCGCTGTATGAAGGCATGATTATCGGCATTCACAGCCGCGACAACGACCTCGTCGTGAATCCGATCAAGGGCAAGCAGTTGACGAACGTCCGCGCATCCGGCACCGACGAAGCCGTGCGCCTCGTGCCGCCGATCCAGCTTTCGCTGGAATACGCGGTCGAGTTCATTGACGACGACGAACTGGTCGAAGTCACGCCGCAGTCGATCCGCCTGCGCAAGCGCCATCTGAAGGAACACGAGCGCCGTCGCGCAAGCCGCGAATCGTCGGCCGACTAAGCTGCGTTCTCATGTCGGAACAGAAAGCCGCCTTCGGGCGGCTTTATGCGTTGATGGCGTTCATCGCGCTAAAGATTCGCCAATCCAGACCGACAATCAGACGCGGGAGGCGCACTTGCATACGCGTGAAATGCCCGCACATGCCCGTTGCAGAAGGGTGTATGCGAGCGCGAAGGTGCGACCTCCGGTCATATGACGAATGGTTCTGTGCTATGCTATCCCGATTAGCAGTCGCTATTTAGGTCCCTTCCAAGCAGACTTGATTCGCGCAATCCGCTAAACGGTCAGGCCGTGGCGCGGAAGGTTTTGTAACCCGCACTTCCTCGAGAAACTCGAAGAAAGGTGAGCGTAAATGATGAAGCAATTCCAGTCGAACTCCTATTTGTTCGGCGGCAATGCTCCGTACGTCGAAGAGTTGTACGAGGCATATCTCGATAATCCCGCGTCAGTGCCCGAGACCTGGCGAGCCTATTTCGACGCGTTGCAAAACGTGCCCGCGTCGGATGGCACGAATCATAACGACGTGGCTCACGGCCCCATCGTCGAATCGTTTGCCCAGCGCGCGAAGTCCAATGGCTTCATTCCGCGCGAAGGCGCGACCGAAGACCTCGCCACCGCGCGAAAGCAAGTCTACGTTCAGTCCCTGATCGGCGCGTATCGCTTTCTCGGCTCCCAATGGGCCAATCTCGATCCGCTCAAGCGCCGCGAGCGTCCGCATATTCCCGAACTCGAGCCTGCGTTCTACGACTTCACCGAAGCCGACATGGACCAGACGTTCAGCGCCACGAACCTGTATTTCGGTTTCGAGCGCGCGACGCTGCGCGAGATCGTCAAGGCATTGCGTGACACGTACTGCGGCACGATCGGCGCTGAGTACATGTACATCAGCGATCCCGAGCAGAAGCGCTGGTGGAAGGAACGCCTCGAGTCCATCCGCTCGACGCCGAATTTCACGAACGACAAGAAGAAGCACATCCTGAATCGCCTGACGGCCGCCGAAGGCCTCGAGCGTTTCCTGCACACCAAGTATGTCGGCCAGAAGCGCTTCTCGCTGGAAGGCGGCGAGAGCTTCATCGCGTCGATGGACGAAGTCGTGCGTCACGCGGGCAAGAGCGGCGTGCAGGAAATCGTCATTGGCATGGCGCACCGCGGCCGTCTGAACGTGCTGGTCAATACGCTCGGCAAGATGCCGGCGGACCTCTTCGCGGAATTCGAAGGCAAGCACGTCGATGACCTGCCGGCCGGCGACGTGAAGTATCACAAGGGCTTCTCGTCGGACGTGTCGACCGAAGGCGGCCCGGTTCACCTGTCGCTCGCGTTCAATCCGTCGCACCTCGAAATCGTCAACCCGGTGGTCGAAGGTTCGGCCAAGGCGCGCATGGACCGTCGCGGCGACGACGAAGGCCAGCAAGTGCTGCCGGTGCAGATCCACGGCGACGCGGCGTTCGCGGGCCAGGGCGTCGTGATGGAAACGCTGAACCTCGCGCAGACGCGCGGTTACGGCACGCACGGCACGCTGCATATCGTCATCAACAACCAGATCGGTTTCACCACGTCCGACCCGCGCGACGCGCGTTCGACGCTGTATTGCTCGGATGTCGTCAAGATGATCGAGGCGCCGGTGCTGCACGTGAATGGCGACGATCCTGAGGCTGTCGTGCTGGCTACGCAGCTCGCCATCGACTTCCGCATGAAGTTCCATAAGGACGTGGTCGTCGACATCATCTGCTTCCGCAAGCTCGGCCACAACGAGCAGGACACGCCGGCGGTCACGCAGCCGCTGATGTACAAGACCATCGCGAAGCACCCCGGCACGCGCGCCGTGTACGCGGAAAAGCTCGTGCAGCAGGGCGTGATCACGGCTGAAGACGCCGACAATTTCGTCAAGGCTTACCGTCAGGCGATGGACGAAGGCCACCACACCATCGACCCGGTGCTCTCGAACTACAAGAGCAAGTACGCGGTCGACTGGGTGCCGTTCCTGAACCGCAAGTGGACCGACGCCGCCGATACGGCCGTGCCGCTCGCCGAGCTCAAGCGTCTGGCTGAACGCATCACGACCATTCCGGAGAACTTCAAGCTGCATCCGCTCGTCGAGCGCGTGATCAATGATCGCCGCGCAATGGGCCGTGGCGAATCCAAGCTCGACTGGGGCATGGGCGAGCACCTGGCGTTCGCGTCGCTGGTGGCATCGGGCTATGCCGTGCGTCTGACGGGCCAGGATTCGGGCCGTGGCACGTTCACGCACCGCCACGCCGTTCTGCACGACCAGAACCGCGAGCGCTGGAACGACGGCACGTATATCCCGCTGCAGAACATCGCGGACGGACAGGCGAAGTTCACGGTGATCGACTCCGTGCTCTCCGAAGAAGCGGTGCTCGGCTTCGAGTACGGCTATTCGACGGCCGAGCCGAATACGCTCGTCGCGTGGGAAGCGCAGTTCGGCGACTTCGTGAATGGTGCGCAGGTAGTGATCGACCAGTTCATCTCGTCGGGCGAAGTCAAGTGGGGCCGCGTCTCGGGTCTTACGATGCTGCTGCCGCACGGCTACGAAGGTCAGGGTCCGGAGCACTCGTCGGCGCGCATCGAGCGCTTCCTGCAACTGTGCGCGGACCACAACATGCAAGTGGTCCAGCCCACGACGCCGGCGCAGATCTTCCATCTGCTGCGCCGTCAGATGATCCGCCTCTTCAGGAAGCCGCTGATCATCGCCACGCCGAAGTCGCTTCTGCGTCACAAGGAAGCGGTGTCGGATCTGTCGGAGCTGGCGAAGGGTTCGTTCCAGCCGGTCATCAGCGAAGTGGACGAAACCATCGACGCGAAGAAGGTCAAGCGCGTGGTCTGCTGCTCGGGCCGCGTGTACTACGACCTCGTCGCGCATCGCCGTGAAGCGAAGGCGAACGATGTCGCCATCGTGCGTATCGAGCAACTCTATCCGTTCGCGCACAAGCAGTTCGACGCGGAACTCCGGAAGTACGAGAACGCGACGGACGTAGTGTGGGTGCAGGACGAGCCGCAGAACCAGGGCGCCTGGTTCTACATCGAGCATCATCTGCGTGAAGGCAT
>Ga0308174_10000710_pt1 | contig 14511 bp, 16 predicted proteins | sample PhyPR2_FD_203894 | JGI IMG/M metagenome (GOLD analysis project Ga0308174, IMG submission 203894) | Soil microbial communities from UC Gill Tract Community Farm, Albany, California, United States - DLSLS.P.R2 | ecosystem: Environmental > Terrestrial > Soil > Agricultural land | place: USA...
GGTGACTCGCGCAGGTCGATCGGTGGGTGGTCGAGGGTGATCAGGAAGCCGAAGCCGAGCGTGACCGCCGAGACCCCCAGCGGCAGCATGAAGAACCCGTCCAGCCCGCTGCGCACGCGGCGCTCGGCCCGCGACCGCGACCGCCGGGTGACCACGAAGGCGACGAGCAGCCCCATCGACAGCGACATCCAGGTCGCGTCGACCGCGGTGCGCAGCGACGTCATCAGGGCGTCGGTGACCGGCACCAGCAGCGCCTGCTGGGTGCCGTCGGTCGTCAGCGCCCGGTAGTTGTCCAGGCTCCACCTGCCATCGACGTGCAGCGACCCGGAGACCAGCGTGGCGATCGGCGCCGCCACCAGCACCAGCAGCACGACGGTCGAGAGCAGCGCGGCCACGTCACCGCGCGCCGGCCGACGCGGCCGCGCCACGACCCGGTCGACGCCCCCGCCGGGAACCGCGCGCAGCCGTCCGGCGATGACCAGCAGCACGACGACGGCTACCAGCTGGAGGATCGAGAGGGCGGCGGCAGCCTGGAGGTCGAGGAGGTTCGTCGTAAGCAGGTAGATCTCCGTCTCGACCGAGGAGTAGCGCAGGCCGCCCAGGGTCAGCACCACCCCGAAGGCGGTGGCGCAGAAGAGGAAGACCACGCTCGCCGCCGACACGATGGCCGGACGCAGCGCGGGCAGCGTCACCGTCCGGAACACCTGCACGGGACCGGCCCCGAGGGCGGCCGCCGCCTCGGCCGGCCGCGGGTCCAGGGACTCCCAGGCGGCCCCCACCGCCCGGATCACCAGCGCCACGTTGAAGAACACCAGGCCGGCCACGATCGCGATCGCGGTCCCGTCGAGATGGAGGAAGCCCAGCGGGCCGGCCTCCCCCAGCAGCTGGCGGAACGCGACCCCGACCACCACCGTCGGCAGCACGAAGGGCACCAGCAGCGCGGCCCTCACCAGGTCCCGACCGGGGAAGCGCAGCCGGTGCAGGGCGTGGGCGGCCGGCAGCCCGAGCAGTACGGCGACCACCGTCGCCACCGAGGCCGACCAGATCGTGAACCACACGACGCGGTGCACCCGCGAGCGGCCCAGCACCTCGAGCACGGCCCCGGGGTCGAAGCTGCCGTCGGACCAGAAGCCCTCCCGGAGCATGCCGACGACCGGCAGCACGAAGAACACGCCCAGGGCCGCCACCGGCACCAGGGCCAGTCCGGCGAGGGTGAGCGGTCGCGACCACCGGTTCCCCGGGGTCATGGGAGGTGCCGTGTCATCGGGAGGTGACGTCGCTCCAGTCCCTGAGCCACTCGTCGCGGTGCGAGGCGACGTCGGCCGGGTCCACGGCGTACGGCTTGGTCGGCTGGACGGCGAACTTCGCCCACTCCGAGGGCAGCTTGACGCCGTCGACGACCGGGAAGACGTACATGCTCTCGGGGAGCGCGGCCTGCACCTTCGGGGTCTCGAGGAACTTCACGAACGCCTCGGCGCCGGCGACGTTCTGTGCGCCGGAGAGGACACCGGCGTACTCGACCTGCTCGAAGCAGGTGTCGAGCAGCGCGCTGGTGGTGGAGGTGCTGGACCCCTTCGGCACGGTGAAGGCCGGCGAGGAGTCGTAGGACAGCACGATCGGCCGGTCGCCCTTGCCGCCGCCCTGGGTGAAGTCGACCTCGTAGGCGTCGGACCAGCCGGCCGTGAGCTCGGCGCCGTTGTCCATCAGCTTCGACCAGTAGTCCTGCCACCCGCTGCCGTAGGCCGCGATGGTCGTCAGCAGGAACGCCATGCCGGTCGAGCTCGTGGCCGCGCCGGGCAGCACGAACAGGTCCTTGTAGGCCGGCTTCGTCAGGTCGTCGAGGGTCTTGGGCGGCGCGACGTGGTGGGCGGCGAACCACGTGTCGTCGACGTTGACGCACACGTTGCCGTTGTCGACCGGCGTGAGGCGGTGCTGGTCGTCGCCGGGCAGGGCGTAGTCGGAGACGCCCTTCGGCTCGTCGAAGGAGTACGGCGCGAAGACGCCGGCGTCGAGGGCGCGCGAGGCGAAGGTGTTGTCGACCCCGAAGGAGACGTCACCGATCGGGTCGTCCTTGGTCAGCACGAGCTTGTTGGTCAGCTGGCCGGCATCGCCGGAGGCGCGGACGACGAGCTGGTAGCCCGACTGCTTCTCGAACTGCCGCTCCAGCGCCTTGGGCAGCACGAAGGAGTCGTGGGTGACGAGGACGACCTGCTTGTCGGCGGACGAGCTGTCGGTGTTCTCCCCGACCGCCGAGCACGCCGAGGCGGTGGTGCCGAGAGCGGTGAGCGCGCAGAGTGCCGCGAGCGCACGCGTGGACTTCATGTGGACTCCCTTCGCCGGTGCTAACCGGAGCAGGTTCGGAGGGTCTGCGGCTCATCCGCACTCTCAGCACTCGTGCCGTCACCGGCGGGGTGCTCCCCTGTCTTGTGCCACTCACTCTACGGCGTCACCTCGTCAGGCTGACCACCTCGTCCAGGCGTGCGAGCTTGGCGGGGTTGCGCACCCAGTAGATGCCGGTCACCAGGCCGTCCTCGACCAGCAGCGAGCCGATCGAGTCCAGCTCGTCGTCGAGGAAGATCCGCAGCGCCGGAGCGCCGTTGACCATGACCAGGTCGGCCTGCGAGCCCGTCTCCGGAGCGACCCCGTCGAGGAAGCGGAGCACCTTCTCGCGCCCGAGGATCGGTCGCAGGGCCGCCTTCTTGATGCCGCCGCCGTCGGTGACGAGCACGACGTCTGGGGCCAGCACGTCCATCAGGCTGGTGATGTCGCCGGTGCTGGCCGCGGCCAGGAACTTCATGATCACCTCGTCGCGCAGGCTGGGCGAGACGTCGGCCCGCGGTCGCCGCTCGTCGATGTGGGCCCGGGCGCGGTGCGCGATCTGCCGCACCGCAGCCGGGGACTTGTCCACGGCGGCCGCGATCTCGTCGTACCCCAGCTCGAAGACCTCGCGCAGCACGAACACGGCCCGCTCGGTCGGCGCGAGGGTCTCCAGCACCAGCAGCATCGCGGTGGACACGCTGTCGGCCAGCTCGACGTCCTCGGCCACGTCCGGGGTGGTGAGCAGGGGCTCGGGCAGCCACGGGCCGACGTACTCCTCGCGCCGGCGCTGGAGGGTCCGCAGCCGGTTCAGGCTGAGGCGGGTGACGATGCGCACCAGGTAGGCGCGCTCGTCGCGCACCGCCTCGTGGTCCACCTCGGCCCAGCGAAGCCAGGTCTCCTGCAGCACGTCCTCGGCGTCGGCGGCCGACCCGAGCATCTCGTAGGAGACGGTGAAGAGGAGGTTGCGGTGGGCGACGAACGCATCGGTGCCACTGCGTCCCCCAGGAGTTGAGGTCACGTCGGTCATCCTGCCGTCGCCTCCGTCGGTCGGGCCAGCGGTTCGGCCGGCGGTTCGGCGAGCGGCAGCTCGCAGACGTCGGAGTAGCCCTGGCTCTGCAGGCCGGCGGCGGAGTTGAAGCGTGAGTACATGTTCTCCAGCGCCACCACCTGCGTGAGCTCGACGACGGCCGCGGCACCGAGCTGCTCGACCAGGTGCGCCACCATCTCGTCGGTGACCGTGGGCGGTGTCACCGTCATCGCCTCGGCGTACTCCAGGACGTCGCGCTCCAGCGACGTGAACACGTCGGACTCCCGCCACCGCGGGACCTCGCGCACCTTGGCCAGGTCCAGGCCGTCGTTGTGGGCCATGAAGTACCCGAAGTCGAGGCACCAGCTGCAGCCGATGGTGCCGGCGCTGGCCAGCTGGGCGTAGGACGTCAGCGTCGGGTCCAGCGCGTCCCACTTGCGGGCCTTGCCGGAGATCGACAGGACGGCCTTCAGGACGGGCTTGTTGTGGAAGTAGACGTGGAGGTTGTCGGGGAGCTCCTCCCCGAGCATGCGCTTGGAGAACGTCTTCACCAGTGCGCCGTAGACGCCGGTGATCTCGGCCGGTGGGATCCGGAAGGTGCTGGGCACGATGTGCTCCTCGATGGGTCGGTGTTCGTCTGTCGACATGAAGACACCGTCCGCGTCGGGTTTGTGACAGCCTCGGCGTCATGAGTCCCAGCGGGGTGCCGAGCCGTCGCCATCAGCTCCTCGCCTGGGCGGTCCCCCGGGTCCGCAAGTCGCGCGACCTCGACACCGAGCAGGCCGAGCGTGCCCGCCTCGAGCGCTGGCACGGCGGGCTCTCCCGTGCGTTGCCGACCGGCCTCGTCCCCGCCTTCCACCGGCGGTTCTCGGTGGTCACCGAGATGCTGACCGGCCCGGGCGGCGAGTTCCCGGCCCACACCGTCACCCCGCGCCACGTCGAGCCGCGCCTGACGGTGGTCTACGTGCACGGCGGCGGCTTCGTCGCGCCGTTCGACGCCTTCCACGTCCGGTACGTCGCCCGGCTGGCGCGGGCGCTCGGTGCGCGGATCGTGCTCCCGGACTACCCGCTGGCCCCCGAGCACAGCTGGCGCGACTCGCACCACGCCGTCGCGGACCTGACCGGGCGGTGGCTGGAGGAGCCGGAGCCGGTGGTGCTGGCCGGCGACTCCGCCGGCGGCGGCTACGCCCTCGCCGTGGCCCAGACCGTGCGGGACCGTGGCGGGTCGCAGCCCTCACACCTGCTGCTGCACTCCCCGTGGGTCGACCTGACGACCTCGGCCCCCGAGACCGAGTCGTTCGCGGTCCGGGACACCTGGCTCTTCCTCGGCAAGCTCCGCGCCTACGCCGCCTGGTGGGCCGGGACCTCCGGGGACCTGGGCCGTCCCGAGGTCTCCCCGGCGCTGGCGGGCCTGGACGGGCTGCCGCCCGCCCTGATGTTCTGCGGCACCCGCGACCTGCTCGCCCCGGGGTGCCGCCTGCTGGCCTCGCGGGCTGCCGCCTCGTCGTGGGACCTCACCTACGTCGAGGAACCGGACCTGATCCACGTCTTCCCGCTGCTGCCCTTCCTGCCTGAGGCGCGCCGGGCCTGGCGCCGCACCCTGGCGTTCCTCTCGTGAAGGACACGTCCACGCGGGTGGTCGCGGTGCCCTTCGAGCAGCTCGACGCCCGCACGGCGTACGACGTGTGGCGGCTGCGCCAGGCCGTCTTCGTCGTCGAGCAGGAGTGCCCCTACCCCGACCTCGACGGCCGCGACACCGAGCCCGGCACCCGGCACGTGCTGCTCCGGGACGAGGGCACGCTGCTCGGCTACGCCCGGGTCCTCGACGACGCCGCGGTGTGGCGGATCGGCCGGGTCGTGCTCACCCCCGGGGCCAGGGGCCGCGGCCTGGCCGACCACCTGGTCCGGACCGCCCTGTCGGCCTGCCCGGGACGCGACGTGGTGCTCGACGCCCAGTCCCCGCTGGCCGGCTGGTACGCCTCCTTCGGGTTCGCCGTCGACGGACCCGAGTTCGTCGAAGACGGGATCCCGCACCTGCCGATGCGACGTCGGGCCTAGTCCGGGTCGGAGTGCTCCGGCGGCCGGCCGCTGCAGGACCGCCCGCTGCAGGACTCCCCGGCTGGCCGGTGACTCCTGTGGTTGTCGGCCAGTGCAACGGCCGACAACCACCAGAACTGGCCGACAACCCCGGGCCGGCAGCGGGCGAGACCGGGCCACCTAGGAGGCCGAGAAGACCACCACGCCCTCGACCTCGTCCCGGGTGGCGAGGCCACGCGCGACCAGCAGCTCGAGGTGGGCCTTGGTCTCCAGGCTGGCGAGGGCGGCGTTGAACGTGTCGAGGTCCGCGAGCCGGTGCTCGTGACGGGTCCAGGGCAGCTCGGCCGCGACGTCGTACGACGTGGCGCTGCGTCCGCCGAGCGCCTCGAGGCAGTGGCGGAGCCGGTCCTCGTGGTGTTCGAGCAGCTCGTCCACGCGGGCGTGGGACGACGGGGCCACCGGCCCGTGGGCGGGCAGGAGGGTGAGGTCCGGGAGCCCGCGCACCTTGGTCAGCGAGCCCATGAAGTCGCGCAGCGGCTGCCGGACCGGGACCGGCTCGAAGCCGATCGAGGGCGTGATCGTCGGCAGCACGTGGTCGCCGGCGAAGAGCAGGCCCGCGGCCTGCTCGGCGAACACGTAGTGCCCCTGGGTGTGGCCGGGGGTGTGCACCGCGTCGAGCGTGCGGTCCCCGACCGCGATCGGGTGGTCGCCCTCGAGCCAGGCGTCGGGGTAGCCCCACATGCTCAGGTCGGGCAGCCGGCCGTCGGTGAACTTCTGCCACTCCTCCGCGATGCGGTGCGCGCCGGCCGAGCGCAGCGTCAGCAGCGTCGGGTCGTCCATCGCCTCGTCTACGGCGTGCATGAGGTCGAGCGTCGGCCTGTCGCCCAGCCCGAGGCTGACGTGCGCGCCGACCTCGCGGCCGATCACCGAGGCGAGCGTGTAGTGGTCGCGGTGCACGTGGGTGACCAGGAAGCGGGTTATGTCGGTGAAGCCGTGGCCGATCTCGCCGAGCGACTTCTCCAGCAGCGCGCGGCCCTCGTCGATGGCCCAGCCGCCGTCCACCAGCGTCAGCCCGTGCCCGGTATCGATCACGTAGACGTTGACCGCCCGCAGGCCGTCCATCGGCAGCGGCAACGGGATCCGGTGGACGCCCTCGGCCACCGGCCAGGCCCCGGGCTCGCTCCAGTGCCGGCCCGAGTCGGGCGAGACGGCGCGGGCGGTGCTGGTCGGTGAGCTCACGCTGCCGACCCTAGGCGGGGCGGGCCACGGGGGCAGGAGGAGGTCCTTGCCGCGGACACGATCGGAACCTACGGTGTGGGCACCGTGCGACGGCTCACCGCCGACGCCGCGACCATGGGGGCGGCTCGTGACGACGCTGTGCAGCAGGACCACGCCGGGACGGCCGACCTCATGACAACCTCCGGGACGACGACCGCCGAGGCCGAGCTGCTGCTGGCCCACCTCCACTCCCAGCGTCGCCACGTCCTCGGCATCCTGGACGGTCTCGACGAGGACGCCCTGCGGCGCCCCGTGCTGCCGAGCGGGTGGTCCAGCCTCGGACTGGTCAGGCACCTGGCCATGGACGACGAGCGGTTCTGGTTCCGTGGGGTCGTGGCCGGCGAGCAGGCCGTCATCGATGAGGTGATGGCGGCGACGCAGAGCGCGTGGGTGGTCGGCCCCGAGGAGTCCGCCGAGGAGGTCCTCGCCCTCTACCGCGACCAGGCCGCGCGCACGGACGCGATCGTCGCGAGCACCTCCCTGGACGCAGCGCCGGCCTGGTGGCCGGACTTCTTCGGAAGCTTCCGGATGGACAGCATGCGCGAGGTCCTGCTCCACGTGATCACCGAGACGGCGACCCACGCCGGGCACCTCGACGCCGTGCGCGAGCTGATCGACGGCCGCACCTGGCTCGTCCTCGACTGAGGGCTCGACCGGGCCGACCGGGTTCTCGACAGGACCTCAGGCCGAGGCACCCACGTACGCCGGGGCCGGAGTGCCTGCGGCGGCGTTCAGGTCGAGCTCCTTGTCCAGGGTGATCGCCGCGTCGATGAGCGCCAGGTGCGTGAACGCCTGCGGGAAGTTGCCGATCTGCTCACCGGTCAGCGCGATCTCCTCCGAGAAGAGACCGACGTGGTTGGCGTAGGTGAGCATCTTCTCGAAGACCAGCCGCGCCTCGTCGAGGCGACCGGCCCGGGCCAGCGCGTCGACGTAGGTGAACGTGCACAGCGAGAACGTGCCCTCGGAGCCACGGAGGCCGTCGGGCGAGGCGGCGGGGTCGTAGCGGTAGACCAGGCTGTCGGTGACCAGCTCCTCGTCCATGGCGCGCAGCGTCGAGGTCCACATGGGATCGTGCGGGGCCACGAAGCCGACGCTCGACATCCGCAGCAGTGAGGAGTCCAGCACCCGGTCGTCGTACTGCTGCACGAAGGCCTGCCGCTCGGCGTTCCAGCCGCGCTCCATGATCTGCCGGTAGATCGCGTCACGCTGCCGGGTCCAGTGCTCCAGCGGTGCCGGCCGGCCGTGCTCGGCCGCCAGCCGGATGCCCCGGTCCAGCGCGACCCAGCACATCAGGCGGCCGTAGGTGAAGTCCTTGCGACCACCCCGCGTCTCCCAGATCCCCTCCTCGGGCTGGTCCCAGTTGTCGGCGACCCACCCCAGGAGGCGGCTCACCGACAGCCACCCGGCGTGCCCCATCTCCAGGCCGTGCGCGTCGGCGTAGTAGAGGCTGTCGAGCGCCTCGCCGTAGATGTCGAGCTGGAGCTGGCCCGCCGCGCCGTTGCCGACCCGGACCGGGCTCGAGCGGCGGTAGCCCTCCCAGTGCGGGAGCTCCTCCTCCTCGAGGTCGGGCGAACCGTCGACGCGGTACATGATGTTGAGCGGCCCCTCGGCGCCCTCGACCTGCTGGTCCACGCGGTCGCGCAGCCACTGCGCGAAGGCCTGCGCCTCGTCCATGAAGCCGAGGCCGATGAGTGCGTAGATGGAGAACGACGCGTCGCGGATCCAGGTGTAGCGGTAGTCCCAGTTGCGCTCGCCGCCGACCTGCTCGGGCAGGCCCGCCGTGGGAGCGGCAACCAGACCACCCGAGGGCGCGTAGGTCATCAGCTTCAGGGTGATCGCGGACCTGGTCAGCATCTCGCGCCACCGCCCCGTGTACGTCGACTTCGCCACCCACGACTTCCAGAAGTCCACCGTGTCGTCGAGCAGGCGCTGTGCCTCCTCCACGCGCAGCGTCCGGGCCGGTCCGGCCGAGCCGGTCTCCACCACGAGGCCGCGCAGCTGTCCCGCGGTCAGGGTGAGCCGGGCGTGCAGGTCGAGGTTGTCCTCGATCTCGCCGTGGGCGAGCCGCTCGTCGCCCGGCTCCCGCACCAGGTGCACGGTCACGGCCTCGTCGCCACTGGTCAGGACCCCGCCGTGCTCGGTGAGGTGCATGGTGTGCGCACGGCGCCCGTAGTCGAACCTTGGGGCGATGTGCGCGTCGAAGGTCATCTGACCCCTCACGCAGCGGATCAGACGGACGATCCGGTGCTGATCGGTGGCGGTGGTGCCGGTCACGGGCATGAAGTCGACGATCTCGCCGACCCCCTCCTCGGTCATGAACCGAGTGATCAGCACGGCGGTGTCGGGGAGGTAGAGCTGCTTGGTCGTGACCCCGGCGCTGTCGGGCCGGATCCTCAGGTGCCCGCCCTTCTCGTGGTCGAGCAGCGCCCCGAACAGGCTCGGGGAGTCGAAGCGGGGCGCGCAGAACCAGTCGATGGAGCCGTCCGTGCTGACCAGGGCGCTGGTCTGCAGGTCTCCTATGAGTCCGTGGTCCGCGATCAGGGGGTAGTCGTCCATGGGGATGCCTCTCTCGCGCTGTGTCGCCGGGCCGCGCTCGGGTGGCGTCCGGTCCGGGGAGGTCAGGGACTGCCAGCCTCACCCCCCGAACGGGCGAGGGGCCTCATCCCTCGGGGGTGATCACAGCGGGAAAGGACCCGGCTTGACTCGGAGCACCGCTGCGGGCGCCCGCCCGGTTCCCACCGAGCGTGGAGTCGCGATGAGATGAGCCACGACGACGTGCCCTTCGAGCAGCTGCCCACCGGGGCCCGACGGCGCCTCGCGCTCCGCTCGTTGGCGCGGTCGATGGTGCTCTCGGTGGCGATCGTCGTCGGCTACTTCGTCCTCCCGATGACCAGGCTGCAGGCGGCGGAGCTGGGTGTGCTGGTGGGCGGGCTCGCGCTCGTGGCCCTGCTGCTGGCCTGGCAGATCCGTGCGATCACCCGCTCGCCGTACCCCCGAATCCGGGCGGCGGGGGCCCTGGCCACCTCCGTGCCGCTCTTCCTCATCATCTTCGCCACGACCTACTACCTGATGAGCGAGAGCCGGGCGTCGTACTTCACCGAGCCCCTGGACAGGCTCGACGCGCTCTACTTCACCGTCACGGTCTTCGCGACGGTGGGCTTCGGCGACATCGCCCCGGTCTCGCACGCGGCGCGCATCGTCACGATGCTGCAGATGATCGGCGATCTCGCGATCATCGGCCTGGCCGCGCGGGCCCTGCTCAACGCGGTGCAGACCGGGCTCGAGCGCCGCCGAGAGTGAGCACCGGCGCCGGTCGGGGACATCTCAGGGGCGCGCGGGCTGCGGCTGCTGCTGCTTCTGCCGGTGCAGCCAGACCAGCCCGGCGATCGGCAGCACCGCCGGCACGAACCCGTAGCCGATGCCGTAGTCGGACCACACCGAGGCGTCCGGGAACCAGTCCCGCTGCACCAGGCTCAAGGTGCCGACCGTGAGCACGCCGGCGAGCTCGACCCAGAGCATCACGCTGGCGAACCCGGTGTGACCGACGGAGGCCCGGCGGATGGCGTACCACCCGAGCGCGTAGGTCACCGCCGCGGCCGCGGAGAGCCAGTAGGCGACGGGAGCCTCGTCGTACTGCGTGAGGAGCTGGACCGCCGCGCGGGCGCCGGCGGCCAGCGTGAAGAGCGCGTAGAACGTGAGCAGGACCTTGTGCGGGCCGCTGCGGGGAGCCGCGTCAGGCACCGTGCCCCCACGTCATCTGGAGGCGTACGGCGACCACCCCGACCGCCAGGGCGGCGACCGTGACCACCCCGGAGGACCACGTGCCGCGGTCCTCGGCGATGGACTGCATCGCGATCGGCAGGACGCACACCGCCGCGACCAGGTAGCCGACGTGGGCCGACATCTCCTCGGGCCGCTGCCCGGCGAGCATGCTCCCGACGCCGGCGACGGCGCGCACGACGAGGAGCAGCTCGAGGATCCAGACCATGTGGTCGAGCCAGGGCGGGCGGGCGACCCGGCGCACGGTCACGACCAGGGCCGTCACGGCGACGAGGGCGGCGTACCCCGCGGCGACCAGCGTGAGCTGGCCGAGCGGGGTGTGGAGGGCGTCCTGCATGGGAACATCATCGCGTCCCGCACCCCGAGCCCGGAGACCGCATGAGCACAGCAGGTCCACCGGCCGACGTCGTCGGCCGGCTGCGCGCCGCCGGCTGCGTCTTCGCCGAGGACGAGGCCGCCCTGCTCGTCGCTGCCGCCGGCTCCCCCGACGAGCTCGAGCAGATGGTCCGCGACCGCGTGGCCGGCACGCCGCTGGAGGTCGTGGTGGGGTGGGCGGAGTTCTGCGGCCTGCGCATCGTGGTGCGGTCCGGGGTGTTCGTGCCGCGGCTGCGCACCGAGCTCATGGCGCGGCACGCCACTCGCCTCGCCGGCGCGGGGTCCGTCGTCGTCGACCTGTGCTGCGGCACCGGGGCGGTCGGTGCGGTGGTCCGGGCGTGCGTCCCGGGCGCCGAGGTGTACGCCGCCGACCTCGACCCGGCCGCGGTGGACTGCGCCCGCCACAACCTCCCCCCGGACCGCGTCCTCGCCGGTGACCTGTACGACGCACTGCCCGGGACGCTCCGCGGCCGCGTGCACGTGCTGGCCTGCAACGCGCCGTACGTGCCGACGGGGGCGATCGCCCTGATGCCGCCCGAGGCCCGTGACCACGAGCACCGGGTGGCGCTCGACGGCGGCGCGGACGGGCTCGACGTCCAGCGCCGGGTCGTGGCCGGTGCCGCCGCCTGGCTGACCCCGGGCGGTCACCTGCTCGTGGAGAGCAGCGTCGCCCAGGCGCCCGTCACGGCGCGGTTGATGGATGGGGCCGGCCTCGTCGCGCAGGTGGTCCACGACGAGGAGATCGGCGGCACGCTCGTGGTGGGCGCCCGCCCGGGTCCGGGCTGAGGATCGTCAGGGTCGTCCCGCCGGCTCGCAGCACCTCGACGGGCCGTCGAGGACCAGGGCGGCAACCTCGTCGAGGACCAGCCGGTTCAGCCCGAAGGCGTGCCGCACCTCCTCGACCACCTCGCCCTGCTGGGCCCCGGTGAGGGGGAGGGCGTCGAGGGCGGCCCGGTAGGACCGCTTGTAGGCCACCGGCTTCGGCACGTCCGGGAACTCGTAGAACGCCAGGCCCTGCCGGTCCAGGCCCCGCCCCGGATAGCCGCGGCGCAGCGCCCGGGCGAGCATCCGGCCACCGGAGAGGTCGCCGAGGTAGCGGGTGTAGTGGTGGGCGACCAGCAGGTGGGGCCGGCGCCCCGCACGCTCGATCCGCTCCCGGTAGGCAGCGGCCGCGGGCGAGACGAGAGCAACGTGCCCGGGCTCCCGGTGGCCGGGCTCCCAGTGGGTGAGGTCCCGGTCGAGGGCGTCGAGACGGCACAGCGCCGCGTCGTACACCGGGGTGACGGCGAGGTCGTGGCGGTGCTGGTGCACCGCCGGCTCCAGGGCGGCGTAGACGACCCGCAGCCGACGCAGGTAGGCGGCGTAGCGCGCGGGGTGCGCCCGTCCGGCCATCAGGTCCGCGACGAAGCCGGAGGACTCGGCGCGCTCGTGGTCGCCTCGGGACCCCTCTCGCATGGCGAGCGAGAGCGGTAGCGACGAGTCGCCTAGTGGATGCACCTGGTTCCTCCCATCGGGACGGTCCCACGCTAGGCGAGCACCGCGCCACCGGGCACATCGCGTGTCGGGCGGCGCGGGGGTTATCCTCGCTCCGTGGACGACGTGTCTTACTCCTCCAGCTTCGACGAAGGCTCCTCGACCCTCGCCGCCCGCGGCGAGATCGACGAGGCGGCCGGCATCGTCCTGCGCGAAGAGATCACCAAGTACTCCCGCGACTTCGCTCGCGCCATCCGCATCGACCTCAGCGGGGTCGACTACTTCCCGAGCCTGGCCGTCGGTGTGCTCGCCACGGCCCGACGCAAGGCCGAGACGGCCGGCGTGGCACTGGACCTGACCGCCGCGGAGGGCACCGTCGCACAACGCGTGCTCACCATCTGCGGCCTCGACCACGAGACCATCTGAGTCACGGTGGTCGGGGGCGTGGGGGACGCGAGGAGACCGATGACGGCCACGCCCGACGCTCGGAACGAGACCCACGAGCTGCCCTTCTCCCGTGAGACCAACCGGGCGGCGCGACGCCTGCTCGCGGACTTCGTCGGTCGCCAGCACCTCGGGGCGGACGCCGCCATGGACGCCGCGATCGTGCTCGGCGAGCTGGTGGCCAACGGTCTCGACCACGGCCGTCCCGACCTGCGCATGGGCCTCGAGGTCTCCTGGATGCTCGAGGAGCACAGCCTGCGGCTGAGCGTCCTCGACGGGGGCGGCCACACCCGGCCGCACGTGGTGGCCGCCGGGGCCACCGACACGCGGGGCCGCGGTCTGGCGATGGTCGAGGCACTCTCCACCTCGTGGTGGGTCGAGGCCCAGGGCGGCACCCGGGTCACCGCGGTCCTCGCCGTCTGACCCGTCAGGCGGGGACGTCGGACTCCGGCGGGTCACTCTCGTCGTCGACGGACTCCCGGTAGGGCAGCGCGCAGACCATCAGGACCCGCTGGGCGACGCTGCCGCGCCGCGCGACCAGGTGCACCTCGCTGCCGGACCGGTCGGCGGCGCTGATCGCCTTCGTCAGGACCCCGACGGCGACGCTGGGCAGGTAGTCGACACCGCTGAGCTCGACGAGGAGCCGGCCTCCCGGCCGGGTGCCGTGCTCGGCGAGGAGGTTGCGCATGGTGATGATGCCGTAGTCGTCGACGTCGCCGCTGACCACGAGGGTCTCGCCGACGAGCTCTGCCTGAAAGGTCCTGTCCAGCACCGGCCTAGCCTAGGGCCACACCCGGCGCGGCCCTACCACCCCTAGAGGTGAAGGCGACGGGCTCTCGCGGGGGCGCGCCCGGGATAGGCTGGCGCGATCGTCCGGCCGATGGGAGCCGGCACCCCCGCGGAAGGTCCCATGGTCTCGAGCACCGATGCAGGGCACACACCGGCCTACGGCGCTGTCGACCTGCAGAACTGCGAGGACGAGCCGATCCACATCCCGGGTGCCATCCAGCCCCACGGCGTGCTGCTGGCGGTCGACCCGGGCACGCTCGAGGTCGCGATCGCCTCCGCCAACTGCGAGCCGATGACCGGGGTGCCCCTCGAGGGCGCCGTCGGCAGCCCGCTGTCCGCGTTCCTCGGCGACGGCGTCGTCGAGGAGGTACGCCGGCGCGCGGCCGAGCAGACGTTCCGCGAGCCGCTGATCGTGCGGCTGCCCACCTCGGTCACCGGCACGCTGGGCGGTGAGGAAGTCGACATCAGCCTCCACACGTCGGGCAGCCGGCTGGTGGTGGAGGTCGAGACCCTCGGTCGCCCGCGCTCGGTGATGCTCAGCTACCAGTCCGCGCGCGGCGCCATGGGCCGCCTCGCCGACGAGAGGACGACGCTCGGCCTCGCCGGGCGGCTCGCCCACGAGGTCGCCGAGCTCACGGAGTTCGACCGGGTGATGGTCTACCGGTTCGACCAGGACTGGAACGGCGAGGTGATCGCGGAGGAGCGGCGCGAGGACCTCAACCCGTTCCTCGGCCTGCGCTACCCGGCGACGGATATTCCGGCGCAGGCCCGCCGCCTCTACACGGTGAACTGGACCCGGCTGATCGCCGACGTCGACTACGTGCCGGTACCGCTCCTGCCGGTGCTGGACCCCGCGACCCGCGCGCCGCTGGACCTCTCCCTGTCCACCCTGCGCAGCGTGTCCCCCATCCACCTCGAGTACCTCCACAACATGGGCGTGACCGCCTCCATGTCCATCTCCCTGGTCGTCGAGGGTGAGCTGTGGGGCC
>Ga0308174_10000711_pt1 | contig 14504 bp, 11 predicted proteins | sample PhyPR2_FD_203894 | JGI IMG/M metagenome (GOLD analysis project Ga0308174, IMG submission 203894) | Soil microbial communities from UC Gill Tract Community Farm, Albany, California, United States - DLSLS.P.R2 | ecosystem: Environmental > Terrestrial > Soil > Agricultural land | place: USA...
CGATTTCTATCACGACGTGACACCCGAACAACTCGACAAGCTTCTCGATGGCTTGATGGCCGGCAAGACACCCGGGCAGATCGCGGAAGTACAGAAGGTGAACCCCTGATGCTTTACAACCAGCCGAATCCGCTCGAGGTGAGAATTCTTTCGCGGCGTTTCGGTCTGCCGAACTCGCAGTCCATTGACACTTACCTCGCGAACGACGGCTACAAGGCTTTCGAAAAGGCCCTGGGCATGTCTCAGGACGAGATTATCAATGAAGTAAAAACCTCCGCGCTGCGCGGACGTGGCGGCGCAGGCTTCCCAACTGGTATGAAGTGGGGCTTCGTACCGCGTAATTCACCGAAGCCAAAATACATTATGGTGAACGCCGATGAGTCAGAGCCGGGCACGTGCAAGGACCGTCTGCTCATGGAATACGATCCACACCAGTTGATCGAAGGCATCCTCATCGCGGGTCTCGCCGTAGGCGCACAGCAGGGTTACATCTACATTCGCGGCGAATATCGATACCTCATCATCATCATGGATCGTGCGATCGATGAAGCTTACGCGCGCGGCTATCTTGGCGATAACATTCTCGGGCGCGGCATCAAATTTCATCTGGCCACTCACTCCGGCGCCGGCGCCTACGAATGCGGAGAAGAATCCGCCCTGCTCGAGTCGTTCGAAGGCAAGCGCGGCAATCCGAGAATCCGTCCTCCGTTCCCTGCCGTCGCGGGCGCTTATCAGTGCCCCACCGTTCTCAACAACGTTGAGACCTTCTGCGCTGTTCCACCGATCATCCTGCACGGCGGCGAGTATTTCGCGGGACTCGGAATACCGAAGGCCGGCGGAACCCGCCTGGTTTGCCTGTCAGGTCACGTCAACAAGCCGGGCGTGTACGAGGTGCCTCTGGGCTTCGGCATGATGCGCATGATTAATGAAATCGGCGGCGGCGTGCGTAACGGCAAGAAGCTCAAAGCCGTGATCCCCGGCGGCTCTTCGTGCCCGCTGCTCAAAGCGGATGAATGCGACATTCCGATGGATTACGACTCGCTCGCCAAGGCGGGGTCGATGCTCGGATCGGGCGGCATGGTTGTAATGGACGAAGACACCTGCATGGTGAAGGCCGCGTTGCGCATCATGCGCTTCTACGCCCACGAAAGCTGCGGCTGGTGCATACCATGCCGCGAGGGCACGACATGGCTGCGCAAGTTGCTGCAACGGTTCCATGATGGGATGGGCCAGCGCAACGACATCGTGCTGATCGGCGACCTCTCGAAGAACATGCTGGGCCGCACGTTCTGTCCGCTGGGCGATGCGGCCGCGCTTCCGACGATCTCGATCGTCGAAAAATTCCGCGACGAATTCGAAGCGCACCTGGATGGAAAGCCGTGCCCGTACGAGCACGCTTCACGGCTGGTGACAGCGTGAGTTACGTACCGGCCGATCCCCGATCGGTCAGCGCGAGCAAAAGCTCGCCAGGTCTCGCAATAAAGGAATCGAATGGCTGATCCGGTAAAGTTCACTATCGACGGACGCGAAATCGAAGCCGCGCCGGGCACCCTCGTGATCGAAGCGGCCAAGCGCTCGGGCATCGAAATCCCGTCGTTCTGTTATTACGAAGGCTACTCGCTGCAGGCGGCCTGCCGTATGTGCCTCGTCGAAGTCGAAAAAATGCCCAAGCTACAGGTTGCCTGCACGTTGCCTGTTGCCGCCGGCATGGTCGTCCACACAGATTCGCCGCAGGTCCGTCAGGCCCGCAAGTACACGCTCGAATTCCTGCTGACCAACCACCCTCTCGACTGTCCGGTTTGCGATAAGGGCGGCGAATGCGAACTGCAGGACATGGTGTTCCGCTACGGAGCCGGCGAAAGCCGCTTCACTGAAACGAAACTGCACGTTGACGAGCAGCAGTGGTCTCCCGTCGTGTTCTACGATGGCCCGCGCTGTATTTTATGCTTCCGCTGCGTCCGCGCGTGCGATGAAGGCATGGGCGTAGGAGCGCTGGGCGTCATCAACCGCGGAGCTATTTCGCTGATCGCGCCGAACAAAGAAGATCATCTGGAATGCGACGAATGCGGGCAGTGCATCGATATCTGCCCGGTCGGCGCGCTCACCAGCGGACCCTATCGCTACCAGACCCGGCCGTGGGAAATGGAGCATGTCGGCACCATCTGCACGCATTGTTCGAACGGCTGCAAGACGACCCTCGGCGTCCGCAATGGCGAAATCATTCGCGGCAACAATCGCGACCGCTCTGGCATCAACGGCGAATTCCTTTGCGTCAAAGGCCGCTATGCCTTCGATTTCTACAATCACGAAGAGCGCCTGCAGTCACCCATGATGAGGATCGGCGGCAAATTGCAGCCAGTCTCCTGGTCGGAAGCGCTCTCCGCGGTCGCGAAGAAGTTCGCGCATGTAAAGGTCAGCGGCGGCCAAATCGGCGTTATCGGCTCGAACCACACCACCAACGAAGAGAACTTCTATCTGCAGAAATTCGCGCGAGAGTGCCTCGGGACGAATAACATCGACCATCACCGCACCGGTGACGTCACCACATTGATCGATTCGCTCTCCGGCACATCCGGACAGATGGCCACGGCGGCCGATTTTTACGACCGGAAAGCCATCCTGATTATTGGGGCGGATTTCTCCATCGAACAGCCGTTTCTTGCGTTCCAGGCCCGCGCCAACTATCGCCACCATGGCGCTCATATCTACACCATCAGCGCCGGAACGGTTCGCGAAGACGAATATGACGTCAAATCGATCCGTAAAGCGCGCGGTCAGGAGTTCGAAGGACTCGCGGAACTTCGCGACGCCCTCGCCGCCGAACCCGAACTGGTCATTGCGTTCAACGATTCGATTAAAGGTGAAGATATCCGGAAGCTTGTGGAGTTCGGACAATCGCTCGGCATTTCAGTGAAATACTGCGCACTACTCGATTACTCCAACTCGCGCGGCGCAATCGATATGGGACTCGTTCCCGAACTGCTCCCTGGCTATCGCGCCGCGGCGGAGCCGGGTATGACATATCGTGAGATGATCGCTTCGCCGAACCTCGACGCACTCTGGGTCGTCGGCGCGAACCCCCTGAAGGAAGGACCGCTGGCATCGAGCCGCGCGTTCGTAGTGGTCCAGGACATGTTCCTGACTGAGACCGCCCAGCGCGCCGATGTAGTTCTTCCGGCCGCCAGCGCTTACGAAAAGAACGGCACAGTGACCAACGTTTGCGGCGAAGTGCAACGCCTCAAAACCGCCGCCAGCACCCTCGGAACCAAGCCCGACCTCGAAATTATCGGCCAGATCGCAAAGGAGATGGGCTTTGCCCACACGATGGGCCCATGGCTTCCCGATCGCGTCTACAACGAGATCCGCACGGCTGTAAAAGGCTACGATTTCCCGCTTCCGCTCGTCACTCTCGGAGCCCAGCAGACATTGCCGGTGAACGGACGAGTGGGCGCGAGCGCAGACTCCGCGCAGATCTGGTCCGCACACGATACGCTCTTCACCTCGGGAACACTGGGGCGGTATTCTAAAATACTGAATTCAGTCATTGAAAAGCGGTTGAGCTACTCTCATGGACCCGGCAGCAAGACCGAGCCCGATAGAGAGGAGTACGTGCGCAAGTAATGGAATTTCTCGTCATCACGGCGGTAAAACTCGCGCTGATCCTGTTCGTCTTCATGACAACCCTCGCCTACCTCCAGTGGGTGGAGCGTAAAGTGATCGCGCACGTTCAGGTGCGGATGGGCCCGTCGCGCGTCGGTCCCCATGGATTGCTGCAGCCGCTGGCGGACGTCATCAAGCTCATTACAAAAGAGGGCGTGCTGCCGCCGCATGTGAATAAATTCTTCTATCTGGCGGCCCCTTTTTTTGCTGTGTTCATGGCGCTGATAGCGATATCCATCATTCCGTTCGGCACCAGCGTCACAATTCCCGCTATCCACATCGGCTCGTCGACGTACGGTCCGTACACGACGATGATGGAGCTTGCAAACGTTAATGTCGGCATTCTGTTGATTCTGGCGGTCAGTTCGATGGGCGTTTATGGTATTGCGCTCGCCGGTTGGGCTTCAAACAATAAATACAGCCTGATAGGCGGACTGCGCAGCTCGGCCCAGATGATCAGTTATGAACTTCCGCTGAGTCTTGCAATCGCGGCTCCGCTTCTCGGAGCGGGCACGCTGAGCCTGCGCGGCATCGCCGACACGCAGGCGGGTTACATGCTTGGCTTCATTCCGAGATGGGCGATTTTCCAATTACCGTTCCCGCAGATCTTCAGCTTCATCATCTTCATGATTGCGGCCTTTGCGGAAACGAACCGCATCCCGTTCGATCTTCCCGAAGCGGAGAACGAGCTTGTTGCGGGTTTCCATGTCGAGTATTCGAGCATGACCTTCGCGGCCTTTTTTATGGCCGAATATGCGAACATGGTGACGGTTTGCTCGGTTGCCACGCTGCTCTTCCTTGGCGGATGGCAGCCGCTCTGGCCCGAAGCTTACGGCTCTGATTTCATCGCGCCGCTCATCTTCTTCATCTCGGGCGCAATTTGCATCTATCACGGACTGAACCCGGCGCGGCCTTTCGATCGCATCACCCTGCCGGTCTTCGGCGTCATCTTCTTCGGTCTAGCCGGCCTGATGGCCTTCCCGCCGACGGTGCCGATACTGATGCCGATCTTCTGGTTCCTCGCCAAGGTCGGATTCCTGCTCTTCGTCTTCATCTGGATTCGCGCTACGCTGCCCCGGTTCCGCTATGACCAGCTCATGGGCTTCGCCTGGAAATTTCTCTTCCCGGTAGCCTTGGCAAACCTTCTGATTACGGGCTTCCTGGTAGCCCTCTTCGAGTAAAGAATGGACCTTTTCGCTTTCCTTCTCTTTGCGTTTATCGCGGTGATCTGCGCGGTGAACGTCGTTCTGCAGCGGCACCCGATCGCGAGCGCCTTATCGCTTGTCGGCGTCATGGGCTCACTTGCGGTTTTGTACCTGTTGCTCGGCGCGGAGTTCATCGCGATGGCCCAGATCATTGTCTATGCCGGCGCCATCATGGTCCTCTTCGTCTTCGTCATCATGCTTCTGAATGCGGGTACCGAGGAACGGCGCGGCCGCTCCTGGCTGGCGCAGATTTTGGGTCTTCCCGCCATGTTGGCGCTGCTCGGCCTGCTTTGCTTCTTCGCCTATCGCTCGTTTCCCGACGCCGGTTTCGCCAAGTTCGGCGATTTCCGGGGCGGAACCGCCGCGGAGGTCGGGATGGCGCTTTTTACCGATTACCTGCTGCCCTTTGAAGTCACCTCAATTCTGATTCTGATTGCGATCGTTGGTGCGATCGTTCTCGCCCGAAAGGAACTGGAATAGTCGATGGAGCCATCCGACGCGCTCAAGCTGCTGCAAAATGGAGTTCCCATCTCCTGGTATCTGACCCTGAGCGCGGTGCTCTTCGCGACGGGTGTTGCCGGGTTTCTGTTTCGCCGGAATATCATCACCGTTTTCATGTGCATCGAGTTGATGCTGAACGCGGTGAATCTGAGCTTCATTGCTTTCGCGCATCAGCATAGGCAGGTCAGCGGTCAGCTCTTCACCTTTTTCGTCATGGTGGTTGCCGCGGCGGAAGCCGCTGTGGGTCTCGCCATCATTCTGACGGTGTTCAGGAACCGGTCGACTCTGAACATCGACGAAATCAACACACTCAGGAACTGATGTACAAACTCTGGCTTATTCCCGCCCTCCCGTTCATCGGGTTTCTGATCAACGGCATTTTCGGGCGCAGGCTGTCGAAGACGGTCATCAATGCCGTCGCCGTCCTAAGCGTCGTCCTGTCGTTCCTCTGGGTCGTTAAGACTGGATTCGCGTCCGATTGGGGCGCGAAGGAACTTCACTCTCACTATTTCACCTGGATCCAGAGCGGCAACTTCCGCGTCGGCTGGAATTACTCCGTCGACAAGCTCACGATGATCATGCTGATGATCGTTACCGGGATTGGCTCACTCATCCATATTTACTCGACTGGCTACATGGCGCATGAAGAAGGTTATTACCGGTTCTTTGCCTACCTGAACCTGTTCATGTTCTTCATGCTGACCCTCGTACTCGCGGGCAATTATCTGCTTCTGTTCGTCGGCTGGGAAGGGGTTGGTCTCTGCAGCTATCTCCTGATTGGCTTTTATTTCGTCAAGAAGAGCGCGACCAACGCCGGCAACAAAGCGTTCATCGTGAACCGCATCGGCGACTTCGGATTTTCACTCGCGATTTTTTTGATCGTGGTGAATTTCGGGACGCTTGAGTTTCGGCCGGTATTCGCAGCGGCGCCCGGCAAGCCGGTGGAAACCCTTACCGCGATCGCCCTTCTGCTGCTGGTCGGGGCGGCAGGCAAATCGGCGCAGATTCCCCTCTATGTGTGGCTGCCGGATGCCATGGAAGGCCCCACGCCTGTATCCGCACTGATCCACGCCGCAACGATGGTTACCGCCGGTGTTTACATGTGCACCCGGTCGGCGGCGATCTTCACCCATGCGCCGATCGCCATGGAAACCGTGGCGCTGATCGGACTCGCTACCGCGGTGTTCGCCGCGACCATCGGCATCACCCAGTACGACATTAAGAAGGTCTTCGCGTACTCTACCGTTTCGCAACTCGGCTACATGTTCCTCGGCGTGGGCGTGGGAGCGTTCTCGGCGGGCATCTGGCACCTGATGACCCACGCGTTCTTCAAGGCCCTGCTGTTCCTCGGCGCCGGCAGCGTGATCCACGCGTGCCATGGCGAGCAGGATATGCGGCACATGGGCGGGCTCAGAAAATACGCACCCATCACGATGTGGACTTTGCTGTGCGCTTCCCTTGCCATTTCCGGTGTGCCGCCGCTCGCGGGCTTCTGGAGCAAGGACGCCATCCTCGTCGCCACTTATCAGCACGCGCCCTGGATGTTCTGGGTTGGCGCGGCGACCGCCGGAATTACCGCGTTCTATGTCTTTCGCGCGTTCTTCATGACCTTCCTTGGCGAATATAAAGGGCATGGGCATCCGCACGAATCGCCCGCGTCGATGTGGGCGCCGCTCGTCGCGCTTGCTGCGCTTTCCATTGGCGGCGGCTACTTCTTCAACGTTCCGAAAATCTTGAGCGGGATGTTCCCGCTAGCGGAAGAGCCCGATAATCCGATGCTCCTGGCGGTCTCGATCGGCGTTGGAGTGCTCGGAATCGCGATCGCCTATTACATGTACGTCGTGAATACGGAACTGCCGGCCCGAGTGGCGTCCGCATTTGGGAGCCTCTATACGCTGGTCTATAACAAGTATTTCGTCGACGAAGTTTACGATGCAGCGATCGTACATCCAATCGTCGAGGGGTCGACCACTGTGCTCTGGCACGGCGTCGATCAGGGCGTGATCGACGGTATCGTGAATGGCGTCGGATATCAATCGCGCGGGATAGGCGGCATCCTCAGACTCGTGCAATCGGGGAACATTCGCAGTTACGCGACCTGGGTGGTGCTCGGATCGGTGGCGCTGCTGCTGGTCCTCGGCATCGCGAAGGGGGCTTTCTGATGCCCACTTCGTCTGAAACCGGGAGCGCGCGATGAACCTCCTCGATCTCGTCATCGCGGTGCCGGCCATCGGCTTTATCGTTACGCTGCTCATCCCGCGCGCCATGGAGCAGGCGATCCGCGTGATCACCCTGGTGTTCTCGCTGGTGGCTTTCCTGCTGTCGCTCGCCCTTGCCATCGGCTTCCAGAAGGGCCAGCCCGGCCAGCAGTTCGTAACCGACTTCATCTGGATCCAAAGCCCGGAAATTCACTATCACGTGGGGCTCGACGGGTTGAGTCTTTGGCTGGTTGTGTTATCTGCCTTCCTGACCCCAATAGCGATTCTGCTCTCGTGGAATTCGATCCAGAAGCAATCGAAAGAATTCTTTGCGCTGTTATTGTTGCTCGAATTCGGACTCGTCGGCGTATTCGCCGCCTGGGACCTGTTCCTTTTTTACGTGTTCTGGGAAGTCGTCCTCGTGCCGATGTACCTGCTGGTCGGAATCTGGGGCCACGACAGACGCATTTACGCGGCGGTCAAGTTCTTCCTGTTTACTATGGCTGGCTCAGTCCTGATGCTCGCCGCGATTATTTTCCTGTACAACCAGGCGGGGACATTCGACTACACGGTCGTACTTCAGAAACTCCAGTCAGGAGCGATCAGCCTTTCGCATACCCAGGAAACCTTCCTGTTCCTTGCCTTCTTCCTCGCGTTTGCGATCAAGGTTCCGATTTTCCCCCTGCACACGTGGCTGCCGGACGCCCACGTCGAAGCCCCCACGGCCGGGTCCGTGATGCTGGCTTCCTTGATGCTGAAGATGGGTACTTATGGTCTGGTTCGCTTCTGCCTTCCCATGTTCCCGGTCGCGTCGCGCGAGAACGCGCCGTGGATCGTGATCCTGGCCATTATCGGCATTGTTTACGGAGCGCTGGTCGCCATGGTTCAGCCGAACATGAAGAAGCTGGTGGCTTACTCCTCGGTGAGTCACCTCGGCTTCGTCGTTCTCGGCGTCTTCTCGTTCACGCAGATGGGTCTCGATGGCGCGGTTTATCAGATGCTGAATCACGGCATCTCAACCGGCGCGCTCTTCCTGCTTGTTGGCTTCATGTACGAGCGCAGGCACTCGCTGGCGATCGCGGATTTCGGCGGCGTCGCTACGGTTGCACCCTGGCTCGCGACCATGTTCCTGATTACGACGCTCGCCAGCATCGGATTGCCGATGCTGAACAACTTTATTGGAGAATTCCTGGTGCTGCAGGGAGCCGCGCAGGCGAACTTTACCTGGTCGGTTTTTGCCGCGCTGGGCGTCATCCTCTCGGCGTGCTACATGCTCTGGCTGTACCAGCGTGTCTTCTTCGGTGAGGTCGGGGAAGGCGTCAAACAACACATGCCGGACCTCAGGGTCCGCGAATGGGCCTGTGTGATTCCGCTGATCGTGATGATGGTGTGGATGGGAATTTACACCCAGACGTTTCTGCGGCCGGTTTCCGATACTGACGCTCAGATTCTCGGCAACACCCCCGTGCACGCGCAAATTTCGGCCCCGGCCGGTTCCGTCATGACCGGAGGCAATATCCATGCCCACTAGTTTCATGCCCAGCGCAACCGATCTGTTGCGCTTCTCACCCGAACTGATTCTGACGGTTGCGGGCACGCTTCTGATGGTGCTCGATCCTCTGTTTGCCGAACGCTATCGGAAACTGTTCGGGCATCTTTCGATCGCGGCTCTGCTCCTGGCGCTCTTCGGCGCGCTCGAGGCGCAGACGGTAACGGGCCTTTCCTTTTCGAACCTTCTGATCGTCGATGGTTTCGCGACGTTCTTCCGTGTCCTCGTCTGCACCATCGGAATTCTGGCCGTTCTGCTTTCGTACCGCTTTCTCGACCGCGAACTCGCCGAGACGGGCGAGTATCATGCGCTGCTTCTGTTCTGCGTGGCCGGCCAGTGCCTCATGGCTGCCTCGAACGACCTGATCATGATCTTTATCGGTCTTGAGATCTCGTCGATCGCCACATACATCCTTGCCGGGTACCTGCGCAATGATAAGCGCAACAATGAAGCGGCCCTCAAATATTTTCTGCTTGGCTCTTTCGCCACGGCGTTTTTCCTCTACGGCGTCGCAATCATTTACGGAATTACAGGTACGACCAAGCTGGATGAGATTCGGAACGTGCTTACGCAGCCGGGAATGCAGTTCGGCGGTGTCGCAATCGCGGCGGGCCTCATGATCGTCGGTCTCGGCTTTAAGGTCTCAGGCGCGCCGTTCCAGATGTGGGCTCCCGATGTGTATCAGGGCGCTCCGGCTCCGGTCAGCGTCTTCATGGCCACGGGCCCTAAAGCCGCGGCATTCGCTGTGTTCCTCCGGATCTTTATGACCTCGTTCCTCCAGATTTCCTCTGATTGGGAACCGCTGATCTGGATGTCGGCCCTGCTATCCATGACAATCGGCAATTTCGCCGCGCTGACGCAGAATAACCTCAAGCGCATGATGGCCTACAGCGCGATCGCCCACGCCGGTTACATCCTCGTGGCCTTCGCCTCGCGTTCCGAAGGCGGCACAGCGGCCGTCATGTTCTACCTTGCCGCCTATGCTCTGATGAACATCGGGGTATTCGCTGTCATCATCCACATCGAAGGAAAAGGCGAACGGCACCTCCGAATCGAAGATCTTGCGGGACTTGGCCAGCGCCAGCCCGTTACCGCGGCGCTCCTGACGGTTTTTCTCTTATCCTTAATTGGCGTGCCGTTGACGGGTGGTTTTTTCGGCAAGTTTTACATTTTCCGCGCTGCCCTCCAAGCGAACCTGGTATGGCTTACCGTGCTCGGATTACTCAACAGCGCCGTTGCCGCTTACTACTATCTGCGCCTGATGGTCCTTATGTACATGCATGAGCCGGGTGAGGTGACGAATTCCCTTGAGCCGCTGAGTGCCGGACTGCGCGCGGCATTAATCCTTCCTGCCATCGGCACGTTCATTCTTGGCATCCTGCCGGGCGCGATTCTGAACTTCGCCAGAAGCTCCGCAGTGTTCTCCAAATAGCCGTCGCGTTTCGCACATTGGCCCCAATCGCGCTCTTATCGCGCCGAAAGGATGCTTTAATGCGCAACTCACTTGTGACGATTCTGGCGCTTGCCTGCTCAATCGCTCCCACTGCGCTTGCGGCGGATCGGGAAGCCAAAGCAATCGACCGTATCGACGCGTCAGCCGAAGCGATTTCTGATCTGATGCACGCCGGCGACAAAGGCGTGCCGCACGATCTGCTCGACAAAGCAAAGTGTGTCGTAATCATTCCCGGTATGAAGAAAGCCGGCTTCATCGTCGGCGCGAAATATGGACGGGGCTTCGCAGTCTGTCGCCGCGCCAGCGGTAACGGCTGGTCCGCGCCTCTCGCCATGCAGATCGAAGGCGGCAGTGTGGGATTCCAGATCGGCGGCTCCGAACAGGACGTGCTGCTCCTCGTCATGAATGATGGCGGCATGAAACATATCCTGAGCGACAAGTTCACGCTGGGTGGCGAAGCAACAGTCGCCGCCGGGCCTGTGGGACGCGATGCTCAGGCGCAAACCGACGCCATGATGCACGCCGAAATGCTCGCCTATTCGCGGTCACGCGGTATTTTTGCCGGAATCGCGTTAACGGGCGCAACCCTCCGGCCGGATCACGAGACCAACAAGGAACTCTACGGCCGCGATGTGACCAGCCGCGAGATCATCATGGGCGATGTGAAGCCCCCTCAGGATGCACGCAAGCTCGACCAGGTGCTGAATTCAGATTCGCGTACCCGCGGGTAATTCGGATACATTGAATAAGTGCGCGCAAAACTCGTAGCCATACTGACATTAGCCTCGGCCCTCGTGCCGGGGCTTCTTCTTGCAAAGGGGGAAGCCGATAAACGTCTCGACGATGCCGCCGACCTCGTTGCGGACATGATGAAGGCGTCCGACAGGGGTGTTCCGCAGGATCTGCTGAATAAAGCACGTTGCGTGATCCTCGTGCCGGGTCTGAAGAAAGCTGGATTTGTGCTCGGGGCCAAGTACGGCCGTGGGTTTGCAATGTGCCGCCGCCCCGACGGTGTTGGTTGGAGCGCGCCCGCGGGAATTCGTATTGAGGGCGGCAGCGTCGGGTTCCAGATCGGCGCGTCTGAGCAGGACGTCATGCTGCTTGTGATGAATGACACAGGCATGAAACATCTGCTGTCGAATAAATTCACCATCGGCGGCGAAGCGACTGCGGCCGCGGGACCGGTCGGACGCGACGTAAGCGCGCAAACCGACGCGGTGCTGCGCGCCGAGATGCTCTCCTATTCGCGCTCACGCGGGTTGTTTGCCGGGATTTCGCTTCAGGGTGCGACCTTGCGGCCGGACGAAGAGGCGAACCGTGAACTCTATGGCGACGATACGGATAACAAGCAGATACTGACCGGCTCGATCAAGACGCCAGCGTCGGCGGATCGTGTCGAAAGTCTGCTGAACCGCAACTCTTCGCGCCAAACGAGATAAGCGGCGCAGACCTAGTGCGCGAAGTGGCTCGCGACCGGGACCGGCATCGGAACGTTCGGTCCTTTGATCGCGATCCAGAGCACCGCGTTCAGTTCATCGTCATCGATCTCGTCGGCATCGTCGAACCGCATGTGGGCCGTTCGTGCGGCCGCGGCGGTATTCGCGGGATTCTTCATATCCAGCGATGTCTGAGGTTTTTCGAGTGTGTAGGGCTGCGCTGATGGCGCATTCGCAAACACACTGAACATGGGCCGCGCGCCGGCATCGTACGTGGTCAGGGGGCGAAGCCCGAGAATCAGTTCCATCGTCCTTAGTACTGACGCCTGGTTATACATGGTGCTGTTGATGGCGCCGCGCTTCACCCACGGAGAGACGACCCAGCACGGCGACCGGTGCGAATCTACGTGATCGGGGCCATTCTGGGCGTCGTCTTCGATCACAAAAATCGCAGTCTCGTTCCAGAAGCGGCTCTTTGAAACAGCCTCCACCACCATACCGACGCCTTGATCGTTATCGGCGGCAAAAGACAGCGGAGACCGCTTGCCCGCCGCCGCGCCGTTGGTGTGATCGTTGCCCATGCGCATCAGCAGAAGTTGCGGCATGCTGCCGGCCTTCTCGAAATCCGCCATTTCGCTGATGAATTCTTTGGCGCGGTCGATATCCGCGTAATCGAGATCGAACCCGCGATAGTTCGGGTCGGTAATGGGCGCGAGGATCGGATCTCGCACTGCGGTGATCTGAGTGCCGTCTGCTTCGGCTGTCGCGCGGTTGTCGACGTAATACCCGTAGTTGCGCATCGATACGCCGGCCTGTTTGGCGGCCGTCCAGATATATCCGGCAGGCGGCAGATTGGCTTGTTCCTGGCCTTCGTAATCGTAAGTCTTGCGGCGCCCGGCATAGCTGTTGGGCCACATCTTCTGCGTGTAGTCCGGGGCGATCGCGGCGGTCGCCCAGTTATGCCCGTCGGCGCTGACATCGGAATTAACGTAGAAATTATCGAGCAATGTGAACTCTCGCGCGATCTTGTGAAGGTTGGGTGTGATCTTCTCGCCGAAGAGCACGAGGTTGGCGTCGCCGTTACCTTCCTTCATATCGCCGAGTACCTGATCATAAGTGCGGTTCTCTTTGACGATGTAAATCACGTGCCTGATCGGGCCGTTGGCGTGGACCGGATTGCCCGCGGGAGTTCCGGCGTCATCCATCTTCTCGTCGCGGTAGGGAGAGTTGCCGATCACTTCGGCCGTGTACTTCTCGATCGATTCGTCGTTCGGCAGGTCCATGAACTGCACCGTGCCCGTCTGGATGTGTCCCACGTACTCGATCGCCTTGCTTCCTTCATGGACGGGCTCAGGGCGCTTCATCGGATTCGGTCCGCCCGGATTGGCGTAAGATCGCAAGCCGCGCCCGTTCAGAACCCCAATGCGGCTATCGGGCAATCCAAAAGCGGCCGTGGGATACCAGCCCGTCGGCACAAAGCCTTGTACGCGGCTACGCGGACCCGAGATGTCGACGATGGCCGCCGCGTTCTCGTCCGAACAGGCAACGAATAGCTTCTTGCCGTCGGAACTCACACCCAAACCGCTGGGCGTCATTCCGAGCGGTTGTCGCGGTGAAAGAGCAAGATTGATGCTTTCGAGCTGCGAGAGATCACCCTGATCGTTCACGCCCAGCACGTACACGCTGTTCGTGTTGCTTGCGGAGACGAATAGCCTCGCCTTCACATCGGGCTGCTCCTCGACTTCGCCCGGTAGCCACGCCATGTCGGTTGTGTGGGGCGCGACGCGAGTGATCGAGAGGCGGTCGCCCTTGGCCACGTCATAACGTCCGATCGCGCCATCGGTCCAGCTGGAGACGTAGATGCTCTTGCCGTCGGGATGGAAAAGGATCCGGTACGGCCGGTGTCCCGTCTTGATGCGCGATAGCACGTAACCTGATTGCGAATTGATTACGACAACGGAATCGCGGAAGAGGTCCGCCGCATAGAGCAGATGACCCTGCGGATCGAGCTGCACGTCGCCGATGAAGTCCTGCGGCTTCCGATCCTTCTCGGCGACGACGGGGAATACTCGTGAGGGCTTCAACACCCCTGCGGCGAGCGTGAACTCGTAGACGGACGCTTTCGAGCCGCCGCCGGCGTAGACACGGTCTCCGGCCTTATTGATCGTAAGTCCGAGCCACCCATCCGGGACGGCGGTTCTGCTCAATTCCTTCGCAGCAGCGATGTCGATGACGCTGATCGTGGGGGGATTGTAACCGCCGTTCAGCACGAGCAGGTACTTCTTGTCGGGCGTAATTACCTGCGACATCGGGAAAGTGTCGACCGGGATCTGCGTGCCGGCCGCTTTAATACGCCAGCCGCTATTCAGCAGGAAGCCGCCGTCCGGCATGGGGCCGACCTGCTCCCTCGGCGCCGGTTGAGACATCAGAATCACGCTTGCCGCGGCAACCAGCAGCACGAGAATGCGAGTCTTCATACTTCCTCCACGAACCTTTGGGCAA
>Ga0308174_10000712_pt1 | contig 14502 bp, 11 predicted proteins | sample PhyPR2_FD_203894 | JGI IMG/M metagenome (GOLD analysis project Ga0308174, IMG submission 203894) | Soil microbial communities from UC Gill Tract Community Farm, Albany, California, United States - DLSLS.P.R2 | ecosystem: Environmental > Terrestrial > Soil > Agricultural land | place: USA...
AGAACTGGCAGGTGTCTTTGTTGACGGCTAGAATGTGATGGTCGGACCCATTCTGGTCAGTGACATATGTGCCCACTTCGCGCTTTAGCTCGGGAAGGAACGGCAGCAGCCAGGATCCGTTGTATCCGCCCGTATAATAGAAAATTTCATTGGTCAGCGGAACAGTATTGTCTACCACGCTGGTTCCCCATCCGGTATCGAATCCGAGCCCGTTTGTTCCAGTGTTCGCCGTGCTCGTCCAGTTTGCATTGTTTGCGTTGACGGGCAGGTTGTCGATTCTGGTATTGAAAACCGAATCGTTCGGGAGCACCGGACATCCCGCCATGACATTCTGATTCGGAATGGACGCAGGAGCCGTGTAGGTGGCGTGAGTGGTATCGGCCACGGTCAGCGTACCAACGCTTCCCGCGGCGAGGGACCAATTGACCGACCGGTTCGAACTAATGCTTACCGTCCCGCCAATCTGCGCTGAAGTAGCTGTTGGATTGATGCTCAAGCCGCCGCTGGTGATAAGATTCTGGCCGGTTCCCGTCAGGGGAATCGTATGAGGCGAACCGGGCGCCGAATCCACGATGGAGATGGCAGCCGATTCGGCGCTAACGATAGAAGGAGTAAATGAGACGGTAATGGTGCAACTAGCGCCCGATGGTACGGTGCTTGCACAATTGTTTGAGGCGGCAAAATCGGTTGCATTTGGACCCGTCACCGTGATGCTGGTGATGCCTAAGAACGAATAGCCGGGATCGGAGAGCGTGATTGTCTGCGACGCGCTTTTGGTGTTAATCGTTTGATTACCAAATGATACGGATGGTTTACTTAGCGATACCTGTGGGGCTGCGCCTCCGCCGCCTGCGAGTTGAGTCCAGTTATTCACGGAAGTACAGGCGTAGAGATTTTGGCCGGGTACGGCTGAGCTCATAAAGAATAGCTGCCCCACCAGACACGTTGCCGGGAGCGCCGTTCCGACTGATACCGGCCGCGTGATCGGGAGCGTGGAGAAATCCGCATTACGGCCCTGGGTCCCAAGATTGATCGTGGTGGGGCTCTGTCCGAACGTGGCAGAGCATAAACTGAACGCTGCGACAGCGAGCACATGTCCAGCAACGCGGAGAGTTACTCTATCCCGATTCCCTGCTGGCGGAAGGCATTGACGTGGGTGCTGCAAAAGAGGATGATCCTTTCTTGCTCAGAGGACCATGCGTGTTCGCGCTCCCAGATACAGCCGGACGACGGCAATGCGCGAGCCAGTTCACGCAAGCTTCGGCTTTTCAAAGCGTTAGGCGTGCAATCCGGAAGATATGTAAATTTTTGCGAAGTTGTGACTGCGGGGTGGCGAGCAGTGAACTGCTCGTGGGCGATCAATCTTCTGGAACTTTATGCGTATAGGCCGCGCTGCTTGATTGCGTTGGCGACCCGATCGAGGGCAAGCATGTAGGCAGCGGTTCTGTTATTCACGCGGTGTTTTTCGGCGTAGGCAATTACGGCATGGAAGCTGGCCACCATGATCTCTTCCAACCGATCGTTGACCAGGCCCAGGTTCCAGAAATAGCCCTGCCTGTCCTGCACCCACTCGAAATAGGAAACGGTGACTCCGCCGGCGTTCGCAAGTATGTCGGGAACGACAAAGACTTTCTTATCAGCCAGAATGGAATCGGCCCCAAAAGTTGTAGGGCCGTTCGCGCCTTCGCAAAGGATTTTAGCTTTGATGTCGCCGGCGTTACGGGAGGTGATCACGTTTTCGTGGGCGGCCGGAACCAGCACATCGCATTCCATCAGCATGGCCGCATCTTTGTCCATGTCCTCAGCTTCCGGAAAGCCTCGAATGGAGCCCGTTTCGGTGCGGTGCTTCATTAAAGCATCAATATTGAGTCCATGCGGGTTGAAAACCGCGCCATCGTATTCGATGATGCAGGTGATTTTGAACCCGCGCTGGCTCATTAGGCGGGCCGCCATACCGCCGACATTTCCGAATCCCTGGATAATCACGCGAGCTTGTTCAGGGGCAAGGCCAAAACGTTTTAATGCCTCCATAGTCACGATCATGCAGCCGCGGCCGGTGGCTTCGGGACGCCCCAGGGAGCCGCCCAGTTCCAGCGGCTTTCCAGTCACAACTGCCGTAACCGTGTGCCGCTTGTGCATGGAATAGGTGTCCATGATCCAGGCCATGGTTTGCGCATTGGTATTCACGTCCGGGGCTGGCACGTCGCGTTCCGGCCCTATGAATTCAAAGATTTCAGCGGTGTAGCGGCGCGTAATCCGTTCCAGTTCGGCTTCGCTCAGCAGATATGGCTCACAGATGACGCCCCCTTTGCCGCCGCCGAACGGAATATTGACAACGGCGCATTTCCAGGTCATCCAGGCCGCCAGAGCGCGGACCTCATCCAGGGAAACGTCGGGCGCGAAACGGATGCCTCCTTTGGCAGGCCCGCGCGCAATGGAATGTTGGACGCGGTAGCCGGTAAATACTTCGATGCGGCCGTCGTCAAGCACCACTGGAATATTCACTGTGAGTTCCATGGCTGGCTGGCGCAGCACCTTGCGCATGCCGTCATCGAGCTTCAAAAGCTCGGCAGCTTCATCGAACCGGTGGGCGGCCGATTCCCACGGATTAATCTCTTGATCGGCGGAAGCGAGCGCATCCAGAAGCATATATCCACTACACTGTCATGGGCGAAAGCATTCTGGCAACTTCCCGAAGCTCTTTCCGGTACCGGACCGGTCCGGCCGAGCAAAATGAACCGCAGGCCAGCCGCTTGCGTCTAATTGAACGACGAAAGGCATCCGACCATGACCCCCGACGAACGAGATATGCTGCAGGAACTAGCCAACAAAGTTGCGCAGACGCCTGCCCCGCCGAGAGATGCGGAAGCGGAAGATTTTATCCGGAAAAGTATCGGCTCCCGCCCCGATGCGCTGTACCTGATGACGCAGACTGTTCTCATCCAGAACATTGCTCTGCAACGGGCCCAGCAACAAATACAGGAGCTGCAGCACGCCTCCCAGACGCCCGTTTCAACGGGTTCGAGCTTTTTAGGCGGAGCGAGCGCCCGGCCGGCTGGTTATTCCCAGCCGGGCAACCCCCAGAGTCAGCAGCAATATTCAGCTCCACCACCACCACCTCCTCCTCCGCAATATGCGCCCCCGGCCCAGAGCGTTGCCAGCCCGGGCGGCGGTGGATCTAGCTTCTTACGCGGTGCGGCACAGACCGCGGCTGGAGTGGCGGGCGGGGTCCTGGCGGCGGATGCGATCTCCTCGATGTTTGGTCATCACGGCGGCGGATTCGGCCCCTTTGGGGGAGGCGGGTTTTTGGGCGGCGCTGCGCCTACCGAAGAAGTCATCAATAACTACTACGAAACGCCCGGGCCACAAAGCCCCGCCGATGATTCCGGCAACTATGGCGATAGCGGGAATTACAATGACGCGAGTGCGGACCAGGATCAATCGGACGATAATGCTCAATACGATGACGCGAACTACGATTCAGGGGACGATGGCGGGTTCGACGACAATTCCGGCAACGATTTCGCGTAGCAGCCTTAAGACGCGCGCGGGTGATCGAGATTGCGTTTATGCAATTTGAGCCTTGATACGGAGCCGTGAGCGTGAGCGAACTTGACTGGAGTGCGCATCCATCCTTGGGTCGCTTTTCGCTTCTGCTCAGGCGTGATTCTTAAGCCGTTCACTGAGCTGCCGTAGCAGTTCATCGCGTTGGGGACCGTCGAGTTCCTGCTGAAGGCGGCGGAGCGCGAATCCAACCACGTCGCGATGATGAAGTTTTGATCCGGTTGCCTCGTCGGCGCTCAGCCGCAGCCATAGATCGTGCAGCTTATCCACATCCTCAGGCCAGAGCCGGGGCGGATGTGGGCCGAGATTTACGTACGTGGAGGGTCGCCCGGGTGTGATGATCTCGAGCGAGAACGGATGCCGCGGCTCCGCAAGGCGCTCCCAGGCAAGGCCGATTCTCCTTGCCAGCTCTTCCGATGTCATGCGCTGTGAAACTCCGGTTACAAGCCTGGACACTTTGAGCTGAGTTGCTGTCTGGACGAGCGCCTCAAAGGGATCTATTGCGGGGACAACCAGCAATTCAACGGGCTTTCCTTCTTTTTCCGCCAAGTTGACTACGGCGGTGAACAAGCCTCTTTCGTCTCTTCCGAATAGCTGATCCTCGTTAAGGTCATATTCGCTTTCAATACCCAGCGGCCGGACCGTCATCACGACAATGTCATTGCGGCGCAGGTCGGTCCGCTGCAGCGTGCGCCGCAGGTGCTGCATGTTTTCAGGATTTCGAACAGCTACCAGAACACATCCAGGCCGGGCGTGCAGCGCCTTGGCATCGATGCTCGCCTGCTGCAGCAAGTTGAACTCTTCAAGGGAACGCTCTTCCCGCGTTTTGTGCTTCCGCAGGTTGATCCGCTCTGAAATGGTGAACACCATGAAAAACGCGATGGTAAATCCGACGCCGTACATGGTTGCGTACTGCTTCGAGAACAGATTGACAATGGCGGTGGCCAGCAGAACCAACGTCGTCATCGCCAGCCCAACCGGTATTTCTTTGCCAGCAATATGAAAATTGATCGGAACTTTGTACTCCTGGTCGTGCCGCTGAAAGCGGAGTGCGAGCACGCCCAGAGCTTTGAGCGCAAAACTCCAGATGACGCCAAAGGCGTAGGCTTCCCCAAGCAGGTATAAATCGCCGCGGCTCAGGACGATTGTTGTGAGCTGCAGAAGAGTGATGAGGTTGATGATGCGGGAGGTGGTCCCGAACTTAACGTGGGGTTTACGGAACAGATCCAGCAGCACGCCGTCTTCGGCTACTCGATTCAGAACGCCGTTTGCGCCGATCATGGATGTGTTCACTGCGGAGGAAAGGATCAGCACTCCCACGATTACGACAAAGATATGGAATAAAAGCCGCAGCAGCTCCGGGCCGGCCAGATTCATGGCTAATCCGCCAATCAGGTTATCCACATAGGTCTTGCGGACTGCATCTGGAATAATCATCGCGGCAAACAGCGTAATCAGGCCGGTGGAGAAGAGCGCATATATGCAGACAATGTTGCCGGTAATCTTAAGGTTCTTCATCTTCGGCGAAGCAATTTCGCGGTATACCTGGGCCAAGGTCTCAAAGCCGCTCATCGAGAGCAGCGAGTGGCCGAAGGCGATGATAATGGCCACAACCGGCAAGGTGGGCCAGATGGTGCCATGAAACCAGCCGAGCGACCCCTTGCCTAACACCAGGTTGGCAGGCAAAGGACTCGGCGGAAGCTGCCAGCGCCCATGCAGGATGATAGTCAAAGGGCACCAGATCAGAAGCGCTACCACCATTACAGTGGTAATTTGCATAATTTTCAGAGCGGCCGAACTCGACTCCTCGATACCCCGGATATTGCTTCGCCAGAAATAAAGCGTGACCAGCACGCCAAAAAACGCAGCAAATGTATTTGGGTCGATTTGCGTGCTGCGATGCGCGAACCCGAGTAGCTCGTTGATCAAACGCCCAAGGTATTGCCCGGCCGTTACGCAGCTGATAGGGCCGGTCAGAATGTAATCGAAGACCAGCGCTGAAACCGAAACTCTGGCAGCGAACGGCCCCATGCTGTCGCGCACCACAACGTATACGCCGCCGCGGACGAACATGCCGCAGCTTTCCATGTACACGGAGCGAACGGCAAAGCTGAAAACCATTACAGCCAGCACATACCAGGCCGCCGATTTACCGATTGCCTGCTCGGCGATGCCGCCGGCATAGAACATGGAGGAGGCCAGATCGCTGAGAACGATCGCCGCGCCCCGCCAATAGCTGATGAATGAAAGCGCTACCGTGGTCGCGACCACAACCTTGGCAGTTGTGGGAAAACGAGTCTTCGTATCCATTTAGGAGATGAAGTTTCCAGTATCGCTCGTGTCTATTGCTTAGTTCACAACAGACTCTTCAGCCTGCGGCTTTCAGCCCGTTTTGAGATCTGGAATCAATGACTTTGTCCCGCGGCTTTTGCAGTCTCCTCAACTTCCTTCCACTCCTGCTCGTTCAGCTTCAGATCCGCCGCGGCTACATTCTCCTCTAAATGCTTTACTGACGAGGTTCCCGGAATCGGCAGCATGACAGGCGAACGGTGCAGCAGCCATGCCAGGGACAATTGGGCCACGGAAACATTATGGCGCTTCGCCAGCGATTCCAGCGGCCCCCCGGGCGCTACTAGTTTCCCGGCTGCCACCGGGAACCACGGAATAAACCCGAGTTGGCGGTTTTCGCAGTAATCCAGCGTCTTTTCGTGCTGCCGGTCACTGATGTTATACCGGTTCTGCACGCTTACAATTTTGGCGGTCTTTCCGGCGCGCTCGATTTCGTCTGGCGATACTTCCGACAGACCGATATGGCGGATCTTACCCGCTTTTTGCAGTTCGACCAGCGCCCCCAACGACTCCTCGACAGGAACCTTCTCGTCGATCCGGTGCAATTGATAAAGATCGATTCGCTCCAGGCGCAATCGGCGCAAGCTCATCTCCACGCATTGCGTCAGGTACTCCGGACGCCCCACGGGCAGCCATTTGGCCGGCCCCTGTCTGGTCAAGCCGCCTTTCGTGGCAATTACCAGGTCTTTGGGATACGGATGAAGGGCTACGGCAATCAGCCGCTCGCTTACTTCTGGCCCGTAGGAGTCGGCGGTATCGATGAAGTTTATTCCAAGTTCAACCGCCCGCCGCAATAGGCGACGCGCTTCGTCCGCATTCTTGGGCTCGCCCCAGATCCCTTCGCCGGTAATCCGCATCGCGCCGAATCCAAGGCGATTAACCGTAAGATCGCCGCCGATTGTAAACACACCGCTGGCTTTCGCATTTGCTGTGATGGTTGTCATATCCAAGCTGATTCGCTGGATTGAAAATCGTTTCAACGGCGCCGGACACTAGGGCCCGGCGTCGCTCGGCTTCGAACCTGAATTAGTTCTGGCTACCGCTACCCGTTTCGCCGTTTGAGTGCTTTTCCCGCCACTGTTGCATCCGCTCGCGGCGATGCTGCTGCATCTGATCCCAGGTTTGCTTCTGGTTATCGTTCAGAACGGCCTTGATCTTGGCATCGCTGTCCTCGCGAACTGTGCGCATTTTTGCATGACGATCTTTGGCCGATAGCGAGTTGTCCTTCAGAATGCTTTGCATCTGCTGCTGGCGATCGGTCAAAATCGGCAGGATCTGATTCTGTTGATCGGTTGTCAGATCCAGGCGCTTGGTCAGCATCTGGACTTGCCGGTTCGGATCCATCTGGCGATGTTCGTGGGTTGCCTGATTGCTTTGAGCTTGCGCGGGCTGCTCTTGTGTTTGTGCTGCGCCAAGCGCCACGCCCATTCCAAAGATTGTGGAAAGGGTGATTGATACGATTTGCTTCTTCATAATGCCTTTCTCCTTGCGGAGAAGATTCTCTCTTTCTAACTGGAAAGACGAACAAAACCCGCTAGGGTTAACCCTGCGGCTGTTAAAGTTTGTTTAGCTTCGCGACCTGACAAACTGGAATCATCGTGCTCCCGGTTTCATTAGCTGATCCGAATCTCGCATTCCTGCTGCTCATACTGGGAGCACTGGGCGTTTATTGGGAGTTGCATGCTCCCGGCATGATCCTGCCCGGCGTCGCCGGTATCGTTTTGATGTGCCTGGGGGCTTATGGGCTTTTTGAAGACAGCCCGACCTGGTACGGCTTAACTCTTCTGACGCTGGCGATCCTACTGCTTGGGATCGAGTTGAAGTTTTACACGCATATGATTTCCGGCATCGCTGGAACAGTTCTTCTAGCCATAGGCGCAATTGTTCTCCTCCAGGGACCCAAGCGAATCACTCCAGCTTTCGCGGTTGCGGTAGCCGTGGGTTTCGGGCTGATTGCCATCTTTCTGGGCATCCTTGCGAACCGGGCGCTCAGGAGTCCTGCTATGACAGGCCTGCCGCAGCTCGTCGGCGCAACCGGCATCTCGCGTACCGACATCAATCCGGAGGGGACCGTTTTTGTTGATGGCGCCTATTGGCAAGCCCGTAGCGATCACGCCATTCCCGCCGGCAAGCGCGTCTCGGTAGAGCGTATCGATAATCTTGTCTTATTTGTGAAGGAGGCCTGAAGCATTGACGTCAAACGAATTCTTTTCCGGCGTAGTGGTGATCGTCATCATCATCGTGATCTTTTACCTGATCTCATCCATCAAGATTCTCGCCGAATATGAACGCGGCGTTATCTTTCGGCTGGGCCGCGTGCTGCCTCAACCGAAGGGCCCGGGCATCATACTTGTTTTTGCTCCGCTGGATCGGATCGTGCGCACCTCGTTGCGCATCGAGGCCATGGAAGTTCCTCCGCAAGACTTGATCACCCGCGACAACGTAACGGTTAAGGTCAATGCTGTTCTGTATTTTCGAGTGGTCGATCCGAACAAGGCCGTAATCGAAGTGGCAAATTTTCTCTATGCCACCAGCCAGCTTGCCCAGACGACGCTGCGCAGCGTACTCGGGGAGGCAGAGCTCGATGAACTACTCAGCCACCGTGAGAAGATCAACATCCGCCTGCAGGCAGTGCTGGACGAGCACACCGGCCCCTGGGGAATAAAGGTCACCATGGTGGAGGTAAAGCAGGTCGATTTGCCCGACCAGATGATTCGAGCCATCGCGAAGCAGGCCGAGGCGGAACGCGAGCGCCGCGCAAAGATCATTCAGGCCGAGGGCGAATACATGGCAGCCGAGAAGCTCACGATGGCAGCCGAGCTGATCCAGAAGCAGCCGGCAGCCATTCAATTGCGCTACTTGCAGACTCTGCTCGATATCGGCGTAGAGAAGAACACTACTGTCGTCTTTCCGGTGCCGATCGAAATTCTGAGCCCGCTGGCCAAGCTGGTCGAAAATCTCGCATCCCGGGAGCCGAATCCGGCTCCCCGGCAAACGCAGGCGGATCAGCCCAGACTGCGGCCGCAAGATTTGTAAATCTCGGACATGTACTGCATGTCGCGCAGACCCTCCTCGCCGTTTGTCTTTGGTTCTTTATTCTGAAATACGCAGTCTGCGAAGTAGTCGCCTTCCAGCGCGAACTGGTACGGATCTTTTTGGGTGTTCCGGTCATCAATCGGCGGCTCGCCGTGAATCTCGGCTTTCAAGTGCAGGCCATCGTAAGCGAATGCCGGTTCCATGTGGATCATCCCTTTCGAGCCGTGTACCCGAAAGAAACCCGGCATGTTAGCGCCGTAGGTCGTGTTGCAGCTCGCCACAATTCCCGAGGGGAATCGCATGGTCCAGCCGTCGTTCTCTTCCACTTGGGCGAACCGTCCGTCTTTGTCGACCACCGTGCAGTAGCCCTCAATATGAGCCGGTTCCTCGCCGGTCAGATAGCGGCAGGCATTCAGGGAGTAAACGCCGACGTCCAGCAGAGGCCCGCCGCCCGCCATTTTTTGATTCAAGCGCCACTCGCCCGCCCGCTCGTTGAAGCCATTTGCACTTTCAATGGCCTGAATGCTCCCCAGCTTTCCGCTGCGGATAAGCTCAATGGCGCGCAGGTTCGTGGGTTCATATTGGCAGCGGTATGCGATAAGCAGCTTCTTGCCGGCTGATTTGCAGGCGTCGATCATCGCCTGGCTGTCTTTCACGGTAGTCGCCATGGGTTTTTCGCAAAGGACGTGCTTGCCGGCCCGCGCCGCGCGAATTGTATATTCGGCGTGCATGTTGTTCGGCAGCGCGATGTAGACCGCGTCGATGTCTTGGTTGTGCGCGATTTCGTCGTAGTTCTGGTAATTGTAGATATTTTTGGCCGGTACACGGTATTCGGCGGCCATTTTGTCCGCCTTTTCGCGGTGTCCGCTCACCAGCGCCGTCACTTTCGATTTCTGAGACATCTTGCAGGCCGGCATGAAGTGGCCCATTGAGATGCGTCCCAGACCTACAATGCAATATCCCAGCCTGCGCTGCTCGCCCTGGGCGTCAATGAGCGCAGCAAAAGGTGAGAGTGCCGCGCCAGCCGCTATGCCGGTTGTGAAAGCCCGCCGTGTGATGTTCATGCATTGATCTTATGCCCCCTGTACCGCCCGCTTCATCTCGGGCATAGACAACACCAGCGTTCCAAATGTCGCTCCAGCCACCAACAACGACCACAAGGAAAACTTCCCCAGTTTCGTGCATTGCGCCACGCTCAATTTGCCTGCCATCGCTGCGTCGCAAATCGCCTTCGCGCCCATCGCCAGCGGAACCCATCGGGCGGTCTTCCACCTATCTTGCTTCCCCATCCCGGCAAGGCATGCAGTCACCGAATAGCTCGCCATCCCGAGCAGCGCGTCCGGCGTTTGAAGCAGCGAATATGCCTGCAGTGATCCATTCACGTCATCCGCGTTGAATCGCGGCAGCGGGGGATCTGGCAGTGTCTTTAGCAAACCTATCTGGAACAGCCCAATGCCTCCCAGAACCACACTTGAGAACACCGAGAGGCCTACAATCGCACGGCGTCTCCTGAGCAAACCGTCCGTGCCGTGCCGAAGCTGCCGCCTCAGCTCTTCGAGATCGTCCTCACGCTGCATTGCGCCTCCAAAGAAGCGCCCCCACCCCTGCGATTCCAGCCGCCGCCAGTGCAACCGGCACGCGGCGGAGATTCACCCAGTTCTGCAAGCTGAAATCTTTCGCCTGATTCGTAAAGATGCCATGCGCCGCCCAATCGCCCGGCACCGGCTCAAACAGATTGTCGGGGCGGTCCGGCGGCACCGGCTCCGATGTTTGTTGAGCTTCGTATCCGTGCGTGCCCAGATACCAGTCCGCAAAAGATGGCGCAACGTCCTGTCCATAGATCGCTTTCACCGTGGGACCACCCACGAAGATTTCCCGACGCTTGGTGTGCGCTGCGTAGTAAATGGCTCGGGCGGCAACCTCGGGCTCAAAAATCGGCGGTACGGGTTGCGGGTGCCTTGGCAGGCGCGTCCGGCACCAGCTAAATTGCGGCGTGTTCATGGCTGGCAGGTGAACCACCGTGACGTGAATGTTGCTGTTCTGGTGAATCAACTCGCAGCGAAGCGAATCGGTGAAGCCGACGATCGCGTGCTTTGCTCCGCAGTATGGCGCTTGCAACGGAATAGAACGATACGCCAGAGCCGACCCAACCTGAACAATGGTCCCCTGGTCCCGTTCTCGCATGACCTTCAGCGCAGCCATGGTGCCGTATACACATCCCAAATACGTCACCTCGGTCGCGCGTTTGAATTCTTCGGGCCGGATATCTTTGACTGGGGCAAACACAGTGGTCATCGCGTCGTTCACCCATACATCTATGGGGCCGAACCTGCTCGCCACCTCGTTGGCCGCCTGCTGCACGGCATCCGCATCGGAAACATCCACGGACAGAACCAGGGCCCGGCCGCCCTGCTGCTCCACTTCCTGCCGGGTTGCTTCCAGACGATCTTTGCCTCTTGCGATAAGCCCAATGGCCGCTTTGCGCCGCGCAAATTCACGGACTACGGCCCTGCCTACGCCCGCCGATGCCCCCGTAACCACAACCACTTCCGGTCGATCCTGTTCCATCTGGTGCCTCCACTTCGGTGATGCGGGCCGGAGAAGAGCGTTACCAGGCATCATTGGCCCCGCGGCTTCGAAATATAATATTGTCCGTATCCTGCGCGGCTCGCCCGGATGGACCGGCATGCGCTCAATCGCGTTGCCAACACGCGAAACTACCAGCCACAAAATCGCCTCACATCAAATAGACAAAAGGAACATTCCTGTGAAAACAACCTATGAAATCGATCCCGCACACTCGAACGTGTCGTTCAGCATCCGCCACCTGATGGTCACGAACGTTCGCGGCTCATTCAAGGGCGTGAAAGGCGCCCTCATCTACGATCCGGAAAACCCGTCCGCGACTACGGTTCGAGCCGTTATCGACGCCGTCACACTCAGCACAAACGATAACGAGCGGGATGCGCATGTGAAAGGGCCGGATTTCCTGGATGTTGACCACTATCCCAAGATTGAGTTCAACAGCACCGGCGTTAAGAAAACGAATGGCGCGGAACTGGAAATTTCGGGGGACCTGACCGTCCATGGAATTACGAAGCCGGTGGTTCTAAAGGTGGCCGATGTTTCGCCGGAGACAAGGGACCCGTGGGGAAAGACGAGGATTGGCGCATCGGCGAAAGCGAAGATCAAGCGCAGCGACTTTGGCCTCACCTGGAATGCGCCGCTCGAAACTGGCGGCGTGCTGGTCGGCGATGACGTGAAACTCGACTTCGAACTTGAGTTTGTGAAGGTTGAAAGCTCGACCGCAACCGCATAAGAGCTCTGGCGCGCATCACGCAGGCAAAGTAAAACAGAATGTCGAGCCTGAACCGCCAGCCGATTCTACCCAGATCCGGCCGCCATAGCGCTCTATAATTTTTTGGCAGATGGCCAGCCCAATGCCCGTCCCGGGGTATTGGTCACGATTGTGCAAACGCTTAAACAGGCCGAAAATCTGGGACCGGTACTCCGGCGCAATGCCAATGCCGTTATCTTTCACGCGGATTTCCCAGGTTGAGGCGTTTCGGACGGCCCCGATATAGATGACCGGCTTCTCTTTGCCGCGGTATTTGATTGCATTCCCGATCAGGTTCTGAAAAAGCTGGATCAGGTGAGTTTCCTGGATCCGCACCTTCGGCAATCCGGAGTAGCTGATTTCGGCTTGGTTTTCCTGAATCGCGCTTCGGAGATTCGCGATCGCCCTCTCGACTACATCGGACATGTCCGCAAGCGGGGCCTCTCCCGGAGCGATATTGACGGCCTGGATGAATGCCAGCAGATCACGCAGAAGCATTTCCATCCGCTTCGCGCCTTCGATGATAAAATCGAGGTACTCGCGCGCTTTTTCGTCCAGCTGCCCTTCGTATTTCCGGTGCAGTAACTGACTGTAGATGGACAGTATGCGCAGAGGCTCCTGCAGATCGTGCGAGGCCGAATAGGCAAACTGGTTCAGATCCTCATTCGCGCTCTGCAGTTCTTCATTAGAGTGCCGAAGGGCCTCTTGCGCTTCTCTCGATTCGGTAAACAGCCGCGCATTATCCACGGCAGTCGCGGCGCGCCGGCCCAGATCTTCTGCGAACGCAAGATCCGCTTCCGAGTATCTCCGATTCGATTCAGCCATCACGAACGTAAGCAGACCGAACGTTCGTTCGTTCGCCCTGAGCGGCACCATGATGACCGATTTCAGCCCCAGCTCCCGGACCATGCGTAGGTGCTCCGGATCACGCGCGCCCTGGACCAGCATTTCGTCGGTTATTTCCGGGACGAGAATTGACTTTCCGGTGCGCATAACCAGCGTACCGGCGTCCCGCTCGTTGGGCGGATAGCGTCGGCGGAATTCTTCACCCATCGCAATCTTCGCCGGATCGACATGCTTCAATGAAACCCGGCGCAGCTCGTTATTGGCGTCAAAGATGTCCACGCTAGCCCAGTCGGCAAACACCGGTACCGCCAGATCGACAACAGCAGCAAGCGTCTCTTCATAGTTCAACGATGACGACAGCACCTCCCCGGCCCTCGCCAGGAATTGCGCTTTCCGTTCTTCCGCCTCCGCGGTTCGCCGCAATTCCTTTTCCCGCGCGTAAATTTCCGCAGTGCCCAGCGCGGCGGACGCCAGGTTCCCCAGCGCGGATGCTACTCGTGTCTCCAGCTCTGTGAACCGGTGCCTCGCTCGATAATAAAAGACCAGCGTCCCTTGCAACTCGCTGCCGATTTGGAGCGGTACCGTGATCAGGGACCGGATTCCCTCTGCCTGATAAGCCTCTCTTCGAAGATCCGCGAACGGCGCCTTCTCAACATCCTCAAACGCGAGCGGCACGCGGGGTAATTTCCCGGAAGTCCCCCCGGGGTCCAGCAGGGATCCGGAATAGTTATCCGATAGTCCGCTTTTCGTTGCAATGTGCCAGTAAACGCCGTCCGCCGATCTTCGCCACACAGAATACGCATCCGCATCAATGAACTCTTTCGCCAGATCCAAAATGTTCTGAAACACCTCGGCGGAATCGGGAGAGGCCAGCAGTCTGCCGGAAGCTTCCACCAGCAAACTCAACTGCCGTTCGCTTTCACTTTGCGCCCGTTCGGCCTGCCTTCGGGCCGTGATGTCTTCCAATACGATGACAACGCCCTTTACGTCAGTGCCGCTGTCGCGATCGGGAAGGTAGGTTACCTGAACATCGCGAACAAAATCCGGGCGATAGCTATAGGTATGCTCGTAGATGACCTTCTCACCAGCCAAAGCGCGTTCCAGGTAGGGTCTGGTGAAGCTGAACAGCTCTTCTCCCAGCACCTCCAGAACCGTGTGCCCGGCAAAGTCCGAGCGAGGCCGTCCGAACCATTCGGAATGCCGCGCATTCGCAAAGCGGTAACGTAAATCGTGGTCGACATAAGCAATCAGACCAGGCAAGGTATCCATAACAAGACGAAGCTGTGCTTCGGTTTCCGATGCCATTGTCGCGGCAGTGTCCGCCGGGATAATATCTGCCAATGAAGCTCTCGCTTCCCCTAAGTGTATGC
>Ga0308174_10000714_pt1 | contig 14488 bp, 14 predicted proteins | sample PhyPR2_FD_203894 | JGI IMG/M metagenome (GOLD analysis project Ga0308174, IMG submission 203894) | Soil microbial communities from UC Gill Tract Community Farm, Albany, California, United States - DLSLS.P.R2 | ecosystem: Environmental > Terrestrial > Soil > Agricultural land | place: USA...
ACCAGGTGGCTCTCGACCTCGAGCGCCCGGCAGGCCTCCAGCACCCTCAGGCCATAGACCGCGCCGGAAGCGCCGGAGACGCCCACCACCAGCCGGGGCCGCTCGGTTTTCGCCATGCGGAAGGTCCTAAACGCGCGAAGCCGCGGCCGAGCCATGCCCCGCCGTCTGCAAACATATGTGATCTGACAGTCGAGGACAGCGGGTGTTCACTAAAGAGCCGTCCAACCGCAAGGAGGCTACTCGTCATGGCCGTGGAAGCCAGGCTCCGCGAACTTGGAGCTCGCCACCAGTCCCTCGAAAAAGCCATACAGGACGAACTGCGAAGGCCCGCCGCCGACGAAGACCGACTCAAGGAACTGAAGCGACAGAAGCTCAGGCTGAAGGACGAGCTGGAAGCGCTCAGGGCCGCGCTGCACTGAGATTTTCCTTCCCCCCGCGAAGGGGAGGGAGGCAGACCTAATCCTCCGCGTCTTCGGTCTCGTCCTCGAGGACAGCGGCCTCCTCTTCCAACACGCCCGTCTCTGACGCCGGGCGAAGGGTGGGCCCTTCGGGTTGCGCGACGCCGCGGCGGGCGTCCTCGCGGGCCTTCTTCTCGGCCGCCTTGCGCACCACCTCGTCGAGCTCCAGCTGGGTGATCAGGCCGAGCGTCACCGGGTCCACCGGCTTGATGTTGGCCGAGTTCCAGTGGGTGCGGTTGCGAACCGCATCGATGGTCGCCTTGGTGGTGCCGAGGATGCGGGCGATCTGGCTCTCCGGCACTTCCGGGTGGTTGCGCAGGAACCAGGCGATGGCGTCGGGCCGGTCCTGGCGTCGGGAGACGGGGGTGTACTTCGGCCCCTTCTTCTGCGGCTTCAGGTACTCGGCGTGCCGGCTCTTCTGGGCCTTCATGCGATACTTGGCGTCGCGCTCGGCGTGGTCGAGCTCCTCGCGCGACAGCTGGCCGTTGGCGATCGGGTCGGCGCCGCGGATGTCGCGCGCCACCTCGCCGTCGGCGATGCCTTTCACCTCCAGAGGGTGCAGGCCGCAGAAGTCGGCGATCTGGTCGAAGGTGAGCGAGGTGTTGTCCACCAGCCACACGGCGGTCGCCTTGGGCATGAGGATGTCGGTCATGGCGCAGTTCCGGTCAGTCGGCGTTCCGGGCTTCGGAAACAAAGGCGCCCGGCCTTGCGGCCGGGCGGGGGATTGAGCGTCATATAGGCCGGTTGGGCTGAAGAGAAAACGGGATTGTCGGGGCTGCGGCGCCGGAGCGGGCGGCCGGCCGTGGCGCCACCCCGCGATAGGCCTGCGCGCCGGTGAGGGCCATCAACGCCTGGGCGTCGAACGGGGCGGCGCTCTTCACGTCGTTGTCGAAGTAGGCGTAGACGTCGCGACCCTCCGCGCGCCAGCGGGCGATGTGGTCCGCCCACCTCGAGAGCTCCGCCCGGTCATAGCGCCCGAAGTAGCGCCCGCCGGGGCCGTGGCCGCGGATGTAGATCCAGCTCGCCGTCCGCTCCCAGGGTGCGGGCGCGGCGTGATGGTCGGAGAGGCAAAGGGCGGCGTCGAAGTCGGCGAGGATCCGGAACACCTCCGGCGCGTACCAGCTCGCGTGCCGGAACTCGACGGCGTGGCGGCGGCCCTTGGGCAGGAGCTGGAGGAAGCCCGCCAGCCGCGCGTCGTTGCGGCGAAGCTGGGGCGGCAGCTGGATCAGCGCCGGGCCGTGGTGCTCGGCGAGCGGCGCCATGCGGCCGAACACCAGCGCGACCGGCGCCTCGCAGTCCTTCAGCTTCTTGTTGTGGGTGATGAAGCGGGAGACCTTCCAGGCGAACACGAAGCCCGCCGGCGCGCGCCTCGCCCAGCCCTCGACCGTCTGCTCCGAGGGCAGGCGGTAGAAGCTCGCGTTGATCTCGGCGGTGTCGAAGCAGGCGGCGTAGTGCTCCAGCCGGTCCTTGTCCCGGGTCCCCGGCGGATAGAAGGGCCCGGTCCAGTCCTTGTACGCCCAACCCGAGCAGCCGATGCGGAGTTGGCTCATTTCCTCTCATTCCGTCGTCCGGGGCTCGTCCCGGGAACCCAGGTGCGCCGACGTCCCAGACAGACCTGCAGCGCCGGCGTCCATGGGTGGCCGGGACAAGCCCGGCCATGACGGAAAGCACTTTGCGAGCGCTCGGGTTTCGTCAGTCCAGCGGCTGGCGGCCGAGGATCTTCAGGCCGTAGCCGGCGGAGCCCGGGAGCACGGTCTTCGACGAGGTCATCAGGATCATGTCGCGCACGCCGAGGTCGAGGAGGATCTGCGCGCCGATCCCGTAGTCGCGCAGGATGTTGGCGCTCTGGTTGCCCTCCGGGCCGCCGTAGCGCTCCGACAGCCAGTGCGGATTGGGATCGCGGATGAACACCACCACGCCCGCGCCGTCATGCTCGGCGATCGCCTTCAGCGCCCGGGGCACGTACTCGCGCCGGGTCTCGACCGCTCCCAGCATGTCGGCGGCCATGTCGACGCGGTGCATGCGCACCAGAGTGGGCGCGTCCGGATCGACCTTGCCCTTGGCCAGCACCACGTGCTCGGTCTGGTCCAGGACGTTGCGATAGACGATCAGCCGGAAGCGGCCGCCGTAGGTGGACTCGAACGGCCGTTCCAGCACGCGCTCCACCTGGCGCTCGGTGCGCCGCCGATAGGCGATCAGGTCGGCGATGGTGCCGATCTTCAGCCCGTGCAGCTGGGCGAAGGCCACCAGGTCCGGCAGCCTGGCCATCGAACCGTCGTCCTTCATGATCTCGCAGATCACGCCCGCCGGGTAGAGGCCGGCCATGCGGCTGATGTCGACCGCCGCCTCGGTGTGGCCGGCGCGGACCAGCACGCCGCCGTCCTTGGCGACCAGCGGGAAGACGTGGCCGGGCGAGACGATGTCGTCGGGGCCCTTGGTGGGATCGATGGCGACGGCGATGGTGTGGGCGCGGTCGTGGGCGGAGATGCCGGTGGTCACGCCCTCGCGGGCCTCGATCGAGACGGTGAAGGCGGTGCCGTGGCCCGACTGGTTCTCGCTGGCCATCGGCGGCAGGCGAAGCTGGCGGGCCCGCTCGCCGGTGATCGACAGGCAGACCAGGCCGCGCGCGTGCTTGGCCATGAAGTTGATCTGCTCCGGCGTGGCGAACTGGGCCGGGATGATGACGTCGCCCTCGTTCTCCCGGTCCTCGGCGTCGACCAGGATGTAGGGCCGCCCGTTGCGGGCGTCCTCCAGGATGTCCTCGATCGACGAGATCGCGGCATGCACCGACTCGTCCAGGTCGGGCGCAGCGCCGGACGGCGGGATGAGATACGGACGCTTCATCAGCCCACCGGCTCCTTGGTCGCCCTGAGCTGGGCGAACTCCACCACCTGCTCGGCCACGGTGGCGAGCTGCCAGGCGTCCTTCGGCTCGCGGCACTCGCCCGCCTCGTCGAACAGGGCGCCGCCGGCGTTGAGCGCCGCGCCGAACGGCGTCGGCCAGCCTCTCAGCGCATGTATGATCGCCCGCAAGGACATCAAGGTCGTGCCGGCCGCCTGCCAGCCGTCGGCGGTGATGATCGTCCCCACCGGCCGCCCTTGGAAATAGGGCCGCGCCTCGTCGCGGGTCAGCTCCAGGGTGTCGAGCGCGTTCTTGATCACGCCCGAGATCGAGCCGTGGTAGCCGGGGCTCGCCACGATCACCCCGTCGGCGGCGCGGATCGCCTCGGCGAGCTCGGCCTGCTCGGGGCTGGGGCCCGCCGGCCGGGGATCGAAGATCGGCAGCCGCGCCAGGAACGCGCCGCCGAGCAGCTTCGTCTCGGCGCCCGCGCCCTTCGCCGCCTCGAGCGCGACCTTGAGCGCCCGCTCCGTCGAGGATCCCGGGCGGATGGTGCCGCCGATGCCGACGATCAGCGGCCGGGTGGCCATCGCGCGCTCTCCAGTTGCAACCCGGAGCGGCCGTCGCGGCCGTCCGGGGTGACGGGAAATATAGACGGCATGCGCCGCGGAAACCTAGGCCGGCTCGGCCTCCTTGCGGCGGGCGGAATAGGCGCTCTTCAGTTCATCCAGCTCCTTGGCGTAGCGCTTCTCGGCTTCCTCGCGCAGCTTCGGGATGTGGTAGCTCGGGAACAGGTCGTTGTCGGGCCGGTAGTCTTTCAGCACCTGCTTGGCGACCGTCACCTTGTGCACCTCGGTGGGCCCGTCGGCGATGCCCATCACCAGCGACGAGGTCACCATGTGCATGAACGGCATCTCGTTGGAGACGCCGAGCGCGCCGTGCAGGTGCGCCGCCTTCTGGGCGATGTCGTTGTAGACCTTGGGCATCATCACCTTGATGGCGGCGATGTCCTTGCGGACCAGCTGGTAGTCCTTGTGCTTGTCGATCAGCCAGGCGGTGCGCAGCACCATCAGGCGGAAGCTCTCCAGCGCGATCCAGCTCTCGGCGATGTCCGACTGCACCATCTGCAGGTCGGCGAGCTTGCCGTCGCGGGTGGTGCGCGAGACCGCCCGCTTGCACATCAGGTCGAGCGCGTTCTTGCAGGCGCCGACGGTGCGCATGGCGTGGTGCACGCGCCCGCCGCCCAGCCGCACCTGGGCGATGACGAAGGCCGCGCCGCGGTCGCCCAGCAGCGCGTCGTAGGGCAGGCGCACGTTGTTGTAGCGGACATAGCCCTCGCTGCCGCCGCCGATCTCGCCGCCTGCGCCCACCGCGACATTGCGGATGATCTCCACGCCCGGCGTGTCGGTCGGCACCAGGAAGATCGAGGTGCGCCTGTAGGGGTCCTTGGCGTCCGGGTCGGTGACCGCATAGAGCACCAGCACCTTGGCCCAGCGGGCGCCGGTCGAGAACCACTTCTCGCCGTTGATCACCCACTCGTCGCCCTCCAGCACCGCGCGGGTCTTGAAGGTGAGCGGATCGGAGCCGCCGGTCGGCTCGCTCATCGAGAAGGCCGAGCGGATCTCGCCATTGAGAAGCGGCCAGAGGTATCGCTCCTTCTGCGCCTCGGTGCCGTAGTGGGCGATGATCTCGGCGTTGCCGCTGTCCGGCGCCTGGCAGCCGAACACCGTGGGCGCGAGGCCGTTGCGGCCGAGCTTCTCGTTCATCAGGCCGAGGTTCAGCTGGCCGTAGCCCTGGCCGCCGAGCTCGGGGCCGAGATGGCAGGCCCACAGGCCCTGCGCCTTCACCTTCTCCTGCAGCGGCTTGATGAACTTCTCGCGGCCGAGCGGGCCGTGCACCGCCATGCCCAGGTGGGAGAGCGGCTCGACCTCCTCGCGCATGAACTCCTCGATCCAGTCCAGCTTCTTCTGGAACTCGGGATCGGTCTCGAAATCCCACGCCATGAGCGCCTCCCTTGGGCTGCAAAGTTCGAATTATCAGTATGTTTTTGTCGCTCGCCCATTATCAAACGCCTGTTCGACTTACGCAACCGCGCGTCCCGGGTATGATGGAGCTGGATGAACCTGGGGGGAGCCCATGCGAACACTGATCCTCACCGCCGCCCTCGTGGCGGCCCTGGCCACGCCGGCTGCGGCGGACACGCTGCAGGAAGTGACCACGCATGGCATGGTGCTCATGATCGGCGACATGCCGGTCGAGGTGAACTTCACGCCGGACGGGAAATTCACGGCCGGCGGCGGCGGCGACGTCTTCGGCGTCTGGCGCATCGACGGCGACAAGCTCTGCACGACGTCCAACTACGACCAGGCCGAGAACTGCGTCGAATATCCGAAGGGCAAGAAGTCCGGCGACAGCTTCGAGGTGACCGGCCCGCAGGGCTCGGCCACGGTCAAGATCAAGTAGCCAGCCTCAGAACGCGCCGCCGCGTCCCTGGCCGGCGACGAAGCGCGCCGCGCCCTCGCGGGCGGAGCCGGAGCGCAGGGTCTCGATGCCGAGGCGGTATTCGTGGGCCTGGGCCGCGTCCCAGTCGAGCGACCACTGGGCGAGCGCCGAGAGCCGGTCGTTGCGCAGGCAGAGCTGCGGGAAGGCGGAAAGCTGGTCGGCGAGCGCCAGCGCCGCCTGCAGGGCTCCGCCCTTCGGCGCGAGACGGTTGGCGAGGCCGATCGCCAGCGCCTCCCCGGCATCCACCGCCCGGCCCGTCAGGATCAGGTCCATGGCCCGCGAATGGCCGATCAGGCGCGGCAGCCGCACCGTTCCCAGGTCCACCAGCGGCACGCCGAAGCGCCGGCAGAACACGCCGAACACCGCGCCCTCGGCCGCCACCCGCAGGTCGCACCAGCAGGCCACCTCCAGGCCGCCCGCCACCGCATAGCCCTCGACCGCGGCGATCACCGGCTTGCCGAGCGCCAGGCGCGTGCAGCCCATGGGCGCGAGATCCCCCTCCGGCTTCACCGGATTGTCGCCGCTGCCGGTGCTGACGCTCTTGAGGTCGGCGCCTGCGCAGAAGTGGCCGCCGCGCCCCTGAAGGATGGCCACGTCCAGCCCCGCGTCGGCGTCGAAGGCCTTGAACGCCTCGTAGAGCGCCCAGGCGGTCTCCCCGTCGACCGCGTTGCGCCGCTCCGGGCGCTCGATGGTGACCACGGCCGTGCGGCCTTCGCGCTCGATGCTGATGGTGGACATCTCGTTGCTCCCTCTCGCACGCGTCCATGCTCGCCCTTGCGGCGGGTGGTAAGGCAAGGACTAATGGCGGGCGCGTGATTGGAGGATGCGATGGACCAGATGACCCGGGCCAAGTCATTGGGCTTTTCGGCCGAGCGGCTCGCCAGGATCGATCGTTTCCTGCAGGAGAAGTACGTCGGCCCCGGCAAGCTGCCCTGCGCCCACTTCGTGCTCGCCCGCCAGGGCCAGGTGGCCCACCAGACGATCCTCGGCCAGCAGGACCCGGAGCGCGGGACGCCGCTCGCCGAGGACACCGTCTACCGCATCTACTCCATGACCAAGCCGATCGCCTGCGTGGCGCTGATGAGCCTGGTCGAGGAGGGGCTGATCGCGCTCGACGATCCGGTCGCCAAGCACATCCCGCAATGGAAGGACCTGGGCGTCTTCTCGGCGGGCGTGACGCCGGCCTTCATGGTGACGCCGCCCGCCCGGCCGATGCAGGTGGTGGACCTGCTGCGGCACACCTCGGGCCTGACCTACGGCTTCCAGAACCGCAGCAACGTCGACGCCGCCTACCGCAAGCTGAAGGTCGAGGCCATGCACGGCGAGCACGACCTCGAGGCCATGATCCAGATGCTGGCGAAGCTGCCGCTGGAGTTCTCGCCGGGCGAGGCCTGGAACTACTCGGTCTCCACCGACGTGGTGGGCTATCTGGTGCAGAAGATCGCCGGCAAGCCGCTGTCGCAGGTGCTGAGCGAGCGCATCTTCGAGCCGCTGAAGATGGTCGACACCGGCTTCTTCGTCCGCGAGGACCAGCGCAGCCGTTTCGCCGCCTGCTACAACGCCAAGCCCGGCGGGGCCAGGGAGCTGCAGGACGATCCCGCCACGAGCCCCTACCTGAAGCCGCCGAAGCTGGAGTCCGGCGGCGGCGGCCTGGTCTCCACGACCGCCGACTACCTGCGCTTCACGACCATGCTGGTGAACGGCGGCGAGCTGGAGGGCGTGCGGATCCTGGCGCCCAAGACCGTCAAGCTGATGGCCTCCAACCACCTGCCCGGGGACAAGGACCTGACCGAGCTGTCGCGCTCGCTGTTCTCGGAGAGCACCAACGCCGGCGTGGGCTTCGGCCTGGGCTTCGCCGTGGTGTTCGACCCGCCGAAGACGCTGATCCCGTGCTCGAAAGGCGAGTTCTACTGGGGCGGCGCGGCCTCGACGGCCTTCTGGGTCGATCCGCTGGAGGAGGTGACGGCGGTGTTCATGACCCAGCTTCTGCCGTCGTCGACCTATCCTATTCGACGGGAGCTTCGGACGCTGGCGTACGCGGCGCTCGAGGAGACGAACGGCTAGCATCGCGCTCTTCGGCCGAGACGATCGCCTCGCTTTCCTCGAACATCGGCTGGCCCAGGCCCGTGTCGGGCGCATCGGAGCTCGGCGTGAAGTCGAGCATGCGCGCCCTGCGCCAGCCGAACGGGCCGTCGTAGAAGTAGTAGAGCCCCGAAAGCACGAGCGTCGTCAGGCTGCCGATCGGAAACGCCAGCCAGATGGCGTCGGCGTGCAGCCGCGGCTCGAGCAGCACCGCGACCGGGATGCGGACCACCCACAGCGAGATGATCATGGCCAGCAGGGGCGGCCAGACGGCGCCTGTCGCCCGCACGATGCCGGAGAAGATGAACGCCACGCCGAACGGGATGAAGCCCCAGAGCACGATCGAGTTGATGTGCGTCGCGATCGCCAGCGCCGGGCTGGTCGCCGGCAGGAACGCCTGCAGCGCATAGGGGTCGGCGAACTCCAGGATCAGGACCGGAACGCCCGTGAAGAGCACGGCGAGCAGGCTGCCGATGCGCGCCACCCGCTCCACCCGGTCCATGCGCCGTGCGCCGACGTTCTGGGCGGCCATGGACGAGCAGCCCGCGCCCAGCGCCATGGCCGGCATCTGCACATAGGTCCAGAATTGCGCGCCGGCCCCGTAGGCGGCGGAGGTGTGGACGCCGTAGCGGTTGACGAACGAGAGCATGGTCACCGCGGCCAGGCTGATGACCATCATCTGGATGCCCATCGGCGTGCCCTTGGCGATCAGCGTCCAGATGATCTTCAGGTCCGGCACCAGCAGCCGCCAATCGGACGGCTTCAGCACCAGGATCGAATTCTTCCGGTAGAGATAGACCAGCATGGCGGCCAGCGTGATGGTCTGGGCGATCAGCGTGGAGGTGGCGGAGCCGGCGATGCCCATCTTCGGGAACGGCCCCAGGCCCATCAGCAGCAGCGGGTTCATGACCACGTCCAGCCCCACCTGCACCAAGGCGAAGTAGAACGGCGTGCGGCTGTCGCCGGCGCCGCGCTGGGCCATCATCATGAAGCTGAAGAAAAAGAAGAACGGGATCGCCCCGAAGATCACCCGCAGGTAGGCGATGGCGTCGGCGCGCGCGTCGGCCGGCGTCTTCATGGCGTCGAGGATGTGCGGCGTCAGCACCCCGCCCAGCACGCCGATCACGATCGAGACGGCCAGGAAGAAGGTGGTCGAGGTGCCCACGACCTTGCGGGCGAGCGGCTCGTCGTCGGCGCCGATCGCCTGGCCGATCAGGATGTTGGCGGCCATCGTCACGCCAAAGGCCGCGCCCAGCATCATGAAGAAGATCTGGTTGGAATTGTTGGTGGCCGTGACGCCGGCCTCGCCCAGGACGTGGCTCACCCAGAACATGTTGGCCGAGCCGTTCAGCGACTGCAGGATGTTCGAGCCGAGCACGGGCAGCGAAAACAGGATCAGCGTCTTGCCGATCGGCCCCGCGGTGAGATCCGGACCGCCCCGCCGCCCGGCGAACCGGCCCGGCGGACCCCGGAACCCGCCGCCCGGCGGGCCGCCCATAGGACGCCCGGGGGCGCTTGGGCCCGCTCGTCCGGCGTTGGCGGTCTTGGGCTCCACGAACTGGCGTCCCCTCTCCGCCCACGTGCGCGCAGGCCCGTCGCCGGCCCGTCCGGAACGAACGGCGAGTCATGGCAGGAGCCTGGAATGGTAGGTATGGGCCGGCCGCGCTTCAAGCGTGCGGCCGAAGATCGCGCCCCAGGGTGCGCTTGAGCCGGGGTGGTTTCGTTGTAAGAGGGCGGACGGAAGGATCGCCTTTGGGGGGCGCGTCCCGCATTTTGCGAAAGACCGCATGAAGATCCTGATCACGGGCGGGGCCGGCTTCATCGGATCGGCCGTGGTGCGGCGCGCGATCGCCGACGGGCACGAGGTGGTGAACCTCGACGCGCTCACCTATTCGGCCAACCTGGAGAACGTGGCCAGCGTGGCGGCGGACCCGCGCTACGCCTTCGAGCACGCCGACGTCGCCGACGAAGCGGCGGTGGCCGCCATCTTCGCCCGCCACAAGCCCGACGCGGTGATGCACCTGGCCGCCGAGAGCCACAACGACCGGGCGATCGAGGCGCCCTTGGCCTTCGTGCGCGCCAACGTCATGGGGACCGCCGTGCTGCTGGAGGCGGCGCGCGCGCACTGGTCGAGCCTGCCCGCGGCGAAGCGGGCCGCCTTCCGCTTCCACCATGTCTCCACCGACGAGGTGTTCGGGGCGCTGGGCCACGACGGCGCCTTCGACGAGGCGACGCCCTACGACCCCAATTCGCCCTACTCGGCCTCGAAGGCCGGCGCCGACCACCTGGTGCGCGCCTGGGGCCGCACCTTCGGGCTTCCTGTGGTGCTGACCAACTGCGCCAACAACTACGGCCCGTTCCAATTCCCCGAGAAGCTGATCCCGACGGTGATCAGCCGGGCGCTGGAGGGCAAGTCGATCCCGGTCTACGGCCAGGGCCTGCAGGTGCGTGACTGGCTGCACGTCGACGACCACGCCGAGGCCCTGCTGCTGGTGCTCGCCAAGGGCCGCACCGGCGAGACCTACTGCATCGGCGGCGGCACGGACCGGGCGAACCTGGAGATCGTGCAGCGGCTCTGCGCGGCGCTCGACCGCATCGCGCCGGCCAACACGGCGCATGCGGAGAAGATCGAGTTCGTGCCCGACCGGCCGGGCCACGATTTCCGCTACGCCATCGACGCGGCGAAGCTGCGCCGCGAGCTCGGCTGGACGCCCGCGACGCCGCTGGAGCGGGGGCTGGAGGAGACCGTCCGCTGGTACGTGGACAACCGCGACTGGCTGCAGCGCATCCGCGAGCGCGGCTTCCACTCCGAGCGCCTGGGGCTCGTCAAGGCGTGAGCCTGCGCATCCTGCAGTTCGGCGCGACCGGCCAAGTGGCGAGCGAGATGCTTCGCCAGGCGGCCGACCGCCCCGTGGAGCTGATGGCGCTCACCCGCCGCGAGTGCGATCTGGCCGAGCCGGCCGCCTGCGCCGAGGTGGTCCGCGACGCGAGGCCCGACCTGGTGCTGATCGCCGCCGCCTACACCGCCGTCGACCGCGCCGAGGCCGAGCCCGAGCTCGCCAACCGGATCAACGGCGAGGCGCCGGGCGCCATCGCCCGCGCCGCCCACGCGATCGGCGCGCCGGTGGTTCACCTCTCCACCGACTACGTGTTCGACGGGACCAAGGGGACGCCCTACACCGAGGCCGATCCGGTCCGGCCCGCCAACGCCTACGGCGCCTCCAAGGCGCTGGGCGACCAGGCGGTGCTGGAGGGCGCCTCGCGGGCGCTGATCCTGCGAACCTCCTGGGTGGTCTCCGCCCACGGGAAGAACTTCGTGAAGACCATGCTGCGCCTGGCCGCCGAGGGCCGGCCGCTGCGGGTCGTCGACGACCAGTCCGGACGGCCGACCAGCGCGGCCGACCTGGCGGGCTTCATCCTGGCCAACGCCGCCGCGCTCGCCGCCGCGCCGACCGGCGATCCGCGATTCGGGCTCTGCAACTTCGCCAACGCCGGGGAGACCACCTGGCGCGGCCTGGCCGAGGCCGCGGTGGCCGAGGCGCTGGGCGACGCCGCGCCCGCCGTGACCCCGATCGCCACCGCCGAGTTCCCGACTCCCGCCCGGCGGCCGGCGCGCGGCGCCCTCGACACGCACCGTCTGGAAACCCTCTTCGGCTATTCACCGCGGCCCTGGCGCGAGGCGCTGAGGGACATCGTGGCGGAGCTGAAGGTGGCGGCATGAGGCGCGGCATCATCCTGGCGGGCGGGGCGGGCACGCGGCTGCATCCGCTGACCCTGGCGGTCTCCAAGCAGCTGCTGCCGGTCTACGACAAGCCGATGATCTACTATCCGCTGTCGGTCCTGCTGCTGGCCGGCTGCCGCGAGATCCTGATCATCACGACGCCGGAGGACCAGACGAGCTTCCGCCGGCTGCTCGGCGACGGCGGCCAGCTCGGCGTGCGCTTCGAGTACGTCGCCCAGCCGCGCCCCGAGGGCCTGGCCCAGGCCTTCATCCTCGGCGAGTCGTTCGTGGCCGGCGAGCCCAGCGTGATGGTCCTGGGCGACAACATCTTCTTCGGCCAGAACTTCAGCCAGACCCTTAAGGCGGCCGACGCCCGCGCCCACGGCGCCACGGTGTTCGGCTACCTGGTGCAGGATCCGGAGCGTTACGGGGTCGTCGAGCTGGGGGCCGGCGGCAAGGCCCTGGGCATCGAGGAGAAGCCCAGGGTCCCGAAGTCCAACTATGCGGTCACCGGGCTCTATTTCTACGACGGCCGGGCGAGCGAGTTCGCCAGGTCGCTGAAGCCCTCGGAGCGCGGCGAGCTGGAGATCACCGCGCTCAACCAGGTCTACCTGGAGGCGGGCGAGCTTTCGGTGGAGCTGCTCGGCCGCGGCTTCGCCTGGCTCGACACCGGCACCCACGACAGCCTGATCCAGGCCGGCGAGTTCATCCGCACCGTCGAGCAGCGCCAGGGCCTGCGCATCGGCTGCGTCGAGGAGATCGCCTTCCGCCACGGCTGGATCGACGCGCCGGGCCTGCGCGCGCTGGCCGGCCAGCAGGCCAAGAGCGAGTACGGCCAGTACCTGCGCGCCCTCGCCGACGGCCTGGTCGTCGCCGAGGAGCCGGCGGAGTAGTCAGGCCGCGGCCAGCGCGCTGCGGGTGCGGCCGTAGAGCAGGTAGACCAGCAGGCCCACGGTGTTGGCGCCCAGGAAGAACAGCTGGGTGAAGCTGGCGAGGCTGGAGAACAGGTAGAGGCAGCCCAGGACGGCCAGGGGCCCCACCAGCCACCAGAGCGGCGTGCGGAACGGCCGGACGAGGTCGGGCCTCTGGCGGCGCAGCGCCATCATGGCGACGGCGGTGGCGATGAAGGCCGCGAGCGTGCCGGCGTTGGCCACCTCCGCCAGCCGCTTCAGGGGCACGAGGCCGGCCATCACGGCGGCCACGAGGGCGGTGAACACCGTCACCCGCGCCGGCACGCCGCGGCCGTTCACCGCGCACAGCCAGGTGGGGATCAGCCCGTCGCGCGACATGGCGAAGAACACCCGGCTCTGGCCGAACATGAAGGCCATGATCACCGTCGGCAGGGCGATGACCGCGGCCGCGGCGATCAGCACCGCCGCCCCGCCATGGCCGCCCTGGCGCAGGATGAAGGCCAGGGGCTCGCCGCTCCGGGCGAACACCGTGAACGGCGAGGCGCCGAGCGCGGCGGCGGCGACGATCATGTAGATCGCCGCGCAGGCCAGCATCGAGCCCACGATGCCGATGGTCAGGTCGCGCGAGGGATTCTTGGCCTCCTCGGCCGCCGTCGAGATGGCGTCGAAGCCGTAGAAGGCGAAGAAGATCACCGCCGCGGCCGCCATGACCCCGCGCTTGGTCCCGTCGGCGCCCACGTGGGCGTTGAAGCCGAACGGCATGAAGGGCTGGAAATGGCTGGCGTCGAAGGCGGGCAGCGTCAGGGCCACGAAGGCCGCGAGCGCCGCCACCTTGAAGGCGACCAGGACGGTGTTGAGCGTGGCGCTTTCACGGGTGCCGACCAGCAGCAGGCCCGCCACCACGGCGATGATGACGACGGCCGGCAGGTTGACGAGGCCCGCTGGCTCGCCCCACGGCCCGGCCGCCAGGGCGGACGGCAGGCCCCAGCCGCGGCTCGCCAGGAAGCCCTGGGCGTAGCCGGCCCAGCCCACCGCCACGGCCGAGCAGACCACGGTGTATTCGAGGATCAGGCTGACGCCGACGACCCAGGCGACCAGCTCGCCCATGCCCGCGTAGGCGTAGGTGTAGGCCGAGCCGGCCTGCGGGATGAGCGTCGCCATCTCGGCGTAGCAGAGCGCGGCGAAGGCGCAGACCGTCCCGGCGATGGCGAACGACAGGATCACCGCCGGACCCGCCTGGCCGGCCCCCACGCCGATCAAGGTGTAGATGCCGGTGCCGATGATCGCCCCCACGCCCAGCGCGACGAGGTGCGGCCACGACAGGGTGCGGCGCAGCTCGCGCACCTCGACGCCCTCGCGGGCGAGCGCGATCGGCTTGCGGCGCGTGACGAAGCTCATGTGCACGGCCCCCCGCCGGGGTGGATCCCCGGCCTGCCTGGCGCAGCATGGGGGCGCAGGCGACCCCGGACAAGCTTTGGCGGGGCGGGCGGGCGAGGATCCCCGGCTCGGGCATTAGCGGAACGGAAACGATCTTGACGCCTGAGTCATCGAAACATTGATGCAACACGGGTATGCTGGAAACCGCCCCTGAACGGCGTTAAGTTGCGCTCACACATCAGGCTGCCGGATTCGCCCGCCTCCGCGGGTCCGACGCTGGGAGGAGATTTCGGATGAAAGCTGCACGACTTGGCCTGCTGGCCGCGCTCGGCGGCGCGGCCCTGGTCTATGGCCTGGCGAGCGACGGCCTGTCGACGCATGGCGCGCGCTCGATCGCAGCCGAGGCGGCGGCCGCCCAGCCGACCACCGTCGGCAACTTCATGCTGGTCGACGAGAACCTCAATGCGCACGAACTCTACCGCATGGCGGACAAGCCGGCGATCGTGCTGATCACCCAGATGGACGGCTGCCCGATCTCGCGCAGCCAGGCGCCCGCCTACAAGGAGCTCGAGCAGGCCTTCGCCGGCAAGGGCGTGCAG
>Ga0308174_10000715_pt1 | contig 14467 bp, 7 predicted proteins | sample PhyPR2_FD_203894 | JGI IMG/M metagenome (GOLD analysis project Ga0308174, IMG submission 203894) | Soil microbial communities from UC Gill Tract Community Farm, Albany, California, United States - DLSLS.P.R2 | ecosystem: Environmental > Terrestrial > Soil > Agricultural land | place: USA...
CTGCGCGGTGTCGGAATCGGTGTTCCTGGATACATCGACATCGAAGCCGGTGTAGTAATCGGATCGGCAAACCTGCCCGGTTTCGAGGGCTTTCCCGTCCGCGACGAAATCCAGCAGCAGCTAGGGACCACCATCATCCTGGAGAACGATGCAAACGCTGCGGCTCTCGGTGAGATGTGGCTGGGCGCCGGTAAGGGAACGAAGGATCTTATCCTGCTGACGCTCGGTACTGGCATCGGCGGCGGGATTGTCATTAACGGGAAAGTGCTGCACGGCTTTCTTGGAATGGCGGGCGAGTTTGGACACATGACGGTTTTCCCGGACGGCAATCCCTGCGGCTGCGGCAATTGCGGATGCCTGGAAAAACATGCTTCGGCAACAGCTATCGCGGCCATGGGGCGCATGATGCATTTTGGCCGCGACACCACTTCCGCAAAGGTCTATGATCTGGCTGTGCAGGGAAATGAGCGCGCCAAACGCGTTTTTGAGTCCGCCGGCCGGGCCCTGGGGATTGCGATCGCGAGCCTTATCAACGTTTTCAACTTTCCCCTCTATCTCCTCAGCGGGGGCCCGCTGCCCGCTTGGGACTTCTTTGCCCCCTCCATGTTCGCTGAAGTCAATAAGCGGTCATTCACATTTGCCCGCACGGGCACCCGGATCGAGAAGGGTCTGCTGGGCGGCGACGCCGGGCTCTATGGGGCGGCCTACCTTCCATTCCAATGTGAAGGAAGTCATCAGCCGACAGCGATCGGCAGCCAAACAAGCTGATAGCTGATCGCTGATCGCTACCCTTAAGAAATGTACTGGCTGGGACTGGATGTCGGCACCGGCGGATCTCGCGCACTCCTGGTGGATGCAGGCGGACGCGCCCGCTACTCTTTCATCGCGGCTCATCGCGATATGCAGATGCTTCGACCCCTCTGGGCCGAGCAGGCTCCGGATGACTGGTGGAACGCATCCCAGGCGGCAATTCAGGGCGTCCTGAAGGAAGCATCCATCGACGGCAGTGCGATTGCCGGCGTGGGGCTTTCAGGCCAAATGCACGGGCTTGTCATGCTGGATGCTGGCCATGCCGTGATCCGGCCTGCCTTGATCTGGTGCGATCAGCGGAGCCAGCGCCAGGTCGATTTCATCAACTCTGCTCTCGGAGCCGAACGCGTCATCGGCTGCATTGCCAATCCTGTGCTGACCGGCTTTACCCTTCCGAAGCTTCTCTGGGTCCGTGACAACGAGCCCGAGCATTTCGCATCCGTCCGTCAGATTCTGCTGCCCAAAGATTACCTTCGTTTCAAACTCACCGGCGGCTTTGCCACAGATGTATCCGACGCAAGCGGCACGGCGTTGTTTGACGTGGTTCACCGCCGGTGGTCAGACGAGATGGTCGAGAGTCTCGGCTTGGATAACAGCATTCTTCCGCCAGCATTTGAATCGAGCGAAGTGACAGGAAACGTCTCGGCTGCAGCGGCGGAGTTGACCGGGTTGGCTCCGGGCACACCCGTTATTGCTGGGGCAGGGGATCAGGCCGCCAGCGCCATCGGCAATGGAATTGTCCAACCCGGTGAGATGTCCTGCACAGTTGGCACATCGGGCGTGGTGTTCGCCTATCTCGCAAAACCGGCGTATGATCCTGCCGGCCGGGTTCACACGTTTTGCCACGCCATTCCGAACGCTTGGCACGTTATGAGCGTCACTCAAGGCGCTGGATTGAGCCTGCAGTGGTTTCGAAGTACCTTTACACCGGATGCCGATTACGACGAACTAACTGCCGAAGCCACGCTCTCGCCTCCGGGCGCCTACGGCCTCTTCTGGTTGCCCTATTTAATGGGAGAGCGTACGCCCCACCTGGACGCGAATGCGCGGGCGGGCTGGATTGGCCTGACCGCCAGACATCAACGCGCGGACCTGGTCCGCTCCATACTGGAAGGTGTCTGCTACAGCCTGAAAGACGGTCTCGAAATTATTGCCGCTCTCGGCGCGCGCCCTTCGCTCGTGAGACTGTCCGGAGGGGGCGCCAGGAGCCCTCTATGGCATCGGATCTTCGCCAGCATATTCGGTGAACGCGTGGCCACGCTTGAAACCCAGGAAGGCTCGGCGTACGGCGCGGCGCTCTTAGCGATGGTCGGTACAGGTGAATACTCAAGCGCCGTCGAAGTTTGCCGGACCGCGGTAAAGGAAGTGGACGTAAAAGAGCCGCAACCGCAGGAGGTTGCGTTTTACCAGGCGCGATACCAGGTTTTTCGCTCTCTTTATCCGGCGCTTCGACCCGCGTTCCAGGCTATCGGCGAGCTGGATGCCTGAGGCGGAGTTCCTCTATTGTGACGTGGCGCTCCCTGTTCCGGTCGATCGCCTGTTCACTTATCAGATCCCCTTAACTCTGCGCCATCGCGCTGCGGTGGGTTGCCGCGTAATCGTGCCATTCGGTACGCGTAAGCTGATTGGACTCGTTCTCCGTACTCATCGCGAGCAGCCTTCCTATGAGCTGCGCGATGTACTCAGCCTGCGGGATGAAGAGCCAGTCCTTGATCCGGAATTATTATCCTTGGCGCAGTGGATCGCCGAATATTATTGTGCTCCCATTGGCGAAGTACTCAGAGGCATGCTGCCGTTGGCCGGAGAAAGCCGGCGGACCGTTCGCTACACTCTCACCAGCACCGGCCGCGATATCGCCAGGCAATTGGTTGTGAATGACGCCAGCGACTCAGCCAGCAAGCTGCTCTCCGCGCTTGAGGATCGCCCCCGTTCGGTCGAATTTTTGGCGGCTAAGACCGAGAACGCGCGGCCCGTTCTGCGCACTCTCGTAAAGCGCGGGTGGATCACGGCAGAAGAGAGCCAGGAGGAACGGGACCCCTTGCGCGCGCCCGCGGAAAAGCTCAATGCCGAATTTCTCGAACGGTCGGCTGCTGCAATCAAGCTGAAGAAGAATGAACGCGAACTGCTAGCCTTCCTGGAATTGCATCCGGGGGCTCACAACGTCGCTGAGCTCCGTGAAAAGTTAAAGAAGGCGAGTGAAACCGCCCGGTCGCTTGCGCGGCGCGGGCTGATCAAACTGGAAGCCGAGGGCTTGAAACCGCCCAGCGGCTTCGACAGGCCGGTACCCGTACTGAACGAACACCAGGATCAGGCCTTTCAGGCAATCAACCACGCGCTTGAGGCCAACGCATTCCAAGCATTTCTGCTGCAGGGAGTGACCGGATCGGGTAAAACCGAAGTCTATCTGCGCAGTATTGAATCGGCGCTTCGATTGGGAAAGAACGCGCTGCTCCTGGTGCCTGAGATTGCCCTGACTCCGGCAGTGGCTGGGCAATTTTTTCATCGTTTCGGTAAGCAGGTGGCCATACTGCATTCGGCGTTTGGCGATGCCGAGCGCGCTGAGCAATGGCGTCGCATTCGCAACGGCCACGCGCGCGTTGTGGTTGGAACGCGCTCTGGCGTGTTTGCGCCTGTCCAGAATCTTGGGTTGCTAATCGTGGATGAAGAGCACGACGGCAGTTACAAGCAGCAGGAGACTCCCCGTTATCACGGCCGGGATGTAGCCCTGATACGTGCCCGGAGTTCCAATGCCGTCGCCGTGCTTGGATCGGCTACGCCAAGTCTGGAGACGCGCTTCAACGCCGAGCAGGGCAAGTACAGCCTCTTGCGCTTGCCTGAGCGCATCGCCCGGCGTCCGCTGCCGACAGTCGAAGTGGTGGATATGCGCCTGGAGTTTCTCGAAACGAAGAGCCAGTCCACGTTTTCGCGGAAACTGCTTGACGAAATCGAGCAGCGGCTTGCGAAGGGCCAGCAAGCCATGCTGCTGTTGAACCGGCGTGGCTTTTCGAGTTTTATGGTTTGCCGCGCCTGCGGCGAGCGTCTGCTATGCGCCAATTGTTCCGTGGCGCTGACGCATCACCGGCGCGATCGCCGGATGCTCTGCCATTATTGCGGTTACGCCGACAAGGTCCCGTCGGAGTGTCCGAAGTGCGGCAGCGATTATATTCAATTCCTCGGAACTGGTTCGGAGCGCGTTGAAGATGAGCTGCACCAGCGCCTTCCAACCGCCCGCATCGCGCGCCTCGATCGCGATAGCGCCAGCGGTAAAGGTGCTTTCGAACAGATTCTGCAGGCTTTTCGCGACGGAGAAATCGACATTCTGGTCGGAACGCAGATGATCGCAAAAGGCCATGACATTCCGAATGTCACACTCGTCGGAGTCGTGCTCGCCGATATCGGCCTCAGTATGCCGGATTTTCGAGCGGCGGAGCGAAGTTTTCAATTGCTCACGCAAGCGGCCGGCCGCGCGGGGCGGGGCGATACGCCCGGACGCGTGGTGGTTCAGACTTTGAATCCTGATCATTATGCGATCCGGTTCGCCGCCGAACAGGATTACGAAGGCTTTTATAAGAAGGAGCTTGAGTTCCGTAAGTGGCTGCGCTATCCTCCCTTCGCCGCATTCGCGAACGTGCTGGTGCGAGCCGAAAAGCAGGAGGAGGCGCTTCGCATGAGCACTCAACTCGGTTTAGTGCTCAACCCGCCGCCACCCGGAATCCGTGTCATGGGACCGGCCGAGGCGCCCACCCTGCGTCTGAAAAACGAATTCCGTTACCAAGTCCTGCTGAAAGCTGCAAAACGAGCAACCCTTCGCCAGGTGTTAACGGAATTACGTCGATTCGCCGAGAAGGAAAAGTGGAAGGCCACCGCGCTCGTGATTGATGTAGACCCCATCAGCCTGATGTGATCCGGATGCTAAAGTGGTCGTTATACGACGGCGGCTGTAGCTCAGTTGGTAGTAGCGCCAGATTGTGGTTCTGGATGTCGTGGGTTCAAATCCCACCAGCCGCCCCATCCACCTCTAATTCCGTCGATTGAGCGCCCGCCTCATTAGTGCGAGAATGAACCTATTCGAGGCTAGTGGTTGCGTAACCAGAAGATGAGGCGGACGGCCGTGGCGCTGGCTGCGCTCGTGTGCGTACGATGCGCCGTATCGCAGGATATCCGCGCAGGTCAGGTGAGCGAACGCGCCGCTTACGACGCGAAGATTCGCCAGACCTATGCGTTTCCGTTCGGCAAAGATAGCATTTCACTACCTGGAAACGCGGCAGTTGAGGGAAACCAGTTCATCCCGGCGTCGGCCTTCCCCAAAGCCGAGTACTGTGCGCATTGCCATCCTGATGCCTACAAGCAATGGCGGCAGGCGCTGCACTCAAACTCGTTCCGCACCCCGTTTTACCGCACCAGCGTCAACATTCTAGCCCGCACAAAGGGCATCGAGTACACGCGGCACTGCGATAGCTGCCACAATCCCATCGGGGTGCTCTCCGGCGCGCTGAACCAGAACTCGACCGTCGATCGCAGCTTCGATGAGGATGGCCTGACCTGCATGACGTGCCACTCCATCCAGCGGCTTCAGGCCAACAGCGGGAATGGCAGTTACGTGATTGGTGTACCTGCAGTGACGGTCGACGAAAAAGGGAACCGCATTCCCGGCGAAGTTCCCGACAGCGAGATTATGGCGCATCCCGAGCGTCATGCAAAGGCGGTAATGAAGGACTTCTATCATACGGCTGAGTACTGCGGCGCGTGTCATAAAGCCAACATGCCGAATCCGCTGAACGACTACAAGTTCATCCGCGCGTTTACAGTTTATGACGAGTGGCAGAGTTCAAAATTTTCCAGACAGAATCCGCTGACCTTCTATTCCGCCGATTACAGGCCATGCCAGAGCTGCCACATGATGCGTGTTCCGGCGAGCGCTGGCGAATATGGCGCCAAGAAGGGGTCCTTTGCTTCGCATCGCTGGCTGGCCGGCAACACGGCTGTACCGTTTTACTACGGCTATGATGAGCAACTGCAGAAGACAATCGAGTTTCTGAAATCGGGCATGTATTTGAATGTGGACCTGTTTGCGATCAAGGACATGGCTGATGGCGCAGTAACCGCGCCGCTCGGTTCCGTTCCCGTTACGCTGAGGCCGGATGAAACGGTGCAGATGTTTGTGGTGATCCAGAATAAGAACATTGCGCATTCTCTCGTGCCCGAGGTGCGCGATCTTTATCAGCCGTGGGTCGAGTTTGAGGTCAAAGATGGAAGCGGGAAGGATATTTATCACAGCGGATTTGTGAAACCCGACGGCAGCCTGGATGCACGAGCGCACAGCTTTACAAACCGGCCCGTGAACAACGACGGGGAGTTCGTCGACAACCACAAGGTCTGGACCATTCATTCCGTGGCCTATGACAATACGATTCAGTCCGGCCGCTCCGCGCTCATCCGGTATCAGTTCCGTATTCCGCCTGGAACAAAAGGGCCTCTCACCGCCACGGCGCATGTGAACTATCGCCATTTGCGGCAGAGCTATCTCAATAACGTTTTCGGGCCGGAGCATCCTGCCTACCCGGTTGTGGAGTTGGCATCGCGTACACGCATTTTGCAGTTGGGCAATAATAAGGCGGCCGCTCACGATGCACAAGATAACCCGGACTGGATGCGATGGAACAACCTGGGCATCGCGTATTTGGACCAGCTTCAGTATTCCGACGCACTGCGAGCGTTTGGCGACGTTCTGAAACTCCGCCCCGATTACGCGGACGGCCACATCAACGTCGGTCTGACGTATATCGAATGGGAGAAGTACGCGGAGGCCCGCGGCAGTCTCGAAAAAGCGCTATCGCTTAGCCCGGGCAATGCTCGTGCTCTTTACTATCTGGCCCTTGTCGAACGGCGTGAGGGGCATTGTGATCAAGAGATTGCCGATTTGCAAAAAGTAGTTGCGGAATATCCCAAGTCACGGGACGCACGCCGGGAATTGGGAATTTCTTATTACCAGCAGCATCGGTACACCGATGCGCGGCAGCAGTTTGAGGCGTTACAGACGATTGATCCTGACGATCTGGCGGCGCACTACAACCTGGCCGTTCTCTATCGCCGCATGGGGATGATTAAAGAAGCCGCCGAGCAGTCGGAGTTGTTCGCGACCAGGCAGATCGATCCGGGAGCGCCTACCTATTCACTGGATTATTTGCGCAACCACCCGGAGATCTCAATTGAGAGCGTACCGTGGCATGTACATGAAGAAAAACAGAGCCGCGCGCGTTAGCAAGCGGTTTAAACGGAGTTCGTAATTGAAGCAAAATCACAGACGCCATTTCATTCGTTCACTGAGCCGCGGTGCGTTGGTGCTTCCGTTTGCGGACGTGCTCGCTCTTGCAGTACCGGCCGCACAGCAGCTTCCCGGCCCGATCGAGCGCAGCTATAACGCGAAGGCCATGCCTGCGCCGAAGGGACCGAAATCTCCGATCGAAGGCACGCCGCTCGGCGTTAGCTTTGTAGATGCCGTGAAGCAATCCGGTCTCGCGGTGAAGACGATCTACGGAGGCGAGCACAAAAACAAATATCTGCTGGAAACAACCGGCTGCGGTCTGGCTTTCTACGATTACGATAACGATGGCTGGCTGGATGTGTTCCTGGTGAACGGTTGGCGGCTGGAAGGCTTTCCCGCGGGGCAGGAGCCGCGCTGTTATTTGTTCAAGAACAATCGCGATGGAACGTTTACCGATGTAACAAAGGGTTCCGGTCTGGAACATAAGACCGGCTGGGGCCAGGCCTGCTGCGTCGGCGACTACAACAACGACGGAAACGACGATCTTTTCGTCACGTATTACGGACAAAATGCGCTCTATCGGAACAATGGAGACGGAACGTTTACGGACGTGACGAAAGAAGCCGGTCTGCTGCAGCCCGGTCCGAAAACGCGCTGGAACACCGGCTGCACGTTCGTCGACTATGACAAGGACGGCCATCTGGATCTGTTCGTCGCCAACTATGTTGATTTCGATCTGAAAACCGCGCCTCCGCCGGAAGCCGGCCCCTGCACTTACAAGGGATTGCTGGTGGCCTGCGGACCGCCTGGTCTTAAGGGCGGAAAGAACATCCTCTATCACAACAATGGCGATGGGACGTTCAGTGACGTTAGCGAAAGGGCGGGTATCTGGAAAACGAAGGGCACCTACGGGCTGAGCGTCGCCGCTTCCGATCTGGATAATGACGGTTGGCCGGACATCTACGTAGCGAACGATTCGAGTACCGCGACCCTATACCAGAACCAGAAAGACGGTACGTTCATCGATATCGCGATTGAATCCGGCGCGGCGCTTTCTCCAGAGGGCAAACCGCAGGCCGGCATGGGCGTCTCGATTGGCGACTACAACCGCGATGGAAACCTGGATGTCGTCAAGACGAATTTTGCCGGCGATACTGATTCGCTCTACACGAATCTGGGTGACGCGTCGTTTGAGGATCGCACCTATCCAAGCGGTCTGGGCGTCAACACGCGCCTGCTCGGATGGGGCGTAGGCTTCTTTGATATGGACAATGACGGCTGGCTGGATATTCTCATGTCGAACGGGCATGTGTATCCAGAGGTTGACAATTCGAAAACCGATTTGAAATATGCCGAGCACAAATATCTGTATCGAAACCTGCAAAACGGCCGCTTCGAAGAGGTGACGGAGCAAGGCGGACCGGGCATTCTAGAGAATGCTCCGGCGCGGGGCTGCGCGTTTGGCGATTACGACAATGACGGCGATATTGATATTGCCGTGAACTGCGTTAACGCGATTCCGCAGCTTCTGCGGTGCGATTCAACGTTGAAGCGAAACTGGATCAAGATCAAGCTCGTTGGAGTGAAATCGAATCGGACCGGCATTGGCACGAGGGTAACAGTGGTGGCGAAGAACAAACCGGATTCACCGAAGCCGCTGAGACAGATCGATGAGTTGCGCAGCGGAGGCAGCTATTTCTCGCAAAACGATCTCCGCATGCATTTCGGCCTGGATCAGGCGACCAGGGTGGACCTGGTGGAAATTCGCTGGCTGAGCGGGCAGGTGGACCGGCTGCAAGATCTTGATGTGAACCGGCTCTACACGATTCAGGAGGGCGGCAAGATTCTTAAGAGTGAAGCACTGCAGCCTGCCAGAAGTACATGAAACTCGGGATTCCGGCGTTACTGGTGTTCGCGCCGATGCTGTGCTGCGCAGCCGAAACCTGCCCCTGGATCAGTTCGGGTACTGTGGGCGGCATTCTCGGTGATCCGGTGGATAGCAAGGTGACAGCAACTACGTGCGAGTTCACGCATCGCAGCGGCTCCATGGTCGACAGCTTGCACGTCGAGGTCGAACCCATCGCGCACCACCCATACCCGAAGTATTTGGCCGAATGCAAATCCAAACCAGAACCGCTGAAGGCAATCGGAAACGAAGCGGTGAGTTGTCACACCGGAGCTGCTGAACTCGCCATAGGCCGGGTACGCGACCGGGTTTTCATCATTCGAGTGAATGCGACCGACGGGGCCGAGAAAGCGCGAACAGCGGCCGAACACGTTGCCGGCAACCTGTTCTGAGATTTACCTGGAGATTCGGGCCGCTCCGCGCTCCAGTTTTCGTTCTTTCTGTTTCGCTTCCGCCGCTCTCAACGCAGCAGCTTTGTCGAAGGCCGCCTTCGCACCCGCTGTGTCGCCTTTGCGCCGGAGCAGCAAACCGAGTGAATTGAAAGCGCCTGCGTCCGTAGGGTCCAGCGCGACGGAGTGCCTCAAAGCATCAATCGCGCCATCTGCATCGTCTTGCTGTTTCAAAATAGTCCCCAACTCAAACCAGGCGTCACCGTAATCGGGGCGTTCGGCGACGGCGGCTCGAAACTGCTCGATTGCCTTATCCGGCTCGCCGCTATCGACGTGCGCGAGCCCGAGCAGATAATGCGCCTCTGCCAGCTTCGGATCCAGCTGCACGGTTCTTGCGAGTTCCGCCTTCGCATGCGGCAGATCGTCAGTCTGTTTGTAGGCAACGCCCAGGTCGTAATGCGCAGAAGCGGAGTTTGGATGAGCCGCTGCGACGTTAGAGAGATGCTTGATGGCATCTTTATAATCTGCCGCTCCGATGTAGGCGTAGCCGATGTTCACCTGCACCTGCACATTGTTGGGATCGCGTTGGAGAATGCGCCGGAATTCAGCAATCGCGCCTGGCGTGTCTCCGCTATTCACCAATACGAGGCCGTAGCTGTTCCGAAGTGCATTGTTGTTGGGATTCAGGGCTAATGCCTGGCGATACGCATCGCGCGCCTTTGTCCATTGCTTCTTCTGTTGGTAGGACTGGCCTAGACTTTCCCAAGCCGACGCGAGATGTCCGCGATATTGGGCCTGACCGGGTGCAAGCTGAACCGCCTTCTGGAGCGCGTGTATGCCTGCGTCCTTTTGCTGCTTTATCAAGAGGGCAGCGCCCAAGTGATACCAGGCTTGGGCCATGTCGCCATCTAATTCCGTGGCGCGCTGGAAATAAGGAATGGCTTCCGAAGCACGGTTGGTGGCGGCCAGCAGGAATCCGACTTCATCCTGATAGGCCGCCGAAGTCGGAACCAACTGCGCCAGCTTCTGATATGACGCGAGAGCCCCGTTGGCATCACGCGCGGCCAGTGATTTCCGCGCAGATGATTCCAGTTCCTGAATGCTTTGGGACGGCGCAAGGAGCGGTAGAAACAGGAGCAAGCACAATCGCGCCCCGGCAGAACCCCGCGCGTAAGCGAGTGGCCACTTCCTACAACACAAGCTGCTTCACCACATTTCCACCGACATCGGTCAAACGAAAATCACGCCCTTGAAAGCGGTAGGTCAACTTCGTATGATCGACTCCCATCTGATTGAGAATCGTCGCGTGCAGGTCATGCACATCAATTGGGTCTTCCGCGATGTTGTAGCCCAGATCGTCCGTTTTCCCCAGCGTAATTCCCGGCTTAAATCCGCCACCGGCCACCCACATGGTGAATGCCCTTGGATGGTGATCGCGGCCGAGAAACTTGGAATTATTTCGGGCTTCGTTCATCGGCGTGCGTCCGAACTCGCCGCCCCAGACCACAATCGTGCTCTCCAGCAATCCCCGCTGCTTCAGATCTTTAATCAAAGCCGCGGCGGCACGATCGGTTTCCTGGCACAAGCTGGGGAGCCGGTTGACGATGTCGTCGTGACTGGATGTCCCATGATTGTCCCAGCCGCGATGGTAAAGCTGCACGAAGCGGACGCCGCGCTCCACAAGCCTTCGCGCCAGCAGGCAATTGTTCGCAAACGATTTTTTGCCGGGCTCCGTTCCGTACAGCTCGTGGATGGACGACGGTTCTTTCGAGATATCCACCAGATCCGGAACGCTCGATTGCATGCGATACGCCATCTCGTAGGAGGCGATGCGGGTGAGGATTTCCGGATCTCCGTTACTGGCCAGATGCATCTCGTTGAGTTGCTTGAGAAGGTCGAGTGATTCGCGGCGGCTCTTGTCCGAAACGCCTTCCGGATTCGTCAGAAAGAGCACCGGATCGCCCTGCGAACGAAATTCAACGCCCTGATAGACGGTCGGAAGAAATCCGCTGCCCCAGCAAGCCTTGCCTCCGTCCGGCTGATTTTCACCTGAGATGAGGACGACGAAACCGGGCAGATCTTTGCACTCGCTGCCAAGCCCGTAGGTCATCCACGATCCCATGCTCGGGCGTCCAATGATCTGGAAACCCGTGTTCATGAAGATCTGCGCCGGCGCATGATTAAACTGCGTCGTGTGCATCGACCTCACAATGGCGATGTCATCCGCGACCGTTTGCAAATGCGGCAGCAGCTCCGAGATTTGCGCGCCGCCCTGGCCGCACTGCTTGAATTCAAACGGTGAGCCCAGCAGTTTAGGAGTGCCTTTGATAAATGCGAAACGCTCGCCTTTCATCAACTCCGCGGGCACATTCTGGCCATCGTATTTTTGCAGCGCGGGCTTCGGATCCAGCAGATCCACTTGTGACGGAGCTCCCGCCATGAAGAGATAGATAATGCTCTTCGCTTTAGCCGGGAACATGGGCGGCTTCGGCGCCAGGGGATTTGTATCAATCGTACTTGCGAACAGAGAATTGTTCAGCAGGCCGGTGAGCGCGGCCGCGCCAATTCCAAACCCAGTTTGGCGAAAGAAATGACGCCGTGTTGATGCTTGTAGCATCTCGGAAGGGAGATCGGATGGCAGTGGTTTCACGCCTTTACTCCTTACTGATTGTCTCGTCCATATTCAATAGAACATTCGCGACCATAGTCCATGCGGCCATCTCGGTCGCATTTCCGCTGTCGTGATGCTCCGCCAACTGTTGCCGGTAAAACGCCAGGATGTCGCCCAATTCTTTCTGCGTGGGGCGTCGCGACACGGCCAGCCGGAACCCATATGTGATCCGATCTGCCTCGCTACTGCCGCCCTCCGTAACCATGCGTTTTGCCATGGCACGAGCGGCATCGAAGAAGTATGGATCGTTCAGGCTAGTCAACGCCTGCAGCGGAGTGTTCGTGCGAACACGCCGGATGGTGCAGAACTCGCGGCTCGGCGCGTCGTAAGTAACAAGGCTGGGATACGGCGCACTGCGGCGAATGAAGGTGTAGATCGCCCGGCGGTGCTGATCCTCGCCCTTGCTTTGAATCCATTTGTCATCGCTGTAAGGAATGTCCCAAACGCCGGCCGGCTGGTAGGGGAAGACACTCGGCCCGTACATTTTGGTACTCAACAAGCCACTGACCGACAGCGCGATATCGTGAACGGTCTCGGCTTCCACCCGGAACCGGGGCCCCCGCGCGTACAGCTTATTGTAGGGATCGCGCGAGATCAGGTCCGGCGTCGCGCGTGAACTTTGGCAATAGGTAGCGGAGGTGACCATCAGCCGCAGGATTTTTTTCATGCTCCAGCCATCGCGCATAAACTCGGTAGCGAGCCAGTCCAGTAGCTCGGGATGGGATGGAGGATCGCCTTGCGTGCCGAAGTCTTCGCTGGTCTCGACAATTCCATGGCCGAAGATCGCCTCCCAGAAATGATTCACTGCGACGCGCGCGGTTAGTGGATTATCATCGCTGACCAGCCATTCGGCCAACCCGAGCCGGTTGGGCATGGCATTTTTCGGCAGCGGATTAAGAGCACTCGGCACGTCGGCGTACACCAGTTCGCCCTTGCTGGTGAACGTTCCGCGCTCGCGAATGTAGGCCGCGGGCCGCGTGAACCCACCCTGTTCACGCATGATCATCGCGGTGACGATGCCCAGCTTTTTCAGGTCGCCTTTTAGATCAGCGATTTGCTTGCGGGTTGGTTCAAGCTCTGGAGCAACCGCGCGGAAGGCCTTTGCGAGCGTCGCGCTTTCCTCTGATGAGCGCCGGTTCGCGGGCACATCCAGCAGCGGATGAACAGAAGCCGGAATTTGCACGATGAATTCGGGATCCGGGTTTGTCGTGATGGAAATCCGGAACCGCCCGATATTCCGCGAAGCATGCCGCATCTGGTGCTTCAGCGTGATGGTGAGAATGCTACCGCCTGGTGATCCGACCGGAGACTCCGGAATGAAAACCGCCTGCCTCCGAATGGGCTTGGGATCGTTTTCCTCAATGGCCCAGCCGGCGAGTTGTCCGTTCTTCTTGCGAACAACGTTCGTTACTGAATATCCGTCCTGCGATTCATCGGCTTCCGCAGATTTCCATTGCAGTGTTTTTTTTGCCTGCGGGTTGTTCAGGGGCGCCGCTTCCACATCGAAATTACTCAAGAAGAAGTTGCCATTGGGATCGCGGCCCGGTCCGCCATGCGGCAGGCTCGGATCCGGCAGCACTTCGAGGCGCAAGCCCGTGATCGAAGTTGCCTGCGTTTTCGCCGTGATCGTGTACGTGTCTGCGTTGGGATTCTCGCCGCCCGCCAGAAGAGAACTGTCCGGCAGACGTTTCATCGTCGCGCCCCCAGCCGATTCAAAGCGTTCGGGCAGCAGAACCTGCCATCGCTCTTCCGCCCCGTGCATCTGTTGCTCCCATGCCGCTTGAGCGCTATCGAGCTGCGGAGTCTGGGTATCCAGCGTCTTCTGCAGGCCGGCGATTTCCACGCGCAGCTCTTCACTCTTCTCTTCCTGTGCAGCAGTAGGCAGTTCCAGCTCCGGCTCGTCCATCCAGTGATCGCCCTTCCCAGCGGGATGGTGTTTGCTGTTGCTGAAGAACGCCAGAAAACGGTAATAATCCTTCTGTGTAAAAGGGTCGAACTTGTGGTTGTGGCACTGCGCGCAGCCGAGCGTGCTCCCCAGCCAGACGGAGGCGGTTGTATTCGTGCGGTCTACCAGGCTGTACCAGTAATATTCATTAATGTCGATGCCGCCTTCCTGATTCAGCATCGAGTTGCGATTAAACCCGGTCGCGATCAACTGATCATTGCTGGGGTTCGGAAGCATGTCGCCGGCAATCTGATCGATTGTGAAATCGCGAAACGACATGTCGGCATTCAGCGCGCGGATTACCCAATCCCGGTACTCCCAGGCGGTGCGTTCCCGGTCCTTTTCATAACCGTTGCTGTCCGCATAGCGAGCCAGATCGAGCCATTGCCGGGCCCATCGTTCGCCATAATGCGGCGAGGCGAGAAGCCGGTCGACAACCTTGTCATACGCGTTCGGGCTCTGGTCGGCGAGGAAGGCATCC
>Ga0308174_10000716_pt1 | contig 14461 bp, 14 predicted proteins | sample PhyPR2_FD_203894 | JGI IMG/M metagenome (GOLD analysis project Ga0308174, IMG submission 203894) | Soil microbial communities from UC Gill Tract Community Farm, Albany, California, United States - DLSLS.P.R2 | ecosystem: Environmental > Terrestrial > Soil > Agricultural land | place: USA...
GTGCTCGCGGATGAAGAATTCGGTGTCGCGCTGCCCGACGTGGCCAATGAAGTGGAGCATGCCCAGCCCGCCCGGCTTCAGCAGCTGCGCGTGCGCGCGCACCACGTCGTCGACCTGATCGCGTCCCGCATGCTCGAGCGTGCCGATCGAGACCACCTTGTCGAATTGGGCGAACACCTCGCGGAAGTCGCGGTTCACCACCCGCAGCCGGTCGGTGAGCTTGCGCTCGGCAATCATCGCGTTGACGGCATCCACCTGCTCGTCGGTGTTGTTCACGCCCGTCACGTCGACGTCGTAGCGCTCGGCGGCGCGAAACATGAAGCCGCCGAAGCCCGCTCCGATGTCCACCACTTTCTCGCCTGCGCGCAGCTGCACCTTGCGGCACACGTGGTCGATCTTGTTGGCCTGCGCTTCCTCGAGCGTGCGCGTGCCTTCCTTCCAGTAGGCGCAGGTGTACATCATGTACGGATCGTCGAGCCACAGCCGGTAGAAGTCCGTGCCGAGCCCGTAGTGGAAGCGCGCGTTGCGCTTCGCCATCGCGTACGTGCGATTGCCGCGCGTGAGCTCGTGCCACCGGTTGCGCACCGTGACGAGCGGGTTGCGGCCGCCAAAGCGCCCCGACATGCCGACCCGCACGAGGGCACGCAGGTCGCCGTCGATGTCGAGGCCGCCGTCGAACCAGGCGTCCAGCAATCCGATGTGGCCGTAGAGGGCGGTCGACAGCTGCGCGCGCCGGCTGTGGAACCGGATGGTGAACGCGGGTGCACCCGGGCGGCTCTCGAAGCGCGCGCCGTTGGCGAACTGGACGTGAAACGCCTCCGGGACGGCTGCGGCGACGCGGCGCAGCTCGCGCGCAACGAAGCCGTCGGACGTCGCGCCGCTGGCGCGCCGGGTCGCATCAACGGTGGTGGCGTCGGGGGCATCTCCATCGGACATCGTCAGGCTCCTGGTTCAGGCGTGCTGCCGCGCCGGCGGAGGCGCGCAATCGGGCATGTGGCGCCGCACGGTCGCGAGCAGTGCGTCGAGGTATTCGACATCGGCGGCGCCGTCGCGCTCCGCGAGCGCGCGCGCCTGCGTGTCGTCATAGGTGGTGCCGGCCGGGCTCCATGCACGGGCGGCGACGAGCGTCCCGTCGGCATAGTCGAACTCGGCCCGCCGCCGGCCATCCGGATACCAGGACCGCGTCAGGCCGTGCCGTTGCCCGGCGCGATAGCCCGCCTCGAGCTTCCGGACCGGATCGTCGCCGTCGGTCGCGTCGACGTACCACAGCGACACCGTGCCGTTGAGCGCGTCCGCGTCGAACGGCAGGTGCGCGATGCGCACGCCGGTGGAGCTCCAGAAGATGAAGGAGCCCACGCGCTGGCCCTGGCTGAACGCCCCCTGCACGCGCAGGCGCCCATCCGGTGCGCGCAGCGCATAGCCGCCCTGCGCGAGCCCGTCACGGCAGTGTCCCGTGACCACGAGCGCCGGGGACGACGCGCTCTCGCCGCGTGCAACCGGCACGGCACACGCGAGCAGCGCGAACGCGGCCACGCGGAACAGGCGGGCGCTCAGGTGCGCCGCCGCGTCCACCATGCGGCCAGCTCGCCCACGATGCCGCGGCGAAACGCGAGGACGCAGACGACGAAGATCGCGCCGGTGATGACGGTGACCCACTCCCCGAACCGTGCGAGGTAGTTTTCCAGGCCGATGATAACGAAGGCGCCGACGACCGGGCCGAAGATCGTGCCCATCCCGCCGAGCAGCGTCATCAGCACCACCTCGCCGGACATCGTCCAGTGCACGTCGGTGAGCGACGCGAGCTGGAAGACGAGGGACTTGGTCGCACCCGCGAGGCCCGCGAGGGTGGCCGACAGCAGGAATGCCAGGAGCTTGTAGCGGTCGGCATCGTAGCCGAGGGAAAGTGCGCGCGGCTCGTTCTCGCGGATGGCTTTGAGCACCTGCCCGAAGGGCGAGTGCACGATGCGCTGGATGAGCAGGAATCCGGCGATGAATACCGCCAGCACCAGGTAGTACATCGCGAGCGGCTCGGAGAGGTCGAGCAGCCCGAACAGGCGTCCGCGCGGGACCGCCTGGATGCCGTCCTCGCCATGCGTGAACGGCGCCTGCAGGTAGAAGAAGAACATCATCTGCGCGAGCGCCAGCGTGATCATCGCGAAATAGATGCCCTGCCGGCGGATCGCGAGCGCACCCGTGATCGCTCCGAGCCCCGCGGCGGCCGCGGTGCCGGTGAGAATGGCCAGCTCCGGGGTCAGTCCCCACACCTTGGCGGCATGCGCGCACACGTAGCCCGCGGTGCCGAAGAACATCGCATGACCGAAGGACAGCAGGCCGCCGAATCCGATCAGCAGGTTGAAGGCACACGCGAACAGCGCGAAGCACAGCGCTTTCATGACGAACACCGGGTAGAGCCCCAGCCAGGGCGCCAGCGCCAGCAGCGCCGCCATGATGGCCGTCACCAGGAGCGCGCGATTGCGCTCGCGCTCGATCGCAGGAGCCAGTGCGACGGTGGACATCAGCGCTCCCGCCCGAACAGGCCGGCCGGCTTGACCAGCAGCACGAGCACCATGATCACGAAGATCACCGTGTTGGACGCTTCGGGGTAGAACACCTTGGTCAGGCCTTCGACCACGCCGAGCCCGAAGCCGGTCGCGATCGCGCCCAGGATCGAGCCCATGCCGCCGATGACCACGACGGCGAACACCACGATGATGATGTTGGCGCCCATTTGCGGCGTCACCTGGTAGATCGGCGCGGCCATGACGCCCGCGAGCGCGGCAAGTCCCACGCCGAAGCCGTACGTGAGCGTGATCATGCGCGGCACGTTGACGCCGAACGCCTGGACGAGCGCGGGATTCTCCGTCGCCGCGCGCAGGTATGCGCCGAGCTTGGTGCGCTCGATGACGAACCAGGTGCCGAAGCAGACGATGGCCGACGCGAGGATCACCCAGGCGCGGTACTTGGGCAGGAACATGAAGCCCAGGTTGAACGCCCCCGAGAACGTTTCCGGCAAGCGGTACGGCAACCCGGAGCTGCCGAAGTAGTTGGTGAAGACGCCCTGGAACACGAGGGCCAGGCCGAACGTGAGCAACAGGCCGTAGAGATGGTCGAGCTTGTACAGGCGCGAGAGCATCAGGCGCTCGATCACGATCCCCGTGAAGCCAACGACGATCGGCGCGATCAGCAACGCCCACCAGTAGCCGATGCCGATGCGCTCGAGCAGGAACCATGCGCAGAACGCGCCCAGCATGTACTGCGCGCCGTGCGTGAAGTTGATGATGTTGAGCAGGCCGAAGATGACCGCCAGCCCGAGCGAGAGCATGGCGTAGAACGCGCCGTTGATGAGCCCGATCAGGAGCTGGCCCGCGAAGGCCCCGATCGGCACACCGAAGATCTCTGTCATCGAAGCCGCTGGTTGTTGGGCATTGCCCTCACCCACCCGGCGCGAAGCGCCGGATCGGTGAGGGATCCTTCGTACCCGAAAGGAAACGGGGCGGTCGACCGAAGCGCTATTTCACCAGCGGACACTCCCCATCCTTCAACGGCCGGAACGCCTGGTCGGCAGGGATGGTGGCCTTGACGGTGTAATAGTCCCACGGGCCCTTCGATTCGGACGGCTTCTTCACCTCGACGAGGTAGGCCGGATGGATCTTGCGGCCATCGACACGGATGGTGCCCTTGCCGAACAGCGGATCGTCGGTGGGCATCTCCTTCATCTTCGCCACGACCTTGGTGCCGTCGTCGCTCTTCAACGCCTCGACCGCCTTCAGGTAATGGAGCACCGACGCGTACACGCCCGCATGCACCATCGTCGGGTGGATGCCCTTGTCGCGCTCGGCAAAGCGCTTGGAGAACGCGCGCGTCTGGTCGTTCTGGTCCCAGTAGAACGTCGTGGTGATCGTGAGCCCCTGGGCCGTGGGCAGGCCGAGCGCGTGCACGTCGGTCAGGAACACGAGCAGGCCGGCAAGCTTCTGGCCGCCCTTCACGATGCCGAACTCGGCCGCCTGCTTGATCGAGTTGGTGGTGTCGCCGCCCGCGTTCGCGAGGCCGATGATCTTGGCCTTCGATTGCTGCGCCTGGAGCAGGAATGAGCTGAAGTCCTGGTTGTTGAGCGGCACCTTCACCGAGCCCACCACCTTGCCACCCGAGGAGGTGACGACCGCCGCGGTGTCGCGCTCGAGCGCATGCCCGAACGCGTAGTCCGCGGTGATGAAATACCAGGTGTCGCCGCCGTTCTTGACGATGGCGCTGCCCGTGCCGTGCGCGAGCATCCAGGTGTCGTACGTCCAGTGGACCGTGTTGGGCGAGCACGCCTTGCCGGTCAGGTCCGACGATGCCGGCCCCGAGGCGAGGAACACCTTGCCCTTGTCCTTGGTGATCTGGTTGATGGCGAGCGCAACACCGGAGTTCGGCACGTCGACGATGACGTCCACGTGCTCGACGTCGTACCACTGCCGCGCGATGCTCGAGCCGACGTCGGGCTTGTTCTGGTGGTCCGCCGAGATCATCTCGACCTTGTAGCCGCGCTTCTCGATGCCCGAGTCCTCGACGGCCATGCGCACCGCGGCCACCGAGCCGGCACCGGCGAGGTCGGTGTACAGGCTCGACATGTCGGACAGCACGCCGATCTTGATCACGTTGTCCGAGATTTGCGCCTGCGCGCCGCCGGCAGCGAGCGCGCCGGACACGGCGAGCGCCAGCAGAGTGCGTCTGAAGAGCTTCATTGCGTTGCCTCCTTGTGGAACCGGGGTGACGGGCGTTCACACGCCCAGGTAATCGTGCAGCTTGGCCATGTTGGCGTCGAGCGCGTCGTTCGCGATCTCGTCCACCACGCGTCCGTTCTCCATCACGTAGTGCCGGTCGGCGACCGTGGCGGCGAAGCGGAAATTCTGCTCCACCAGCAGGATCGTGAATCCCTGCGTCTTCAGGCGGGCGATCGTGCGGCCGATCTGCTGCACGATCACGGGCGCCAGGCCTTCCGTGGGCTCGTCGAGCAGCAGCAGGCGCGCACCGGTGCGCAGGATGCGGCCGATCGCGAGCATCTGCTGCTCGCCGCCGGACAGCTTGGTGCCCTGGCTGCGGCGACGCTCGCGCAGATTGGGAAAGAGCTCGTAGACCTGCTCGAGCGTAAGACCGCCGTCGCGCACGCGCGGCGGCAGCATCAGGTTCTCCTCGACGTTGAGGCTCGCGAAGATGCCCCGCTCCTCGGGACACCACGCCAGACCCAGGCGCGCGATGCGGTTGGACGACAGGTGCACGATGTCCGCGCCGTCGTAGAGCACGGAGCCTTCGCGCCGCGGCACCACGCCCATGACGGACTTGAGCGTCGTGGTCTTGCCCGCGCCGTTGCGGCCGAGCAGCGTCACCACTTCGCCGGGACGCACCTCGAAGTCGACACCGTGCAGGATGTGCGACTCGCCGTACCAGGCATTGAGCCCGCGTACCGCGAGCAAGGGGGCGGCCCCACCGCGCGCGGCGGCCAGCGGCAGCGGGTCAGCCATGCGCGCTCGTCCCCAGATACGCTTCCATCACCTTGGGATGGCCCGACACCGCCGCGTAATCGCCTTCGGCGAGCACTTCCCCGCGCGCGAGCACGGTGATGTGGTCGGACAGCGTCGACACCACCGACAGGTTGTGCTCCACCATCAGCACTGTCCGGTTCACCGCGACGCGCTTGACCAGCGCTGCGATGCGCTCGACGTCCGCGTGCGTCATGCCCGCCGTGGGCTCGTCGAGCAGCATCATCTCCGGATCGAGCGCCAGCGTGGTGGCGATCTCCAGCGCCCGCTTGCGGCCATACGCGAGCTCGCCTGCGAGCGTCGCCTCGAAGCCGGCGAGGCCCACGGCGTCGAGCAGCTCGCGCGCCCGGTCATCGAGCTCGTGCAGCGCGCGCTCGCTGCGCCAGAAGTCGAACGAATGGCCGCGCTTGCGCTGCAGGGCAATGCGCACGTTCTCGAGTACGGTCAGATGCGGGAACACTGCGGAGATCTGGAACGAGCGCACGAGGCCCATGCGGGCGATCGCGGCCGGCCGCTGCCCCGTGATCTCACGGCCGTTGTAGAAGATCTGGCCCCGCGTGGGCGTGAGGAAGTGCGTGAGCAGGTTGAAGCAGGTGGTCTTGCCGGCGCCGTTGGGCCCGATCAACGCGTGGATCGTGCCACGCCGGACCTTGAGGTCGACGTCCTTGACCGCGACGAAGCCCTTGAACTCCTTGGTCAGCTTGCGCGTTTCGAGGATGGTGTCGTCGGCCATGCGGCTGTGCCATCCGCTCGCGAGCGGCGGCCGAAAGATCGGGTCGGGGGCGGATTATCCCGGGGCGCGCCGCAAATGACAACGCAGGGCGCGGCCGGAGCACTTGCGGGACGGCATCGTGGCGCTGCTCAACGCGACCAGTCGGGCGGCCGCTTGGCGAGGAAGGCGTCGATGCCTTCCGCGGCATGCGGCTCGAGCAGGTTGGCCGCCATCACGTCCGCCATGGCGCAATACGCTTCCCCGAGGGGCGCATCGACCTGCCGATAGAAGGCGCGCTTGCCGAGCGCGACCACGACAGGGCTCTTGGCCGCGATCACCGCGCAGCGGCGTGCGATCGTGGCGTCGAGGTCGTGGCCTGGCACCACGTCGTTGACCAGCCCCCACGCGTGCGCCGTCGCGGCGTCGATGGGCTCGCCGGACAACAGCATGTCCATCACGCGCTTGCGGCCGATGTTGCGGGCGACGCCCACCGCAGGCGTCGAGCAGAACACACCGACGTTCACGCCCGGCAATGCGAAGCGTGCGGTATCCGACGCCACCGCGAGGTCGCACATCGACACCAGCTGGCAGCCCGCGGCCGTGGCCAGGCCATGCACGCGGGCGATGACCGGCTGCGGCAGGGCCGTGAGCTTGACCATCATCCGGTTGCATGCCGCGAACAGCGCCTGCTGCCATGCCGCGTCCGGGTGCGCCCGCAGCTCCTTCAGGTCGTGCCCCGCGGAGAATCCCTTGCCGGCCCCGGCGATCACCACCACGCGCACCGCGGCAGACTGCGCGACGCGGTCGAGCGCGGCATCGAGTGCGGCGATCATGTCGCTCGACAACGGGTTGTAGCGCTCGCCACGGTTGAGCGTCAGCGTGCACACGTGGTCGTGCACGGCCTCGAGCACGTACGGCGCGGCAACCGCGGCGTCCGTGCGTTCCTCTGCAAGCGTCGTCATCGTGTCCCCTTTCCGCGTGCCGATCGAACGACCTTCCGCACTCATTCGATGGCTGCGGTCGAGCGTGCGCGCTCGCGCAGCACGAACTTCTGGATCTTGCCGGTGGACGTCTTCGGCAGCTCGCAGAAGACCACTGCCTTGGGCGCCTTGAACCGCGCCAGGTGCGCGCGGCAATGCTCGATGAGCTCGGCTTCGGTCACGCCGGCCCCCGGCTTGAGCTCGACGAACGCACAGGGCGTCTCGCCCCACCTGGCATCCGGCTGCGCAACCACTGCGGCGGCGAGCACGGCGGGATGGCGATACAGCACGTCCTCGACTTCGAGCGAGCTGATGTTCTCGCCGCCGGAGATGATCACGTCCTTCGAGCGGTCCTTGATCTTGACGTAGCCGTCGGGCTGCATGACCGCGAGATCGCCGGAGTGGAACCAGCCGCCCGCAAAGGCTTCGTCCGTGGCGTCGGGATTCTTGAGATAGCCCTTCATCGTGATGTTGCCGCGGAACATGATCTCGCCCATCGTCTCGCCATCCCATGGCACCGGCGTCATGGTCTGCGGGTCCATCACCGTCATGCCTTCCTGGCAGGTGTAGCGCACGCCCTGGCGGCCGTTGCGCTCGGTGCGCGCGCCGATGTCGAGATCGTCCCATTCGGCATGCTTGGCGCACACCGCGGCCGGACCGTACGTCTCCGTGAGACCGTAGACGTGCGTGATGTCGAAGCCGATCCGCTGCATGCCTTCGATCATGGACGCCGGCGGCGCGGCTGCCGCCACGAGGCCGCTGACCTTGTGCTCGATGCCGGTCTTCCATTCTTCCGGTGCGTTGATCAGCATGCCGTGGACGATGGGCGCGCCGCAATAATGCGAGACGCGGTGCAGCCGGATCGCATCGAGGATCGCCTTGGCTTCGACCCGGCGCAGGCAGACGTTGGTTCCCGCGTTGGCTGCCATCGTCCACGGGAAGCACCAGCCGTTGCAATGGAACATCGGCAGGGTCCACAGGTACACCGCGTGCCGCGGCATGCCCCAGTCGACGATGTTCGACAGCGCGTTGAGATACGCGCCCCGGTGGTGATAGACCACGCCCTTCGGATTGCCGGTGGTGCCCGAGGTGTAGTTGAGCGAGATGGCCTGCCACTCATCCTCGGGCGGCTGCCAGTCATGGCGCGGATCACCGCCCGCAATGAACGCCTCGTAGTCGGTCTGCCCCAGCCGCTCGCCGCCCGGACCGAGCACGTCGTCCACGTCGATCACGAGCAGGCTGCCGCGGCTGCGCGCGATGGCGAGGCGCATGACCGGTGCGAACTCGGTGTCCGTGATCAGGACGCGTGCTTCTCCATGCTCCAGCATGAAGCCGAGGGCGTCGGCATCGAGGCGGGTATTGAGCGTGTTGAGCACCGCGCCGCACATGGGCACGCCGAAATGGCATTCCACCATCTCCGGCGTGTTGCTGAGCATGACCGCGACCGTGTCGCCCTGGCCGATCCCGCACGCGACCAGCGCGGACGCGAGGCGGCGCGCCCGGGCGTACGTCTGCGACCAGGTGTAGCGTCGCTCGCCGTGAATCACCGCGACCTGCGCGGGCCAGATGTAGGCCGTGCGTGCGATGAACGACAGCGGAGTGAGCGCCGCGTAGTTGGCCGCGTTGCGAGGAAGACTGGCCTCGAAGGCGCCTGGATTCGTCATCGCGTCGCTCGAAGGGCTGGGAACGCCATCCTAGCAAACGACTGTGCGCGGGTTGCACGCTTGCCCGGCACCAGCCTTTTCGCTAGGCTCGACCGCCAGCGCGGCCGGACGCCTCGCAGCGAGCTTGCCATGGGCCATCGACTCTCCAAGATCGTCACGCGCACCGGCGACGCCGGCACCACCGGCCTGGGCGACGGCTCGCGCGTGCCCAAGGACGCGCCGCGCATCGAAGCCATCGGCGCGGTGGACGAGCTCAACTCCACGCTCGGTGTGCTGCTTGCCGAGGCGCTTCCCGGCACCGTCGCAGCCTGCCTCACCGAGGTCCAGCACGACCTGTTCGACCTCGGCGGCGAGCTCTCGATTCCCGGGCACGTCGCCATGAGCCAGGCGCACGTCGACCGGCTGGAGGACGCGGTCGAGCGCTTCAATGCCGATCTCGCGCCGCTGAAGGAATTCGTCTTGCCCGGCGGCACCCGCGCTGCCGCCCTCGCGCACGTCGGCCGCACGGTATGCCGGCGCGCCGAGCGCGCGGTCGTCACGCTGGCGGGACACGAGCCGGTCGGCGACGCGCTGCGCCGCTACCTCAATCGGCTGTCGGATCTGCTGTTCGTGATGGCCCGCGCGCTCAATCGCGCTGGGGGACGTCCGGACGTGCTCTGGCGGCGCGATCGCGGCGCGTCCGGCTAGCCGGATGACGGCTGCCGACCCGTCGGAGCGCAGCGCCCGCCTCGCGGCCCTGCTCGCGCGCGTGGCCCTGGCCGACCAGCGAGCGTTCGAGGCGCTTTACGGTCAAACCTCCGCGCATCTGTACGCGGTCGCCCTGCGTATCGTCAGGGAACCGTCCGCCGCCGAGGAAATCTTGCAGGAAGCCTACGTGAGCGTCTGGCACCACGCCGGAAGCTACGACGCGGCCAGGAGCCAGCCGATGACCTGGCTCGCCTCGATCGTGCGCAATCGCTGCCTCGATCAGCTGCGCCGCCGGGAGCTCGCCACCGTCACGCTGACGACCGACGACGACGACATGCCGGAGTACGAGGTGGCCGACGACGCGCTCACCCCGGCGGAGCTGCTGTTGCGCGGCGCCGAGGCGCGATCCGTGCGCGAGTGCGTCGAGACGCTCGATGCCGGGCCCCGGCAGGCGATCGCCATGGCGTTCTTCCAGGGCCTCTCGCACGCCGAGCTCGCCACCCAGCTGCGCGAGCCGCTCGGCACGATCAAGTCCTGGGTCCGCCGCGGCCTGGAGCGGCTCAAGCGCTGCCTGGACGGCGCCGGCTACGCGCGCTGATGGACCTCGCCCGACCCGACCGCCGTGCCCGGCTCGACGAGCTCGCGGCCCAGTACGCGCTGGGCACGCTGCGCGGGCGGGCCCGGGCGCGCTTCGCGCGCGCCATGCGGGCCGATCCGGTCGTGGCCGACGCAGCGCGGGAGTGGGACGATCGCCTGGCGAGCCTGGCGAGCGCGCTGCCCGGCGTCACGCCGCCGCCGCGTGTCTGGACCGGCATCGCGACGCGCCTGGGTCTTGCGACGGCCGCCCCGGTGAGCGGGACCTGGTGGCAAGGCATCGGCTTCTGGCGAGCGTTCGGCCTTGCGAGCTTTGCCGCGGCCGTCATCCTGAGCATCGTCACGCTCGGCGGCCCGGTCGCCCCGGTGGGCGAGCGCGTGGTGGTCGTGCTCGCCGGCGCGGACGCCCGGCCGGCAATGATCGCCACGGCTGCCCGGGGCGATCCGGTGCTCACGATGAAGACGGTCGCGCAGGCAGCGCCTGGGCCTGGCAGGACGTTCCAATTGTGGGCGCTGCCCGACGGTGGGGCGCCTCAGTCGCTCGGCGTCATTCCGCCGGGCGGCGTAGTGCGCGTGCCGCTGCGCGGACCGGCACGCGACCTGCTCGACCGCGTGCCCACGCTGGCCGTGAGCCTCGAGCCCACGGGGGGGTCGCCCACCGGGCAGCCAACCGGCCCCGTGCTCTATACGGGCCGCGTCGAGCGCTTCGATTGATGCGTCGGCGAAGGTGAAAAAATGGGGCCGGCCCTTCAGAGCCGGCCCGAATCGTTTCCTCTGGGGGAGGAACGCGAACGCGGCGGCGTCTGGTCCGCCGCGATCGAGCTTCGACGTCAGCCGGCGCGCTTGTGGCTCGCGAGCCAGAAACCGTGGATCGCGGGTCGCTCGCGCACCGCGACGACTTCGATGGGCGGCAGGTCGATCGTGACCTGCGTCGCCGCCGCGTAAGGCATCGACGCGGCGGCGAGCGTGGGCAGGTAACCGTCCGGGGCTGCGCCGGCGTTCATGGCCACAGGCAGGCCGAACGTCAGGGCGAGCGCGATTGCAGCGGCGGCACCGAGGGCCGGCCAGTTGATGCGTCGTTGTTCGTAGTTCATGTGGTGCTCCTCGTGTAGTCGGTGGCAACCGTCGGGTCTTTGTGTTCCGACGCTTCGTCCCTTGGATGCGGCGATCCGCGATTTCGGATTCACCTCGTTCACGGGCTTGCTTGCCACGATCGCATCCTAGGCAGCGTGGTCGCGTCCCTCAACGGGGAAGCGACGAACCGCCTTGGACGAGGATCGAATGCGGACGGGGCGCGACGAAGCGAGCCGGCGGACGGGCGAACGGCGCCCGCGCGGGAAAGCCGACCGGCCGATCAGGCCTCAGGTCAGGCTGGCTTGCGGGGGGCGAGACGAAAGCCGTCGGGACGGTCTTCCATTTCCCAGCCGGCGTCGTGGAGTGCTGCGCGCAGGCGATCGGCCTCGGCCCAGTTCTTGGCCGCCCGGGCATCGGCCCGCGCCTGCGCGAGTGCCTCGACCTGCGGCGGCACCACCGCTTCGACGGGTTCCCAGGCGGGAAGACCGAGCCCCATCACGCGATCGAACGCGGCGAGGGTCGCGCGCTTGACCGGCGCCGCGCCTTCGCCACGCAACGCCTCCCATGCCACGGCGAGCGCGCGTGGAAGGTTGAGGTCGTCGTTGATCTCGTCGGTGAAACGCTCCACGAGCGCAGCGTCCGGCTCCGCCGGCGCTTCTGCCAGCGCGTGGAATCCCGTGCGCATGCGCGCAAGTCCGGTGGAGGCCGCGTCGAGCGCCTCGAAGGTGAAGTTGAGCTGGCTGCGGTAATGCCCCGTGAGGCACAGATAGCGATAGGCGAGCGGATCGTAGCCGCGATCCACGAGCGCCTGGACGCGCAGGAACTCACCGGCCGACTTGGCCATCTTGGCGTCGTTGGCCAGCAGGAAGTAGCCGTGCATCCACCAGTTCGCGAGCCGCGTGCCCACGCGCGCTTCGGTCTGCGCGATCTCGTTGGTGTGATGCACGGGAATGTGGTCCTCGCCGCCGCAATGGATGTCGAAGAAGTCGCCGAGGTACTTCTGCGCCATCGCCGAGCACTCGATGTGCCAGCCGGGGAAACCGCGTCCCCACGGGCTGTCCCATTCCATCTGGCGTCGCTCGCCCGGGGGCGAGAACTTCCACAATGCGAAATCGGTGGCCTGGCGCTTGTCGCCGACGTCGACCCGCCGGCCTGCGTCGAGACCCGCCTTGTCGAGCCGCGCAAGATAGCCATAGTCGGGCTGGCGGCTGGTGTCGAAGTAGATGCCGTCGGGGGTGCGGTAGGTATAGCCGTTGCGCTCGAGATCGGCGACGAACGCGATCTGCTCGGCGATGTGGTCGGTCGCCTTGCACAGCACCGCCGGCATCTCGATGTTCAGCGCGCGCATGTCGTCGACGAACGCCACCGTGTACATCTGCGCGATGTCCCAGGCGCTGCGGCCGGTGCGCCGCGCGCCCTTCTCCATCTTGTCCTCGCCGGTGTCGGCGTCGGATACGAGGTGACCGACATCCGTGATGTTCATCACGTGGCGCACCGCGTATCCGTTCCATTCGAGGGTGCGCTTCAGCCAGTCCTCGAACAGGAACGTCCGGTAGTTGCCGATGTGCTGGTAGTCGTAGACCGTCGGGCCGCAGGTGTACAGGCCCACCGGTGCGCCGGGCGCCAGCGGCTCGAAGCGGCGGAGCGAGCGCGTGTAGTTGTCGTACAGCGTGAGCGGACGAGGCATGCGGCGCGATGGAGGCTGCCGACCTTCGTGCGTGCAGTGGCGGCTCGCGTCGATGGTAGCACGCAGGGCGCGCGCGTTTCAGGCGAGCGGGCGCGCCATGACATAGTCCTCCATCACGAAGCCGTCGCCGATCGGAAAATCGGCGGCTTCACGAATCGCGAACCCGCAGCGCTCGTACGCCTGCACGGCCCCCGCGTTGTTGCGGTTGACGTTGAGCACGAGCGTGCGGCAGCCGGCCGCGCGGGCGGCGCCGGCGACGTGCTCGATGAGAGCGCGCCCTACGCCCCGGCGATGCCAGGCGGGCAGCACGTAGAGCTTGTCGAGCTTCATCGTGGCAGCGTCGCCCGGCGGATACCAAGCGGCGAACCCGACCGCGCGCTGGCCTTGTTCGGCAAGCGCAAGACCGCGGGCCGGATCCGTGGCGAATGGCATGAGCGCGGCGTCGCAGTAGCCGCGCGCCAGCATGTAGTCGATCTGCGCCGCCGACAGCATCGAAGGGTAGTGCGCGTGCCAGATCGCGTGCGCGAGGCGCTGCACGAGCGGGACGTCGTCGGGTGCGCCTCGGCGGATGCGAACGGACGCGGGCACGGGCAGTCTCGAAGGCACGACAACGGCTAGCTTAGTACAATGCGCGCGCCAAGCGCGGCTCACCCCGCCGCGCATCGCCCAATGCCGCCTTCGCTTCGGTCTCGCCCGTGGATCATCCTCGCCGGCCTCTTCACCGTGATCTGGTTCGGCGCGCTCGACGTGCGCGCGCTCCATCATCCCGACGAAGGCCGCTACGCCGAGATCGCGCGCGAGATGCACGCATCGGGCGACTGGGTCACGCCGCGGCTGAACGGCCTCAAGTACTTCGAGAAGCCGCCGCTGCAATACTGGCTCACGGCTGCGTCGTATGCGGCGTTCGGCGTGCACGACTGGACTGCACGCCTGCCCGCAGCGCTGTTCGGCTGGCTCGCGATCGCGGCGATCGGCGCGGCGGGGACGCGCATCGCGGGTCCCGCCACCGGTTGGCTCGCCGCTGCGCTGCTCGGCTCCATGGTGTGGCCGATCGCGCTCGCCCATTTCCTCACGCTCGACGCCGTGCTGACGGGCTGGCTCACGCTCGCGTTCGCCGCGTTCGTGACCGCGCAAAGCGCAGCGCCGGCGCGGCAGCGCACGTGGATGCTCGCGGCCTGGGCGGCGAGCGCGGGCGCGGTGCTCACGAAGGGCCTCGTCGGGCTCGCGATCCCCGGCGGTGCGCTGGTCCTCTACACGCTCGCGACCCGCGACCTCGCGCTGTGGCGCCGTCTCGCGCTCGTGCCCGGCCTGGCGCTCATGCTCGTCGTCTGCGTGCCATGGTTCGCCGTCGTATCGGCGCGCAATCCGGAGTTCGCCCACTTCTTCTTCGTCCACGAGCACGTGCAGCGCTTCCTGACCACGGAGCATCAACGCGAAGGCGCCTGGTGGTACTTCGTGCCGCTGCTGGTGCTGGGGTTGCTGCCGTGGACCGCCGTTCTCGGCGCCGGCTTGGCGCGCGCCTGGCGCGACGCGCCGCGCACCCG
>Ga0308174_10000717_pt1 | contig 14449 bp, 11 predicted proteins | sample PhyPR2_FD_203894 | JGI IMG/M metagenome (GOLD analysis project Ga0308174, IMG submission 203894) | Soil microbial communities from UC Gill Tract Community Farm, Albany, California, United States - DLSLS.P.R2 | ecosystem: Environmental > Terrestrial > Soil > Agricultural land | place: USA...
CGTAAGGCAGCACCGCGTCGAGGCAGGCCTGCATGATGCCGATCGGCCCCGCCGACAGCACCACCCGCTCGTAGTCAAGCCCGCTCATCAGCACGCCCACGCCGCCGTTCTCGGGACCGAGCACGTTCTCCGCCGGAACTTCGCAGGCCTCGAACACCAGCTCGCCGGTGTCCGAGCCGCGCATGCCGAGCTTGTCCAGCTTCCGGCTCACCGAGAAGCCCTTGAATCCCTTCTCGATCAGGAAGGCGGTGATGCCGCGGCTCGCCGCGTCCGGGTCGGTCTTGGCGTAGACCACCAGGGTGTCGGCGTGCGGCGCGTTGGTGATCCAGTACTTCGTACCGGTGAGCACATAGCGGTCCCCGCGCCGCTCGGCCCGGAGCTGCATGGAGACCACGTCGGAGCCGGAGCCCGCCTCGCTCATCGCCAGGGCGCCGACGTGCTCGCCGCTGATCAGCTTCGGCAGATAGCGGCGCTTCTGCGCCTCCGTCCCCCAGCGGCGGATCTGATTGATGCAGAGGTTGGAATGCGCGCCGTAGGAGAGGCCCACCGAGGCCGATGCGCGGGAGACCTCCTCCATCGCCACCACGTGCTCGAGATAGCCCAGCCCGAGACCGCCGTAGGCCTCCTCGACCGTCACGCCGTGGAGGCCCAGCTCGCCCATCTGCGGCCAGAGCTCACGCGGGAAGGCGTTCTCCCGGTCGATGCGTGCGGCGAGCGGGGCGATCTTGTCGGCGGCGAAGCGGGCGGTCGTCTCGCGGATCGCCTCGGCCGTCTCGCCGAGGCCGAAATCGAGCGCCGGTCCGGAGTTCGGGATCATGCCGATGCGTTAGCACGCGCCGGCCGCTCCCGCGAAGAGGCGCCTAATCCTCGTCGCGCGCGCCGCGGGCGAAGCCCTGCAGCAGCAGGAACACCGCCACGCTGAGGAAGCCCACGCCGGCGAGGCCGGCGAGCCACCCCACCAGGGTCGGGGTGAACACCCCCGCGGCGACCGTCGGCCGCGCGTTCGCCGCCCAGAACAGGCCACCGCCGATGAACGCCAGGCCCAGGATGGCGAGCGCCACGACCCAAAGCGGGCCGCCTTTCGGCTGGGTCGGCAGAGGCTGGACGAACGGCGCGGTGAACTCGAACGGCGCGGTGTCGTCGATCAGGACGCGCGGCCGCCCGGTCTGTTCGGCGGTGTCGGGCGGGTTCGTCTGGGCCTCGCCCGCGGCGGCGGTCGGGAACAGCTCGCCGCTCGGAGGCCCTTCCGGCTCTCGCGGCGTCGGCTGGAGCGGCGCGGCCGGCTCCGGCGCCCGCTCGTCCGGCGGCGCCAGGCGGAACTCGTTCTCAGCCGCCGTCTCGGCGGTCTGGGCCCCACCGGGCGGGGACGGGGCGGCTTGCGCGGCGGGCTCGGCGTCCGGCCCGGGCGCTGCGGCGGGTTCGGCGAAGATGGTCTGCAGGCGCGAGGCCACGGCCTCGGCCGCGGCCAGCACCGGACTGGCGCCGTCATCGTCCGGGGGCGCAGGCGGCGGCGCCGGCTCGTCGGCGCGCAGCACGTGGACCCGCTCGCCTTCCAGCGAGGCGGTCACCGGAGCGGGCGACTCGGCCGGCACGAGCCGCCAGCCCTCCCGATCGAGCAGCGGCGTCAGCACCGGGCTCGGCGCGGCCGGCCAGCCGCCCTCGGGCGTCAGAAACAGCACCTTCTCGACCGCGCGGCGGCGGACGAGCGCGTCGACGACGATCCGCTCGCCCTCGAACTCGGCCTTGCGCCACAACTCCATGGCGCAGGCCGCCTGGATCAGGGCCCCCTCGTTGAGCCGCTTCAGCACGCCCGAACGGCGGAAATTCTCCAGGCCGATGTTGAAGGCGAAGGAGGCCAGCGCGTCGAACTGGTTCTGGCTGAGCGGGGTGTAGACCCATTCATTGAGGACGTGGGTGACGGCGATCAGGTCGTAGAGCAGCAGCGCCTCGGCATCCTCCTCGGAGACCTCCGCCCCCTCGCGCGCGGTGAGGGTATGGCCGTAACCGATCGTCCAGCGGCCATCGGGCAGCCGGGCGGCCTTGCGGCGATAGCCCTCGAAGCGCGCGATCAGCTCGATCGCCGCCCGCGAGACTCGGTGTCGCGGCTGCATGCCCTCTGACCCACAATGACACAGACGCCCCCAGCGTCTCGCCGGGCGCGGCAAGACACGGGCCTAAACGCCCAATCGTGCGGATTTACAAGAGGATCAGGGCGGCGATTGCGAGCACCGCGAAGAAGCCCATGAAGTCGGTGAGGAAGGTGATGAAGATCGAGGAGGAGACCGCGGGATCGCGGCCGGTCCTCTCGAGGAAGAGCGGCACCAGGATGCCGCCGACGGCCGCCGTGAAGATGTTGGCGACCAGCGCCAGGCCGACGGTGAGCGCCAGGCGCACCGCGAATTCCCAGCGCTGGTGGTAGATCACCGTCACCGCGAGCCCCATCGCCAGCGCGACGATCAGCCCGTTGACGATGCCGGCCCCCATCTCGCGCCAGAAGATGCGCGCGGCGTTCGAGGCGTTCATCTCGCGCGACGCGAGCGCGCGCACGGCCACGGCCAGGGTCTGGGTGCCGGCGTTGCCGCCGACCGAGGAGACGATCGGCATCAGCACCGCGAGCGCGGTTATCTTGGCCACCTCGTCCTGGTAGACGGCGATGGCGCTGACGGCGATGGCTTCGGTCGCCAGGTTCAGGATGAGCCACATCAGGCGCGAACGGACGATTCCGAACATGCCGGCGTCGCGCCCGGCGTCCGAGACGTTGGCCAGGGCCAGGATATCCTCTTCCGACTCTTCCTGGATGACACCGACGATGTCGTCGACGGTGATCTGGCCCACGAGGCGCCCGCCAGGCTCCACCACCGGTGCCGAGATCAGATTGTATTTGTTGAAGATATAGGCGACCTCCTCCTGGTCCATGTCGACCGGGATCTCGGTCACCGGCTCCATGATCTGGGCGAGCGGAGTGTCGCGCTTGGTCCTCAGCAGGTGGCTGACCGGCGCGGCGCCCACCGGCTTGTAGGCCGGGTCGACGACATAGACGTCGAAGAACAGCTCCGGCAGGGCCTCGCTCTCGCGCCGCAGGTGATCGATGGTCTGGCCGACGGTCCAGAACTGCGGGGCGGCGACCACCTCGCGCTGCATCAGCCGCCCGGCGGTCTCCTCGTCGTAGGCCAGCGTCGTCTCGATCGCCGCCCGCTCCACCTCCGGCATGGCGGCCAGCACCTGGGCGCGCTTGTCCTCCTCGAGGTCGTCGACGACGTCGGCCGCGTCGTCGGATTCCATCTCCTCCAGGGCCTTGGCGAGGGTCGCCGAGGGCACGTGCTCGAGGACGTCCTCGCGGATCTCGGTGTCGAGCTCGGAGAGCACGTCGCCGAGCGTCTCCGGGTCGAGGTGCGGCAGCAGCTCCTCGCGGTCCTTGGCCGAGAGGAACCCCATCAGGTCGGCCACGTCCTCCGGACGCAGCGCCGACAGCAGGTCGCGCAGCCGCTCGGCGTCGCCGCGGTCGAGCGCATCGGCGACCAGCGGCACGTAGTCGGGGTTGAGGGCGTAGTCCTCGCCGAGCGCGAGGTCTTCCAGATCCTCTTCCGCCGCGGGGGCCCTGGCGTTGTCCGCGATGTCAGCGAGGTCGTCCGTTTCGCGGCTCATGCGGACCTCCCTGGCTTATGACGGACGAGCTTTCCCTAGGGGATTTGATGATCCTGATTCACTGGTGCGGTCGAGAGGCCGACCAGCACCGACGAAGCCACCTCATAGCTGCACGCATCGCACGCGCGCAAGCCATTGGCCCGTCAGATACCCGCCCACGGCGGCGCCCCGATGCGCCGGCTCAAATCCTGCGAAGCCCGTCGAGCGAAGCAGGATGGTGCGGTCGAGAAGACTCGAACTTCCACGGGTTGCCCCACAGCGACCTCAACGCTGCGCGTCTACCAATTCCGCCACGACCGCTCGTGATGAGGCGCGGGGGTTAGCAAACGGCCGTTGGTTTGTGAAGCGCTGCGACGCGGCATCGACGCGCCTTCTCCCGCAGGGGGAGAAGGAAGGCGAAAATCAGCTGCCGCCGGCCATGTAATCGAAGACGTTGGCCTCGCGGGTGACGGCGATGGAGATCTTCTCGTCGCTGATCTGGATCTCGCCGCGCGCCACCGGATGGTTGTTGGCGAGGATCCAGACCTCCTCGTTGACCGTGGCGTCGAGGGGGATCACTGCGCCGCGCCCCATGCGGAGCAGCTGCTGCATCGGAATGCTGGCGCGTCCCAGCACCACCTGGATCTCGACATTGATCGCCTTGACCTGGCTCACGCGACTTGCATCCCCGCAACCCCGGCGCTGCGCTTTGCGCGAAGCGGCCGGTGCGCCCACATTGCAGGAGCATGCTTGACCGGGTGTTAAATACGACCGCTGCGCCGATCTTCGGCCGCGCCGACGGAAAAGCCGCCGGCTGGGCGGCGAGCCCGGAGCCGGTGGGCTACGAGGCGGCGGTCGCGGCGATGGAGGCGCGCGCCGCGGCGATCGCCGAGGGCGCGGCGGGCGAGCTGGTCTGGCTGCTGGAGCACCCGGCGCTCTACACCGCCGGCGTCTCCGCCAAGCCCTCGGACCTGCTCGATCCGGACCGGTTCCCGGTGTTCCGCACCGGCCGCGGCGGGCAGTTCACCTATCACGGCCCCGGCCAGCGGGTGGCCTATGTGATGCTCGACCTGACCGCGCGCCGCCGCGACGTGCGCGCCTTCGTGGCCGCGCTGGAGGCCTGGATCATCGGCGCGCTGGCCCGGCTCGGCGTGGAAGGCCAGGTGCGGGAGGGCCGCGTCGGAGTCTGGGTGGAGCGGCAGTCTCCAGGGCTCCCGACCCGGGAGGACAAGATCGCCGCGATCGGCGTCAAGCTTCGCCGCTGGACCTCGTTCCACGGCATCGCCCTCAACGTGGCGCCGGACCTGACCCACTTCGCCGGCATCGTGCCGTGCGGCGTCAGCGAGCATGGGGTCACCAGCCTCGCCGACCTCGGCCTGGCGGCAAGCCTGGAGCAGGCCGACGCGGCCCTGCTGGCGAGCTTCCGCGAGGTGTTCGGGCCGGCCGAGCCGGCCGAGGCGCCCCGCTGAACGCCGCTGGCCTGCCCGACGGACGCCCGAGATAGCCTCAGGCGAACTCCACCAGGACTTCGTCGGCGGCCACGCTGTCGCCGGCGCTGGCGCTGACCGCCTTCACCACCCCGTCGCGCTCCGCGCGGATGATGTTCTGCATCTTCATGGCCTCGATGATCGCCACCGCCTCGCCCGCGCGGACTTCCTGGCCTTCACGGACGTCGATCGAGACGACCAGCCCCGGCATCGGCGAGAGCACCATCTTGGAGGTGTCGGCGGCCATCTTGGGCGGCAGCTTCTCGTGGAGCTCGGCGGAGCGCGGCGAGAGCACCAGAACCCGGGCCTGGGCGGCGCGGTGGCGGATGACGAATCCCTCGGCCGCGGGGCGCACCTGGGCGGTGAAGCGCCGGCCGTCCAGGATCCCCGAGAAGGTCGGCCTGCCCGGCCGCCAGTCGACCGCCTCCAGGCGCAAGGTGCGGGCGTCCTCGAGGAACTCGACGGTGAGCGCGCCGCCGCCGGCGGCCACCCGCGCCAGGCGCTTGTCGCCGTTCTCGATCACCACCCAGTCCTGGCGCAGGAGCTGGGGCGCGGCGCGGGCGGTGAGCGTCCGGTGCATGGCGCAGGCGACGGCGGTCATCAGGTCGCGCTGGAACGCCGTCGGGCGCACGCCGTGGAAGCCCTCGGGGAACTCGTCGGCGATGTAGCTGGTGGAGAGCTCGCCGGAGCGGAAGCGGTCCTGGTCCATCACCGCGGACAGGAACGGGATGTTGTGGCCCAGGCCCTCGATGTGGAACGACTCCAGGGCCTCGCCCATGGCTTCGATCGCGGCGTCGCGCGTCGGGGCCCAGGTCGAGAGCTTGGAGATCATCGGGTCGTAGAAGATCGAGATCTCGTCGCCCTCGCGCACGCCGGCGTCATTGCGCACCACGGCCTGGCCGGCCTCACCCTCCTGGGGCGGGTGGTAACGGACCAGCCGTCCGATCGAGGGCAGGAAGCCGCGGTAGGGGTCCTCGGCGTAGATGCGGCTCTCGATCGCCCAGCCGCTGATCTTCAGATCCGACTGCGTGAAGGGCAGCGGCTCGCCCGCCGCGACGCGGATCATCTGCTCAACGAGGTCGACGCCGGTGATCAGCTCGGTGACCGGATGCTCCACCTGCAGGCGGGTGTTCATCTCCAGGAAGAAGAAGCTCCTGTCCTGGCCGGCCACGAACTCGACGGTGCCGGCGGAATCGTAGCCCACGGCGCGGGCGAGCGCGATCGCCTGCTCGCCCATGGCCTTGCGGGTCTTGGCGTCAAGCAGCGGGCTGGGCGCCTCCTCGATGACCTTCTGGTTGCGCCGCTGGATCGAGCATTCGCGCTCGAACAGGTGGACGACGTGGCCGTGCTTGTCGCCCAGCACCTGGATCTCGACGTGCCTGGGGCTCTCGATGAATTTCTCGATGAAGATCCGGTCGTCGCCGAAGCTGGTCTTGGCCTCGGCGCGCACCGCGGGGAGCCCCTCCTCCACGTCGCGCGGCTTCCAGGCGACGCGGATGCCCTTGCCGCCGCCGCCGGCCGAGGCCTTGATCATCACCGGATAGCCGATCTCGCCGGCGATCGTGAGCGCATGGGCGACGTCTTCGATCTCGCCCACGTGCCCCGGCACCGTCGAGACGCCCGCCTTCTGCGCGAACTTCTTGGATTGGATCTTGTCGCCCATGGCCTCGATGGCGTGGGGATTGGGGCCGATGAAGACGATGCCGTCGGCCTCCAGCGCGCGGGCGAAGGTGGCGTTCTCGGAGAGGAAGCCGAACCCGGGATGCACCGCCTCGGCGCCGGTGCGCCGGCAGGCGTCGATGATCTTCGCGCTGTCCAGGTAGGACTGCGCGGCGGGGGCTGCGCCGATGAACACCGCCTCGTCGGCCATCTCGACGGCCAGGCTGTCGGCGTCGGCCTCGGAATAGACGATCGCCGTGGCGAGGCCCATCCGGCGGCAGGTCTTGATGATCCGCACGGCGATCTCGCCGCGATTGGCGATCAGGATCTTCGAAAACATGGCCTTGGCGTTAGACGGCGCAGGCTGGGTTGGCAATTCTCTCGCGGGATCGGGGCCGCCGGGCGTTCCCACCGCGCCCCTGGGCGCCTACATCTGCACCCATGAGCACGATCTCCCCATCCGGCTTCGACCTGACGCCGCCCAGCGAGGCGGAACGCAAGCGCCTGGAGGCGGACCTCAGCCCTGAGGAAGCCGATGTCCTGCTGCGTCACGGCACCGAGGCGCCGTTCTGCGGCGGGCTCCTGGGCCAGAAGGACGACGGCGTCTATGGCTGCCGGCTCTGCGGCCTGCCGCTGTTCCGGCACAGGACCAAGTTCGAGAGCGGCACCGGCTGGCCGTCGTTCTGGGCGCCCTTCGACGAGGCGCACGTGACCGCCGTGCGCGACACCAGCTACGGCATGGTCCGCATCGAGACGCGCTGCGCGCGCTGCGGCAGCCATCAGGGCCACGTCTTCCCCGACGGGCCGCCGCCGACCGGCCTGCGCTACTGCATAAACTCGCTCTCCCTGGAGTTCACGCCGCATGACGGCCACCTGCGCGATCCGCTGGGCCGCGGCGACGATGCTGCGCTGAAGGCGGCGGCCGGGGCCGCTTAGCGGCGGCTGATCGGCCCGAGCCGGCAGGTCAGCTCTCGAGGAGCGCCAGGGCGATGTCGATGATCTCGAGATTCAGCGAACTGTCGCCTCCCACCTCGGCCAGCCAGGCGGACGACAGGCCCGCATGGGCGATGATCCAGCGCAACAGCCGCGCCCGGTCGAGGCCGGCCAGGCGGGCGACGATCTCGAGCCGCCGGGCGAGGCGGCCGGGGTCGGTGGCGATCCTGCGGCCCGGGACGAGGCTCTCGTCGGGATTGCGGAACAGATTGGCGTAGTCGTAGCCCCGCTCGCCCAGCAGGCCCTTGGGATCGATCGCCAGGAATCCCCGCGCCCCGAAGTCGAGAATGTTTCCGTGGTGGACGTCGCCGTGCAGGACCGCGACGTCCCGCGGCTCCGCGAACAGTTCGGCGGCGATGCGCCAGGCCTCCCCGAGCCGTCCGCCCTGGGAGGCGGCCGCCTCCAAGGCCTGGAACCAGGGCCGGAGCCGTCGCAGCGAAGCCGGGGGCGGAGCCGGTCTCGGGCGGTGCAGGGCCGCGACGGCCGCGCAGATGATCTCGGACGCCTCCTCGTCTTCGCCGCCCGCCGCCATGCGAACGAGGGAGCGTTCGCCCTCGGCTCGCAGCATCAGGAGGGCCGGACCCTCATGAGCGAAGACGGGCGCAGCGCCCTCGCCCGCCCACCAGGTCATCAGGTCCGCGCCGCGCCGCTCCTCCGGCTCGGTCGCGATCTTCAGCATCGCCGGCTCTCCGTCCTTGCGGACCGGCGCCAGCAGGCTGCGGCTGACCTCGGTCACGGTCGGGGCGCCGTCCGGCTGCAGGCCCCAGCGCGTCAGCCAGGGCTCGAAATCTGTGGATGAGAGCCCCATGCGACGATCCGCCCCCGAAGCGTGGCCAGCCCCGCGGCGCTAGCCTCCCTTGGTCTTACGACGCCCTTCAGGGTGCGTTCAGCCGCCAAGCGAAAATCTGTCTCCCATGAAGCTCACGCCCGCCCAAGCCCGTGCGCATGCCCAGGAAGTGCGCGAGACCAGCGTCACGGTCCTGAAAGGCCTGGTCCCGACCGAGACCATCGACGCCTGGAACCTGGCTTTCGGGCCGCTGCTGGCCGCCGCCGTCAGCCGCGAGGGCGACAACCCGAACCGCGGTCCGCATCGCTACTACGTCACCCTGCCCTTCCATGGGCTCTGGGCCGACGCGGCCATCGTCGACAACGACGCGATCATGGCGGTGGTCGAGGAGCTGGTGGGCGCCGACGGCGTGATGTGCCAGCTCGCCACGGATACGCCGCTGCTGGGCTCCGAGCACCAGGACCTGCACCGCGACACCCAGCTTCTGTTCCCGGAGATCGGCGTGGAGACCCCGCCCTATCAGCTCGCCGTCAACTTCCCGCTGATCGACGTCACCGACGACACCGGGCCGATGGAGTATGCGCCGGGCACGCACATGCTCGCCAAGGCCGAGGGCATGCGCCGGATCGAGACGGGCGAGATCCCGCTGGTGAGGGCCTACATGCGCCGCGGCGACGTGATGATCCGCGACGTGCGCCACATCCACCGCGGCACGCCCAACCGCTCGACCACGCCCAGGCCGATGGTGGTCGTGGGCTACTCGCGCGGGTGGCTGCACCGGCCGGAGGTCAACATCCGCGTCCCCGCCGACGTGCTGATCGGTCTGCCCGAGCGCGCCCGCCGCTGGCTGCGCCACAATCCGGTGTTCGAGACCCGCGCCGAGGCCGCCCGCGAAGAGGAGAGCTACCGGGCGTTCGCGTATTGAGGCCCGTTCCTCCCCGCAGGGGGAGGTGGTCCGGAGGACCGGAGGGGGTTTCCGCCGCGGACCCTTCCGGCGGAAGCCCCCTCACCCGCTTCGCGGCGCGTTTACCGCGATTTCCCCGTATCCGTGCTCGCCGAAGGCCCCGTGCGGCTGGAGGTCGGGCTGCGCGCGCCGCCGTCGCTGGGGCCGGGCCCGGTCTTGCCGGCCATGTCGGCCTCGCGCATCTGCTGCTCGAGCACGCTGTCGCCGTAGCCGCGCGAAGGCGTGGTCAGAGGATTGCCCTCGTGGATGCGCAGGTTGTTCTGCACGTGGCGCACGCCGGAGAGGTCCTCGACGATCCGCTCGGCGCGGTGCTTGGCCTCGCGGTTCTCGACCGTGCCGGAGAGCGTCACCTCGCCGCCTGACACCGAGACCGAGATGTTGGAGGCGTCGAGCCACGGATCGTCGGTCAGCCGCTCGTGCGCCTCCTCGTTGATCCGCTCGTCCGGGCGCTGGTAGCCTTTCGGCCCCATGCCCTGATAGCCGCGGCCGCGGTCGCCGCGCTCCTCGTCGCGACGGTCGCCGCCGAACCAGGAGGCCACCCGCTCGCCCGCCCTGCGGAACCAGTCCCCGCTCTCGCGGCCGGCCCGCTCGAAGCGTTCGCCACGGTCCTCGTCGCGCCGGTCATAGCGCTCGCGGGCGTAGCGGCCTTCCTCGTCGCGCCGCCCGCCGTCGCCGTACCCGCGCTCGTAGTCGTAGCCGCCGGTCCCGCCGGAGACCGGCGGGGCGCGCCGTGAATAGGCTTCCGAGCCGCGGCTGCGGTCGCGGTTCGCCTCCTCGGCGTCATAGCCGCGCGGCGCTTCGCCGTAGTCGCGCCGCCCCTGGCTCCATTCCTCGCGGTAGATCGCCTCGCGCCCGGCGTCGCCGTAATAGCGGCCGCCGCGGCCCGAGCGCCCGCGCTCGCCAGACTCGCCATACCCATGCTCGCGCTCGTAGCGCTCGGCCCGGTGTTCGAGGTCGTATTCGTCGTGCTCCATGGCCGGGCTCACCCCGCCGAAGTCGCGGTCCTGCCAGCCGCCGGAGCGCCAGTCCGAGCCGCCGCCGCGGCCGCCCTGGCGCTCGCCCTCGCCGCGGTAGGCCCCGCTGCGGCCGGGCCTGTAGCCTTCGCCCGCCCCATAGCGGCCGCCCGCGCCATAGGCGCCGCGGCCCTGCGACCAGTCCTCGCCGCCGTAGCCCATGCCGGTCTCGCGCTCGCCGAACACCCGGTCGCGGTCGGGGCCGGCGCGGCGGGCCTCGTAGCGCCTGCGGTCCTCGTCATCGGAAGCGCCGAAGCTGCGGTCCTCGCCGCCCTGGAAGCGGCGTTCGTCCTCGCCGCGGCCATAGTCTTCCGACCGCCGCCAGTCGCGGTCCCGCCATCGGCGGTCACGCTCGTCCATCCATCTGTCGGCCATAGGGGGAATCTCCCGGAAAGGTGAAGGCATGGGCCTCTGCGGCCCTGCCGGCACAACCGGGGCCTTGGGGGCGTTGTTCCGGTTCCGCCCCGCCTACAGCGGAATGTTGTCGTGCTTCTTCCAGGGATTGGAGAGCTGCTTGCCGGCGAGGTTCTCGAGCGCCCTGACGATGCGCCGGCGGGTGCCGTGCGGCATGATCACGTCGTCGATGTAGCCGCGGGAGGCGGCGACGAACGGGTTGGCGAAACGGGTCCGGTACTCGGCCTCGCGCGCGGCGATCGCCTCCGGGTCGCCGATCTCGGAGCGGAAGATGATCTCCACCGCGCCCTTCGAGCCCATCACCGCGATCTCGGCGGTGGGCCAGGCGTAATTCACGTCGCCGCGGATGTGCTTGGAGCTCATCACGTCGTAGGCGCCGCCATAGGCCTTGCGGGTGATCACCGTGATCTTCGGCACGGTCGCCTCGGCGAAGGCGAACAGCAGCTTGGCCCCGTGGCGGATCAGCCCGCCCTGCTCCTGCCGGGTGCCCGGCATGAAGCCGGGGACGTCGACGAAGGTGATCAGCGGGATCGAGAAGGCGTCGCAGAAGCGCACGAAGCGCGCCGCCTTGCGGCTGGCGTCGATGTCGAGCACGCCCGCCAGCACCTGCGGCTGGTTTGCGACCACGCCCACCGGCTGGCCGTCCAGGCGGCCGAACCCCACGATGATGTTCTTGGCGTAGTCCGGTGAAATCTCGAGGAAATCCGCCTCGTCCACGACCTTCAGGATGAGCTCCTTCATGTCGTAGGGCTTGTTCGGATTGGCCGGGACCAGGGTGTCGAGGGAGGGCTCGTCGCGGTAGGGCTCGTCGTAGCTCTCGCGAACCGGCGGCTTCTCGCGGTTGCAGCCGGGCAGGAAGTCGACCAGCCGGCGGACCTGGGTCAGCGCCTCCAGGTCGTTCTCGAAGGCGCCGTCGGCGACGCCCGACTTCAGCGCGTGCACCCGGTAGCCGCCGAGCTCCTCGTGGCTGACCTCCTCGTGCGTGACGGTCTTCACCACGTCGGGGCCGGTCACGTACATGTAGCTGGTGTCCTTCACCATGAAGATGAAGTCGGTGATCGCCGGCGAATAGACGTCGCCGCCGGCGCAGGGGCCCATGATCACGCTGATCTGCGGGATGACGCCCGACGCCAGGGTGTTCTCCAGGAAGATGTCGGCGTAGCCCGCCAGGCTCTCGACGCCTTCCTGGATGCGCGCCCCGCCGGCGTCGAACAGGCCGACGATCGGCGCGCCGACCTTCATGGCCTGGCGCTGGACCTTGAGGATCTTCTGGGCGTGGGCGCCGGAGAGCGAGCCGCCGAACACCGTGAAGTCCTTGGAGAACACGAACACCACCCGGCCGTTGATGCGGCCCCAGCCGGTGACCACGCCGTCGCCCGGGATCTTCTGCTCGGCCATGCCGAAGTCGGTCGCCCGGTGCTCGACGAACATGTCGAACTCCTCGAACGAGCCCTCGTCGAGCAGCAGGTCGATGCGCTCGCGGGCGGTGAGCTTGCCCTTGGCGTGCTGGTTCTGGATGCGCCGCTCGCCGCCGCCCTGGCGGGCGTTGTCGCGCCGCTTCTCGAGCTCTTCGAGGATCTCTTTCACGCTTCGCCCTTCACGCAACCGTCGCCGAAGGCGTAGTCGCGGGGCGCCGCGCGCGCAAGCTCACGGCAGGGCGCGTCAGGCTGCGCGCAAGGCGCGAAACCAGCGGTCGAGCATCCGGGCTTCGTCGGCCAGGCGCTGGGCGCGCTCGGCCGCCTCCTCGTCGAGGCCCCACTTCTCGGCCTGCCAGCTCTCGTCGAGCCGGGAGAGCTCGAACGCCTGCTCGCCGGTCAGCCAGCCGCGCTGCAGGGCGATCGCCAGGATCGCCGAGCCGAACAGCGCCGCCCCGAAAGCGAGCCCCGCCAGGCTGAAGTCGTCGAGCGCGAGGGCCAGTTCGCGCACCTGCTGCAGCGTGGCCTCCGGCTGCGGCTGGTGGACGATGCCGGCGGCGCGGATGAACGACAGCTTGGCCTCCGCCTCGATCCAGGCCAGCACCGGACCCCAGCGATGCCGCTGCCGCTCGACCAGCGCCTGCGGCGCCTCGGCCCAATAGCAGAGCAGGTCGGAGGCCGCGTAGCCCGCGACCACCTCGGCCGTTTCGGCCCGCGCCGAGGCCACCGCCGCGAGGGCGGTGTTGGCGAGCCGCGTGGCGTGCATCCGCGGGACCTCGAGGACCTCGCCCTGGGCCGCCCATTCCTCGGCGACCTGCTCTGCGAGGCCTCGTGTGGGAAGCACGAGACGGCCGCCTGTCGGCGTGCGGACCGGCCGGCCGTCGAGCCTGACCGCAAATTCGCCATCCTCCGGGGCCACGTCTACGGTCTTGTAGAAGCGCCGGGGCTTTTCAATGGGTTCGCGGTATCCTCTGGGCAAGGTTCGATTCCGGAAGGGCGAGCGACCAGGGCCCGGGGTTCGTGGAATGGATATGAACCCCGCTGGATGCAAGGAGGGGCTGCATGGCGATCCCTGATCGTGAGCTGGCCGGCGCGCTCGCCGTCACCCGCTTCGGCCTGGGGGCCCGGTCCGGCGAGATCGCCGAGGCGGCGCGCGATCCCCGCGGCTGGCTCAAGGCGCAGGTGCGCCCCGAGGGCGCCGACCTGTTCCCCACCGGCGGCGAAACGGCCGCCCGCCGCGTCGCCGACCTGCGCGAGTTCCAGCAGGCGCGGAAGATGGCCCGGCGCGACGCCGTGGGCGACCAGCAGAGCGCGGCGGATGCGCGCGACCCGGTCAAGCTCGCCCAGAAGATGCTGCGCCAGGACACCGCCGGCGACTTCCTGGCGCGCACCCAGCTCGCCGCGACCACGCCTGCCGGCTTCCGCGAACGCTGGGCGCTGTTCTGGGCCAACCACTTCACGGTCGCGGCCAACAAGCTGCAGACCGCCACGGTGGTCGGCCCGTTCGAGACCGAGGCGATCCGTCCGCACGTCTTCGGCCGCTTCCAGGACCTGCTGATCGCCGCCGAGACCCACCCGGCGATGCTGCTCTACCTCGACCAGGTGCAGTCGGTCGGGCCGGACAGTCCGTTCGCGCAGCGCATGGCGCAGGGCGGCCGGCCCGGCCTCGGCGCCAGACTGCAGCCCGTGGCGCAGCGCACGCTTGGGCTCAACGAAAACCTCGCCCGCGAGATCATGGAGCTGCACACGGTGGGGGTGCGCGGCGGCTACAGCCAGGCCGACGTGACCGAGTTCGCCCGCGCCATGACCGGGCTCTCGATCGGCGGCTTCCGCGGCCCGGACGGGGAGATCGGCGAGCCGGTGTTCCGCCTGGCCGCCCATGAGCCCGGCGAGCGCACGGTGATGGGCGTCCGCTACCGCCCGGGCGGCCGCGAGCAGGCCGCGGCGATCCTGGCCGACCTCGCGGCCAAGCCGCAGACCGCCCGCTTCGTCTGCGGCAAGATCGCCCGGCACTTCGTGGCCGACGCGCCCTCGCCTGCCCTGACGGCGCGCCTGGAAAAGGCCTGGACGGGCTCGGGCGGCGACCTCTCGCA
>Ga0308174_10000718_pt1 | contig 14449 bp, 13 predicted proteins | sample PhyPR2_FD_203894 | JGI IMG/M metagenome (GOLD analysis project Ga0308174, IMG submission 203894) | Soil microbial communities from UC Gill Tract Community Farm, Albany, California, United States - DLSLS.P.R2 | ecosystem: Environmental > Terrestrial > Soil > Agricultural land | place: USA...
CGCCTGAACAGGCGCGGCACGGGACGGGTCCGTGCGGCCGGACCGGCTGCGCGGCTCACGCCCCGGCGCGCTCCCGCCCGCGGCTCCGCCAGGCCTCGGCCGCGACCGGCACCAGGGACACCGCGACAACGGCCACGATGAACAACTCGATGTGGTTCCGCACGAGCGCCACGTGGCCGAGCCAGTAGCCGAGCAGCGTCACGGCCGTCGTCCAGAGGACGCCACCGATCAGGCTGTAGAGAGCGAAGCGGCGGAAGTCCATCCGGGCGACCCCGGCCATCACGGTGACGAAGGTGCGCACCACCGGGACGAAGCGAGCCAGCACGATCGTGCGGGCACCGTTGCGGTCGAAGAAGTCCTGGGCGCGCTGCACGTGCCGCTGCTTGAACAGCCGGGAGTCCTCCCGCTGGAACACCGCGGGGCCGGCCGTGCGGCCGATCCACCAGCCGACGAGGTTCCCGGCCACGGCGGCGACCGGCAGGAGGAGCAGTACCAGCCAGAGAGGAGCTACCAGGCCGCCCGCCACCAGGAGACCGGCGGTGAACAGCAGCGAGTCCCCCGGCAGGAAGAAGCCGACGAGGAGGCCGCACTCGGCGAAGAGGATCACCATCATGCCGACCAGGCCGAACGTGTCGATCAGGTGCGTCGGATTCAGGAAGGCGCTCACCGACCGGACGGTAGCGCGGGCTCCTGGCAGTTGCCTGATGAGGGCTCCCGGTCGCCTGTGAGGCGAGCAGCTCAGGAGTGCGACTCCGCCCGGTGCCTGGCGAGGACGTCGAGGCCGAAGTCGGCACCGGGATCGCGCCACACCGAGTGCGCGTGGTTGGCACCTCGCTGCGTGTTGTCCCACTCGACGAGCAGGCGGGGACCCTGGAGGCGGTAGTAGTGCGGATCGCCGGGTGCGGTGGAACCGGCCCAGGCGACGTGCACGGCATCGAGGGCGGCATCGTCGTCGTACCGGGAGAGCACGGAGACCTCGGACGGGACGCGGTCGAGATACGTGGCGAGCAGCGCCCGCAGCATGCCGCGCTGCTCGGCATCCAGCTCCGCCGCCGCCACGCCCCTGGGTTCCGGCGTGTACTCGAGCGCCCCGTGGTCGGCGTCCGCGTAGCCGGCGGCCTCGTCGATCGCCTCGCTGAGCGCCTGCAGCTTCGCCTGCTCCGCTGGGTCGGGGAATCGCTCGTCCCGCCAGATCCCGGCGAGCGGGATCACCCGGTCTCCCGCAGCGACCGTCGTCCGGTTGGCCGTGACGAGATCCGACGGAGCCTTCGGCAGCAGCACCGCGCGAGCGGCCAGCCCCGGGGGCAGCGACCGGACGAGGTCGCGCGCGAGGTCCTCGACGCGGGCCAACGGCCGGTTCACGGCGCCGCCGAGCAGCGGCGACGTGGCGGGGTCCGCGCCGAGGAAGCACGGGGTCGTCGCGACGACCGCACCGTCGACGACGAGGTTGTTCAGGGAGACGTGGTGGCCCCCGAACCGCCACCCCCACGGCTCGTTGCCGCCCGGCTGCCCGAAGACGCGCAGGTAGTAGACGCCCGGGTCGCGGCCCCGTTCCCGGTCGAAGCGGGCGACGAAGCCCTCGACCCGGTCGAGGACGTTCTCCAGGCCGACGATCGTCGCCACCGTGACGTACCCGGCCATCGACAGGCCGGATGCGACCAGCCGCATGGCCGCCCGCTGCTGGGCGGGCCGCTGCTCGTGGAAGGTCAGCCCGCCGTGATCGGTGGGTGTGTAGAACCAGCGCCGGCGTTCGGCGTCGGAGGCGTCGCTCCCGGGGACGGCGCCCGCCGCGACCGCCCGCTGCCGCGCATCGAGGCTGTCCAGCCAGGCGTCGGCCGCCTCGGCCATCCGCCGGGCCACCTCACGAGCGGGACCGTCGTCCACGGCGGTCGGCTGAGCGGCCATGCGGCAATCTAGCGCCGCCCCCCACCGGCGTGCCCGGGGAGAATCCCCAGGACACTCCCGTGTTCGGCGGGAGGGATCTTCCGGCGCGAGCGCCGCGACCGTACTGTCGGCGACCCATCACGCCAGGCCGGACGCCGGCCACGGTCCGCACGGAGGTGCCCCACGTGCCCACCCCCACCGACGAACGGCCTGAGCTGCTCACCGTCATCGCCTACATGCGTGCGGCGCCGGGCAAGCGCGACGAGCTGCGGGCGGCGCTCGAGGCCCTGATCGAGCCGACGCGTCAGGAGAAGGGGTACGTCAACTACGACCTCCACGAGAGCGTCGAGGACCCGGACCGGTTCTTCTTCTACGAGAACTGGGAGTCGGGAGAGGATCTCGACGCCCACCTGGCTGCGTCGCACCTGGTGGAGTTCGCCGCGAGGATCCCCGACCTCCTGGACGAGAGCGGCCTGTCGGTCAATCGCGTGCGCCGGATCGCCTGACCGTCGACACGCGCTCTACGTCGGCGCTCCTCTTCCCCGCGGACCGGGTCACCAGTTGGCCGGCGGATCGCTTGCCGGAAAGGACTGCATTCCCCACTCCTCCACGATGTCGCCCCGCGGGCGCCGCTGTCGGGGCGTGATCCCGACGTCGGTGACCGTCCCGAGGTCGATGGCCGCGGCCTCGACGAATTCGTGATCGGACGTCCTGGCCAACTCGAGTAGCACGACGGGTTCTCCCTTTCCTGTGATCGTTCCGGTCCTTCCAGCATGCCGCCGGGACCCGCCTCGATCCATGCCTCTCACCGGTCGAGCGGATGCCGTTCGCACTGCCGGGGCCCGGCAATGACGTGGTTCCGGGGCGAGACACCTGCGCATCGAGCGGCTGCTGACATCCGTCGGCCCGGCTCGTGCAGATCCCGCGGTTGCCGGAGGCCGGAAGGTGCTCGCGGGGGACGCTCCGACGCGGACGACGTCGAACCCGCTGCGCCGGCGGGCGTCAGATCTCGGCGGGCAGTGGGGACGCGGGCCAGTCGAGCAGCCGCGCGCCCAGGACGGCCGCGTGCAGCGCGAACCGCTGGTCCGGCCGGGAGACGCTGTAGCCGGTCAGCTGGGCGACGCGGGTCAGCCTGTAGGTGACCGTGCGGACCGAGACGTGCAGTCGGCGGGCGGCCTGCGTGGCCACGTCACCGGCGTGGAAGTACTGCCAGAGGGTCTCCAGCAGCACCTCTGCGCCGCCACGAACCCGGTCCAGCGGCAGCAGGACATCGCGGACCAGGTCGACGATCGCCGCCCGGTCGCGGCCCAGGACCCGATGGACCAGCAGGTCACGGGCGTGGACCACGTCGGCGTCCAGGCCGAGCCGGTCGGCGAACCGCAGGGCCTCCAGCGCCTCCTCGTAGGAGCGGGCTACTCCGTAGGCGCCGGGAAACGCACGACCGGCCACCACGCGCCACCGGCCGGTGAGCTCGCGCCGGAGCAGGTCCTGCTGCAGTGCTGCACCCACCTCGACGCCCTGCGGCAGGGCGAAGGCCGGGACGGAGGGACCCGGGACGACGACGACGACCCGGCCGTCCTTGGTCGCCACCAGCACCTCGCGGTCGCCGTAGCGCTCGACCACCGCGCGCTCGAGCACGATCGCCGCGCGGTCGACCGCCGCATCGCCGTCGCGGGGCGCGACCAGGGCGACCTGGTGGGGCTTGCCCAGGTCGATGCCGAACGGTTCGGCGCGCTCGACCATCCGCGAGACGTCGGCGTCCCCGCGCAACAGGTCGTCGATGAACTCGATCCGCAGCGTCTCCTCCTGGCGGATCATCGCGCGGCGCTCGGCCTGGTGACCGTCGACCAGGACGCCGATCGCGTCGTCGAGCGCCCGCAGCACCGCCTCGGCCGCCCGGCGCACCTCCTCCGGGTCCGAGGAGCGGGCGACGACGGGTAGCTGCCGCCACAGCCGCCAGGCCGCGGACAGGTAGAGGTCGACGGCGCGTCGGGCGCTGACCCCCTCCGCTGCCGCCCGCCGGCCGAGAGAGCGGACTGCGTCGAGCTCGAACGAGTCGGGCCGGCGACCGTGGATAGCGGCGTCGGCCAGCAGCGGCAGGTAGTCACCGAGCAGTGCCGCCGGCGCCTTCACGGCGGTCGCCGCCGAGGTCCCGACCGAGGCCAGCCAGTCGCCAGCGCCCGTGTTCGGGCCGGACGGACCGATGCCGTCCTGGTCTCGGGTCACGTCCACTCCTCCGGGTCCTTGCCGAGGATCGGCAAGGACATCGTGCCCCCGTCCGGCCGCCCCGTCCCGGCCGATCGTGTGCGCCCTACCCTCGCCGCTCGGCAGCATGAACCGGGGTCGGCGTAGACCGGCGCCGGTCCTGTCCCGGCCGCGCACGCCCGATGGATCCGGAGGAGGTGGTTCCTCCCGGTTGCTGCTCTCCGGCAACGCCGGACTCGGGAGGTCGTCCGGCCACGGCCCTCGATGCTTCCTCACATCGCCTCGACACTCGAAGGCACGACAGACGCAGCGACCACCCAGGAGGGAACGAGATGCCGACCGCGAGCGCCACACTCGAACGACCCGTCCTCGACGGCCCGACCGGCTCGCCGGCGGGCGAGCAGCCCATTCGTCCGCGATGCCCGACGGTCGCCCAGGTGATGTCCCGGCGCCCGGCGACCGTCGACGCCGACGCGTCCCTGTTCAGCGCATGGGGACGCTTGCACGGCCGGCACGGCGAGCACCTCGTCGTGATCGACGAGGCCGCCCGCCCCCTCGGCGTGATCGATGAGCGTGACATCGCCCTGGCATGGCCACCCGGACCGGTGGCCGCGCATCACCTGCCGGTCCGTCAGCTGCTGCGCTTCCGGGTCCATCCGCGAGTACTGGGCTCCGACTCCCTCGCGACGGCGGCCCAGGCAATGATCGGGGCCCGCGTCGACGCCCTGCCGGTCGTGGACGAGGACGGACGGTTGACCGGCCTGGTCACCGCGAGGCACTGCGTCGAGCTCATCGCGACCACGTTCGCAGCTCCCGCGGAAACGTCGCCGCCCCTGCTCGCCGTCGACGAGGGTTGAGCCAGGGCGTCCCGGACGCCCGTCGGCCCGCACTTGGTACCCCCGGCCGTCAGGACGTGGAGGCCGTTCCGCGTCATGCCGTGTCGAACCGGCACCGTCGACCGACGACGCTCAGGCGTCGATCGCCCCGCTCTCGTCGCGGACGGTCGCGCCGGCGCCGGCGAGGGCCGCCTCGTACTCCCGCCCGTGGTGGGCGCAGAAGACGAGGTCGTGGCCGCTGGGCAGCAGGGCGCGGATGAAGCCCTGAGCGCCGCAGGTGCCACGTCCGGGCCTCCCGTTCGCACGCATCACGACAGCGGCTGCGTCGCAGCGGTCGGTGAGCGCGAGGGGGACGACGGCGTGCGCCGTCGACGGGACGTCGTAGCCGAGGGTGGCAGCGGGCACCTTGCTCATTCCTCCGGTGGGTCGCGGTCGGTCCCGGTCACGCGCGACGGGTGGCCCGTCACGGTGGCCTTCTGTGCCTCCGACCATGCCCCCGCCGGCTCCGGTGGACCAGGTGCGAGGTCGGACAACCGGGACGGGATCGTCCTGCCGACGGCCAGCAGTGCGGCTCACCCCGTGTGGTTTCCGCGGCCGTTCACCGGGAGCGGCTCATGAGTCAGCGTCAGGCACACGGCCAGGACCGTCGTCACCGGCCCCCACAGGACGAGCCCATCGGCGGACAGCCGGCCCAGCGCGGCCGACGGCACCAGCAGCGCCGCCGGGACTGCCCAGGTCACCAGGTGCGCGAGCGCCGGGGTCCACGCCCGCCGGCGGAGCCACGCGGCGCTCCCCGCGGCGAAGATCCCCACCGCGGCCACGGCTGCCGGCCATCCGTCAGCAGCCGTGATCGTCCAACCCGTCAGCAGCAGGACCAGGCCGATCAGCGGCACCAGGAGGGTGCTCGCGTAGTTGGCGAGGAAGGCTCGGGCGCTCACCTCGTGCGCCCCGGACGCGCTCGGGGCATCGATCGGACCTGTCGCGGAGCGGAGCAGGGTCGAGCTCACCGCGCCACCTCCAACGCCGGGCGCCGTTCCGAACCGGCGGAGTCGGCGTCGGCGGCCATGCGCCCGGACAGCGTGGCGGCGTCGGCGCCGACGAACCCGAGCAGCGCGGAGCCCCGGCTGGTCTGCCAGGGCAGGCCGATGACATAGAGGCCGGGCACCTCGGCGACGCCGGCGGTGTGGCGGATCTGCCCGTCGACCACGACGCCCGGCACGTGCAGCCACGAGTAGTCGGTGCGGTAACCGGTGGCCCACACGACCGCGTCGACGTCCAGGCTGGTCCCGTCGGCGAAGACCGCGGTGCGGCCCGTGACGCCGGTCAGCCGCGGCCGGAAGGCGATGCCGCGACGGCGGAGTTCGCGGCTGCGGGTGCCGATGACGAGGTCGCCGCGCGCCCGCAGCCGCCGCGCGATGCGGCTGTCGGTGGGCACGGTGAAGAAGCCGGACCTCGTCAGCCAGAAGAAGAGGTCCCGGCCGGCGATCCGCTGCGGCAGCTCCGTCGGACGAGCGCCCACGGCGATGCTCACCGAGCAGGTGTCGGCGAGTTCGGCGGCGATCTGCAGGCCGGAGTTGGCCGCACCGACGACCAGGACCCGGGCGCCCGCGGGCAGCTGCGCCGGGTTGCGGTACCCGGCGCTGTGCAGCTGCGGCACCAGCGGGTCCACCTGGGCGGCAAGAGCGGGCGTCCGCGTGGTCTGGAACGGCCCGGTGGCCACGACGACCTGGCGCGCGGAGAGCACCTCGGTCGGCGTGGTGACGGCGAATCGGCCGTCGGGCGTCCGGTGCACCCGCAGCACCGGCGAGTTCAGCCGCACCGGCAGGTGGAAGTGGGTGGAGTACGCGGCCAGGTAGTCGGCCACGTCGTCCTTGGTCGGGTGGGTGTCGGCCGGAGCCGGGAACGGCAGGCCGGGCAGCGAGTCGTACTGCGCCGGGCTGAACAGCCGCAGCGAGTCCCAGCGCGAACGCCACGAGTGCCCGACCTCCGGACCGGCCTCGAGCAGCAGGAAGTCGGCCCGACGGCGGGCGAGGTGGTGGCCGAGGGCGAGCCCCGCCTGGCCGGCACCGATGACGATGACATCGAGAGAACTGGTCATGCCGAGGACGCTAAGAACGCCGCGACGGCGTCACGCCGGGAGAATCGCCGGGTTTCAGAGGTCGAGGGACAGGGCGGTCAGCTCGGCCCGGGAGGCCACCCCCAGCTTGCTGAACACGTTGCGCAGGTGGAAGTCGACGGTGCGCGGGCTGACGAACAACTGCGCGGCGACGTCGCGGTTCGACAGCCCCTGCCGCACCAGGGACGCGACCTGGCGTTCCTGCGCGGTGAGGTCGGTGGCGGTCGAGACGTCGCGGCGGCGGGCGGTCTCCCCGGAGGCCCGGAGCTCCTGCGCGGCTCGTTCGGCCCACGGGGCCGCGCCGATGTCCTCGAACACCGCGAGGGCGGCACGCAGGTGCTCGCGGGCGTCGACCCGCCGCCGCGCACGGCGCAGGTGCTCGCCGTAGGCCAGTTCGGTCCGCGCGCGGTCGGGCAGCCGGCGTGACGTCGCGTGTGCCGCCAGCGAAGCCTCGAAGAACTCTTCGGCGGCCGGGCCCTCGGCCAGCAGCGCTCGACCGTGCTCGGCGAGCGCCAGCGCACTCGGGGTACCGGTGCCCTCGGCGAACGCGACGACCTGGTCCAGCCAGGCGCGGAGGACGTCGAGGCGCCCGGTGCGGACGGCGGCGTCGAACAGGTCCAGCGCCGCCATCCGGCGCATCAACGGCATCCGGATCTGACCGAGGTGGTGCACTGCCGTGAGCGGCTGCGCGGTCGCCCGCAGACCTCGGGTCCAGTTGATCATGTCGACCACCTGGCCGTCGGTGATGCCGACGGGGTGGTCCTCCCGCAGTTCGGCGGCCCGTGCCAACCGTTGATCGGCGCCGTCGTCCCCGCGCAGCGCCGCCACCAGAGCGAGCTGCGCGGTCGGCAGCGTCGCCATGCCGTCGTCGTGCATGCCGGCCGTCAGCGACAGGGCCTCCGCCGCGGCGGCCGCCGCGTTCGTCCACGCCCCGGTCGCGATCTGCGAGAAGAAGCCGCGGGTCAGGGCGTGCTCGACCATGTTGAGCGCCCCGGCCCGGCGCGCGGCGCTCAGCTGGTCCTCGTGCAGCCGGAGGCTCCGCTCGTCGTCGTCGATCACCCACGCCGCGATGGCCAGGTTGGGCTGCAGCACGTGGTCGCCCTCGAGCGGGTGGGCGTCGGTGAGCGCGAAGGCGCAGCGGAACGCCTCCGCGGCGGCCGCGGGGTCGGTGCGGCCGAGCGCCCGGAACCCGTGCATCAGTGAGAACGCCACGTGGACGTCGGCCGGGGCCTCGGGCGGGGGCTCGGGCACCAGCGCGACCGGGTCGAACGTCCGCGACGACCGGGCGCCGAAGGCGGACAGCGACGCGGTGAGCATCGCGAGCTGCCGGGCCAGCGCGTCGTCGGCGCCGGCGGCCGTCTCGGCCGCCTGAAGGATGAGGTCGTAGCCGTCGTTCAGCGACCGGGTGTTCCACTCGACCTGACCCTGCAGGGTCAGCAGGCGCGCCCGCAGCACCGGATCGGTGATCTCCGCGGCCGCGGCGGTGGCCAGCGCCGCGGCCCGCGACGGGTGCGCACCCTGCCAGGCCGACGACGCGGCCAGGTACAGCCGCCGCCCGCGGTCCTCGCCCCCGACGGTCAGCTCGGCGGCGCGCGCCCACGCGGCTGCCGCGGCCTCGTGCCCGCCGCGCCCCGCTGCCCGCTCGGCCACCGCGTCGAGGGCGGTGACCACCTGCTCGTCCGGCCGGTCGGCGGCGGCGGCCAGGTGCCACGCGCGCCGGTCGGCGTCCCCGATCAGGGCCTCGGCCAGCGCGCGGTGGACGGCGCGTCGCTGCGCGCTGGTGGCCGCCCGGTAGACCGCCGAGCGGACCAGCGGGTGGTAGAGGGTCACCGCGCCGCCGTCGATCTGCAGCAACCCGGCCCGCTCCGCGGCGTCCATCGCCTCGTCGTCGGCGCCGAGCCGCTCGGCGGCGTCCCGCACGACGGTCAGGCGGGCGGTGTCGTCGGCCGCGGCGACGAGCAGGAACCGCTGCGCCGGCTCCTCCAGACGGCGGAAGCGGTCGAGGAACGCCCGCTCCACGCCTCCGGTCGACGGGAGCTGGGTCGGCAGCGGAGCCCGGCCGGCCAGCTGGTCGGGGTCCAGGGCACCGGCGAGCTCGCCGAGGGCGAGCGGGTTGCCGCCGGTGGCCGCCACGAGGCGGCCGCACACCTCGGCGTCGACCTCGCCGCCGGCCCGCGCGGAGAGGATCGCGGACGCCGCCTCGTCGCCGACCCCGCCCAGGACGACGGCGGGCAGATCGGGCGCCTCGAACGAGCGCGCGTCCCCGTCGCGGGCCGCGAACAGCAGCGCGATCCGTTCGTCCTGCAGGCGCCGCGCGACGAACAGCAGCGCGGCGTTCGAGGCGTCGTCCAGCCAGTGCGCGTCGTCGACGACGGCGAGGACCGGCGCGGCCTCGGCGGCGTCGGCGAGCAGGCTCAGCGTGCCGAGGAAGGCGAGGAACCGGTCGCCCTCACCCTCGGCCTCCCCCATCGCCGCCCGGAGCGAGGTGCGCTGCGGCGCCGGGAGTGACTCGATCGCGGCGCGCAGCGGCCAGAGCAGCCGCTGGAGGGCGGCGAACGCGAGCGGGGACTCCGACTCGACCCCGGACGTGCGGAGCACCCGCATGTCGGAGGCCGAACCGACGGCGTCGGCCAGCAGCGTGGACTTGCCCGAGCCGGCGACGCCGCGGAGGACGACCGCGCCACCCCGGCCCGCCCGCGCGGCGTCGAGCACGGCAGCGATCGCCGCGCGCTCGTTCTCCCGTCCGGCCAGCACGCGGCCGACCGTACCGAGCGGCACGGACAGAACCCCCGAACGCGAACCTGGCGAATCTCCCGGCGTGAGCGACGTCCCCGGCCGCGAGCGTGGCAGCCGATGGACCCCACGACCCGAGGAGAAGAGATGTCGGCCCACACGCCCGTCGACGCCCACCACGGCACCCCGACCCATGGCACCCCGACCCACGGCGCCCCGACCCATGGCGCCCCGACCCACGGCGCCCCGACTCCGGACGCGGACGAACCGCGCCGGCCCTGGACGATCTTCGCGCTGATGATCGCCGCCCAGTTCATGGTGATCCTGGACGTCTCGGTGGTGAACGTCGCGCTGCCGTCGATCAGCGAGTCGCTGCACCTGTCCGCCGCCGACTACCAGTGGACGATCAGCGCCTACGTACTCCTGTCCGGCGGACTGCTGCTGCTGGGCGGCCGCATCGCCGACCTGCTCCGTCGGCGCGGCGCCTTCGTCACCGGGGTGGGGCTGTTCACCGCGGCCTCACTGGCCAGCGGCCTGGCGCAGACCCCGCTGACCCTGATCGTGGCGCGGGCCGCGCAGGGTGCGGGCGCCGCGCTGCTCACCCCGGCCGCGCTGTCGATCATCATGACCGCCTACGTGGGCCGTCAGCGGCAGAGCGCGCTGGCCGTCTGGGGCACCGTGGGCAGCCTGGGCATCGCCGCCGGCGTGCTCTTCGGCGGCGCGCTCACCAGCGCGCTGGGCTGGCGGGCGGTCTTCTTCATCAACGTGCCGATCGGCGTCGCCGTCGTCCTGGGCACGCTGCGCGCGGTCGACCGCGGCTCCGCGCACGCCGGAGCGCTCCGCCGGCTCGACGTCCCGGGCGCCCTCACCCTCGTCGCCGGCCTGCTGGCACTCGTGTTCGGCATCGAGGCCGTCCGCTCCGCCGGCGCGACCGCACCCCGCACCTGGATCTCCCTCCTCCTCGCGGCCGTCCTGCTGACCGGCTTCGCCCGGCTCGAGCGGCGTGCCGCCGACCCCCTGGTCCCGCCCTCGACCTGGCGGATCCGCTCGCTGGTCTCCGCGTCCGCCGTCATGGCGGGTGTCACGGGGGCCGTCGTCGGGACGATCTTCCTGACGTCCCTGTACCTGCAGGCCGTCATCGGCTCCTCCCCCGTCGTCGCCGGGCTGCAGTTCCTGCCGCTGGCCGGGGCGATCACCCTGGCCGCCGCGGGAGCGTCGAAGGCGATCGGCCACCTGGGTGCCCGTCCGCTGATCCTCGGTGGCCTCGTCGTCATGGCCGGGGGCGTGCTCCTGCTGGCCGCCAACGCCGGAGGCACCTCCTACGCCGCCGACGTGCTCCCCGGCTTCCTGCTCGTCGGGGCCGGCGTCGGACCGATGTTCGTGGCGATCGCGGTCGCCGCGATGGGCGACGTCCCCGCTGAGCGGTCGGGCCTGGCCAGCGGGCTGATGATGACGGGCCACGAGATCGGCGCCGCCCTCGGCGTCGCCGCGCTCACCGCCGTCGCCGGCGACCTGGCGACCACGTCCGGCCTGGTCGACGGCTACGGCCGCGCCTTCGTGGTCACCGCCGCCGCCCTCGCCGGGCTGTTCCTGCTCGCGCTCCTCGCCGTCCCCGGCGGAAAGCCGGCGGTCGCCGCCGGGCACGCCGCCGGTCACGGCGTCCACGGGGCCCACGGGCACTGACCGTTCCTGCCGGAACCCGGCGATTTCCCCGGCGAGAGCCCGCCCGCCGCGCACCGAGCCTTGGTCCAGCACCAACCGCTCCCACAACCCGAAGGAGTTCCCATGCTGTCCGACACGCCCCGCACCTTCATCGGCTCGACGACCTTCACCGTCACCGGCATGACCTGTGACCACTGCCGTCGCGCGGTCACCGAGGAGATCTCCGCCGTCGACGGTGTCGAGTCCGTCGACGTCGACCTGACCTCCGGCACGGTCACCGTCACCACGGCCGGCCCGGTCGACCGGGCCGACATCGCCGCCGCCGTCGACGAGGCCGGCTACGCCCTCGTCCCGTGACCTCCCTCGCGGCGGCGGGAGACCGAACCGCTCCCGCCGCCGCACCGCCCACTCCCCCACCGCACCGAAGGAGATCCGCCGCCATGACCGACACGTACGAGTACCTCGTCCACGCCCGCCACCAGGAGCTGATGCGCGAGGCGCAGGCCGCCCGGCTCGCCCGGTGCCTCCGGCCGTCCCGCCCGTGGCGACGTTCCCGCCGGCGTCCCTGCGCCTGACGCCCATCCCCGCGCCGGCACCCGCCGGTGGCCGTCCCGTTGCGAGCACCACACCCGGCGAGATCGCCGGTCCGACCCCGGTGGCCGCCGCGAACGATCGGCCGCAGCCGCAGCACCCCGTCCCCCCAGGAGTTCCGATGACCACCACGGCGCCGACGACGGCTCCCCCGACGACCGCCAGCTGCACCCTCGACATCGGGGGCATGACCTGCGCGTCCTGCGTCGGGCGGGTGGAGAAGGCCCTGAACCGGGTGGACGGCGTGGCCGGCGCTGAGGTGAATCTGGCCACCGAGGTCGCCACCGTCCGCTTTGACCCCTCCTCGATCGGCCTCGCGCAGCTGTCCGCCGCCGTCTCGAAGGCCGGCTACACCGCCGTCCCGCGCCAAGAGACGCCGCAGCTGGCCACTCCCGATGCCGCGCCCACCGAAGGGGACGACGAGGCGCACCTGACCTCGCTGAAGCGCCGGTGGCAGATCACGCTCGCCACCGGCCTCGGGCTGATGGTGCTCATGTACGTGCCGCTCTACCTCGACACGATGGACTGGCTGATGCCGGCGATCCTCGTCGTCGCCACCGGAGTGCAGTTCTGGGCCGGCCGCGACGTCTACCGCGCCGCCTGGACCGCGGCCCGGCACCGCTCGACCAGCATGAACACGCTGGTCGCGCTGGGCACCGGCGTCGCGTGGAGCTACAGCGCCTTCGTCACCCTGTGGCCGGCCGCCGCCGAGCGGTGGGGCCTGCCGCTGCACGTCTACTTCGAGACGTCGCTGGTGATCCTCGCCCTCGTCCTCGCCGGCCGGTGGATGGAGGCGAAGGCCAAGAAGCGCACCGCCGCCGCGATCACCGCCCTCGTCGGCCTGGCGCCGAAGACCGCGCGCGTGCTGCGGAACGGCGCGGAGGTCGACGTCCCGGTCGAGCAGGTCGTCGTCGGCGATCTCGTGCGGGTGCGCCCCGGCGAGAAGCTGCCGGTCGACGGCGTCGTCACCGACGGGGCGACGGCGGTCGACGAGAGCATGCTGACCGGCGAGAGCCTGCCCGTGGACAAGGGCGCCGGCGACCAGGTCATCGGCGCCACGCTGAACCGCACCGGCACCATCGTGCTGCGGGCCACCGCCGTCGGGGCGGACACCGCGCTGGCGCAGATCATCCGCCTGGTCGAGGACGCGCAGGGCTCGAAGGTGCCGCTGCAGCGGCTGGCCGACCGGGTGTCGGCCTGGTTCGTGCCGATCGTGCTCGTCCTGGCCGCGGCCACCTTCGCCGCCTGGGCGCTGTTCGGCCCGGCCACCGGCTCGATGACCATGGCGATCACCACCACCATCGCCGTCCTGATCATCGCCTGCCCGTGCGCCCTGGGGCTGGCGACGCCGACCGCCGTCATGGTCGGCACCGGTCGGGCCGCCGAGCTCGGCATCCTGATCGGCAACGGCGACGCCCTCGAGACGGCCCGCCGGGTCACCGCCGTCGTCCTGGACAAGACCGGCACGATCACGCGGGGCAGGCCGGCGCTCACCTCGATCACCCCGCTCGCGGGCTGGACCGAGGACGACGTGCTGGCGCTGGTCGCCGCCGCCGAGACGGGCAGTGAGCACCCGGTGGGCGAGGCCATCGTCGCCGCCGCGACCGCCCGAGCCCTGGATGTGCCGCTCCTGACCTCCTTCGAGGCGGTGCCCGGCCACGGCATCGACGCCGTCGTCGGTGGCCGGTCGGTGCTCGCCGGCAACGCGGCGCTCATGGCCGCCCGCGGGGTGGACGTCGCACCGCTGGCCGGCACCGCCGCCACCGAGGCCGCGGCCGGGCGCACCCCGATGTTCGTCGTGGTCGACGGGCAGCCGGCCGGCGTCGTCACCGTGGCCGACACCGTCAAGCCGGAGTCCGCGGAGGCGGTCGCCCAGCTGACCGCGCTCGGTGTCGAGGTGTGGATGCTGACCGGCGACAACGCCGCCACCGCGGCCGCCATCGCCGAGCAGGTGGGCATCGAGCACGTGCTCGCGGAGGTGCTGCCGGCCGACAAGGCGGCGACGGTGCGCGATCTGCAGGCGCAGGGGCACGTGGTGGCGATGGCCGGCGACGGCATCAACGACGCGGAGGCGCTCTCGGCCGCCGACGTCGGCATCGCGATCGGCACCGGCGCCGACGTGGCGATCGCCGCCTCCGACATCACCCTGGTCGGCGGCGATCTGCGCGGCATCGTCTCGGCCATCGCACTCTCGCGGCGGACCGTGACCACGATGAAGCAGGGGCTGGGCTGGGCCTTCGGGTACAACCTCCTGCTCATCCCGGTCGCCGCCGGAGCCCTGTTCTGGTGGAACGGCCTGCTGCTCGACCCGGTGCTCGCCTCGGCGGCCATGGCGATGAGCTCGGTCAGCGTGCTCACCAACGCACTGCGCCTGCGCCGGTTCCGCCGTCCCGCCTCGGTCGGCGAGATCCTGCGCCCGCCG
>Ga0308174_10000719_pt1 | contig 14440 bp, 15 predicted proteins | sample PhyPR2_FD_203894 | JGI IMG/M metagenome (GOLD analysis project Ga0308174, IMG submission 203894) | Soil microbial communities from UC Gill Tract Community Farm, Albany, California, United States - DLSLS.P.R2 | ecosystem: Environmental > Terrestrial > Soil > Agricultural land | place: USA...
GGCGCCATTCCAACCGCGATCCAGACCCAGAGCCTCAGCATTCTATTGACTGAACACGAAATCCGCTGCAATGTTTCCCTGTACTCCTATCGGTTGCGGTCAACGAAAGCATGAGGCCAATCGGGTAAACTTGAGTAACCCTCCAGTCTAGCAACGTATGCCAACGCGGGATAATCCATCGAGCGACGCCCGGGCCGCGCACATTCTGGAAAGCCTCGCTGACCCGTTAGTCGCGTTCGACCGCGAGTACCGCTATACATACATCAGCAAACGGGCCGCGGAAATTCTCGGCCAAACGCCTGAAGAATTGTTGGGCCGGTGCATGTGGGATTTGTTGCCGGGCGATCGGGATACGGGCTTTCAGGAAGCGTGCCGGCGGGCGTGGGCGGAGGGGCGGCCGGTAACGGTGGAACGCTATTCCCGCGAGATGGGGCACTGGGTAGAAAACTTCATTTACCCCTTCGGCGATGAAGCCTGCACGCAATGGCGGGACATCACACAACGGAAGCTGGAGCAGGAGGCGCTCCGGCATAGCGGGGAGCGGCTGCGATTTGCGCAGCGAGCGGGCGGATCCGGCACCTTCGATTGGGAAATCCCGTCGAACGCGAATCTGTGGAGCGAGGAACTGCTCGCGCTCTACGGTTTCCGCGCCGGCGAATTCGGCGGCACGCTGCAGGATTGGGAGGCCTGCCTGCTTCCCGAAGACCGCGAACGGACCAAGGCGGTGCTGGGGAAATCCCTGGAAACGGGTGCGTACGATGTGGAGTTCCGCATCCGCCGGCACGACACTGGCGAAGTGCGCTGGATGTTCGGCCGCGGCGAGGTGACGTTCGATGCGGCCGGAAAGCCCGCGCGCATGCTGGGCATCAATGTCGATATCACGGAGCGGAAGCTGGCGGAAGAGGCGCGGCAGGAGAGCGAGGAGCGCTTCCGCACGCTGGCCGACAACATGTCACAGCTCGCGTGGATGACCGACGCCGCCGGCGGCATCATCTGGTACAACCGCCGCTGGTACGAATACACCGGCACCACGCTCGAAGACGTGCGCGGATGGGGCTGGCGGAAACTGCACCATCCGCAGCATGTCAAACGCGTGGTGGCGCGCATCCGGCACAGTTTCGAAACGGGCGAGCCGTGGGAGGATACGTTTCCGCTGCGCGGGCGCGACGGGCAGTATCGATGGTTTCTTTCGCGCGCGCTGCCGGTTCGCGATTCCGAAGGGCGGCTGCTGCGGTGGTTCGGCACGAACACGGATATCACCGAGCACTTGCAAACAGAAGACCGCCTGCGCGAAAGCGAACGCCGGTACCGCGGGCTGTTCGAATCGTTGCCCGAGGGCATCATGGTCGGCGAGATTCTGTGCGACGCGGAGAGCCGGCCGGTAGATTGGCGGTATCGCGAGATGAATCCGGCGGCGGCGGCGATGATCGGGCGCGACCCGGCCGAATTGATCGGCAAGCGCGTCCGCGAGTTGTTTCCGCACTCCGATTGGGACGAGTGGGTGCGCGTGTTCGGAGCCGTGGCGCTCTCCGGAAAACCGGGGCGGCTGGAAGGCTACGGTCCGCTTTCGGGCCGGTACCTGGAACTGCTGCTCAACTCGCCTTCGCCGGGAGTGTTTTCCGCCGTGATCACAGACGTGACGGAGCGGCGCCGGGAACGCGAGTGGATGCGGGTCACGCTGGCAAGCATCGCGGACGCTGTGCTGGCGACGGATGGCGAAGGCAAGGTCGCGTTTCTCAATCGCGTGGCGGCTGAGCTTGCCGGGTGGAGCGAAGAGGATGCCGTGGGACACCCGGCGGCGGAAGTCTTGCGGATGGTGGATGAGCAATCGCGCCGGCCGTCGAAAAATCTGGCGGCGCATGTGCTGGCTGAAGGGCGTCCGGCCGCGCTGGCCGCGCCGGCGGTGTTGCTGGCGCGCGACGGCCGAGAAGTGGCGGTGGAGGAGAGCGCGGCGCCCATTCGGGATAGCGACGGCAACGTGATCGGCGCCGTGCTGGTGCTGCGCGACGTCACCACGCAGCGGCGCGACGCCCAGGCGCTGCGCGAACGGGAGGAACAGTTCCGCACGCTCGCCAACGCGCTGCCGCAATTGTGCTGGATGGCCGATGCCGAAGGCAGGCTGCACTGGTTCAACCAGCGCTGGTACGATTACACCGGCGCAACACCGGCGGAAATGGAGGGAAGCGGGTGGCAGAAGGTGCACCATCCCGAGTTGCTGCCCGGCATCATGGAGCGCTGGCAGGCGACTTTGGCGACCTGCGAGCCGTTCGACATGATTCTGCCGCTGCGCGGAGCGGATTCGATCTTCCGGCCGTTTCTCACGCGCGTCATGCCGGTTCGCGATGAGCAGGGGAACGTGCTCCGGTGGGTCGGCACGCATACCGATATCGGCGAGCAGATTCGCACGGAAGAAGCGCTGCGGCGCGGCGAGGAGCGGTTCCGCGCGCTGGTGATGGCGACCTCGGAGATTATCTATTGCATGGGTCCGGATTGGGTGGAGATGCGCCGCCTGGAGGGTCGCGGATTTCTGGCCGACTCGATGGAACCCAACCGCACCTGGCTGGAAGAATATATCCCCGAGGAGGAACGGGCCCGCGTGCAGGACGCGATCTCGCGGGCTATCCGGGAAAAGATCATGTTCGAGCTGGAACATCGAGTGGTGCGCACGGACGGCACCATGGGGTGGACCTTATCGCGGGCGGTGCCGCTACTGCGTCCGGACGGCGAGATCGAGGAGTGGTTCGGGCTTGCGAGCGACATCACCGAGCGCAAGGAGGCCGAGGCTGCGCTGCAGGCCAGCGAGGCTCGCGAGCGCGCACGCAGCGCGGAGTTGCAGGCGGTTCTCGAGGCCGCGCCCGTGGCGCTTTTCGTGGCGCAGGATGCCGAGTGCCGGACGGTGATGGGCAGCCGCATGACTTACGAGATGCTGCGGCTGGAGCCTGGCGCCCATGTTCCGGGATCGTCGCCGCGTTTTCGCGCGATGCGGGACGGCCGCGATATTCCGGCGGAGGAGTTGCCGGTGCACAAAGCCGCATCGACGGGCCAGCCGGTGCGCAACTACGAATTCGACGTGGTGTTTCAGGACGGCACGAGCCGGCACATGCTGGGCGACGCGGTGCCGCTGTTCGACGATGCGGGACGGCCGCGCGGGAGTGTGGGCGCGTTCGTCGACATCAGCGAGCGCAAACGCAATGAGGAGCGGCTGCGGCAGACGCAAAAGCTGGAGAGCATCGGGCTGCTGGCGGGCGGGATCGCGCACGATTTCAACAATCTGCTGACCGGAATCATGGGGAACGCGAGCCTGGTGCTGGACGACGTGCCTCCCGGACCGGCTGAGCGCATTAAAGAGGTGGTGGCGGCGGCGGAGCGGGCGGCGCACCTCACCAGGCAACTGCTGGCGTATTCGGGCAAGGGTCAGTTTGTGGTGCGCGACCTGGATGTTTCGCAAGCGGTGCAGGAGATCGGAGACCTGGTGCAGTTTTCGCTGCCCAAGAGTGTGCAGCTTGCCGTGACGGTGGAGAAGCGGCTGCCGCTGGTGCGCATGGATCCGGGACAATTGCAGCAGATTCTCATGAACCTGGTGATCAATGCGGGCGAGGCGGTGGGGGAAGGGAACCCGGGCCGCATCACGGTGGCGACGTCGATGCGCGACATCGAGCGGGAATTTGTGGATGCGGCGGGCGGGTTGACGCCGGCGGGCCGCTACGTGTGCGTGGAGATCGGGGATACGGGGAGCGGCATCGACGCGGAGGCGCGTCCGAAGATTTTCGATCCGTTCTTCACGACAAAGTTCACGGGTCGCGGGCTGGGGCTGGCGGCGGTCGCGGGAATCGTGCGGAGTTTGAGCGGCGGGATCACGGTGGATACGGCGGTGGGGTACGGGACGACGTTTCGCGTGTTTCTGCCGGCGGCGGAGGCGCGCGGTCAGGAGGCAGAGGCGCAGGGCGATGTGGCGGGGCGGGCGACGGTGCTGGTGGTGGATGACGAGCGCAGTGTCCGCGACTTCATCGCGGCGGTGTTGCGGAAGCAAGGCTATCGGGTGCTGACGGCGTCGGACGGGCGCGAGGCGCTGGCGCTGTGCCAGCAACCCGGCACGGAGATCGACGCGGCGGTATTGGACATCGTGATGCCGCTGATGGGCGCGAACGAACTGCTGCCGGCGATGAAGGAGCTGCGGCCAAACGTCCGGGTGCTGCTGACGAGTGGGTACAGCGAGAGCGAAGCGAGGAGGCTGTGCGCGGCATATCCGGGGGCGGATTTCATTCAGAAGCCGTATACCGCGCAGCAGATTTCGAGGGCGATCACGGAGATGCTGGAGGCGCGGAATTTGTAACCAGCGAGGGGGATCTGGTAAACTGAGGGTTCCCTAGGCCAGGTAGCTCAGCTGGTAGAGCGCAGCCCTGAAAAGGCTGGCGTCGGCGGTTCGATTCCGTCCCTGGCCACCATGTTCATCCCTCACAAAACAAAATAGGGGCTCTACGCCATTAATGGGGGCGGTTACCGTCGGCTCCCTGAACCTCAAAATCACAACCCATTCTTGCGTCCGGGAACGAGAATGCCCCGTCCACCACCCCTCTAAAGAACGGTCTCGTTATCGAGGAGGAAATACCTCCCCGCCTGATTTGCATCTTTTCGACGGCAAACGACCGCTTGGCCTTTTCATGCCTCGACGGTAGCGTGGCGGGTGGGTGGCGGCAATGCGTGCGAGCAGCGCGTTCAGGTGCCGGGGGGTAAGTTGGGTTGCAGTCCCGTCCGCTAAAGTGCTCTGCGCTCTGCTACGATGAACCGGAAAAATCATGAACGGACAATGGCTTGGTCACTACACCGGGTCAATAGACGGAGTAGAGGGCGAGATCAATGGACGCGTCGTCGTCAACGTCGACGAGCTCCCCATCGCATTCGAGGTCATTGCCTATGCGATATCCGACAACAACACACTCCCGCTCCCCGTCGCATACTTCAATACGCCAAATAAAGAGCGGACGTTTCAGTGCCGCACCGGACTCATGGCAACCGTTGACGGGACGGCTGGTGTTCTCGCCCCCTGGGCGCAAGTCGCCGACCGATTTCCCGGCGTGCTCTTCCCCGAATACGCGGACATCAGCGGCACATGGAACGAGCATACGCTGACGGTCGAATGGGTCACAAACATCGGCTCGCGCGGTCATGCCACCCTTCCCCGATCCGCCGCAACGACTCCCTCCAACCTGCAAGCGAAACCCCTCACGTGGGAAGACTTCAAGCAGCACGTCGGCGGATTGCCGCACCGACACTTTCTCTTCCGAGGACAGAACACCACAAAGCGGTTACGCACTTCGTTTCACCGCCGTGGCAGAGCACACATTCACCGCTTCATCACGCAAGACATCCCTGCCCTTTACCGACACCTCAGCGCGAGGACCAAGCACGTCTTCAACATCAACAACAACGAGGAGAACGGCGCGTTCTTCAACCTCATCCAGCACCACGGCTACCCGACACCGCTCCTGGACTGGACCTACTCCCCCTATGTCGCGGCGTTCTTCGCATATCGCAACGTCAACCTCGCCAACCCGAAACAGGAAGAGAAGGTGCGCATTCTCCTCTTTGATGCGCCCGCGTGGAAACTGCACTGGAATCAATCGGGATATCTTCTCGTGCCGCCTGTCCACTTCTCCGTCATGGAATTCAGCGCCATCGAAAACGAGCGCATGATCCCCCAGCAAGCAGCCTCCACGCTCACAAACATCGACGACATCGAGAGCTACATCCACGAAAAAGAGGAAGAGAAAGGCGTCCAGTACCTGACAGCCATTGACCTACCTGCGACCGACAGGAAACGAGTCATGCGCGACCTCAGCACGATGGGCATCACCGCAGGCTCCCTCTTCCCCGGCCTCGACGGCGCGTGCGAGGAACTCAAAGAACGATTCTTCGAGAGCTAACCACACCCACCTCGCCTCAATATTCGGGCCAGCAAAAATGAGCGCAGCGCGTCGTCCGGATCGCTTATCCAAAGCCACTCCCGCAGCTCTGACAGACCTCCTGCGCGTCTGCGCCAGTCAATTGGAGCTTGGAATTGTTCATAAGAACCCTCCTGTTTTCGCAAGACCGTACAGCTTCAGAAGCTTCCGAGCCCGCGCAGCTCGAATCCTTCGTCCGTGCGGGACAAGAAGAACGTCATTTGCTTCTTGTTGGGGATGCCGAACATGATGCACCGCCGACGTGCATCTGCTACAGTTGCCCTGGTGAGATGATGTAGGTGTTCTCAGGCGTCAGTGCGCTCGCCTTACTTACTTGCTTAGTAATCTGTATTTACCCTTTGCGGTCCGCTGTCGGGTGAGTACGGTTCATGCGAGGATTGCAGGGGTATGGACTTGTACGACCGGCTCGTCGAACTCCAAGGGATGACGCGACTCCTCATCGACGACACGAACCGCATCAAGCCACTCATCGGCGCAGGCAACCCCCACCCGCGCTTGTGAGGCAAGATCCTGCGGCTGTGCCGGGTTTCGGTCACGAATACCAGTTGCCCAGAACTGAGCGGCGCTACACTGGCGTCGTGAGATGCTCGGTGCTTCTCGTTCTCCTCGTGGGCTACGGCCTTGCGCAGCCGAAGGGACTGACGGAGCGTAAAGCAGTTGACACCGTCGAGCGCTATGTTCGCCTGCGCTTGAGTGGTGCGCATTGGGTGGCCTTCGCGCCGCTAATCGGATGGCAGGATGAGCCGGGGTGGGACTGCAATTGGCTCGTCACTGGGTATGCAGTCGGCACAGCAGAGGAGGCCGACGGCGGCGTCGTCCCGGTGACATACGACAGAATTGGTTTCTACTGCCACGATTACGAGTTCAAGCCGGAGATTCGGAAGGTGACGGTTCGATACCAACTTCCAGAGTCCGCCAAGGGCTGGAAGATCAAAGGGCCAGAACCCGACCCGCCGGACCTTTCGGCGGATGTGCAGATCGCATCGCTACGAGCCGTTGCTCGTGATCGGCACGAGCCTGCGGCGAACCGGAAACGCGCGGACGCCATGCGGCGGCAGCTTTCAACGTATATCCGCAGAGCGGAACTGAGCATTGAACAGCAGTTCTCGACGGTTCCGGTCGAAACACGCCGTTACGGACTGACTGGCCCGCAATGGAAGCGGCGCGGGGTCGTGAACGGTGACGCCACCTAACGGGATCTTTAGCGGAAAATGACTCTCGCGCCCAGCAGGAACCGATGCCGGCTACCGTATGCGGGTGAAACTCAAGGCGGTCGCCGTCGCAGGTCTCGCCGCATTGCCTGTGTTGTTTGCGCTCGGCAACTCCCGTGTGCCAGTGAGGACCAAGCACGTCTCGAAACTACGGCAGGAAAACGGCGTTACCGGAAACTGACTGCGATTCGGCGGAGTGCCCATGGGCGATCATAGATCTTCGGGCCGAAGCCCCGTCTTTTTCGAGATTTTAGCCAGGATTGCACGTCCCAGTTCCTCGGAATCGTGGAAGGAGAATGGGTAGTCCGACCACCCTTCCTTCTTCAGGATCTTGTGGGAGCCGACCGTGCGGTCGTGGCGCCCACCGATTCGTATCAGTGCGGCGAACACGCGGCGCGCTTTAGCGGAAGGCCAGTCGCTCATGCCGCGACGTCGAAGACTGCGTCCGCTGAGTCGGCGGGTAATTCGCCATGAGCGACTCGGTCGAGAAGGATCTCACGAGCGGCCGACTGAACTCGCTGAATGGCATCCTCCCTGGATATGCCATACAGCAGCACGTTCAGTTCCGGCACCTCGGCAATCCAACGCCCATCGACTTCACGATCGAGTTCGATGGTCAGCTTCATAGTCATAGCTTAACACCCACCTCGAAGCGCATCGCTGCGTGCTGCTGTGGAAACTGCTGCGTTCTTCCCATACTGTTGCCATTGGCAGGTACGCGCCTTTACCGCCCCACTTCCAAAGTGACTGGAACCTGCACCCGCGTTCGCGCCTGATTTCGTGGCGGCGTCGATTACCTTCCCGGCGAGCGACGGGTCCGGCACGCGCACTTCGATGGTGTTATTCGCAATGTACTGGCTGTTATAACTCTTCGTGACCGAGTAGTTCGCCGCCCGGAGATCGGCGTCGTGCCCGACCGCTCACGAGGGCGCTCCGCCGATCCGGCTGTCGTAACGACGCCGACGCGAACCCGCGATTGGTCCGCCTGCACCGAAACCGTTGCTTCGCCCGATGCTTTCACGACGGTCGGCCGCGCCAGTTAGCTGCTTCTCACGGCGTCCACACTCCCGCCACGCAACAGGCGGCGCAGAGCGCGGACCAGGTCGCCGCAAGAGCGCCTGGTCTGCGATGCAGAAATGTCACCCAGACGAAATGGGCCGGCAAGAACGTCAGCAACGCCAGGAGCGCCACCGAACAGCAAGCCGATCGCATCACCGCAGCCAACGGAAGCGACACAACCACAAAGTACGAAGCCGCCTGCACGAGCCACGCCGCCGCAAACGCCGATCCCGCGCACAGCGACAACCAACGGCAGACTGCCTCCTCCCGTGCGGCCTCGCCCACGGATCGTCGACTGAGGAACGCGCCACCGATTCCCGCGCCGCCGGTCGCACTGCACGTTCGCAATCGGTTCATCAACTCCAGCCGCGCGCAGTCCATCTCGCCGCGAAACTCTTCGACGCGCGAATCCAGGTACCGGAAGCACCACAGGCTGAAGAGTCCGGCCAACAGTCCGAATGCCAGCGGGTAAATCGCGACCCCGAGGGACGCCACCGTTGCAGCCATACACGTCGACCTCTCCCCGCCGCATCCCTGGAACGCACCCGGAATCGAAATCACGGTACCGAAGATCCCGAGCCACGGTGCGATGCGCGCGAGGATCGCCAGCGTGTCGAGCCCTTCTCTCATTTCGGCCGCAACCTTACTGATGGACCGCTCGCAAGCGCGGCCGGCGGCTCCGATGATCTGGCGTTTCGGGGAGCGATCCACAATAGCTTTCGACGCCGCTCGCCGGTTCCTTGTGCCTTACTTCTTCCAGCCCTCAGCCTTACGCGACCGCCCGTGAGTAAATGAACAGCAGAATCAGAGCTCCCACCAGCGCCATGAACCAGCCCGCCGGATGGCCTTCCCGGTACATGCCCGTCAGCCGGCCGATCAGGCCGCCCAGCCACGCGCCGACCAAGCCCAGAACCATGGTCAGAATGAGGCCCATATGCTGCCCGCCGGGCATGACGGCGCGAGCCAGCAAACCGATGATCAGCCCGAAAATCGCGTGTCCGATCATGTGGAACATCTGTCGCTCTCCTTTCGCGGTGTGCTTTCCCGTTCTCTCGATGACGCTCCGCCGCGCGCCCGCCTACGCGGACTGAGCCGATTATAGCCGCCGTTCGCGTCCGCCGCGGTGTGCTACAGTTCTTTCTAAGATGGCATCCCGAAGCGTCAATAAAGTCATTCTGCTGGGCCATCTCGGCAAGGACGCCGAGACGAAGTTCACGCCGAGCGGCGTAGCCCGTTCCACGTTCAGTATCGCCACCAGCCGCCGCTGGAAAGATCAGCAATCCGGCGAGTGGAAGGAAGAAACCGACTGGCACAACATCGTGCTCTGGCGCGCCGAGAACCTCAGCAGTTATCTGCTGAAAGGGAAGCAGGTCTACGTCGAAGGCCGCCTGCAGACGCGCAGTTGGGAAGACAAGGACGGACAGAAGCGGTACTCCACGGAAGTGGTTGCCGATGATGTCATCCTCCTCGGCGGTCGCGGCGAAGGCGGCGGCGGAGGGCAGGGCGGCGGCGATTACGAACGCTCCAGCGACCGGCCGGTCTCGATGCCGCGTTCCGCGCAGCAGCGCCCGCAGCCGGCGGCCAGCGCCGCGCCGCCCGACGACTTCAGCCAGGGCGTCAACGACGACGACGTTCCTTTCTAAACGTTTGCGCCCGCTCGTCCGCCGGAGCTAAATTCAGAAGTATGGGCCGTCAGAAGCAGGCAGACTGGGCCGAAGCCAAGTGCCGCTGCCGCCTCAACTCGGAAGAATTGCAGATGGCGAAGGACCTTGGCTTCCAACCCGGGAAGCTGATCAAGAATATTCCTTCCCCCTCCCAGGCATGGAAAGCGCCGGTGAATGAGTGGGTCCGCGCGCTTTACGAAAAGAAGTTCGGGTCGCGGCCGCCGGGCGGATCTGCCTCGCCGGCGGCGCCGCCGTCCGGACCGGGTGTCGAACGGCGCAATCGGGAGGATCCATGGCCGGACAACCCGCTCATCCCCGACCTGCCGTGTCTCGTCTTGGATGAAAATGTTTTTCCGGAAGACGACGAGGAACCGCCATCCGAAGAGGACATCTTAGAGAGCGAGGGGCAGATGCTACGGCGCCAGCGTCTCTTTCGCTGGGCGGCTGAAGCAATTGCGATAGCGGCCAGCGAGCTTCCCGAAGTCGAAAAAGTAGGGGCATTCGGGGCCGTTTCGCAGCCGCTCAAACCGGAAGTGCCGCGATTTCGCCAGTTCCGCCGAAACCGTATTCCGATTCTGCACGAGTGCGCCGATCTGGATCTTGCCGTCTGGATGACGCGTTTGGACCGGCTAAACGGTCTCAGGAAGGCCTTGGCCGGCGGCCTTGCCGTTACGAACAATACCCCCTATGGTGGCGTGGCCCACCATCAGGTGGATGTGCATGTGTTCGATTCCGCCGGCGGCGACTACCGCGGCCGCTTGTGCATCTTTCGGACGTGTCCGAAGCCAGGCAAGCTCGAATGCCGCGTTCCGGGTTGCGGCGCAGAGCCGTTCCTGCAGCAGTTCGCGGAATATCACTTCAACCCGGCGCGGTTCGCCGCTGTACCAAAGGTGGTACTCTTCGACCGCTCCGCCAACTTCGTGGTTCCACCGCCCCGGATCGACGGGAAGCAACAAAAAGTGTTGTGGATTTCAGCGGACCCGGGCATCACGGATCGCGACGTGCCCTTCTAACCGCCGCCTTCGCCACCCCCTGTCTCTTTTTTCCCAGGGCTCAGCCCTTTTGGGGGTCGGCCCCGTCGTTTCCCCTCCTGTTGCTGCAACCGTTCGAGACTGGAGATTGCAGTGTTCAAATTCTCTAACTCCGCGCGAAGATGTGCGAGTACTTTCGCCAGGTCCATGAGCTTCCTGGACGCAGAATAATATTAAATACAAGGTAAATGAAATCGGACTTCGCTTAGTCCTGGATCAGGCACTTACTAAAAAACGGCGCCGCGAGTAACCCGTGCGGCAAAAGAGTTGCGATCTAGACAGCCGGCCGTGCCAGTAACGGATCTTCTGTAAGTTCCGAAGGGTCAGTGTAACTCTGAAGGGAATCCAGACTTTCGAGCACCCGCTCCAGGAGGCTATCGGTCTGAGAGACGGTCGACTTCAACACGTCGATGGATCGCGCCTGGGTGGTGAGCCGTTCGTCCAGATTGGACATGGTCTTCGCCAGCAACTGCTCCATCGCGGAGACAATCTGTGTGGTGGAAGGCACGTCGGCGAGCTTTGCCGCATGTTCGTCCAGGCGCGCTTCTATGGCTGTGAAGCGTTCCGCCGCCGCTGTTTCCTGGGCCGTCAGGCGGGTTTCCATTCCCGCCAGAGCCTTCTTGATTCCCTCGGCCGCCGAGGGATCGACGCCCGCCGACTCCCGCTCGCGGCGGGAAGTGGTGAGTGCGCCCGCGGCGATTCCCGCCAGGAAAATGGCAACGCGGGGAATGGAATTGACAAGGCGTGACATCCGTGACTCCCTTATAACGCTTTTCCGGAACTGCTTGCAAGTACTAAGCTTAGTTCGTATGGTACTAGGTACGTACCGCAATTGCATGACTCCAGTCATCCTGTCATTCTGAGTAAGCAGAATCCTTTCGGATAGGAGCCGTCTGGTTGAGCCGGGCAACGGAACTCAGCCAATTCCCGATGAGCCAGCTCGCTCAGCCGGTATTGGTTGAGTGCGACATGCAGGGGCGCGTCTTATGGATGAGCGATGCGGCCAAAGCACGGTTGGGAGAAGCGGAGAATTTGGCCCGCGCTGTGCTCGCCCAGCCGGCGACGGCGTCTAGCCCTGCGTTCTCTCGTCTCGCCCGGATCCTGCAGATCAAAAACTCAGTTATCGTGAGCATTCAGCCGATCCCTCCGGAGGTCCCCTCGCGATCCGGCGGGCTGCATGAGCTCGAGCACGGCTTACTGCTCCACTACTTTCATCTGCAAAAGGTGGAACGGTCGCTTTCCTCCCGGACCCGTTCGCGCCCCCGCCGCTCCGGCGCGCGTACCGTACGCCAGTTGGAAATGGAGCGGCGCCGGTTGGGACGCGAGCTGCATACCGGGGTGGGCCAGTTGCTGGCAGCCATCCGCCTCCAACTCGAAGTGGTAGCACAGCAGCTTCCACAGGCTCCCGCCGGCGTTGAACAGGCGCTCGACCGTATCTCCAGACTCGCGTCCGACGCCCTGGACCAGGTGCGCAGCATTTCGGGCCGCCTGCATCCGCCGGAATGGCAGCGCCTCGGCATCGACGAAGCTCTCAGCCAGTTGTGGGAGCTTAGCGGCATTCCGCAGCGTTTCGACGCCCACCTGCGGATTGAATCGCCCGCGCACGAGCCTGATCTCGAAGTGAAAGTGCTGTTGTACCGCGGAGCGCAGGAAGGCATTTCCAACTTCGTACGCCACGCCGCGGCTACCCGCATCGAAATGACGCTCGAAAGCGGACCGGCTATGCTTCGCCTCACCATCCGCGATAACGGCGCGGGCTTCGATCCCGCGGCTTTAAGCGCGGGCCGCGCCAACGTCGCGGCGGGTCTCGGCCTGCGCTCCATTCGGGAACAGGCGGAGAGCGTCGGCGGAAAATTAGAGATTGAAAGCGGCCCCGCAGGCACTACACTGAGAGTTTCAACGCCGTACTCCGCCTCTGGCGGATAGTCCAAGGAGATTGCATGCAGGAAGTAATCACAACCACCGTCGTACTGGCCGATGACCACGCCATCGTTCGCGAAGGCATCGCAGCCCTCTGCGCCACCAACGGCATGCGCATCCTCGGTCAAGCCTCCGAAGGCCCGGGCGCTCTGGAGATGATCAACCAGCTCCAACCGGATTTCGCTATTCTCGACCTGCACATGCCGGTGATGACGGGGATTGAGGTAATTCGCCGCTTGCGCTCCAGCGGCTTTCAGGGAAAACTGCTCATCCTCTCCATCAGCCGCGAAGAAAACACCGTCATGGAAGCATTACGCGCCGGAGCCGACGCATATCTGCTGAAAGACGGTCCCGCGCGGCACCTGCTGGACGCCGTAAGCTTCGTACGCGATGGCGGGGTTTACGTTTCCCCGCTACTGCGTGGCGCCGGACTCTTCACGCGCGCCGAACGGCGCGTTCCGGAAGATCCGTTGGCGTCCCTAAGCCCGCGCGAGATGGAGGTGTTCTCTTACCTCGTGAACGGCTTGCGCGCCAAGGATATTGCGGAACTTCTCGACATCAGTCCCAAAACCGTGGACACTTACCGCGCCAGTCTGATGCGCAAGCTCAATGTTCATGATTTGGTGGGCCTGGTGAAGTTCGCGATCGAGAGGAATCTTACGAGCACTTCCGTTCAGCGATAAAGTCGCTGATGTACGCCGGGCGAGCGGCAGCCAGGCGCGCGTACTCTTCCAGGCATTCAATCAGGGCGTCGACTGTTTCCCGGCGTCTGTACAGACGCGCGAGGGCGTCTCTACGCATACCATTCGCATTCAGGCGATCAAGGCGTTCATGAGAATCGGGGGCGGGCAGCGTGATCGTGGTCATCAGAATTTTCCTACGTCCTCAACTTGAAGTATCAGGTTTTCCCGTACCAGAGTAAGCATAATTACAAACTCTTGGATCGTCAAGAATAATCCTAATCAACTTAAGAAATATCTGTATGAGGGCGCACGTACTATCTTTAGGTAGAGAGGTAATAGGGTTAATTCCTGATTTTTAGTACCACAGAAGTGTGCAATTACACAACAAGCATGCAATCGCCATAGGAATAGAAGCGATATCCGGCTTCGACCGCGTGCGCGTACGCCCGCATCGCCAGTTCTATGCCCACGAATGCGCACACCAGCATGACCAGGCTGGTCTTCGGAAGGTGGAAGTTGGTGAGCATCGCTCCCACGCGTCGAAACTCGAAGCCCGGCTGAATGAAGATCTCGGTTTCGCCTTGCGGCGCGCCTGACCGCTCGGCGCTCTCGATGCTGCGGACGCTAGTGGTTCCCACGGCGATCACTCGCTGCGCGGCGCGGATCCTGGCAAGACTGCCGTCACCGATGTGAAACCACTCCGGGTGCAGTTTGCCCGCGGCGATCTGCTCCTCGTGCAGCGGTTGAAACGTGCCAAGTCCAACGTGTAGAGTAACGTACGCGATCTCCGCGCCTGCTTCCCGGCACCCCTCCAACACTTCCGGAGTGAAGTGCAGGCCGGCGGTGGGTGCGGCTACGCTGCCGCGCTCGCGCGCGAACACCGTTTGATAACGCTCCCGGTCCGCCGGC
>Ga0308174_10000720_pt1 | contig 14438 bp, 13 predicted proteins | sample PhyPR2_FD_203894 | JGI IMG/M metagenome (GOLD analysis project Ga0308174, IMG submission 203894) | Soil microbial communities from UC Gill Tract Community Farm, Albany, California, United States - DLSLS.P.R2 | ecosystem: Environmental > Terrestrial > Soil > Agricultural land | place: USA...
GCGCGCCGCCGTGAGCCTGGCGCTCCGCCGCCACGCCGGCCGCGCCAAGGTCGTCGTGGGGCCCGACGGCCGGGTCGTGGAGCGGACCGGCAAGGACCTGCGCGAGGTCGCCCTCCTGGTCGGCTCGGGAGGCGTGCTGCGCAACGGCCGCGCCGGGGTCGCCGGGCGCGTGCTCGCGGGCAGCATCGGTGAGCACGTCGAGGGCGGCTGGCAGCTCCCGCGCCGGGCGCGGGTCGTCGTCGACACCGACTACGTGCTGGCCGCGGCCGGTCTGCTGGCCGATCCGCACCCGCTCGCGGCGTACCGGCTCGTGCGCACGCTGACCGAGGGGCGACTGAGTAGATTGTGCCGGTGAGCAACGACGCCGACGCCTCCGCAGGCGAGGAGCGCCCGTCATCGAGGAGGAGCGATGCCGCCGGGGACGTGCGGCGGCATCCGGACTGGGACCCGGTCGAGGACGCGGTCCGGGACGCGGTCCGGGACGCCGTCCGGGACGCCGACGAGGCGCGCCGCCGCCGGCTCCCGCTGCCGCACCTGCGGCCGCGGCTCGGCCGCTCCGGCCGCACCACCTCCGCGGTGGCGGGCACCCCGGTCCCGGCCGCGGCGGTCGGCGCGACGCTCGAGGCGGAGGCCGGCATCGCGGCCCGGCTCGCGCGCCAGTGGGCGCTCCTGCGCGAGGAGCGTCGGGCCGGACCGCCGCAGATCACCCCGGGGCGCTCGAACTTCAGCCGCGCCCACGTCCCCTGGGGCGTCGACCTGGCGGCCGCGTGGGCCTGGCGGTTCCTGGTCATCGCCGCGGCCGGTTTCGTCGTCATCCGGCTGATCGGCTTCTTCTCGCTCGTCGTGGTGCCGCTGGCGATCGCGCTGCTGATCGCGGCGCTCGTGACGCCCGCGGTGAACGCGATGAACCGCGCCGGCCTCCCGAGGGGGCTCTCGGCGCTGCTGGTGGTGATCACCGGCCTGGCGTTCCTCGTCGCGTTGATCACGTTCGCCGGCCAGCAGGTCGCCAACGGGGCGCAGGACCTGGCCGACCAGGCGTCGGCCGGGCTGGGTGAGATCAAGAACTGGCTGCGCGACGGGCCGCTGCACGCCAGCGACTCGCAGATCAACACCTACATCCAGCACCTCCAGGACGGCCTGAAGCACACCGGCGAGCGCATCGACATCAACAACCTCACCGAGGTCGGCACGGCGGTCGGGCACATCTTCGCGGCGTTCTTCATCGTGCTGTTCTCGACCTACTTCTTCCTCGCCGACGGCGAGCGGATCTGGGCCTGGATCGTGCGCCTCGCGCCGCGCGCCGCCCGCGCTCACGTCGACGGCTCCGGTCGGGTCGCGTGGATCTCGCTGACCCAGTTCGTGCGCGCGACGGTGATCGTGGCGGCCGTCGACGCGACCGGCGTGGCGATCGGCGCGGCGGTGCTGGGCGTGCCGTTCGTGCTGGCGATCGGCGTCCTGGTGTTCCTCGGCGCGTTCGTGCCGATGATCGGTGCGACCGTGGCCGGCACGGTGGCGGTGCTGGTCGCGCTGGTGGCCCAGGGCCCGATCACGGCGCTGCTGATGCTGGCCGTGGTCATCGGCGTGCAGCAGGTCGAGGGGCACATCCTGCAGCCGTTCCTCATGGGGCGCTGGGTCTCCCTGCACCCGCTCGGCGTGATCGTGGCGATCGGCTGCGGCGTGCTCGCCGCCGGCATCGCCGGCGCCCTGGTCGCCGTGCCGCTGGCGGCGGCGGTCAACGCCGTGGGCCAGCACCTCGCGGCCAGCACCGACCCGGGCGACGATCCGGAGGACGACCTCGCGGAGGACTATGCGGAACTAGGGGAGTCGCCGGACGACCCCGGGGAGGGGCTGCGGTGAGCCAGGACATCGACCCGACGGCCGGCGTGCGGCTGGCCGACATCGAGGCGGCCCGGTTGCTGCTCGAGGGCATCGCGATCGAGACACCGATGGAGGACTCCCGCTGGCTGTCCGCGTTCGCGGGCGGGTCGGTGCGGCTGAAGTGCGAGAACCTCCAGCGCACCGGCTCGTTCAAGGCCCGCGGCGCCTACGTGCGGATCTCCCGGCTCTCCCCCGAGGAGCGGGCGCACGGCGTGGTGGCGGCCTCGGCCGGCAACCACGCGCAGGGGGTGGCGCTGGCCGCGCAGCTGCTCGGCATCAGGGCCACCGTCTTCATGCCCGAGGGCGCGCCGATCCCGAAGGAGAAGGCGACCCGGGGGTACGGCGCCGAGGTGATCTTCCACGGCCGCTACCTCGAGGACGCGCTGGGGGCCGCCAAGGACTTCGCCGCCCGCACCGGTGCCGTGCTGATCCACCCGTTCGACCACGTCGACATCGTGGCCGGCCAGGGCACGGCGGGCCTCGAGATCGCCGAGCAGGCGCCCGACGTGCGGACGGTGCTCGTCCCGACCGGCGGCGGCGGCCTGCTCGCCGGCATCGCGATCGCCGTCAAGTCGCTGCGGCCCGACGTCCGCGTGGTCGGCGTCCAGGCCGCCCAGGCCGCGGCGTTCCCGGCCTCGCTGGCGGCCGGTGCGCCGGTGGCGCTGACGTCGATGAACACGATGGCCGACGGGATCGCCGTCGGCCTGCCCGGCGAGGTCACGTTCGCCGCGGTGCGCGACCACGTCGACGAGATCGTGACCGTGTCCGAGGACGCCCTCGCCCGTGCGGTGCTCGCCGTGCTCGAGCGCGCGAAGATGCTGGTCGAGCCGGCCGGGGCGGCGGCGGTCGCCGCGCTGCTCGAGGAGCCGCACCGCTTCGAGACCCCCGCCGTGGCGGTCCTCTCCGGCGGCAACATCGACCCGCTGCTGCTCGGCAAGGTGATCCAGCACGGCATGGCGGCGGTCGGCCGCTACCTCAACCTGCGCGTCTGCCTCCCCGACCTCCCGGGCGGGCTCGCGCAGCTGCTGGTCGACATCTCCGCGGTGGGCGCGAACGTCATCGAGGTCGCCCACGAGCGGATCTCGCCCGCCCTGCACCTGCACGAGGTCGAGGTGCACCTGCAGCTCGAGACCCGCGGCGAGCCGCACACCCAGCAGGTGCTCGCGCGGCTGCGCGAGCGCGGGTACCGGGTGTTCGAGTAGGGGTGCGTCGGGCGGCGGCCCGGCCGAGCTCACCCCGGGGACCCGCCACCGCTCAGCCGGTGAACGGCACCGCGTCGAGGATGACGACCTCGAGCGTCTTGCCGTTGGGCGCCTCGTAGCTCACGGTGTCGCCCTTGCTCTTGCCGTTGATGGCCGAGCCCAGCGGGGACTGCGGCGAGTAGGCGGTCAGGCCCTCGGGCTCGATCTCCCGGGCGCCGAGGAGGAAGGTCTCCGCCTCGTCGTCGTCGTCGCCGACGAACTTGTAGGTGACGACCATCCCGGGCTCCACGACGCCGTCGTTCTGGGGCGTCTCGCCGATCTCGGCGCGCTGCAGCATGTCCTCGAGCTGGCGGATCCGGCCCTCGACCCGGCCCTGCTCCTCGCGGGCCGCGTGGTAGCCGCCGTTCTCCTTGAGGTCGCCCTCGTCGCGCGCCGCACTGATCCGGGCGATGACCTCTTGGCGGACCGGACCCTTGAGGTTGTCCAGCTCCGCGCGGAGCTTGTCGTAGGCGTCCTGGGTCAGCCAGATGGTGCCGTGCTCGGTCTGCTGCGTCATCGGGTGCTCCTGCTTCGAGTGCTGCTGAGGTACGGCGATCCGTGGGGATCGCCGGCGAGTGCGTGGGCCTGGGTGCTGCGTCGTGCCAGTGGTTGCGGTGCCCACCCGATCAAGGGGAGCAGGCCGCGCGTCTACGCGCTGGGCCGTGTCCCTCGACGGCCCGGCGGACTGTCAGAACGGCGAGTCTAACAACTGCCCCCGACGGGCGCAGGTCGATCCGTGACGCTGGTCACGGCGCGGCGGTGAGCGCGGGTCCCGGGGCCCGTCCGAGCGGGTCCGGCGCGGGCGGCCCGTCCGGGGGTCAGCGGGGCCGGTTCTGGCCCGGCGCGGTGCAGCCGACGAGCTCGACGGAGGTCGCCCTGCGCTCCGTGCGGACCGACTGCTCGAGCGAGCCGCTCTGCGTCGGCTGGAACTCCAGCTCCCCGACGACCGAGTGGTCCTCGGCGTAGGCGCGCAGCGTGCAGGACGCCTGCACGTCCGGCGCGGCGAGCTGCACCTGCACCCTCGCCCGCGCGGCGTGCTCGCCGTCGACGTGGTAGGTGATGAGCGTCGACTGCACCTGGGGGTGGACCTGGGACCAGACCGTCCAGCCCAGCCACCCCAGGAACGCGGCGGCGACGACGGCGACCAGGCCGAGCAGCAGCCGGCTGCGCCAGACCGGTGCGGCGCCGTACCGGTCGGAGAGGTCGGTGGGCGCGCTCACCCCCGAATCGTCCCACCTAGGATGGCCCGGTGACGCAGCACCCCGACCCGACCACGGCCGCCCCCCGCGAGGGGTTCCGCCTCATGCACGTGCACGCCCACCCCGACGACGAGTCGAGCAAGGGAGCGGCGAGCACCGCGATGTACGTCGCCGAGGGGGTCGACGTCCACGTCGCCACCTGCACCGGTGGGGAGCGCGGCTCGATCCTCAACCCGAAGATGGACCGGCCCGACATCCTCGCGAACATCACCGAGATCCGCCGCCAGGAGATGGAGCGGGCCCGCGACATCCTCGGGGTGCGGCAGGACTGGCTGGGGTTCGTCGACTCGGGGTGGCCGGAGGGTGACCCGAAGCCGCCCCTTCCCGAGGGCTGCTTCGCCCTGGTGCCGCTGGAGGAGGCCGCCGCGCCGCTGGTGCGGCTGATCCGGGAGTTCCGGCCGCACGTGCTGACGACGTACGACGAGCGGGGCGGCTACCCGCACCCCGATCACATCAAGTGCCACGAGGTGGCGGTGGAGGCGTTCCGCGCGGCGGCCGACCCGCAGCGCTACCCCGAGCTCGGCGAGCCGTGGCAGGTGCTGAAGCTCTACTACCACCACTCGTTCAACCGGCCGCGGATGCTCGCCATCCACGAGGCGATGGTCGAGCACGGGCTCGAGTCGCCCTACGCCGAGCGCCTCGAGCAGTGGAAGGCCGAGCCGGAGTGGGACGCCCGGATCACGACGCGGGTCCCCTGCGCGCCGTACTTCGGCGTCCGCGACCAAGCCCTCCTCGCGCACGCCACCCAGATCGACCCGGACGGCTTCTGGTTCGCGGTGCCCCGCGAGCTGCAGGAGAAGGTCTGGCCGACCGAGGACTTCGAGCTGGTCGAGAGCCACGTCACCACGTCGATGCCGGAGGACGACCTGTTCGTCGGCATCACCGACCCCGCCTGAGAGAATGGGGCCATGCCCCTGCTGACCGTCGCGCCCCAGGCTCTCGCCTCCGTGGTGTCGCTCGAGGACAAGATCCCCGAGGCCAACGACGTCAAGGCCGGCTGGCTCGCGTTCGCGATCTTCATCGCGCTGCTGGTCGCGGTCGGCCTGCTCGGCTGGAGCCTGGTGCGGCAGCTGCGCAAGGCCCAGGCCGCCGAGGACGCCGGGCTCTACGACCCCTCCGACCGCAAGCCCCGCGAGCCGATCCCGGTCGACCAGCCCGACCACGAGTCGACCGAGCGGTCCAGCAAGCCGTCGACCGAGCCCCGGGACGGTGCCGGCGGCGGCTCGGCCCCGGAGGCCTGACCCGGCGTCAGGACCGCTTCACGAGGCGGACCAGGCAGTCGTACGCCGTGCGAGCCGGCTCCTCGCCGTGCCCGCGCTCGTCCCCGGCCGGCTGTCCGGTCGGCTCGCCGGTGACCCGGCGCGCGACCCGCTCCGCGCGGACCACCTCGACGTCGGCGGCGGCACCCCCGCCGGCCGGGTCGGTCAGGTCGCCCAGCACGTCCTCGGCGGTCATCAGGACCGCGGGGTCCTGCGGGCCGCCGGTGCCCTCGGCGAGGTTGGTCGAGTCGTGGGCGACGAGCAGGAACGTGCCGCCCGGGGCCAGCGACGCCCAGGCCGCGCGGACCGCCGGGCGCCGCTCCTCGGCGGCGAGCTGCAGGTAGGCGAGGACGACCAGGTCGTACGCCGCCGGCTCGTCCCAGCGGGTGGCGTCGGCGCACACCCAGCGGACCGGGGTGTCACCGGCGAGCGTGCGTCCCTTGTCGAGGCCGACCCGCGAGAAGTCGACGGCGGTGACGGTCCAGCCGCGGCGCGCGAGCCAGATCGCGTTGCGGCCCTCGCCGGCTGCGAGGTCCAGGGCCCGGCCGGGCGGCAGGTCGGCGAGCTCGGCGGCCACGAACTGGTTCGGAGCCGCCGACCAGACGAGCTCGCTGGCGGCGTACCTCTCGTCCCACGCGCGTGCGTCCACGGTGCCGAGTCAAGCACGGAAGCGCCGTCCTTGGGGACCTCCCGCCCGGCGGCCCGGAGCGCGGGAAGGGGAGGATGAGGACGTGGATGCGGGCAGCTCGGTCGCCGCCGCGGCGACGTTCGTCTGGTTGGGCATGGTGCTGGCGATCTCGTTCCTGGAGGCGCCCCTGAAGTTCCGGGCGCCGGGGATCACGATCCCGCTCGGGCTGGGCATCGGCCGGCTGGTGTTCCTCGCGCTGAACAGCGTCGAGATGGTCCTCGCGGTCGTGGTCGCCGTGGGGCTCGGCACCGGGTCTCCCGGCACGGGGCCGGTGGTGGCGTTCGTCGTGGCGGTCCTCGCGCTGGCGGTGCAGCTGGTCGTGGTCCGGCCCCGGCTGGCGAAGCGGTCCGAGGCGGTGCTCGCGGGCGCGTACGACGGGAAGCGGTCGTCGACGCACCTGTTCTACGTCGGGCTCGAGCTGGTGAAGGCGCCCGCCCTCCTGGTCGCCGGGGTCCTGCTGCTCGCGCACTGAGGTGAACCGTTCGGCCGGCTGCCCCGTGGACGGGGGAGCCGCCCGGTCAGGTTCCGGGCAGGTACGCCCTGTGAGGATGGTCCGCGTGTTCGACACCTTCAACGGTCTCCCCGTCCACCCGCTCGTGGTCCACGCCGTCGTGGTGCTGCTGCCGCTGGCCGTGATCGGCACGATCGCGCTGGCCGTGCGGCCCGCGTGGCGGCGGCCCTACGGCCCGCTGCTGTGCGTCGTGGCCGCGCTCGCCGTGCTGCTGTGCCCGGTGGCGACCTCGAGCGGCGAGCAGCTGGAGAAGCACGTCGGCGACCCCGGCCAGCACGCGGCGCTCGGCGACCAGCTGGTGTGGTTCGCGATCCCGGTGCTCGTCCTCGCCGCGGGCATGACCTACCTCGCCCGTCGCCACCCCCATCGCACCCCCGGCCCCTCCTGGCTCCCGGCCGCGGTGTCGGTCCTCGCGGTCGTGGCGGCCGTGGCCTGCGGCGTCCAGGTGTTCCGCGTCGGTGACTCCGGCGCCCGCGCCGCCTGGGGCGACCAGGTCGCCCAGAAGGCCGACGGCAGCTGACCGACGGGAGCCGACCGGCGCCGGCCGACCGTGCGTGCAGCGGCTCAGGCCGTGGGGTCGTTCAACGCGAGGATCTCGGCCCGCTCGGCCTCGGTGAGCTCCGCCTCGGCCAGCACCCGCTGCAGCACCGCAGACTTGCCGGCGAGGTAGGCGTCGATGTCCATGGCCGGGTCCGCGGCCAGGGCGAGCTTGACGTCGGCGTACGCCTCGCGGAGGTCGGGGCGGCGACGCAACACGTCACGCGCCGCGACCGCCGCCGGGACGTCGGGCGCGGCGACGATCACGTCGATGTCGAGGACCGGCTTGGCCGCGAGGCCCGGGACCGACGTCGACCCGACGTGCTCGATCGCGGCTCCCGGCAGGTCCGCGAGCGCCCGACGCAGGTCGGCGGCGACCCGCTCGAACTCCCGGCTCCACCCCGGGTCCCAGGCGACCACCTCGACTCCCATGCCGGGATCCTGACCGGCCCGGTCGCGCGCCGGCGGGCGGGTCAGGAGGCGTAGTAGCGCAGCAGCGTGATGATGGCGACGAGCACCACGATGCCGACGATCATCCCCGCGACCGCGAGCAGCGGGCTGAGCCGCGGCCGCGGCTCGCCGTGCAGCGGCTGGTTCACGTGCGGGCGCTCCTGCTCGTGCTCGTCGTCCATGGTCCTGCAGTGACCGCTCGCGGCGCCGGTCATGCAGCAGGTGGGTGTGATGGTCGGGCCGGCGGCGGGCTCGGCGGGTCTGCTGCACGGACCGAGGAGTTCCACGGTGCCAGCGGACTTTCCTTGGTAGTCCTCGGTGTCGGCGGTGTAATGGGTTCTCAGGGCTCGGGCCGGCTGCGGGAGGGCGCGATGGCGGCCGAGATCATCGACAGGCGCGACGAGCTGGTGGCGCTGGACGCCTTCCTCGACGGCGTGCCGGCCGGCGGCCAAGCGGTGCTGCTCGAGGGTGACGCCGGGATCGGCAAGACCGTTCTCTGGCTGGAGGCGCTGCGCCTCGCCGGCCGGCGAGGACACCTCGTGCTGCGGGCGCGCGCGACGCAGTCGGAGGCCCAGATCGCCCTCGCGGCGGTCGGTGACCTGCTCGCTCCCGTCGACGGCGAGCTCGTGCGTGACCTGCCGCCGGCGCAGCGGCGAGCCCTGGAGACTGCGTTGCTGATCCGTGAGCCCGAGGAGATGTTCCCCGACACGCGGGTCCTCGGGGTCGCTCTCCTCTCGATCATGCGGACGCTCGCGCAGCAGCGCCCCGTCCTCGTCGCCCTGGACGACGCCCAGTGGCTCGATGCCAGCTCGGCCGACGTGCTCACGTTCATGCTCAGGCGCCTGGGCCATGAACAGGTCGCCGTTCTGCTGACGGTGCGGGGGCGACCCGTCGAGGTGCCGCTGGCGCTCGACCGCGCCTTCGCCGCATTCCGCCGGCTCACCATCGAGCCGCTCTCCGTCGGAGCGGTGCACCGGGTGCTGGCCGGACGGTTGTCGCTGAACCTGCCGCGGCCGATGGTCGTCCGCGTGCACGAGACCACGGGGGGAAACCCGTTCTACGCCCTCGAGCTGGGGCGGGCGCTCGCGGACGGCACGATCCCGATGGGCAACGGGCCGATGTCGCTCCCCGAGAGCCTGCAGAGCATCGCCGGCGCGCGGCTCGACGGGTTGCCGCAGCCCGTGCGCGAGACACTGGTCGCGGTGGCCGCCCTCGCCGCGCCGACAGTCACACTGCTCGAGTCGCTCAGTCCTGAGGCCGTCGACCACGTCGAACGGGCGCAGGCACGCGGCGTCCTGGAGCTCGACGGCGACCGGATCCTCTTCACCCACCCGCTCTTCGCGCCCGCGTGCTACTCGGCGCTGCCGATGCACCGACGACGACGCCTGCACGCTCGGCTCGCCGGCCTCGACGTCGACCTCGAGGAGCGCGCCCGTCACCTCGCGATCGCCGCGACCCGTCCGGACGAGGCGGTTGCGGACGCGCTCGATGCCGCCGCCGCGCACGCTGGCGCGCGCGGCGCCCCCCAGGCCGCGGCCGACCTCGCCGAACGTGCGATCGGGCTGACCCCCGGGGATGCGCTCGAGAGCGTGAACCGCCGTCGCATCACGACCGCGGAGTACTGCCGGTACGCGGGTGACATGAAGAAGGCGACGGACCTGCTCGGGCAGGCCGCCGCCTCCTGCCGGCCCGGCCGGGTCCGGGCCGACGCATTCACCCGGCTCGCCGGTGCGCGCGGCATGACGGAGGGCTTCCCGGTGACCGTGGAACTGCTCCGCCGCGCCCTGGCCGAGCCGGACCTCGAGCCCCATCATGAAGTGAACATCCTGTGCGAGCTCGCCTGGCTGGCGCACCAGGACGGGGACAACGAAGAGGGCTCTCGGTACGCCGCGGCAGGACTCGCGCTCGCCGAGCGGCTCGCGGACCCCGCGACCGTTGCGCTGGCCCTGGCCGCGGTCGCACAGATCAGCTTCGTGCGCGCCGGCCGGATCCGGCGGGACCTGCTCGACCGTGGCCTCGAGCTCGAGCGGACCCTCGGCGGGGTGGGGTATGCGGCGGCCGGCTGGTGGACCTGGCACGCGGGCCTGCCGATGCGGCTCTCGCCGTCCCGGGTCACCCTCGCGCTGCTTCTCGGTCGGTCCGACCGCCACGAGGAGTCGCGCGCCCTGTGGTTGGCCCTGACCTCCGAGGCCCGGACGCGGGGCGATCCCGACGTCGTCAGGTGCCTGTTCCACCACGCCCAGATGGAGATGACCGCGGGCGCTTGGGACGCCGCGGCGCGGCTGTGTGACGAGGCCATGCTCCTCACACGCCAGATCGGGCTGGAGGTGTTCGAGCTGCTCTGCCGATCCGTCCTCGCCGAGATCGATGCCGCCCGCGGCCGGCCGGAGGTCGCACGCCGAGCCATCCCTGAGCTGCTCGAGACGGTCGAGGCATCCAGGTTCAGGTGGGCGGGCTCGCGCCTGCGCATCGCGCTGGCGGTGCTCGAACTCTCCGCCGGAGACGGCGCGGCGAGCTGGCGGCACGTGGCGCCCCTCCTCGACGGCGTCGAGGAGCTCGACGTCTACCTGGCGCGGGTGGCGAGCTCCGCGGGGATCGAGGCCCTGCTGGCGATCGGTGACCGCACCGGGGCGGAGCGCTTGCTCCGGCAGGTCGAGCGACATGCCGCACGCGGCGACGCGGCTCTCCAGCCGCTCGTCCTCCGCGGTCACGGCCTCCTCCTCGCATCGCGCGGCGACCTTGACGGGGCGATCACGTCGCTCAGGGCGGCGGCGGCCGCACCCGAGTACCCCCGAGGGGCGAATTCCTTCGAGCTCGCTCGCACGCTGCTCGCGCTGGGGATGGTCCAGCGCCGCGCCCAGCACAAGCGTGCCGCACGGGAGTCGCTGCAGCATGCCGCAGGGATCTTCGAGCAGCTCGGCGCGGGCGGGTGGCGCGGCTGCGCACGTTCAGAGCTGCGACGGATCGGCGGACGCACGACCTCCGACGACCAGCTCTCGGAGACCGAACGGCGGATCGTCGAGCTCGTCGTGGCGGGTCGCAGGAACAGCCAGGTCGCCGCGGAGCTCCACCTCAGCCCGCACACGGTGTCCTGGAACTTGTCGAAGGTGTACCGGAAGCTCGGCGTCAGCTCCCGAACCGAGCTGGCGGCGCAGGTGGCGGCACAGGTGGCGGCCGCCGCGGCCGAGTAAACCCACACGTTCGCACGGTTGATGGGCGACCGGGCTGGCGAGACGGTCGAGAGGCCACGCCCAGCACGTCGTCGAGCGACAGCCCCCGGTCACCACGGTGGACGAGATCGCCGGCGTGCCCTTCGCAAGGATCGTGCCGACCGAAGAGATCGGCACCGACCTGAGGACTCGACCGACCAAGGAGGTTCATCATGAATCGAGTCATCACCCTGTTCATCGCGATCACCGCCGCGCTCGTCCTCGCGCTCGGGAGTTCGGCCCAAGCGGCGTCGCACTGCCGGGTTCTTCGCGTGACGAAGAGCTGCACCGAATACGACTTCACGGCCGGGTCGTTCTGCACGATCACGTCCTCGAACATCGAGGCGATCCGCCCGGGTTCCCGGATCGTCTACCGCTCTGCGCTCGGCGACCCGACCCCCGGCGTCCTGGACAGCGACCTGGTCATCGACGGGCCGCACCACAACGACGTGTTCGGGCACGTGGTGCTCGACGGATCCACGCTGACCGGCGTGGTGATGCTGTCCGGCGGCACCGGGAGGTTCGTCCACTTCCACGCCGGACCGCTCCGGGTCGCCTGCCCCGACTACCCCATCTGCACCTGGACGGGACCTCTGGGCTCGCACCACCACAGGACGACGGGCTGAGCGCCGGTCACGGACCTCGTGGAAGTCGAGGTCGGCCGGGTGTCACGCCGTGTGGTTGTGTGGGTCATGCCGGGACCGGCGCCGCCGGTCCCGGCCGTGCTCGACAGCGAGGTGCCTCATGCCCAACCGTCTGGCGACGGCCACGTCGCCGTACCTGCTGCAGCACCAGGACAACCCCGTCGACTGGTGGGAGTGGGGGCCGGAGCCGTTCGAGGACGCGCGCCGGCGCCACGTGCCGGTGCTGCTGTCGGTCGGGTACGCCGCGTGCCACTGGTGCCACGTGATGGCCCACGAGTCGTTCGAGGACGACGCGACGGCGGGGTACCTCAACGACCACTTCGTCGCCATCAAGGTCGACCGCGAGGAGCGGCCGGACGTCGACGCCGTCTACATGCAGGCCACCACCGCGATGACCGGCCACGGCGGGTGGCCGATGACGGTGGTCCTCGACCCCGACGGGAACCCGTTCTTCGCCGGGACGTACTTCCCCGACCAGCCGCGGCACGGCCAGCCGTCGTTCCGCCAGGTGCTCGAGGCGCTGACCGACGCCTGGCGCAACCGAGGGGAGGAGGTCGCGGGCGTCGCGGCGAAGCTGCGCGACCACCTGCGCTCGACGGCGGCGCTGGACCTCGGGGGTGGCGCCGCGGCCGGGCCGGTGACGCCCGAGCTCCTCGACCACGCGGTGACGACGCTGGCGCAGGAGTTCGACGGCCGGCACGCGGGGTTCGGCGGCGCGCCGAAGTTCCCGCCGTCGATGGTGCTCGAGGCGCTGCACCGCCACGTCGGCCGCACGGCCGACGAGCGGGCGGCGGTGATGCTCGACGCCACGTGCGAGGCGATGGCGCGCGGCGGCATCTACGACCAGCTCGCGGGCGGGTTCGCGCGCTACTCGGTCGACGCGGAGTGGGTCGTCCCGCACTTCGAGAAGATGCTCTACGACAACGCCCAGCTGGTCGGCCTCTACGCCCGCTGGGGCGGCGAGCTCGGCGAACGGGTCGCCTGCGAGACCGCCGACTTCCTGGTCCGCGAGCTCGGCACGGCCGAGGGCGGCTTCGCGTCGGCCCTCGATGCCGACAGCGAGGGCGTCGAGGGCAGGCACTACGTCTGGACCCCCTCGCAGCTCGCCGACGTGCTCGGCCCCGACGACGCGTCCTGGGCGGCGCAGGTCTTCGCGGTGACCGACGCCGGCACGTTCGAGCACGGCAGCTCGACCCTGCAGCTGCCGCACGACCCGGAGGGCCCGGGCGCTCCGCGCCTGGACGACGTACGACGCCGGCTGCTCGCCGCTCGCGAGGAGCGGGTGCGCCCGGCCCGCGACGACAAGGTGGTCGCCGCCTGGAACGGGCTCGCAATCAGCGGGCTGTGCGACGCCGGCCGCCTGCTGGGGCGGGAGGAGTACGTCGCCGCGGCGGTCCGCGCCGGGGAGCTCCTGGCCGGGCTGCACCTGCGCGACGGCAGGTTGCTGCGGGTCTCCCGCGCCGGGGTGGCGGGACCCCACGCCGGGGTCCTGGAGGACTACGGGTGCGTCGCCTCGGGATTCCTGGCGCTGGCGTGCGTGACCGCCGACGCCGGGTGGCTGCACCGGGCCCGGCTGCTGGTCGACGGGGCGCTGGAGCGGTTCCGCGCCGACGACGGCGGCTTCTTCGACACCGCGGCGGACGCCGAGGCGCTGGTGGCGCGGCCGCGCGACCCCGCCGACAACGCGAGTCCCGGCGGGCTGTCCTCGATGGTGCACGCCCTGCTCACCTGCCACGCGATCACCGGGGAGGGCCGCTACCGGGACGCCGCCGAGCAGGCGCTCGGCACCGTGGTCCGGCTGATCGAGCGCGCTCCCCGCTTCGCCGGCTGGTCCTGGGCGGCGGCCGAGGCCGCGCTCGCCGGTCCCCTGGAAGTGGCCGTGGTCGGCCGGCCGGGACCCGAGCGGGACGCCCTCGAGCTGGCCGCGCGGCGGCACCCCGCCACGGTGGTCGTGACCGCGGACGCGCCGAGCGGCGACATCCCGCTGCTGGCCGACCGGACGGAGGTGGACGGCGGGCCGGCGGCGTACGTCTGTCGCGGGATGGTCTGCGACCGCCCGGTCACCGACGTGGATGCGCTGGCGGCCGCCCTCCGGGCCTGATGCCCCGTCGCAGATGCCGAACGGCCCGGCTCCAGAGGAGCCGGGCCGTTCACGCGTGGGTCGCGCTCAGAAGAACTTCGACAAGCACGATCCGGGGGTGCACCGGGGTGGAGTGGATGTCCACCGGGTTGCTGCCGGCCTTGATCTCGACGCCGTCCCCGACGCCGCCGTGGTCGCTGTCCCAGTTCAGCGGGTTGCTCGGGGCGTGGTGGAACCGCTTGTTCCTCGAGCCGGTCTCCTCCTGCTTGTCGGTGAGCCCGTCGCCGTCGGTGTCCTTGAGGACCGGGCTGGTCCGGTAGGTCGTGTGCCGCTTGTGCACCCTGACCCCCCGCAGCTCACGGCGATCGGAGATCTTGTCGCGGTCGGTGTCGACGCGGCACGGGTTGGTCGTCACCAGCCCGATGCGGTGCGCCTGCTTCCGGCCCACCACGACGCGAACCTGCATCCGGATGCCGTGGACCTCGCGGCCGTCCGTCAGGCCGTCGTGGTCGGTGTCGCGCTCGACGGGGCTGGTGTGGCACTGGCCGTAGCCGTTGAGGCCACCCGCCACCTCGACCCCGTCCGGGATCCCGTCGTGGTCGGTGTCGGCGACGTTCGGGTCGGTGCCGAGCGCCTCCTCCTGCAGGTCGGTCAGGCCGTCACCGTCGGAGTCGGTCGCCGT
>Ga0308174_10000721_pt1 | contig 14415 bp, 10 predicted proteins | sample PhyPR2_FD_203894 | JGI IMG/M metagenome (GOLD analysis project Ga0308174, IMG submission 203894) | Soil microbial communities from UC Gill Tract Community Farm, Albany, California, United States - DLSLS.P.R2 | ecosystem: Environmental > Terrestrial > Soil > Agricultural land | place: USA...
GATCAAGGAGCCGTACGCCCCTCGTTCCCCAGCGCCACCGAGCGCCGCCCCCTTGCGTCGTGGTTCGTCGTCGCTTGGACACGCGTCTAGTGTCGCATTCCGCATTGCTGATGTCCGGATCTGCCGCGATCCGCTCGTGCCGATGACAGGGCGTTGTAACTCAGCAGCGCGAAGCCGGGTTTCGTGCCATGTACGGATGTGGGACCTCACACCGCCAGGGAGGGTGAGCTGACGGAACGCTCAGAGTCGGGACGTTCACACGGCGCGGTGAGCGCATATGGCCACCGATGACGTCGGCCGTCGGCATTCGGGGTCTCTTGGGACCTCTCGGTCTGAAGTCGGTTCTACTCCGCTCCGGCTCTTCACGGCTGGCCTTCGTGGCGGGACACTGAAGCGGAGGTTGGAGGCTGCTCATGTCCGCATGCAGCGAGAGGTCACCTTCCCCCGTGGCGCCTGCCCGGTCGGGCAGGCTGATTGCCGCCGCCCTGTGCGCGTTGGTGCTGGTGGTTGTGGGAGGTTGCGCTGGTACGAGCGCGACGCCCGATGGCGCGTCGGTGCACGGGCGCGTTTCGTCGACGCCGTCGACACCGGACGATGCCCACAAGGTCACCGCAGCCACCGAGACCTACCTGTCGAACATCTACTCACCGGCCACTGCGAACATCCGCGCGGTGCTCGTCACTGTCGACCGACGGCCGCTTGTGCAGTTCTACCGCGCCAGCACCCCGATGCAGACGCATGACGTGCACTCGGTGACCAAGAGCGTCGTGGGGACGCTGATCGGAATTGCCCTGTCCGAGAAGAAGCTGCACTCCCTCAGTGACACCCTCGCGACCTTGTTGCCCGAGCACAGGAAGGAGATGGGTACCGCCGTCGCCAGCATCACCCTTCGCCAGCTCCTGACCATGACGGCCGGACTGCCCGCCGACCCTGCTAACGGGCCTCCGGCCTCCTTGTCCGGACCGGACTGGGTGGCCAAAACGCTGCGGAACGGCACCGTGGCACCGCCGGGGTCCGTCTTCGCCTACTCCAGCGCGGGGTCGCATCTGCTCTCGGCCGTCCTCACCCGCGCGGTGGGCATGTCAGTGCTGGACTATGCCCGACCGCGGCTCTTCGAACCCCTGGGCATCGACACCCGCAACGCCTTCGAGCCCCGAACCTCGGGTGAGGAGGCGTCTGCCCAGTACGACAGAGCCGACTTCGCCTGGCCGCAGGATCTCACCGGCATCCAGTTCGGTTTCGGCGGCTTGAAAATGGCCCCTCGCGACCTGACCAAGGTCGGCCAGCTGTACCTCGACGGCGGACGCTGGGACGGACGCCAGGTCGTGCCAGCCAACTGGGTCAAAGAGGCAACCAGCACGCAGGTGAAGACCCAGGGACCGGGCTTCGCCTTCTCGGAGGGCTACGGGTATCAGTGGTGGGTGACCAGGGAGCGGGGCCACCACGCGTATGCCGCGATCGGATTCGGCGGCCAGATGGTCGAGGTCATCCCTGACATGAGACTGGTCCTCGTCACCGCCGCCGAAACCGGAGACAACAACCTGCGGTGGGAGCAGCTGCGCGGCATGGTCGCGGACGCGGTCCTACCCGCGGTCGGTGGCTGAGAGGCGCTGGCCAAACCTGGACCGCGAGGGGGTCCAGCGACGATGGTCGTCTGACCCCGCCTACCTATTTCGCGACAGTCCCTCGCTGGATCCGTTGACGACAAGTGAGCGCGGAACCAAATTGCCGACGCTGGCCTATCCGGCGTCATTCTCGTTTCTCAGTGCTCGTCGTCCCCGAGCGAGCCCGCGACCAAGGGACTCATCTGGTTGGTAAGCGCCAATGCGAACGAGAAACCCCATACGACCCGTGGGCGAAGGCGCGTCATGCGCGGATGCAGGAGCTGGGCGGCAAGTCGGTCACCATCGTCTGAGGGTCCCTGGCACGTCCGGATCTGCCGCGATCCGCTCGGTGGTTCGGAAGTCAGTACACGACCCGCCATTGTGCTTAGTCCGTCTGCCTCTGGCGCATTCGGTGTTGCGGCGCCATCATGCTCGGCACGGCCCAATGGGGGGTCGCTTTACAGCTGGGGGAACACATGAAGTTGTTGCGCTCCACTCTGTCCGCCGCCGGCGCAGGGCTGCTGGTCCTGCCACTCATGGTCACCGCCGCCTCGGCGGCCCCGGCCACCAACGACACTCCCGCCGCCGCCACGGCCGTGACTGCGCTGCCCATCACGATCAACCAGGACACGACGGGCGCGACCACGGACGCGCAGGACGCTGCCCTGAACGCCAACTGCGGCGCCCCGGCCACCAACGCCAGCGTCTGGTTCAAGTACACCGCGCCCACGGACGGGGGCGTCATCGCCGACATGTCCGCGTCGTCGTACTCCGGTGGGTTCTTCGTCACCGAGGGCACGCCCGCCGGCGACGGAAGCAACCTGCTCACCTGCGGTCCGACGACCGTCGGCTTCGGCACCGTCGCAGGGCAGACCTACTACGTCGCGGCGTTCTCCGACACGGCGACGAACGGCGGCCAGCTGGTCGCGACGTTCGACGTGGCCCCGCCGCCCCCGGAGACGACCATCACCGTCGACCCCAAGGGTTCGGCGTACAAGGACGGCAGCGCCAAGCTGACCGGCACCTACTCCTGCACCAACGCCGACGACTTCTTCAGCGACATCGAGGGGACGCTCACCCAGCGAGTGGGACGGGTGAAGATCACCGGCGACTTCTTCGTCAACCCGCTGCAGTGCGACGGCGCCGTGCACCGCTGGGAGGCCGTTGCGTTCAGCAACAACGGCCTTTTCCGCGGCGGTAAGAGTGCCACCGTTGCTTTCTCCTTCGCCTGCGGAATCTTCGACTGCGCCGTCGGGTACGCCGAGCAAACCGTCAAGCTCAACACCAGCAAGAAGTAGCCAAGAACTAGCCACAGCGCACCGATGGTGGCCTGTCCACGCGACAAGGGCGGGCCACTGTCGGGCGCGGCGCGACTTGTCCGTGTGGACGACCCGCAGTGCGCGCCTTTGGGCGGGGCATCCGACGACGCCGTCGCTCCCACCTAAGCGGCTTCCCCCGCCCTGGGCGAAGCGGATGCCGTTGGCATTCCATAAGGTGCCACGTGCTGTCGCCGGCTAGCGCATCCGCATTACCCGGATTTCACCACGACGGGGTAAGTGTCCTCGGGGCCGTCATGAGTAGCCTCGCCAGGCTGTGGGACTGCGTGAAGCGGTGCATCGAGGGACTGCCCACCGCGACGAGTGCCTGAAGGACCTCGCATGCTTCCCTTCGGACATTCCCCTTCCCGCCCGGTGCGACGCCTGCACCACCTTGGGCAGGGCATGGCAGCGTGCTGCGCTTGTTGATGATGACCGGGCTCGTGTCGCCCGTTCCGGCGTCGGCCGCCACCTCGGTCGTGGGGCTGTGGCATCTGGACGAACCTCCCGCGGCGACCACGCTGGTCGATTCCCGGGCTTCAACCACGACGGCACCATGCACTGACGACGATGAGGGGGTTGCGTGAACACGAGTGAGATTCGGCGGACGCTGCGGGGCACGACGATGGAGTCGGCGCTGATGCAGGCGTTGTCTGACGGTGGCCAGTCGTCGTTCCATGCGGTGGCCGCGGCGGTCGGGGGCGAGGGCGCGGCGTCGGTCGCGGTTGACGGCTTGATTGGCCTGGGCTGGTTGAGGGTGAGCGGTCGATGACAGCTGAGGTCACGTTGTCACTGCGGGGTCGCCAAGTGGGGGCAACGATCCGGAAGTCCCGGTTGACGGGCACGGATCGCCGCGCAGCCGTCCAGCAGGCGTTGCTGCAGTGGTTGGCGTCAGGTGCGGAGCCTGATGAGGTGGGTGAGTTCGTGGGGCACGAGGCCGCGACGTCGGCTCGGGTCGCATCCAGCGAGGATGAGATCCGACGCGCCGCTTACGCGCTGGTCTACTGGCAACTGGTCACCTCCACCAAGGCGTCAACGCATCACGTGCTGCGCCCTCGGATCACGCACCAAGGTCGGAGGCCGCTGACGACTCCAAGAACCCACAGGAGTTCGTCCGGACCGTGGGCGGGCACAAGACCTCCGACCACAGCAGCGGCATCTCGGTCACGGGTGGGTCCAACGTGGCCGTCGAAGCCGATGATCGGGACAACGCGATGATGGCCGCCCAGTCCGTCACCACCGACTCACGCATCCGCGTCATGGCGAAGGCCACTGAAGTCCTTGGGGTCCTCGGCGAGCGCGACAGCCCGGCTGTGAGCGCAGCGATTGAGGCTGTCCGCGGTGAGGCCGCCTCCCCGGGTCCGACCGTGAGCAGCCTCAAGGACAAGGTGCGGACGGCCACGGTCACGGCCGTCAGCGCCGGGGTCGGTCAGCAGATCGTCGAGGGCCTCGTGCAACTCGGGCAGTTGATCACCTGACCGTTGCCTTGGCAGGTCCGCGATGTCGGTGCCCTGACCCAGGCTGAAGAGCGAGGCGGTCCGGCACCACGGTCTCGGTGTTGCTCCCGGACGAGGTCAGGGTCGTCTGGAGGGTGACACTCTCACGGCTCGGGTCGGTCATCACACCTCCATGACGGAGCGCATCGCCTACTTGCGTCGGCGTACCACGTGGCAGGCGACCACATCGCCGTCATGCGCGCCTAAGGCACCTGAGCGAGGAGACGCCTGCGCCCGGGTGCAGCAGTGTGCTCAGCCGCAGGGGCCACGCTCGCCGCGGCCCATGGCCTTGCCGAGGAGGGCTGGGAGGTCGGGCCCTGCGCCGGCGGCTGGACTACCCACGAGGGCCACCGCGTCTGGCGCGTCTCGTTGCGCCGCCAGCTGAGTACCTCAAGGTCGAGCTGCGCGAGGCGCCTTGTTCGGCCGCCTCGCGCACTTTTCGCGCCCCGCCACCACCAGCGCTGAGCTCAAGCCACCACCCTGCGCGTCGGGCGATGGTGAGCCCCCCGAAGGTCGGCACGTAGGGGGGCGCCGTTTTGTCCCGAGCCTTGTTCGTTGTGGCGCTCGTGGCTCTTTTCGTCGCCGGGTTGGTTGGCGCCTCGCGCGCGGATGCCCACGCGGAGCTCCGCTCGACGTCGCCCTAAGCGGGGGCGACGATCGACAGTCGTCAGCCCCTGACCGACCCGCCCTTCGAGGTTCGCCCAGAGGAAGGGCGGGCGGTCACATCGTCCAGCCCCTCGCACGGGGTGACGACGATGGCCCGCGTTGATGGTCCCACTGTGCGGGGATCCGGGAAGGCGCGAAGGGCGCCAAGGGTGCGGCCCCTCCAGCAGCGTCGCGACTGCACATCTTGACGCCCTTCACCAACCACTGAGTCGGTGGCGGCGACAACCCTGGGCCAGGCAGGCGCACATCGCCGCGGGCCTCCGTGCGGGTTGGCGCGTGGAGCGGCGGGTATGGACGAGGGAGACTGCCCCTCGCCTCTCCAACAGCGCGGGTCGCGAGGGGCAGTCGCCTAGCCAGAGGGTAAAGCGCAGACCAAGAAACCGCAGCCCTGACGCGGGTCACACCAGCCGCCGCGCCCTCGGCACGTGCGGTAGGCCGCCACCAGCACCCTCGGGATGCCGGGGGTGCGGGGGCGAATCGTTGGCCAAGAGGAGGACAGATCAGCGGGCCCAGGTCAGCGCCCAGGCGGATGGGCACGGCCTGACGAGAGTGGCTGCCCAGCCGGGTACCCCATCCAGCTCCCCGAGCTGCTGGAGAACGTGTCATGGGGCGGCGGCACACCCGCGTACTGGGCCGGCAAACAGCTCACACTGACCTCCGACGGCGCCACCGACGCACCCGGCGCCACCTCGCATGCTGACTTCCTGCAGAGCTGGGACCCCACGGCGCTGAGCACCATGGTCGCCCAGTGCATCAACGTCGCCCCGTCAACCACCAGCACCTGCGGGTAGAGCACCTGGGGACGCGAGTGCGGTGCGGACCGTGCCGCCCGGAGCGCTTCGGGCCGCCTCTGGTCATCAGGGTGGTGCGGGGTGACGATGGGCGCATGTCGGCGGCAACAGATGTTGAGCACGAGCAGGTGGAGCGTCCCACCTGTTGGTGCTGCGGGAACTCGTTCGACGAGGGGGACCTGTCCCGGCTTGGGTCTCACCCTGAGGTCGGGGTGTGCGCCGGGTGTGCGCGGTGGCTGTACCGGCGTGCCCGCTCCAGCGCTGATACGGGTGCCCGCACCCCGGCCGCTGTGATGCGTCGCGCGATGACCGCCGCCCGGGGTCGGGTCATGCGGGCCGGGATGCAGGAGTGGCCCTTCCTCGGGCCTCTGCTGCGGCGCATGGACCGGCACCTGCCCTGATGGACGTCGCGTGAACACCCAGGGCGAGACGGCCCCTCCGGTCGACCGGGCCGCCATCGTCAGCAGCCTGAACGGGTGCCGCGACGACCTGCACCGCCTGTTGGCCGTCGCGACGCCGGCTGCGCTGCGCGGGCCCAGCGAGGGCACCAGGTGGACCAACGAGCAGCTGCTCTTCCACATGGTGTTCGGGTTCCTCATCGTGCGCCGCCTGCTCCCGCTCGTGCGCCTCATGCCCGTCCTGCCGAGCTGGGTCGGCCGAAGCTTCGCCTGGCTCCTCGACGCAGGACGGGCCCCGTTCCACTGGGTGAACTACGCCGGGTCCTGCGGTGGCGGTCTGGTGTTCAACCACGCCCGGATGGGACGCCTGTGCGACCACACCATCGAGCACCTGGTCGCCAGCCTGGGGCAGGAACCGGAGGAACAGCTGGGTCGCGGTATGCCGTTCCCGACCAGCTGGGACCCATACTTCCACCCGTACATGACCCTGGCCGACCTCTGGCGTGAGTGGCGGAGGCTTCGGGTAGTTGTACGCGCGGCAACACGTTCAGGGCCGGCCGGCAACAGCACAGGACCGTCTGGGCGTCCGCTCAGTGGGGTGATTTCAACTTCCGGACATGCCGCGATCCGATCAGGGATTCCGATGACAGGCCGAAGCGTGGGCGGCAGACTGCACGCGTGGGCAAGTTTGTGATCACCATGCCGGCCGTCTCCTACGCGCGCGAGCTATGGCGATTCGGAGAGCCGGATCTGGCGCGGCGTGCGGCGGAGATGAGACCCAGCGACTGCGCTTGGCGAACGTGCCGGAGACCTCAGTTTGAGCGGTGGCGCCGAGCGGCTTTGGCCTCGGGGGTCGCGAGGGCATACGTCGGCGACACTGCTTGCGGTGATCGAGCACCTTGAAGGCCGGGCTAGGCCGTGCGCTCGGGCTAGGCGCCTTCCAGAAAAGTCCTTACCCGAGGAGTGGAAGTTGAGCGAAGAGGCTCGCTGGTCGGAACTGGGACCTGTGAGCCGCGCGATGGACCTTCGCTTGCGCGAGTAGGCCCTGCCCCGTCGTAGAGACCGCGACAAGAATCGCCCGCTTGCCGTTAGGGATGCGTTAAGACCAGCAACGGCGCGAGATGCATGTGTTTCTGTGGCCGCATGACGGCCCTCCTTCACCTTCCCAAGCGGCTGCTTGTTGGGCAGCCGCTGCAGAGCTCCCGGATGGGCGAGACGCTGCTGCCCAAGCGCTTGGCCCTTCCGGTGTTCTGCAGCGACCCACTTTCATCCAACGCGTACGCGACGGAGGAGATCCTGCTCGTCCTGAGCCTCGGTGGGGTGGGGCTGCTGCACTTCACTCCGTGGGTGGCCGCGGCCGTGGTCTTCCTGCTCGTGGTCGTGGTCGCCTCCTACCGCCAGACGTGTCACGCCTATCCCGACGGCGGCGGCGCGTATGCCGTGAGCCGGGCCAACCTGGGGCGCAGTGCCGCCTTGGTCGCAGCCAGCGCCCTACTGGTGGACTATGTCCTGACCGTGGCGGTGTCGGTCGCGGCGGGTGTGGCCAACATCGTCTCCGCCGTGCCCGCGCTTGCGCCGCACGTGGTCAGCATCTCGCTCCTGGCGATCGCCCTGCTCGCGCTGGTCAATCTGCGTGGCGTCAAGGAGTCGGGCAGCGCGTTCGCCGTCCCGACCTACGGCTTTGTCCTTTGCATCATGGTGATGCTCGGGTTCGGTCTGGTGGAGATCCTGCACGGCAACCCGCCCATCGCGGAGTCGGCGGGGTTCGGGCTCGCCGCCCAACAGCACCTGGGCGGCCTTGTGGTTGTGGGTCTGGTCCTCAGGGCGTTTGCGTCGGGCTGTACTGCGCTGACCGGGGTGGAGGCGGTCAGCAACGGTGTCCCGAACTTCCGCAGGCCGAAGAGTCGCAACGCCGCGACGACCCTTTCGGCAATGGGTGGACTCACCGTGGTCATGTTCGTCGGAATCACCGCACTGGCGATCTCCAGCGGCGTGCACGTCGCACCCAAGGCGTCGATGCTGCTCGGCGCGCCGTCCGGCTACGAGCAGAAGACCGTCATCGCCCAGGTCAGCGGGGCGGTGTTCGGGATCGGTTCGCTGGGGTTCTTCGCCGTCCAGGCATTCACTGCCGCGATCCTCGTCCTGGCTGCGAACACGGCATTCAACGGGTTCCCCATCCTGGCCTCGATCCTCGCCGATGACGGCCATCTTCCGAGGCAGCTGTCCAGGCGGGGGGACCGGCTGGTCTTCTCCAACGGGGTGGTCATCCTGGCGGCTCTGGCAGGCCTGCTCATCGTTGCGTTCGACGCGAGCACAACCCGCCTGATCCAGCTCTACATCATCGGCGTGTTCGTCTCCTTCACGCTTTCCCAGTCCGGGATGGTGCGGCACTGGATGGTCGAGCTGCGCCGGACGCGTGCACCGCGTGACCGGGGCTCGATCCACCGGAAAATGGTCATCAACACGGTGGGCGCGGCCACGACCGCACTGGTGCTGGTGATCGTCCTGGTCAGCAAGTTCACCCACGGCGCCTGGATCGTCGTCATCGCCATGCCCTTGGTCTTCCTGCTCATGCTGCTCATCAGCCGCCACTACGACACTGTCGCCAACGAGCTGCGACCGCAGCCGGGAGGGGTGACTCTGCCCGCCCGCATCCACGTGTTGGTGCTGGTGTCGAAGCTGCACACCCCCGCCCTGCGCGCATTGGCGTTCGCCCGGGCAACCCGGCCTGCGACCCTGACCGCCCTGACCGTGCGGACCAACCCTGCCGAGACCGAGCAGCTCATGAGGGACTGGGTCGACCGAGAGGTGCCGGTCGAGCTGACCGTGCTGGACTCCCCGTTCCGCGACCTCACCCGGCCCGTGCTCGAGCACATCGCCGAGATCCGGGAGGCGCACCCGCGCGACGTGATCTCGGTGTACATCCCCGAGTACGTCGTCGGCCGCTGGTGGCAGAACCTGCTGCACAACCAAAGCGCCCTGCGGCTCAAGGCGCGGCTCCTGTTCGAGCCCGGTGTGATGGTCACCAACGTCCCGTGGCAGCTCGGTCCGGTCGCCGCCGAGCACGACGAGAGCCACCTGGAAGTTGGGGCCGCAGCGCCTGTGGGACGCTGACGGCATGCACGGTGCCGGGCCCTCGACCTCGCAGCCAGGCGTCCTCCCTCGGCATCCCGGGGGCCTGCCCCACGCAAGGGTGCTGGCCGGTGTCGTCGCTGCCATCGTGGGCCTGCCGGTCGTTACCGGCGCGCTGGTCTCCCTGCGCGGTGACCTCGCGCGGGAGAGCGTGCTGCTCGTCTACATGCTCGTCGTCGTGGTCGTGGCGGTCATCGGAGGGATAGTCCCGGCACTGCTCGCGGCCGCCGGGGCGTTCCTGCTCGCGAACTACTTCCTCACCCCTCCCTACAACACCTTCGTGGTCCGCGACCGTAGCGCCCTGATCGACCTGGTCGTTTTCCTGCTCGGTGCTCTAGTCGTGAGCGTCGCCGTGGAGATCGGCGCCCGCCGGCGCGCCACGGCCGAGCGCGACAGGATGGAGGCCCAGCTGGTCTCGCGCTTCGGTTCCGCGGAGATGACCGAGGCGCCGGTGACCCAGGTGCTCGACCAGGTGCGCGCGCTGTTCGCGATGACCACCGTGGCCCTGACCTCCGGCGGCGGGCACGTTGCCCGGGTCGGACCGGAGCCGAACGATCCACCCACCCTGCGCGTCGACGCTGGCGCGGGACTCACGCTCACGGCATACGGCCCATCCCTCTTTGCCCAGGACCAACGGCTCTTGGCCGTCCTCGCGCAGTCCGCGAGCCGCGCCTGGGAGCGTGAGCGGCTCACCACCGAGGCGGCACGGGCCCGACAGCTCGCCGAGACCGACCAGGTGCGGTCCGCCCTGCTGGCCGCGGTCAGCCACGACCTCAGGACTCCGATCGCGGGCATCAAGACCGCCGCCTCCGGTCTGCGGCAGCCCGGAGTCGAGTGGGGGCCGGGCGAAGAGGAGGAGTTGCTCGCCTCGATCGAGTCCGGCGCCGACCGGCTCGCTGCCCTCGTCGACAACCTCCTGGCCATGAGCCGGATCCAGGCCGGGGCTCTGTCGGTGCACCCGAGGCAGGTTCCCCTAGACGAGGTGGTGGCCCGGGCCCTGCTCTCCATCGGCGCACACGGGGTGGCGGTGGACGTGCCCGAGGACCTGCCTCCGGCGTGGGCGGACCCGGGCCTGCTGGAGCGGGTCGTCGCCAACCTGGTCGACAACGCCCTGCGTTGGAGTCCACCGGACGAGCCGGTGGAGATCGCCGCCAGCTGGCAGGCCCAGGACCTGCGCCTGGACGTGGTCGACCATGGGCCGGGAGTCGACCCGACCCGGTGGTCGGAGATGTTCACGCCGTTCCAGCGCCTCGGTGACACCTCTGGCGACGGGGTGGGTCTCGGCCTGGCGATCGTGCGCGGGTTGCTCGACACCATGGGTGGCGAGGTCTCGCCCGCGACCACCCCCGGCGGCGGCCTGACCATGACGGTGAAGCTCCGGAGCCCGCGGTGAGCCGGATCCTGGTCGTCGAGGACGAAGAGCGTCTCCGGCGCGCCCTGGCGATCAACCTCAAGGCCCACGGGCACACCGTAGAGGCAGTCGGCGACGGTGCGGCGGCCCTGCGGGCTGCGGCTGCGGCGCCACCGGACCTGCTCATCGTGGACCTCGGCCTGCCGGACATGGACGGCATGGACGTGGTCGCGGGCGTCCGGGGCTGGAGCGCCGTGCCGATCATCATCCTGTCTGCACGCGACAACCAGTGGGACAAGGTGGACGCCCTGGACGCCGGGGCCGACGACTACCTGACCAAGCCCTTCGGCATGGACGAGCTACTGGCCAGGATCCGGGCCAGCCTGCGGCGGTACTCAGGTGCCGAGGGTGCCGAGGCCGTCGTTGAGACGCCGACCCTGCGGATCGACCTCGCTGCGCACAAACTGTCCAGGGAGGGTTCGGAGGTGCGCCTCACGCCCACCGAGTGGCACTTCTTGGAGGCGCTCGTGCGTCACAGCGGGAAGCTGGTCGGCGGAAGGCAGCTGCTCCACGACATCTGGGGGCCGGGCTACACCGAGGAGACCAACTACCTGCGCGTCTACATGGCCCAGCTGCGCCGCAAGCTCGAGGCCGATCCCGCGCACCCGCGGCACCTGATCACCGAGCCCGGACTGGGCTACCGCTTCGAGCCGTGATCCGCCGAGTGGGTGCGATGGCACCGTGGTGCGCCATTACGAGCCTGGTCAGCGCCTCTATGTCGAGCTCTCCGCATTTGCGAGCAGCCGGGCGGCCATTGGGACCTCATGGGTGCGCCAGTCGGTGGGATTCAATCGTATGCCGAACCTCTTGGTGTTTCGCCGTGGCTGGACAGGGGATCTGGGTGGATCAGCCCCATCAGGACCCTCGAGCATGAATGTCGGTCGCGTAAAGGCTGCAAGCCAGACATCCCACGTCAGTCCTCGCTCACCGAACTTCAGCGCGGCGAACTGACGCGTCGCTGTGACGTTTCGCCTTCTCCGCCCAGTGGCCGGTCAGACCAGCGCTACTCCAACCACCTCATTGACCCGGCATTGCGTCGCAGCCTGGTCCATGTGCCCGCTGCGCCCTGTGAGAACTTTCCTTACTGGCTCAAGCGCGGCTCCGCCGCGACGGCGCAGGACCCCGCGATGGGGCCCCGCGCTGCGGGCGGCGCTGGCGCGCCGTCCTCGCGCACCCCACCGCACCCCGCGCCCACACGAACAGAGAGCAGCGACCCGGACCAGTTCCGAGTCGCTGCTCTCAGCTCAGACGCGTCTCACCGCCTACTTCGCTGTTGACGGCAGGGGGCCGGCGCGTGCCTGGCTGCCGTAAGCCCCAGCCGTCACCGTCGAGGTCACCGGCCATTTCACAACCGCGAGCCTGGCTTCCGTACCGGCATCGCAGCCGGTCACCGCCCAGTGGATCCAGCTCGAGGTCACTGCGCAAACCCGCGTTGTCACCGACCCGCATGTCGTGACCAATGCACCAAGGTCCGCCGTTCCGCGCGGACAACCGAGGTGCCTCAACGGGGACCGGAGTGGCCACCAGAGCGCCGAAATGGCCCGGAAATGCTGTGGCGCCTCAGTGGCACACCAGTTTGAGAATCGACCGTTTCGGGCGTCAGACAACCACGACCAACTGAGCACCAAACAGCGAAAAGGGGCCCCTGACCTGCACCTTCGGGACTTCTCATAATCCGTCGGTCGTCGGTTCAAGCCCGACCTGCCCCACCTTCCCCTGGATGACCGTTGTCGACCGGTTTGGCTTCGCCTCCGCCACTCGGCGTGACAGGCTGGCCACGCCCTTGCGCACCATGGCGCCGTACTGGTCGTCACCGAGCTCATCGAGCGCCACTTGAGCCTCGAGCACATGGCGCTCCGCTTCCACCGGGTTCCCCGCCCTGAGCCACACATCGCCGAGGTTCAGGTGCAACGACGGGAGGAATGCCTTCGCACTGGGGATGCCGAGCGGGGCCAGCTCCGCGTCGCGCACGTGAGCGTGTGCCTCCAGGGCTCGACGATCCCATTCCAGCTCGGACCACACCTCGTCCTGCGCGTCCGCAAGATAGTGCGCGACGATGCACCGGAGGGCGTGTTCGTTGTCGCCACACGCCTCCCAGGCTGCAGAGAGGTGCTCCTCGGCCTCAGCCACGCGGCCCGACTGGCTGGCGACGATGCCGGCGACGACCGTCGGCCACAGTGGGCGGTCCATGGGTACTCCCTGTTCGAGCGGCACGGAGCGTGGACTCTACTGGGGTTCACCGACAACGCCGGGCTCTTCACAGATCGCAGCCCTGACCGACACGAACCCGGCGCTCCCTTGGCACGCCGTCGCCGCCCCTCCCATGCTCGAGCGCGGCGGCGAGCTGGAACAGGCGACGGCTCCAGGCCGAGGTGTCAGAGGGAGCGTCGCACCGCGTCGATGAGGGACGCCCAGCGCGGGTCCCCGTGGGGACCGATGTTGCGCATCCTGCTGCACACGTAGCCGAACGCGACCTGGTGCTCGGTGTCGGCGAGGCCCAGTCGCGCCCCGGCCCCGGTGTGGCCAAAGGATCTTGGGCCGAACCCGGGCATGCTCGGCGAAGCCAGCTGGTAGCCCAGGCCGAAGCGGATGTCCGGGCCGGCCGTGCCACTCTCGATGAGCGTCTCCACGTCGTCGGTGCGTGGCCGGAGGGCGACCTGCAAGGTCTCGTCGTCCACGAGGCGGGTCCCGTCGACCGGGCCGAGGACCGCGGCATACATCGTGGCGAGTGCCCGGGCGCTGGTGATCGCGCCGATGGCCGGCCGCTCGGCGGCGTAGTGCGCGCGCACCTCCTGTGGGTCGGCGAAGTCAGGGTCCATCGGCGGGTTCTCGCGCAGGAAGTCCTGCCGGACCGCGGCATACGAGCCGGGTTCGAAGGCCTCCTCGTCGTCCGGCTCCATCGGGCTCGCCTGTTCCCACTGTCCCGGCACGACGCGGGCGTCGAGCTCTGCGGGCAGGCCCATCCACATGTCGACGCCCAGGGGCTCGGCGACCAGCCGATGGACGTGGGTCGCGATGGTGGAACCCGTTGCGCGCCGGACGATCTCGTCGAGCAGTGTCCCGTAGGTGACTGGGTGGTAGGCCATCGCCGTGCCCGGCTCCCACAGTGGCGCTGCGGCGGCGAGGGCTCGGGTCACCCCCTCACCGCGGTGCAGGTCGAGCCCCTGCAACCCCGTGCCGAGCGGCGGGTACGGCAGGCCGACGGTGTGGGACGCCACCATCGCCACCGTGGCGTGCTCCTTGCCGTTGGCGGCGAACTCGGGCCAGTAGGTGCTGACCCGCTCGTCCGGGTCGACCTTCCCCTGCTGCACCAGCATCGCGAGCACCGTCGCGGCGATGCCCTTGCTGCAGGAGGCGACCATCATCAGGCCGTCGCGCGGCATCGCCCTGCGGTTGACGACGTCCCTGCCGCCCCAGAGGTCGGCGACGAGCCTGCCGCCGTGGAACACCGTCACCGCCGCGGCGTCCTCACCGGGGTCCTCGAAGTTGTGGCGGAAGGCGTCGGCCACGGCGCCATACCCCTGCTCGACGAAACCGTCCGTCCCAGTCTCCATGCTCCGACAGTAGCTGCGCTCCTCTGCTGGCCGCCCGCAGAGGGTGA
>Ga0308174_10000723_pt1 | contig 14403 bp, 8 predicted proteins | sample PhyPR2_FD_203894 | JGI IMG/M metagenome (GOLD analysis project Ga0308174, IMG submission 203894) | Soil microbial communities from UC Gill Tract Community Farm, Albany, California, United States - DLSLS.P.R2 | ecosystem: Environmental > Terrestrial > Soil > Agricultural land | place: USA...
GCGCTTGGTCGCAACGGCCCAGTCGCGCTCGCAGCCTTCCTCGTGCGACGAGGAGGTGCGCAGCTTGATCGGCCAGTACGGCCACACGAGCGGCTTGTTCTCCATCTCGGGCGGCTGCGGCAGCAGTTCGAACTGGGTTACCGACAGCGCCCCCTGGCGATTGGACGTGCCGACGCAGTCCGAGCCGGTGTCGCCGCCACCGATCACCACGACGTGCTTGTCGGTGGCCACGATCTGGTCGGCGAGCGCGTCGCCCGCGACGACGCGGTTCTGCTGCGGGAGGAACTCCATCGCGAAATGCACGCCGCGCAGGTCGCGCCCCGGTACCGGCAGGTCGCGCGGCTGCTCCGCGCCGCCGGTGAGCGCCACCGCGTCGAACTCCGCCAGCAGCGCCTGCGCATCGACGTCACGGCCGACGTGCACGCCGGGCCGGAACTCGACGCCTTCGACCGACATCTGCGCCATGCGCCGGTCGATCCAGTGCTTCTCCATCTTGAAATCCGGAATGCCATAACGCATGAGCCCGCCGATGCGATCGGCCTTCTCGAACAGCACGACGTCGTGGCCCGCGCGGGCGAGCTGCTGCGCGCAGGCCATGCCGGCCGGGCCCGAGCCGACGACCGCCACCCGCCTGCCCGTCTTGACCGCAGGCGCGAGCGGCACGACCCAGCCTTCCTCGTAGCCCTTGTCGATGATGAAATGCTCGATCGACTTGATGCCGACGGGATCGTTGTTGATGTTGAGCGTGCACGCCGCCTCGCACGGCGCCGGGCACACGCGGCCGGTGAACTCGGGAAAGTTGTTGGTGGAGTGCAGCACGTCGAGCGCCTGCCTCCACTGATGGCGGTAAACCAGGTCGTTCCAGTCGGGGATGATGTTGTTGACCGGGCAGCCGCTCTGGCAGAACGGAATGCCGCAGTCCATGCAGCGCGCACCCTGCTTCGCCGCTGCGTCGTCCGCGAGCGTGAGGACGAATTCGCGGTAATGCCGCACGCGCTCGTTGGCCGGCTCCGCCACTTCGGCGATGCGCTGCAGCTCGAGAAACCCGGTGATCTTGCCCATAAAACCCTATGCGATCGATCCGCACGGACGCGCCGGCACGCGCACGCGCATGTCGTTGTCCGATGTCAGGCCGCTGCCCGGCGTTCTTGCGCCGGGTCGGCCGGCACGGCCGGAATGGCCCGTTCCTCCGCCAGCGCCATTTCCGTGAGCGCGCGCTTGTACTCGTTGGGGAACACCTTCACGAAGCGCCCGCGCGCTGCGTCCCAATCGTCGAGCAGCGACAGCGCGAGCGTGGACCCGGTGAAGCGCAGGTGCCGCTCGACGAGCTCGCGCACGATCGCTTCGTCGGCACGCCCGCGATGCAGCTTGCGGGCCTTGCCGTCGGCGGACAGCTTGCGCTCCGCTTCCATCTGGTCGGCTTCGGCGGCAAGCGGCTCGAGCGACACCATCGCCGCGTTGCAGCGGGAGGCAAACGTGCCCTCCGGGTCGTAGACATACGCGACCCCACCGCTCATGCCGGCCGCGAAGTTGCGTCCCGTACGTCCGAGCACGACGACGGTGCCGCCCGTCATGTATTCGCAGCCGTGGTCGCCCGTGCCCTCCACGACGGCCAGCGCGCCGGAATTGCGCACGCAGAAGCGCTCGCCCGCGACGCCGCGGAAATAAGCCTCGCCGTCGATCGCGCCGTACATCACCGTGTTGCCGATGACGATGTTCTCCTCCGGCTTGGCCGGGCACTCCGGATCGGGATAAACGACGATGCGCCCGCCCGAGAGGCCTTTGCCGACGTAGTCATTGGTGGCGCCCTGCAGCTCGAACGTCACGCCGCGCGCGAGGAAGGCACCGAAGCTCTGGCCGGCGATGCCGGTGAACGCGACGTGGATCGTGTCGGCAGGCAAGCCTTCGTGACCGAACGTGCGCGCGACGACGCCCGAGAGCATGGCGCCGACCGAGCGATGCGCATTGCGGATCCGGTACGACAGCCGCACGGGCTGACGGCGCTCGAGGGACGGTGCGGCCGCGGCGATGAGCTCGTGGTCGAGCGCCTTGGCAAGGCCGTGTTCCTGCTGCTCGCACTGATGCCGCGCCACCTCGGGTGGCATCTGCGGCTGGAAGAAGATGCGCGAGAAGTCGAGCCCGCGCGCCTTCCAGTGCTCGATGCCCTTCTTCATGTCGAGCAGGTCGGCGCGGCCGATCATCTCGTCGAACGTGCGGAAGCCGAGCTTCGCCATCAGCTCGCGCACTTCCTCGGCGACGAAGAAGAAATAGTTCACGACGTGCTCGGGCGAGCCCGCGAAGCGCTTGCGCAGCACCGGGTCCTGCGTCGCGATGCCGACCGGACAGGTGTTGAGATGGCACTTGCGCATCATGATGCAGCCTTCGACCACGAGCGGCGCGGTTGCGAAGCCGAACTCGTCGGCGCCGAGCAGCGCGCCGATCACGACGTCGCGTCCCGTCTTCATCTGCCCGTCGACCTGCACGGCGATGCGGCCGCGCAGGCGATTGAGCACCAGCGTCTGCTGCGTTTCCGCGAGACCGAGCTCCCACGGCGAGCCCGCGTGCTTGATGGACGACTCGGGCGACGCACCCGTGCCGCCGTCGTGGCCGGCGATGGTCACGTGATCGGCTTTCGCCTTTGCGACGCCTGCCGCGACCGTGCCGACACCGACCTCGGAGACGAGCTTCACCGAGATGGATGCGCGCGGGTTCGCATTCTTGAGGTCGTGGATCAGCTGCGCCAGATCCTCGATCGAATAGATGTCGTGATGGGGCGGCGGCGAGATGAGCCCGACGCCCGGCACCGAGAAGCGCAGCTGCGCGATGTACTCGGACACCTTGTGGCCGGGCAGCTGCCCGCCTTCGCCGGGCTTGGCACCCTGCGCCATCTTGATCTGCAGCTGGTCGGCGGACGCGAGGTATTCCGCCGTGACGCCGAAGCGCGCGGAGGCGACCTGCTTGATGCGCGAGCGCAGGCTGTCGCCCGCCTTGAGCTTGACGTCCGCCTCGATGCGCGAAGGCCCGAGCATCGAAGCGAGCGTGTCGCCGTCGTGCACGGTGCTCGCCCCGGCGCGCATCTCGGCTCGGTAGCGCGCAGGGTCTTCGCCTCCTTCGCCCGTGTTGGACTTGCCGCCGATGCGATTCATCGCCACGGCGAGCGTGGTATGCGCTTCCGTGGAGATGGAGCCCAGGCTCATCGCGCCGGTGGCGAAGCGCCTGACGATGGCGGTGGCAGGCTCGATCTCCTCGAGCGGCACGGGCTGCCTGACCCCTTCGCGGAATTCGAACAGGCCGCGCAGCGTCTTGAGCTTGCGTCCCTGCTCGTTGATCAGCGCCGCGTAGTCGCGATAGGTGCCGTGCGAGTTCGACCGCGCCGCATGCTGCAGCTTGGCGATCGAGTCCGGGGTCCACATGTGCTCTTCGCCGCGCACGCGATACGCGTACTCGCCGCCCGGGTCGAGCGCATTGGACAGCAGCGGATCATCGCTGAACGCCAGCCGGTGAAGGCGTGCCGCTTCCTCGGCGACCTCGAACAGCCCGATGCCCTCGATGTTGCTCGACGTGCCGGTGAAGTACTTGTCGACGAACGACTTCTGCAGCCCGACGGCCTCGAAGATCTGCGCGCCGCAGTACGACTGGTAGGTGGAGATGCCCATCTTGGACATCACCTTGTAGAGGCCCTTGCAGATCGCCTTGATGAAGCGCTTCTGCGACTGCACCGGATCGACCTCCGGCACGGCCTTGTGCAGCTCGGCGAGCGTCTCGAGCGCGAGGTACGGATGGATCGCCTCGGCGCCGTACCCTGCGAGCAGCGCGAAGTGGTGCACCTCGCGCGCGGTGCCCGTCTCGACGACGAGGCCGGCCGACGTGCGCAACCCCTGCTCCACGAGATGCTCGTGCACCGCCGCGGTCGCGAGCAGCGCCGGGATGGGAAGGCGATCCGCGGCCACCGAGCGATCGGACAGGATGATGATGTTGTAGCCCTGGTGGATCGCGTCCTCGGCGTGCGCCGCGAGGCTTGCCAGCGCCGCCTCCATGCCGTTCGCGCCCCACGCGGCGGGATAGCAGATGTCGAGCTCGATGCTGCGGAACGCGCCGCCGGAAAAGAGCTCGACGTGCCGCAGCTTCTCCATGTTCTCCGGCGTGAGCACCGGCTGCTGCGCTTCGAGGCGCATGGGCGGCTCGCTCACCTCGATGCCCAGCAGGTTGGGCCGCGGGCCGATGAATGACACGAGGCTCATCACGAGCTCCTCGCGGATCGGGTCGATCGGCGGGTTCGTGACCTGCGCGAAGAGCTGCTTGAAATAGTTGTAGAAGACCTTCGGCCGGTCGGACAGAACCGGCAGCGCGGCATCGTTGCCCATCGAGCCGATCGCTTCCTCGCCGTTCTGCGCCATCGGCGCGAGGATCACCTTGAGGTCTTCCTGGCTGTAGCCGAACGCCTGCTGGCGATCGAGCAGGCGCACGTCGGAAGGCTGCGGCGGCGCGGGCTCGGGCATCTCCTCGAGGCGCAGGCGGCAGCGCGCCATCCACTCGCGATACGGCTTGGCGGTGGCGAGCGTGCGCTTCAGCTCGTCATCCTCGACGATACGGCCCTGGTCGAGGTCGACGAGCAGCATCTTGCCCGGCTGCAGGCGCCATTTCTTCACGATCTTGCGCTCGGGGATGTCGAGCACGCCGACTTCGGACGCCATCACGATGTAGTCGTCGTCGGTGACGATGAAGCGCGCGGGCCGCAAGCCGTTGCGATCGAGCGTCGCGCCGATCTGCCGTCCGTTGGTGAACGCCATCGCGGCCGGACCGTCCCACGGCTCCATCAGCGCGGCGTGATATTCGTAGAACGCCCGGCGGTCGTCGTCCATCAGCGGATTGCCTGACCAGGCCTCGGGAATCATCAGCATCATCGCGTGCGGGAGCGAGTACCCACCCATGAGGAGGAGCTCGAGCGCGTTGTCGAACGACGCCGAATCGGACTGGCCGTCATAGATGAGCGGCCACAGCTTGTGCAGGTCGTCGCCGAGCACCTCGGAAGCGATCGCGCCTTCGCGCGCCCGGATCCAGTTGAAGTTGCCGCGCAGCGTGTTGATCTCGCCGTTGTGGCAGACGAAGCGGAAGGGATGGGCCAGATCCCACGTGGGAAAGGTGTTGGTCGAGAACCGCTGGTGCACCATCGCCAGCGCCGACACCATCGACGCGTCCTTCAGGTCGAGGTAGTACTCGCCCACCTGGTGTGCGAGCAGCATGCCCTTGTAGACGATCGTGCGCGTGGAGAACGACGGCACGTAGAACTCCTTGCCGTGGCGCAGGCGCAGCGCCTGGATCGCGTGCCCTGCGCGCTTGCGGATCACGTAGAGCTTGCGCTCGAGCGCGTCCGGATCCATGTCGCGCCGGCCGCGCGCGACGAACACCTGGCGAATGACGGGCTCGACTTCCTTGGTGCGCGCGGACAGCCCGGCATTGCTCGTCGGCACGTCACGCCAGCCGAGCAGGACCTGACCCTCGGCGTGGATCGCGCGCTCGATCTCCTGCTCGCACGCCATGCGCGAGGCCGGCTCCTGGGGCAGGAAGACCATCCCGACGCCGTACTGGCCGATCGCGGGAAGCGTGATGCCGAGCTTGCCGCACGCGCGGCGGAAGAACGCGTCGGGCAACTGCAGCAGGATGCCGGCGCCGTCGCCCTGCAGCGGATCGGCGCCCGTGGCGCCCCGATGCGTGAGGTTGGTCAGGATGCGCAGGCCCTGCGCGATGATGTCGTGGCTCTTGCGGCCCTTGATGTTCGCGATGAAGCCGAGCCCGCAGGCGTCGCGCTCGTTGCGTGGGTCGTAGAGGCCCTGGGCCGCGGGCGGCCAGGCGGCGGGCGGTGCGGATGGTTCGTGGTTCACGCTGACCTCACGGGGTCGGGGACGCGGCGCGCTTGCGCCCGTCGAGCAGGGAGCGAAACCTATCCATCTTACGCACCATGCTGCAATGCGGCAAGACAACGGCCCGTGTCGCGGTCAGGCGTGGCGTGGGGTCTGATGCACGCAACAGCGCCGCCAAACGGCCTCTTTTCCCGACGGATAAGGCTTGCGCCCTTCCATCTCTTAGGCTTTAATCTGAACAAAATGGCCTAGATGCTTGTTCGAGCATTCAAAACAGCTTTCGGCCGACCCCGCGTTTAGGACAACATCATCAGGGAAACGATCATGGTCGAACACCGTCTGACCGCCTGGCTCCGCCCGGTGCTCTCTTTGCTGGCACTGGCGGGCCTGCTGAGCCTCGCGGCATGCGGTGGGGGCAGCGGCGCCCCCAACAACGCATTCCAGCCGGGGCCCTCGGCGCCGCCGGCCGTGATCGTGCAGCCAGCCGCCATCAACGTCTTCAGCGGCGTGCCGGCCACCCTCACGATCATCAGCGGCACCGCCCCCTTCTCGGTCTTCTCCGACACGCCGTCGGTGCTGCCGGTCGCCCAGAGCGTCGCGGGCAACACCATCGTGCTGCTGCCCGCCCAGGTGTCGGCCGATACCAAGGTGGTCATCACGGTGCGTGACGCGTTGGGCCAGTCGGTCAACGTGGATGTCACGGTGAAGCCGGCCCCGCTGCTCAACAACCTGACGTTCACGCCAAGCGGCGGCGACTGCGGCGTCGACCTGTGCTCGGCACAGGCCGGCACGGTGCGCGCGGTCGCGCTCGGACCGCTCGGCGCTCCGCTGGTCGGACGGCAGATCCGCTTCGACGTGATCTACGGCCCGGTGGCGTTCAACACGGGCAATCCGGCGTCGCCGCAGGCGCAGACGATCACGGTGGTCACGGACAACGCGGGCGTTGCGCAGGTCTCGATCTCGGCTACGCCCAACTCCACCACGCAGCCGGCACAGATCCGCGCCACCGACCTGACCACCGGCAACCAGCAGATCGTCAATTTCACGGTGGTCAACAACACGACGGCATCGCAATCGCCGATCGTGATCGTGCCCTCGAACGCCAACATCACCGGTGCCTACAACAACGTGTGCTCGAGCGGCTTCCGTGTCGACTACTACGTCTACGGCGGCACGCCACCGTACACCGTGCAGTCGACGTTCCCGGCGAGCGTGCAACTGCTCAACAACGTGGTGGGCCAGAGCGGCGGGTTCTTCAGCGCCGTCACCAATGGCGCCTGCGTCAATCCGCTGGTGTTCACCATCACCGACGCGGCCGGCAAGCAGACGACGGCGCAGTTGCAGAACGTGCCGGGCACGCTGGCACCCCCGGGACCGGTGATCCCGACGCCGCTCAACATCTCGCCGGGATCGCTGTCGGTGACCGGTTGCGCGGGCAAGACCTTCACCTTCGTCGTCACGGGTGGCACGCCGCCGTACAACATCACCACCAACCCGACGTACGTCGTAGCACCGGGCGGCAACATCAACACGTTCGCGATCGGGCCGGTATCGCAGGCCACAGGCTCGATTGCGATCACGGCGCTGGATTCGGGGTCGCCGGCGCTGACCGCCACCGCTACGGTGAGCTGCCAGTAATCGAAGCCGCAGCAACGAAGAACGGCGCCCGCGGGCGCCGTTTTTCTTCGGGGGGGCGGCAGCAAGCTCAACGCAATATCGCGGCCACCTCGTTGTCCGGCACATCGGCGACGATGCGTGCGCGCCCCAGCGCCTCGAGGAGGATGAAGCGCAGGCGGCCGGCAAGCGACTTCTTGTCCCGCTGCATCAGCTCGAGCCAGCGGGGGAGCGGCATGGCCGGCGGATTCACGGGCACCGCGAGCGCCTGGAGCAGCGCGTGCAAGCGGGTCGTGTCGGCTTGCGGAAGCGCGAGCACGCGCTCGGACAGGCGCGCGGCCAGCACCATGCCGGCGCCCACCGCCTCGCCGTGCAGCCAGGTCCCGTAGCCCGTGCCCGCCTCGATGGCGTGGCCGAAGGTGTGGCCGAAATTGAGCAACGCCCGCTCGCCCGTCTCGCGCTCGTCCGCGGCAACGACCGCGGCCTTGATACGGCAGCTTTCGTGGATCGCGTGCGCAAGCGCGTCGGCGTCGCGCGCCATCAACGCGGCCGTGGACTGCTCGAGCCACGCGAAGAACGCCGCATCGCGAATGGCGCCATGCTTGACCACTTCGGCGAGGCCCGCGGCGAGCTCGCGCGAGGGCAGCGTCTGGAGGCAGTCCGTGTCGATCAGCACGGCCGCCGGCTGGTGAAACGCGCCGATCATGTTCTTGCCGAGCGGATGGTTGATGCCGGTCTTGCCGCCGACCGAAGAGTCGACCTGTGCCAGCAACGTCGTGGGGACCTGCACGAAGCCCATACCCCGCTGGTAGATGGCAGCTGCAAACCCGGCGAGATCGCCGACCACGCCGCCGCCGAGTGCGACGATCGTCGTGCCGCGGTCGGCACGCAACTCGAGCAAGCGGGTCACCACGTCCTGCAGCGTCGGCCAGCTCTTGTGCGCCTCGCCGTCGGGCACGAGGATGACGTCGCTCGCGATGCCGCCGGCCGACAGGCTTGCGCGAAGAGGCGCGAGATAGTGCGCCGCGACGATCGCATTGGACACGACGACGACGCGATGCCCCACCAGCGAGCCGATCAGGCGATGCGCTTCGTGCAACAGGCCGCTGCCGACATGGATCGGATAGCTTCGCTCGGCCAGCGCCACGCTGAGCGTGCGGGTCATTGCGCTTCCTGCGGCGGGTGCATCGCGACTTCGAGCGTGCGCACGAAGCGCAGTACGCCGTCGCGGTCGGACTCGATCACGTGGTCCGCCACTTCGCGATAGAGCGGGTCGCGCAACGCATAGAGCTCGGCGAGCCGCGCGCGCGGGTCGGCGGCGTGGAGCATGGGACGATGGCGCGCGTGACGCACGCGCAGCCACAGTGTTTCCGGCCGCGCGTGGAGGTAGAGCACCGTGCCGTTCTGCTTGAGGCATGCGCGGCTTGCGGGCCGCATGATGGCGCCGCCGCCGGTGGCGAGGACGATATCGGTGGCAGCGGCGAGCTCCGCGATGATGGCTTCCTCCCGGTCGCGAAAGCCGGCCTCGCCCTCGATTTCGAAGATCGTCGGGATCGATACGCCGAGCCGGGCTTCGAGCTCGTGATCGGCGTCGACGAAGCGCTTGGTGAGCCGCCGCGCGACCTGGCGGCCGAGCGTCGTCTTGCCCGCGCCCATGAGGCCGACCAGGAAGAGATTGCCGCGGTGGAGTGACACCCGGGCAATTCTACGACGACGCCTGCCGTATCGGCGTCGTCCCCGCGCAGGCGGGGATGACATCGAGCGCGCTTCGCGCGCGTCAAGTCGGGCTCCTTGCACGCCAGAGCGAGGCCGCTAGGTCGCGCGTCGCCCTCCCGCGCCGACTCGCATCGCCGTCGATCCCCGCCGCTGCGCGACGGGGCCCCTCGCCGGCTGCTCGCGTCGCTACTTGACGGCGGTGATCGACTCGCGAACGATGCGCGGCGTCAGGAAGATGAGCAGCTCCGTCTTCTCGCTCGAGCGCCCCGTCTGCTTGAACAGGTAGCCGATCACGGGGATTTCGCCCAGCAACGGCACCTTGGTCTGGTCGCTGCGGATCGTTTCCTCGTAGATGCCGCCGATCACCGCGGTGTCGCCGTTGTTCACGGCGATCTGCGTCGTCACGTTCTTGGTGTCGATCGAAGGCACGGAGAACCCGCCACCGAGCTGCACGAACTGCCCCACCGAGTCCTTGCGGATCTCGACCGTCATGATGATGCGGTTGTCGGGCGTGATCTGCGGCGTGACGTCGAGCCGCAGGACGGCTTTCTTGAACTGCACCGTCGCCGGCGAATTGGCGCTGCCGGGCGTGACGTACGGGATTTCCGTCCCCTGCTCGATCTGCGCCTTCTGGTTGTCGGCCGTGATGACGCGCGGGCTCGACACGACCTTGCCGCGATTGTCCGCTTCGAGGGCCGACAGCTCGAGGTTGATCAGGTTGCCGCTGCCGAGGTTGATCAGCGTGAGCGCGAGCTGGCCCGCCGGATTGGGCACCGGAAGGTTCACGTTGAGCTGCGGCGCATCCGAGTAGGCTGCCGTGGCGATGCCCGACGCCAGCTCGAACGGCGTTTGCGTGCGAGTGTCGCGCGTGCAACCGGCTGCATCGCAAGGCAGGTGGACGACCGGCTGCGTGTCGAGGCTGCCGCCCGATCCCACCGCCGTGCGGCGATTGTTGAACGTGAAGCCCGTCTGCTGGCCAAACCGCACGCCGAGCTGGCGGCTGAACTTGTCGTCGGCGATCACGATGCGCGCCTCGATCAGCACCTGGCGCACCGAGGTGTCGATCTGGCGGATGATGCGCCGCACTTCCTCGAGCTTGCTCGGGATGTCCGTGACGAACAGGATGTTGGTGCGCGGATCGACGAACGCGGTGCCGCGGCGCGAGAGGAACCGCGCATCACCGCCGCCGCCGCCACCACCGCCCGCCGCGCCCGTGCCGCCGGAGCGCGACACCGACACGATGCTGAGGATGTCGGACGCCTTGGCGTAGTTGAGCTGGAACAGCTCGGTCTGCAGCGGCTCGAGATCGCTGATCTGCACCTGCGATTCGAGCTGCTGGCGCTCCTTCAGCGCAAGCTCCTCGCGCGGCGCGATCAGAACGATGTTGCCGTTCTTGCGCATGTCGAGGCCCTTGGTCTGCAGGATGATGTCGAGCGCCTGGTCCCACGGCACGTCCTTCAGCCGCAGCGTGAGGCTGCCCTGCACGGTATCGCTCGTGATGATGTTGAGGCCGGTGAAATCGGCGATCACCTGCAGGACCGCCCGCACCTCGATGTTCTGGAAATTGAGCGACAGCTTCTCACCCTTGTACCCGCCGCGCGTGCCCTGCACGAGCTTGTTCGGGTCTTCCTGGATCGGCTTGATCTCCAGGATGAACTTGTTGTCGGCCTGGTAAGCGGAGTGCTCCCACAGCCCCTTGGGCTCTACCACCATCCGCGTGTTGCCGCCCTGCGCAAACGTGTCCACGCTGACGACCGGCGTGTTGAAGTCGGCGACGTCGAGGTGCCGCTCGAGGTTGCGCGGCAGCGAGGTGCGCAGGAAGTCGACCACGAGCGTGCGCCCCTGCTGGCGGATGTCGATGCCGGTGCTGTTGTCGGAAAGGTCGACGACGATGCGGCCTTCGCCGCTGCGGCCGCGGCGGAAGTCGACGTCGCGCAGCGCGTGCTGGACGTCGTCGGGCCGGGCTTCGGCGAAGCGCTGCAGCTGTCCCGTGGGTGCCTGCGCCAGCGCGCCGGCGCCGGTATCGTTGAGCGTGACGAGGATGTCGTTGCCCTGGACCTCGGTTTCGAACGTCTGGGGCTTGTTGAGATTGAACACCACGCGCGTGCGATTGCCCGCCTGCACGAAGTTGAGGCTGCGCAGCGACGGATCGTCGACGTTGCGCTGGTTGCTCGACAGCGCGCTGCCGGTGTCGAGGAAGTCGAGGGCGATGCGCGGCGGACTCGTGACCGAGAAACCGGCAGGCGGATTGGCCGGCGGCGCCTTCAGCGTGAAGCGCACGACGGTGCGTCCCGACGCTCCGCGGGTCACGTTCACCTGCTCGATCGAATTGGTCTGCGCCGCCGCGGGCAAGCCCGCGAAGGCGAGACACATTCCGACGAGCGCGGCCGCCCAGCGGATGCGCCAGGCAAGGATGGTGACGGGTGTTCGTGATGCGTCGCTTGCCGCATTCATCGCTTGCTCCCTGTGACTTCTGACGGCAGCAGGTTCAGCGCACTGGACCGTTCGGTCCAGTCCCCAGCGCCGTCCTGCACCAGTTCTTTGAGCTTGATGTCCGAATCGCTGATGCCGATCACGACACCGTAGTTCTGCCCCAGATAGTTGCCCTGGCGGACCTGGTAGATGTCCTTCGCGGGCGTCTTGACGAGCGCGTAGAGCGCGCGGCCTTTTTCGATCGTGCCGACCATCGAGAGCGATTCGAGCGGAAACGACTCGAGCGGCTCACGCCGGCGCGTCAGATCGGGGGCGAGCTTGCTCGCGCTGCTGTTCGGCTCGATCTTGCGCGGCTTGAACGGATCGGGCAGGTCGAACGCGTTGTACGCGAACGGCTCGTAGGGCCGGATGGTGGGCAGGGGGTCGAGCCGCCCCTTCACGTCCTTGCCCTGCGCGGCCATCCAGTCGCGCAGGTCCTGGTGGCTCTCGCCGCCACAACCGGCCACGAGCAGCACGGCCGCCGCACACACCATGGAGGTCAGGCGCTTCATTTCTTCGCACTCTTGTCCTTGGCCGCCTTGGCGAGCGCGCGCTGCTGCGCGATCTCCTCGTCGTCCAGGTAACGGAACGTCTTGGCCACGGCGTCGAGCGTGAGCGTGCCCTTGTCGTTGGCGATGGCGACGTCGTTCAGCGTGACGATGCGCGGCAGCTGCGCCACGTCGCTCGCGAACGCGCCCATGTCATGGTAAGTGCCGGTGATCCGCAGGTTGATCGGCAGCTCGGCGTAGAAGTCCTGCATGCGCTCCTGCGTCGCAGGCTTGAACAGCTCGAACGTCAGCCCGCGGCCCAGGCCCGCCTGGTTGATGTCGGTCAGCAGCGCATCGATCTCGGCGCGGTTGGGCAGCTGCTTCACCAGCGCGCCGAACGACTGCTCGACTTCCTTGAGCTGCTGCACGTACAGGTCGAAGTTGATGGCCTTGGCCTTCTTCTGGCCGTACTGCGTCTTGAGCTGGTCCTCTTCGTTCTGCGCCGCGCCCAGCGTTTCCCACTGGTCCTTCCAGTCGAACAGCGCGCCGAGGGCGACGATGACGATCAGGATGCCGGCCAGCAGCGCGATCTTCGGCAGCAGCGGCCAGTTGCCGACGTCGCGGATGGAGAGGTGCCGCAGGTCGTCGAGCGTCATGCCTTGGCTCCCTTGGCCGGCGCGGCGCGCGCACCCGCTGCCCCCTTGCCTGCCGCCCCGTTGGCGTCAGGCGGCGGAGCTGCGCGCTTGACCTGGAAATTGAGCGTGAACTCGTTGATCTTGGGTGCTTCGGATCCCTTGGCCACCTGGGCGCCGGGCGTTGGCACCAGCTTGATCTCGACGAGCTCCGGCTTGTCGATCCACGGCGACGACTCGATGTTGCGCATCAGCGTGGACACGCGCGCGTTGCTCTGCGCGTAGCCGATCATCTGGACCTTCGAGCCCGACTGCTTGACCGACTTCAGGTAGACGCCGTCGGGCAGCTGGCGGACCAGCTGGTCGAACATGTGCACGGCCTCGCTGCGGTTGGCCTGGAGCGTCTCGACCACCTGCTTGCGCGCAAGCACCTGCTGGATCTGGTCGCGCAGCTTGTCGATCTCCTTGATCTGGTCGTCGAGCTTGGCGATCTCGCCCTTCAGCAGCGTGTTGCGGCTCTTCTGGTTGTCGATCTCGACGCTGAGGAAGCCGTGCACCAGGCCGACGGCGGCCAGGCCGAGGATCATCAGCGACACCACCAGCGAGATGAACTGCCGCTGGCGCGCGACGCGCTTCTGCTCGCGGTGCGGCAGCAGGTTGATGCGTACGGCGGCGCTCATCTTGTGCGGGCTCCCTGATCCCGATCTCGTCCTGCGAGCGTTACTCGAAGCTGCGGAGCGCGAGCCCCGTCGCGATGGTCAGCAGCGGCGCGTCCTGCGCAAGCTGCCGCGGCCGGATGCGGTCGGACGTCTGCATCGCGGCGAACGGATTGCCGACGACGGTGGCGACACCGGCGCGCTTGGCGACCAGCTCGTCCAGCCCGGGCAGCAGCGCACAGCCGCCGGCCAGCACGATCTGGTCGACCTGGTTGTACGACGTGGACGTGAAGAAGAACTGCAGCGCGCGGGTGATCTCGAGGGCCAGCGTTTCCATGAACGGCTGGAGCACGTCGCTGTCGTAGTTCTCCGGCAGGCCCTGGTTCTTCTTGGCGGACTCGGCTTCCTCCGGCGACAGGTTGAAGGCGCGCTGGATGTCCTGCGTGAGCTGGTTGCCGCCGAAACCCTGGTCGCGGGAGAAGAGGAATTGGTTGTTGCGCAGGACGTAGAAGTGCGTCACGTGCGCGCCGATGTCCACCAGGGCGATGTTCTGGTCGCGGCCGTTGGCCGGCAACGTCGGGGTGATCAGGCGAAACGCCTCCTGGGTGGCGTACGATTCGACGTCCATCACCCGGGGCTTGAGGCCCGCGGCTTCGGCGATGGCGACGCGGTCCTCCACCTTCTCCTTGCGCGAAGCGGCGATCAGGAGCTCCACTTCCTCGGGATTGTTGGGCGCCGGGCCGAGCACCTGGAAGTCGAGGTTGACCTCGTCGAGCGCGAATGGGATGTATTGGTTGGCCTCGGCCTCGACCGTGAGCTCGAGATCCTCTTCCTTCTGGCCGGCGGGTACGATGATCTTCTTGGTGATCACCATGGCGGCAGGCAGCGCGAGGGCCACGTGACGGTTGCGGCTGCCCAGGCGCTTCCAGGCGCGCTTGAGCGCATCGCTCACCTGGTCGAGGTT